>ERZ891134.356-NODE-356-length-39850-cov-21.077723_pt1 | contig 39850 bp, 42 predicted proteins | sample MGYA00520888_ERZ891134 | MGnify/ENA primary metagenome ERZ891134 (study PRJEB32303, sample SAMEA104408692) | aquatic metagenome | biome: Brackish water; feature: Coastal; material: water | place: Baltic Sea | collected 2014-10-23 | depth 10 m ... | reverse complement strand
GCTCGATCAATAAATCCAGAAAATTGCTGACTTAGACTCTCATTATAAAAACCTTGGTATTGCTCGATTGACTCCCCAAGCTCGTCTATTGTCGGTGTCGATTCATTAGAAGACATAGCCCAATAACGATCTCCATTAAATGCTTCGCTTGAAACCAAAGTGCCTATAGGTGATTCAAATGTAGAGTTAATAATTTCTGATGGCAGCAGGGAGGAAAATCTTTTAACACCCTTATAGCTTTCTTGCGTAAAACCATTTTGACTTGGTAATGTGCTCTCGCCATTGAGAATGCCCTCTGCGTCTATGGCAAAGTCATTAATGATCATGTTTGCTTTTTCGTCACGCACTTCTTGAATAGCTAAGTCAGCAACATCAACAAAAGGTTGAACAGTTGGTTGAAGTGCCTGAGTCATCATCACAAAAGCATAACTTTCATCACCTTCAAAGATTTCAATTTTATTAGGCAGCACTGATGAATCAAATAATTCTGATGATGCGATATCAGAAAAACCATCTAGCGCAATAGATTCGAAATCCTTTAAGCCGGTAACTTGAACTGGAGCATCAATTGCATTTGCTAAGGCATTTAAAGTAACCCCTTCCAGCACCATTGATTCTAATTCTAAAAAATCATCTTGCATCAAGGCCAATGCTTCAGCATCAATAAGCTCGCTCAATAATTCATCAGATATTTCTGTTTTAGTTTTAATTTGAGGTTTGATCACTTCAGTTAATTTAAGAATATGTAATGAGTCTTCAAGTTCTATGATTGGGCTGATGGAATTAAGCTGCATTGTTAAGATTGCATTCTCGAACTCTTCTGGAAATGCATCTCCAGAGGATAGACCTAAATCACCACCAGAATCTTTGGATGCATCATCTTCGCTATAATTGGAAACTGCATCCTCAAATGAAATTTCTTTTGCTTGTATGCTTTCATAAATAGAGTTTACTTTTTCAAAAGCCAAAGAAGGACTCTCATAATTAGATTTCTCAATCATCAGATGTGAAATTTTATTTTGAATTTGCCCCTCAACATTGCTCAGATAATCTGAATATGCTTCATCTATGTAACCTTCCGGAACTTGAACTTGTTTTTTGTAAGCATCATAAGTTAAGACAATATACGAAAAATCTCGTTGCTCTTTAGAAAGAAATAAAAATGGGTTGTTTTCATAGAATACCTGCCCCTCTTCAAGGCTAGCCTCTTGCTCGTTAACCAAGATATTTTTATCAACTTTTATAAAATCTATGTCTCTTGAAGTTTCAAGCATTGATGCCAAAGCCTCAACATCACGGGTAATTGGAAAAGCAGTTATACCCATGGCTGAAACAAGCGTATCTAATGACATGGTCTCTCTTACAAGCTCTATATATTCTTCAGGAGTCCAGCCATTAGCTCTAATAGTTGATTCAAAAAGTGTTTGATCAAAGCCGTTTTCGCCTTGAAAGCTCTCAATGTTAATAATCTCTTGTTTGGCGGCTTTCTCAGATACTATAAGACCAAGCTTTCTTGCGTGAGAAAGAAGAGTTTTTTGGTTAATAATTTCATTCTTAATTAATCCCAGAGAAACTTCTTCATCTAGATCATCCAAAGAAAAATCTTCACCGTACATGGATCGCAGTCTTTGACTGACTTGACTGGTGGCTAGATTGACATCCATTTGAGATACAGGCTCACCATTTACCGTTCCAAAACTTGCAAAAGTTGTGCCAAAAGACTGTGAACCCAAAAATACAAATGGTATAGCAAGTAAGGCTGTGATAACTATAACTCGTTTACCTGACAGAAAATTTCTTAGTGACTCTAACATTTGAGCTTCATCCTCTTTAAAAGCTAACAATCATACATAAAAAAAGGGTGCTTATGCACCCTTTTTTTAAAGACCTTTAAATCTAAAGTTAATTAAGAATTTTTAACTTTATCTTTTAACCCTTTACCAGCTTTAAAGCCTGGAACTTTTGATGCCGCAATATGCATTGAAGCACCTGTTTGTGGATTTCTTCCTTCTCTAGCAGCTCTGTGTCTTACTGAAAAAGTTCCAAAACCTACAAGCGAAACTGTATCGCCTTTACCTAAAGCATCACCGATTGAATCTAAAACCGCATCAACAGCTCTCCCAGCTGAAGCTTTGGTAACGTCTGCTGATGAAGCAACTGCATCTACTAAGTCTGATTTATTCATTGAATTCTCCTCTGGTTAATTTATGTACCTAGGTCTATGAAAAGCTATCGGAGAGCAAATGTCAAGCTTTAAAACCTATTCTAGTGGGGCTTTCTAGAAGTTGTTCGAGCGCTAGATGATTTTGGTTTAGCTAGAACTTTGGAAGTTTTTCTTTTTTTAATTGGTTTTGGCTCTGCAGTCAGAGCATGAGTTATGGCCTCGTCCACCCATCGAACTGGAAGAATCTCTAAGGCATGAGTAATTTGAGATGGAATTTCTCTCAAGTCAGCAGCATTATCCTCCGGGATAATAACCCTCTTGATACCTCCGCGTTTAGCAGCAAGCAGTTTTTCTTTCAGGCCCCCAATTTTTGTTACTTGGCCATGCAGTGTTATTTCTCCAGTCATGGCTGTATCTGATCTCACCGGTATTCCAGTGAAAACTGAAATTAAGGCTGCGCACATCCCGACTCCTGCACTGGGGCCATCTTTGGGTGTCGCTCCATCAGGAACATGAATATGAACATCAAATTTTTCATAAAAATTAGTTGGTATGCCTAATTTTTCTGATCTAGATCTGACTACTGTAAGTGCAGCTTGGATAGATTCCTGCATCACATCTCCCAGGGAGCCTGTTTTAATAACCTGCCCTTTTCCAGGAACGTATGATGCCTCAATCGTTAACAACTCACCTCCAACTTCAGTCCATGCCAATCCTGAAACTTTGCCAACTATATCCTCAACATCAGCTTCACCAAATTTAAATTTGGGAACCCCACAATATTTCTCTAAGTTTTTGGGTGTAATATTAATAGAGCTTTTAATTGTTTTAGGATCTGCAAGCACTCTTTCTTTAACTGATTTTCTAAAAATTTTTGCAATCTGTCTTTCGAGACTTCGCACTCCAGCCTCTCTAGTATAGTGACGCACTATATCCAATATTGATTTGTCGCTGAGCTTAACCTCTTTTTCATCCAGTCCATTTCTTTCAAGCTGCTTAGGAATTAGATATTGTTTTGCAATATTTAATTTTTCATCCTCTATGTAGCCAGGCAATCTAATAATTTCCATTCGATCAAGTAAGGGGCCTGGAATATTTAAACTGTTCGCAGTGCAAACAAACATTACCTCAGACAGATCAAAATCAACCTCTAGATAGTGATCTGAAAAGGTATTGTTTTGCTCTGGGTCTAATACTTCAAGTAATGCTGATGCAGGGTCACCGCGATGATCCATCCCCATTTTATCGATCTCATCCAATAAAAATAATGGGTTTTTTACTTCAACTTTTGAAAGCTTTTGAATAATTTTTCCTGGCATAGACCCAATGTAAGTTCTTCGATGTCCTCTTATTTCTGCCTCATCTCTAACGCCACCTAATGACATTCTGACAAATTTTCTATTCGTGGCTCTTGCGATAGAGTTTCCAAGAGATGTTTTTCCTACTCCTGGCGGGCCCACCAAACATAAGACAGGTGCTTTTAATGTTTTAACTCTCTGCTGAACAGCCAGGTATTCAAGAATTCTTTCTTTGACCTCGTCCAAACCAAAGTGATCTTCGTCAAGGATTTCAATTGCTGACTTTAAATTTGATTTAACTTTACTTCTTTTTTTCCAAGGGATCCCGGTCAGCCAATCCAAATATGAACGAACAACAGATGCCTCCGCAGACATTGGAGACATTTGCTTGAACTTAGTAAATTCATTGTTGGCTTTTTTTAAGGCTTCTTTTGACATGCCAGCCTTGGCAATGTTTTCTTCTAATTGTGAAATTTCATCGCCCTCTTCGCTAATATCCCCCAACTCTTTTTGCGCAGCTTTAATTTGTTCATTCAAATAGTACTCACGTTGAGATTTTTCCATCTGGCCTTTAACTCTATTTCGAATTCTTTTGTCGACATCCATAACATCCAACTGAGACTCGATAAAAGCTATCAGTATTTCAGCTCTGAGCTGGAAATCGGCAGTTTCCAGAATCTCTTGTTTTTGCTTTATTTCCATTGGCAAATGGCCGGCTATTGAATCGATAATTCTGGATAAATCATCTAAAGCATCAATTGATGCTAAAACTTCTGGAGCAATTTTTTTTGTAATTTTTATAAAATCATGGAACTTGGCTTTGATAAATCTTGCTAGGTTTTCTCCATCTTTGATATCAATCACTGGTTCTGTAATAAGACTGACTCTTACTTTAGAGAATTTTGTATCTGATTCTAAGGAATCCATTTGGGCTCTCTGCGAGCCCTCAACCAAAACTTTTACAGTTCCGTCAGGTAATTTTATTAATTGCAGAATATTGGCAATGGTTGCAACCTTAAATAAATCATCAAACAAAGGTGCGTCCAAGGAACCATCTTTTTGAGTGGCTAAGATGATTTTCTTTTCACCAGCCATGGCTGCATTCAATGCATTGATGGATTTATTTCTGCCTACAAATAATGTTGATACTACGCCTGGAAATACAACAACATCTCTGAGGGGAATAAGTGGAAGATCATATTTAATAGTAGCCATATAAATATAATGAGGGAGAATTAATTAAATTCAACCAGCAGAAGAAGATTTTTTCTTGGGAGATTTATATACCTTTATTGGATCTGTTGAATGCAAGACAGAATTCTCATCGACTATCACTTTTTCTAAATCTATATTTGGAAGTTCAAACATTGTATCCATTAAAAGTTCTTCCATGATTGATCTTAAGCCCCTTGCACCTGTTTTTCTCTTCAGGGCTTTCTTTGCTATCTCAAGCAAGGCTTCGGTTCGAAAATCTAATTCGACCTCATCGATATCGAACAAGTATTTGTATTGATTAACCAATGCATTTTTTGGCTCTTGCAAAATTCTGACGAGCGCCGCCTCATCCAACTCATGCAAGGTTGAGATGACTGGTAACCTGCCAACAAATTCTGGAATCAAACCATATTTCACCAGATCTTCTGGCTCTAAAGTTTCTACAATTGAAGTAACAGACGCCTTGGTATCTTTCACAGGAGCGCCGAAACCAATACCGGAATTATCTGTTCTATGCTTAATAACTTCATCAATACCAGAAAAAGCTCCGCCACATATAAATAATATATTAGAGGTATCAATCTGAATAAATTCTTGCTGTGGATGCTTTCTGCCGCCTTGCGGAGGAATTGACGCAACTGTGCCTTCGATTAACTTTAGCAAAGCTTGTTGAACGCCTTCACCAGACACATCTCTGGTGATAGAGGGGTTATCTGATTTACGAGCAATCTTATCGATCTCATCAATATAGACAATTCCAAGAGCAGCTTTGTCAGGATCGTAATCACATTTTTGGAGAAGCTTTTGAATAATGTTTTCGACATCTTCACCAACATATCCAGCTTCGGTTAAAGTGGTTGCGTCCGCTATAGTAAATGGAACATTGAGAACTCTTGCCAAAGTTTGCGCCAAAAGTGTTTTACCACTGCCGGTTGGCCCAAGCAATAAAACATTACTTTTTTGCAATTCTATCTCATCTTTGTTGGAGTTAGATCTGAGTCTTTTGTAATGATTGTATACAGCAACAGAAAGAGTTTTTTTTGCTTTCTCTTGACCAATCACATATTCATCTAATTGTTTAAATATCTCTAAAGGAGATGGCAAAACATCAAGAACCTCGTCATCTTCTGCTTTAACCTCCTCTTCGATAATGTCATTGCAAAGATCAACACACTCGTCACAAATATAAACACTGGGTCCGGCAATAAGTTTACGAACCTCTTCTTGGCCCTTGCCACAGAAAGTGCAAGATAGTTTGTTATTGTCTTTATTTTCCATTCGTAGTTGGTCTGCTTTCTAATATTTCATCAATTATGCCATAGGCTTTCGCTTCCTTAGCATTGAGAAAGTTATCTCTATCCGTATCCTGTTCAACTTTCTTCAAAGTTTTACCTGTGTGCTTAGAAAGTATTTCATTCACTTTTTGTTTAACCAACAGCATTTCTTTGGCATGAATTTCAAAGTCAGAGGCTTGGCCTTGAAACCCTCCCAAGGGTTGATGAATCATGATTCGAGAATTTGTTAAAGCAAATCTCTTACCTTTTGCTCCACCCGCAAGCAAAAGTGATCCCATACTTGCAGCCTGACCAATGCACAATGTTGATACCTCAGGAGCAATAAATTGCATAGTGTCATAGATAGCTAGCCCAGAAGTAATAATCCCTCCAGGTGAATTAATGTAAATGCTTATATCCTTTTCAGGATTTTCTGATTCCAAGAATAGAAGCTGAGCAACGACTAAATTAGAAATGTAATCATCGATCGGGCCAGATAAAAAAATAATTCTTTCTTTTAAAAGCCGTGAATATATATCAAAGGCACGCTCCCCACGAGGAGTCTGCTCTACAACCATCGGCACCAAGCCAGAATTTATTTTTTCCATAATTTATTTATTTGCCAGTTCTGAAAATTTTATCACCTTTACCTTAGATTTAAGGGCAGAATCTAATTTTTCAATGAGCAAGTTTTCTAAAATAACCATTCTGTATTGATCTAGCTGCTGCGGCTGACTTTGAATCCAAGATCGAAATTGATCAGCATCTTTATATTTCTCTGCCTCTTCTTCGATAAAAGCATTTAAATCGCCCTCTTTAACTTCAAGCTCATATTTTTGGATGAGGGCTGAAAATAAGAGATCTAACCTCACTCTTTTTTCAGCGTTTGCTTTAAAATCTTCAACCGGAAAAAGATCCTCTGGAGCATTTTCAGCCGTTTGACCCATTCGCATCAATGAATCCTTTCGCATTAATTCTGCCTGCTCATTCACCGTAGCATTAGGAACTTTGAAATCATTACTTTGGAGGAGTGTTTCATATATCGATTCCTTGGTAAGAGATTTCTCCTGTTGAGCTATTTCTCCTTCCATGCGTTTTGAAATCTCTGAGCGAAAGCTTTTCTCATCAGATACATCGTCCATGGCAAGCTTTTCAAAAAGCTCTTTATCTATTTTCGCTTTATGCATCTCTTGCACTTCTTGGACAGCGATAAAGAATTCGGTTTCCTTTCCAGCTAAATCTTTCTTAAAATAATCCTCAGGAAAATTTGTTTTAAATGAAAAACTTTCTCCAGATTTCTTTCCAACTAAATTGTCCTCAAAGCCTGGGATCATAGATTTTGAACCTAACACCAATTTAAAATCTTTTGATTCATTTCCTTCAAAACTCTCGCCATCAATTTTTCCTTCAAAATCAATAACAACTTGATCTTTTTCTTGAGCAACTCTCTCAACTTTTTGCCATTCGCAATACCTTTCCAAAATATCATCTATTGCAAGATCAATATCTGAGTCATCCAATGTAATTTCAGATTTTTCAAAACTCTTCCATCGAGAAAGCTTTGGCTTGATTTCAGGAAAAACTTCAAACACGGCTGAATAGGAAATAGGCTTGATAGGATCCTCGCTCTCTATGCTTATTGCTGGAGAGGATGCAGGCTTAACATCCTGCTCTTGAAGTTCCTTGGGGTAACTTTCTTGGATGAGCTCATTCAAGACTTCGTAGTGAATGGAATCTCCATATCGTTGTTTGAGCACATCGTTAGGCACGTGACCCTTTCTAAAGCCATCAAGTTTGGCGGTGGATTTAATCTTTGAAAGTTTGCCAGTATATTTTTTTTCATAATCCTCAACAGGAACTGAAACCGTTAACTTGCGCTCTAGATCTTTAAGTTTTTTTAATTTGCTACTCATGTTATTTATCTAATTTTAAATGGGGCGAGCGATGGGGTTCGAACCCACGGCCTCCGGAGCCACAATCCAGCGCTCTAACCAACTGAGCTACGCCCGCCAAGAAACGAAACATTATAGATGCAAAAAGCATATAATAATATTTTTTTACGGGGGATATTTTGGTTAATCAAAAATTTTTAGACAGCACTAACAAACTATTCGATCAAGCTTTAGGCTATACAGATATTTCTCAGGATTTAGCCACCAGAATCAAGGTCTGTAATTCAACCTACACCATCAATTTTGGCGTTAAGCTTAGAGATGAAATACACACTTTTACAGGATGGCGTTCCGTGCACTCAGAGCACTTTGAACCAGCGAAAGGTGGAATTCGATATGACATCAATGCCTCTCAAGAGGAAGTAGAGGCTATGGCTGCTCTCATGACTTACAAATGCGCAATAATGGAGGTGCCCTATGGCGGCTCTAAAGGTGCTTTAAAAATTAATCCAAAGGATTGGACCAAAGCTGAAATTGAAAAAATTACCAGAAGATTTGCTCAGGAACTTATTAAACGTGATTTGATACATCCCGCTCAAAATGTCCCGGCACCCGATGTAGGTACAAGCGCCGACGAAATGGCTTGGATAGCAGATGAGTATAGGCGTATTCACCCAACAGATATAAATGCCTTGGCTTGTGTTACTGGAAAACCAATCCAAAAGGGAGGACTTGTAGGTCGATCTGAGGCCACTGGAAGAGGTGTTCAGTACATAATAAGAGAATTCTTCCGCCATGAAGATGATTGCATAAAATCTGGGTTTAAGGGTGGTTTAAAAGATAAGGCGGTTTCCATTCAAGGGCTAGGAAATGTTGGGTATCATGCCGCAAAATTTTTACAAGAAGAGGATGAATGTAGAATCGTTTGTGTCATGGAGCGCAATGGAGCGATCATTAATTCAGATGGTTTGAACATAGAAAAAATAAAGCAATATCACTCTGAACATGGAAGCTTTGAGGGCTGCAGCGAAGGCAAGTTTGAAAGCAACTCCTCAGATTTTTTATGCATGGAATGCGATATCCTCATTCCAGCAGCAAGAGAAAATGTAATCGACAAATCGAATGCTCAAGAAATAAAAGCCAAGTTAATTGTTGAAGCAGCAAATGGCCCTATTACCTATGAAGCAGATGAGATTTTAAATGAGCGTCATGTAACGATCATTCCCGACATTATGGCCAATGCAGGGGGAGTTGCAGTGAGTTACTTTGAATGGATCAGAAATCTAAGGCATATTCGATTTGGTAGGCTAGAAAAAAGAAGGAATGCTTTTCAATTTGATACGCTCATTTCAGCGATTGAAACCATGACAGGTAAAGATATGCCAGAAAAATTTAAAGAACAATTTATTGAAGGTGCTAATGAGATAGACTTGGTTAGATCTGGGCTTGATGACATGATGAGTGAAGCCTATCAAAAAGTAAGACAGAGCATGATGGAAAATAATATACCCAATTTGCGCACTGCAGCATACAAAGTAGCATTAGATAGAATTGCTACGAGTTATGATTCAATTGGCTTATAAGAATTTATGGAAAAATATTCCCATTATTTTTTATAGGATCCCACAGATCGAACTTTTGCATGGCTTGAGAAAATAAATGGCTCTTTTCAAAATAATTTAATAACTCAATTACTTTGGTAAAGTTTTGAGCAAAAAACCAATCTGGATTAGCAATTTTGTATTGCCGAATAAAAGGCAGGATGGAAATATCTAAAAGACTGACTTTTTTTCCAAAAATCCATGGATCGGGATGAATCTCAGCCTCTAAGTTTTCAAGAATCTCTTTGCATTCTGCTTGATGCACCAGTGGATCTTCGCCATATCTGGATGAATATTTATACCTATCAAGGTGATATTTAAATTTTGAATCAAATAAATGAATAAGCTCTTGAGATGATAGTTCTTCTGCTGCAGAGTAAATATGAACATCGGGGGCAGGAGATTCCATGGCCCATGAAATAATATCCAGGCTTTCATCGAGAACTTCATTAGGAAATTGCAAAACAGGTACGGTGCCTTTAGAAGAGACTTGTAACATTTGATCAGGTTTATTTTTTAGCAAAATTTCTCTTAACTCGCATTCTTTTGAGGCCAAGATCAAAGCCATGCGTGCACGCATAGCGTATGGACATCTTCTAAAACTATAGAGTATTGGTAGAGTCATTTTTTGCTTGATTGGAAAGTTGCTCCAATGTGTTTTTCATTCCTTTGCTTAGCTAAATCAACTTGTTTTTGTCTGTCGGCATAACGCTTTTTTTGATCAGGAGTTTTTTTATTAAAGCAATTTGGGCAGCTCACTCCCCTGACATACTCTGATTCAAGTTTATCTGCTTCTGTAATAGGCATCCTGCAACCATGACACATGTCATAAGAGCCAACTTCCAAATTGTGATTCAGGGCTACTCGATCATCAAAAACAAAACATTCGCCCTGCCACAATGAATTTTTTGCACCAACTTTTTCCATGTAATTTAAAATTCCGCCTTGCAGATGATAAATATTTTTAAAGCCTTTTGCTTTCATTAAAGAGGATGCTTTTTCACAACGAATGCCACCTGTGCAAAACATGGCTACTTTTTTATTTTTATCAATACCAGAAGATTCAAAGCCCTCTAGCCAGTCAGGAAATTCTCGAAAATTTATGGTTTCTGGTTGTATGGATTTTTCAAAAGTACCAATGGAAACTTCATATGTGTTTCTGGTGTCTAAAACCAAAACATCTTCCTGAGAAATTAACTGATTCCAGTCTTCAGGTTGAACGTATTCGCCAACAATTTTTGAAGGATCTGCTAAGTTATTGCCAATGCTGACAATTTCATTTTTTAATTTAACCTTTAGCCGAGGAAATGGGTCATCCACACAAGAGGAAGTTTTGAAGTTCTGGGGCATATAGAGATCTTGAGATTGAAGGAAATTTTTAAATGCATCTATGCCTGCTTCGGTTCCAGCAACGGTTCCATTAACTCCCTCTGTTGCTATCAGCACTGTCCCCTTGATATCATTTGTTTGTAGAAATTCAGTAAAAATTATTTGCAACTCATCTAAATTTACTAATTCTGCAAAAGCATAGAAAGCAGCTACTTTAAAAAACTTTGTATTCATTTGCCAGATTCAATATATATTTATAAAAAAATTCGTTCATTTATCTATGAAAAAGAAAACCAAAAATAGAATTTACACATTCATAATATCTTTATTTATATTTTACTATATGTTCGGTCGATACTTTTAGCTTTGAAATACGGTATGTTTTAAGACGAATCAGAGGCCATCAAAATGGCGCGCCTGAAGAGATTCGAACTCCTGACCCACGGTTTAGAAAACCGTTGCTCTATCCAACTGAGCTACAGGCGCACAATGGTCGGGGTAGTAAGATTCGAACTTACGACCACTCGCTCCCAAAGCGAGTGCGCTACCAGACTGCGCTATACCCCGAGACGAGTGATCTTAAAGTTTTAAGGTTAAATAATCAATCTCCATTGCATAAAAATTTAATGATGGGAAAATGCATCCATGCCATCAAAAATTTTAGACGGAAAAGCTCTTGCTCATTTAGCAGAAGAGGATATAAAAGTTAGTGTCTGTAAATTAAAGGAAAAAGGTATCACGCCAACATTGGCAACGATTTTAGTTGGCCTAGATCCGGCATCAGCAACCTATGTAAAAATGAAACAAAATGCTTGCGCCAGGCTGGGCATGGATTCGATTGCGGTTGAACTTAGCAGAGATACAACCACTGAAGAGTTATTGGAAGCCATTGAGAAACTAAACAAAGATAGCAATGTCCATGGCATCTTGTTACAACATCCAGTGCCATCACAGATTGATGAGCGACAATGCTTTGATGCAATAAGTGTTGAGAAAGATGTGGACGGTGTGACCTGCATAGGATTTGGGCAAATGACTATGGGAGAAGAAGCATTTGGCTCATGCACCCCTGCTGGAATCATGCGAATCCTTGAGCATTATGCGGTTGAAATTTCTGGCAAAAATGCTGTTGTTGTTGGTAGAAGTCCTATCCTTGGAAAACCCATGGCCATGATGCTGCTTAATGCAAATGCAACCGTAACAATTTGTCACTCAAGAACTGCAGACCTGCAAGAACATATTCAAAATGCTGATATTTTGGTTGGAGCGGTTGGAGTGCCTCGTCTGATTCAAAAAGATTGGATTAAAGCTGGAGCTGTGGTGATAGATGCTGGCTACCACCCTGCAGAAAAATGTGGGGACATAGATCTTACAGATATTGATTCTATTGCCTCTGCGCATACTCCGGTTCCTGGGGGAGTTGGCCCCATGACAATCAATACTTTAATTCTTAATACCTTGCTGGCTGCCCAAAAATTAATTTAGTATGTCTCACCTTCCATTGATAGTTGGTTACGGCGGTATTAATTCAGCCGGGAGATCTATCTTTGATTTCTCTCACCAAAGAATGTTGTTCGATAGCATGGATACACAAAATCAAAATGAGGTATTGCAAAGTCTTGGCCACCTTATGGGTACCATGGAAAGAGAAACCATCTTAAACAAAACTTTAATTAGAACGATCGATGATAATTTTTTTGATGATCATAATTATAGATCTCCAGCATTGCCTACGTTAGCTGGAGGTCAATTGCCCTCAGGGTTCAATCCAGCCAAAACCTATAACTCGAGACAGCACCCACGGGGTCTAGCTATGACTATTTTTGGTTTATCAGATGCTGTGATGAGTCTTGGATTGCCATGGGAGGAGATCTTAGCAAAAGTTCCTCGACAAAAAATTTCATGCGTCTCTGGTTGTGCAGTTGCTCAAGCTGATAAATATGGGATGGGAGGTATGTTTCAAGCTTCCATGGCCAACTCTAGAGTTACCAGCAAACATATGGCCATGTCATTAGGTGAAGGCAGTGCAGACTTTGGCCATGCATATGTTTTGGGAAGCATGGGCTCTACAGGTAACTACACAGGCGCTTGTGCAACTTTTCAATACAACCTAAAACTGGGCATATCAATGATTCAATCAGGTGAATCTCTCATTAGTATTGTGGGCGCTGCAGAATCAGGAATTGTTCCTGAAATATATGAAGCATTTTCTGCCACTAAGGGCTTAGCTGAAGATGAAAATCTAATAAAATTGCAAGAAAAACTTGGCGAAGATTGCAATGAGCCCAATCATCGCAAAATCTGCAGACCCTTTGGTGAAAATATAGGCATGAGTTTAGGAGAGTCAGCTCAATTTGTGGTTTTGATGGCTGATAGCCTTGCTCTCGAACTTGGTTTAAATATTCATGGTGCAGCTTTATCGAGCCACATCCACGCTGATGGTTATAAAAAATCTATTTCTGGTCCTGGAGCTGGAAATTATTTGACAGTTGGAAAAGTATTTAATGAAATTAATAGCCATTTTGGTCAAGAAGCGATGAATAAAACTTTTTTTCATGCGCATGGAACTAGCACTCCACAAAATAGAGAAAGTGAGTCTCATATTATTTCAAGCATGGCCAAAGCTTTTGGAGTTAAATCTTTACCTGTCACTGCAATTAAATCGTATCTTGGTCACTCTCTGGCAGCTGCAGGAGGTGATCAAATGATTAGTTCGCTCGGTAGTTGGAGAAATAATTGGATTCCTGGTATTTGCTCTACTCCAAAACTTGCTGATAACGTTTTTACTGAAAATGTAAATTTTTTATTAGAAAACCTAGAATTTGAAGACGGTGAATTTGATTTCGCTGTTTTAAATGCAAAAGGTTTTGGTGGTAACAATGGCACGGCCCTCCTTGCCTCCCCGGCAAAAACCATGGAACTGCTTCAAGCAAAATATTCCTCAGAACAAATAAAAAAATACCAAGCTCAAAAACAATCTGTCGATGATCAATTGCTTGAAAATAAAAATAAGATTCTTCAGGGAGAAACGAAATCTAGATACATTTTTGGAGAGGATGTAATAGATGGGATGAATGATTTTGAAGTTGAGCCCCATCAAATTACAAATAAATTAAATGATGAAAAGTTCCATTTAGAATCAACTTTACCTTACAAAGATTTTCTTAAAGGTTAAAATAAATATTTAAATAGACTAAAAAAATAACTATGGCTGAAAATATTTCAAATTTAGAAAATGCAGATGACTTTGATCAGATCGTAACTCCCTCAGATGAGCTCATCAAATCCTTTGAGCATATGTTGATCGACATAGGCGAAGATACAACTAGAGATGGTTTGCTTGATACGCCCAAAAGAGCAGCAGCTGCATTCAAATTTCTTAATCATGGCTATAAGCTGAGCTTGGAAAAAGTTGTCAACAATGCCTTGTTTGAATCAGATATAGAGGACATGGTTGTGGTGAGAGACATAGAGTTTTACTCTCTGTGCGAGCATCATATGTTGCCTTTCAATGGCAGATGTCATGTGGCCTATATTCCCAATGGCAAGGTATTAGGTCTGAGCAAAATTGCAAGAGTTGCTGACATGTTTGCTCGTCGACTTCAAATCCAAGAGAGGCTGACTCATCAGATTGCCGAAGCAATTACAGACATAACTGGATGTAAGGGTTGCGCCGTGGTCGTTGAGGCTCAACACATGTGCATGGTTATGCGTGGCGTGCAAAAACAAAATTCTGTGATGAAAACTTCTGCAATGATGGGAGTCTTTAGAAACAACCCTGCAACAAGGGCAGAATTCTTTTCTTTGCTGCCTAATTAATTAAGCGGGGTCTTCGGCTTTAGGCTCTTCAGAGCTCAGCTCCACAGCTTCTGCTTCTACGACCTCTTCTTGGATCTCTGGCTCCCCCTCATCGTTGCTATTAAATGGCCATGGTTTCGCATCGGTGTTAAAACTGAGGAAGTTAAGTGAGTCATTGAAAAAACCATGCAGCCAATTATTTGCAGATTGCAGTTGGTTATTGGTTTTAGAGGTGAACAGATAAAAAATAAATTGAACGGCCACAAGAACTATTAAGATGCTGACTACAAAATTAATAGCTGCGCCATATATGACCATAAAAAAAAGGCGCTGCCATTTTTTGAGATCCAATAATTCATCTTTATTTATTTCATTCATAATTTTTCCTTATAAGTAAATTCTACATCAACTTCATTGGGGTGATCGAGTAAATCCTGAATTAATTGCTCTGATGAGGCATCAGAATACAAGATTTCATACAAAGAAGTTACAAGGGGCATCTTCACATTCATCTTACGTGCTTCATGATAAACAACTTCAAGAGTTTTAGCGCCCTCAGCAACTTGCCCAATTCTCTCTTTTGCTTCAAACAAAGAAAGATCCTCAGCAATTAATTCGCCAAGCTGAAAATTTCTAGATAATTTTGAGGTGCAGGTTGCCATCAAGTCACCCATACCAGCTAACCCCAAAAAGGTAATGGGGTTTGCACCTTTGGCTACAGCAAATCGACTCATCTCTGCCATGCTTCTGGTTACTATAAAACCTAAGGCATTTTCTCCAACCGATTTGGCATGAGCAATACCACAACAAATAGCATAAATATTTTTTAAGGCCCCCGCTAATTCAACGCCCTGGATGTCTTGACTAGAAAAAACCTTAAAGGTATTTGAAGACAGCATTGACTTAATTTCAAAAGCTATGCCTTCATTCTCGCAGGCAATCACAGTTCCTGCCAATTTCTCTTCGGCTATTTCCTTAGCAAGATTTGGACCGCTGAGCACTCCAACCTTATCGCCTATAATATGCCCTAGGTGTTGAGTGATGATATCTGTCATTGTTCTAAAGGGCTGGGATTTTATTCCTTTGGTGCAAGAGATAACTGTTACTGAAGGGCTGATCAGTGGTTCTAATCTAGAAATAACTTCCTCAAAGATAATGCTTGGTGTGGCAACTAAAATAAATTGCGCATCCATAATTACCGAGGCTAAATCTTCATCAGCAGTTATATTGTCTGAGAGCCTCAACTCAGGATGATAAGTTGCATTGGCTCCTTCAGAATTTATTCGCAAAGCTTGCTCGGCATCACGAACCCATAAACTCACCTGATAGCCATTCGATGCAGCAATATTTGCTAAAACTGTGCCGAAGCTCCCACCTCCGAGAACTGCAACTTGTTTTTTTGCTGTCATTTATCCTAAGTATTTATCTAATTGTCGAAGATATTTAGCTGGGTCTTTGGGAGATCCACCCTCTGCAATGATTGCATAATCAAATAAAAACTCAGCAAAGTTTGAGAATTCTTTTCCAGACATGGTGCCTAATTTTTTGATGAGTTTATGTTTTAGGTTAACCTCAAAAACAGGCTTAGATTCATTGAAGGTTTGTCCAGATGCTTCCAGTATCCTTTTCAACTGGGCTCCAGGCTCATCTTTGGACAGCACTAAACAAGCAGCAGAATCAACCAATCGAGAGCTTGCAATAACATCTGAAACTCTTGCATCTAGAGATTTTTTCATCCTATCTATAATTTCTTGCTTCTCTTTGGTAACTCTAGGTTTTTTGACGCCTTCTTCTAATTCTTCTTTGGCAACATTGACTAACGTTTTACCCTTAAATTGCATGAGGGTAGACATCAGCCACTCATCTATTCTGTCAGTTAAAAGTAGGACCTCTGTTCCATTAGCTTTCAAGTGTTCGATATGCGGAGAGTTCGCCGCAGCTTCATAGGTATCGGCAATTGAGTAGTAAATTTTTTCGTCATCACCGCTCATTCTTTCGATGTATTGATCAAGAGTGGTGTCAACCTTTTTACCCTCAGAAGCTGTGCTTGCAAATAAAAAAAGCTCAGCGATAGACTCTGAATTTTCATAGTCTTCAGCTGGGCCTTCCTTGATCACTAGACCAAATTCCTTCCAAAATTTCTGATAGTCTTCTGGTTGATCCTTCTGCATTTTCTTTAAAGTATCGAGCACCCTCTTGCTTAGACCTTTTTTAATGGAATCAACCAAGGGATGATCTTGAAGAATCTCTCTTGAAACATTTAGGGGCAAATCACTTGAATCAACTACACCTTTGACAAAACGAAGGTATAACGGCAAAAAGTGAGCGGCATCATCCATGATAAAGACTCGCTGAATAAATAGCTTAATTCCCCTTGGGGTATCTCTGTTCCAGAGGTCATATGGAGATTTTTCAGGAATAAAAAGTAAACTTGAGTATTCTTGCTTGCCTTCGACTTTGTTGTGCATCCAGGTCAAAGGATCGTTGGAATCATAGGATATAAACTTATAAAATTCTTTATATTCATCCGCCTTTACAGACCGCTTGGACTTTAGCCAAATTGCTTCTGAATCATTGATGGTTTCGGGTTCCCCCTCCTCTGGATTCAAAATTAATGGGAAGTTAATGTATTGGGAATATTTTTGTAACAAGAATTTTACTCTCATCAATTCAGCAAATTCTTTGTTGTCTTCATTCAGGTAAATGGTGATCTTGGTGCCTCTATCTTCTTTTGGAATCGTTGATAATTGATAAGTGTCTTCTCCCGCACTCTCCCACATGACTGCCTCTTCTGCAGATGTGTTGGCAGATCTAGAATGGACTGATACTTTTTCAGCAACCATAAATACAGAGTAAAAACCTACTCCAAATTGACCTATAAGATTAGAATCTTTTTTCTTGTCACCAGTCATTTCTGATAAAAATTGAGCTGTGCCTGATTTGGCGATGGTCCCAATATTTTCAATAACTTCATCTTCCGTCATACCAATGCCGTTGTCTGAAATGGTTAGGGTATTATTTTTTGCATTCAAGCTAATATTAATTTTTAAATCAGCATCGCCTTCGAGTAACTTAGAGTTTTCTATAGCTTTGAATCGAAGTTTATCAAGCGCATCAGAGGAGTTAGATACAAGCTCCCGAAGAAAGATCTCCTTGTTTGAATACAACGAGTGAATCATCAACTGCAAAAGCTGCTTGGTCTCAGTTTGAAAAGATTTTGTTTTTGATCTAGCCATAGTTATTTATCTCCCTTGAAAACAATATGGTGGTGAAAGCATTAAGTTCAAGCATTTGTTCAACTTTTTTTTGCTTCAGCTTTGCATTTTTTACTGCAAAATTTCACTTCATTCCAGGAGCGCTCCCATTTTTTTCTCCAGACAAATGCACGATTACAGTTTTCACATACTTTAGATTGAAGCGTTAACTTTTTATGCAAAATATAATTTAATCGATTGCTATAAAAAATTGAATGATGCTAAGAGCAAAAATTACAATAGTGCAATAGACACTCACACCATGAGAAAAAGAAAATATTTTTTCCCAGCCTCTGTCTTTTGCTGCATTGGTAATTGGAATGCCTAATAAGCCTAATAATGCATGCGCAGAGATGTTGAAGCCTAGCCACCAACTTAAGGATGAATCTTGAAAATAAAGGATTAAAAGAGCGAGTAAAGACAGTAAAAAAAGCAGCAGATAATAGCGCGGAAATATAGTGCGTAAAAACTTTGCAGCGCTGTCTTCATCAAGAGTTTTAAAGATTACAGGCGTGGTTAATGCTAAATGCGTAAAGATGATGCCAGCAATCAACAGATTGAGAAGTATTAGTGCTATTTGACTGCTCATATTTTATTCAAATGGCGATCCGGACGAGACTCGAACTCGCAACCTCCGCCGTGACAGGGCGGCGTTCTAACCAGATTGAACTACCGGACCGCGAACGCTTGTGAATGATAGCTTTTTTTAATTTTTCTGCAACTTTTTTTCAGTACCTTTAAGAAATTATTTTGTCAAATTTAATGAACAAAATTCTTGTCATTATTTTACCCAAAAGTTTAATTTTTGATATGCTTAATGAACTGTCCATAGGGGAGAGTATTAATATATTAATAAATAAGGAGTATTAACATGAAATTACTTATGCTTTTGGCTGGGGTAATGGCGGTTCCTACTTTTGCTGCTTCAGGGGGAGATCTCGACGCTAATGATTACGTTGGAGTTTCTTTCTGGCTAGTTACAGCTGCTTTGTTAGCTGCAACAGCATTCTTTTTCGTTGAAAGAGATAGAGTTCATGCAAAATGGAAAACATCATTAACAATTTCTGGTTTAGTTACCGGTATTGCATTTTGGCACTATCTTTATATGAGAGGTGTTTGGATTGATACTGGTGAGACACCAACAGTGTTTAGATACATTGACTGGTTGTTGACTGTGCCATTGTTGATTATTGAGTTCTACTTAATCCTTAAAGCTGTGACTAATGTTGCTGCATCTTTGTTCTACAAGCTATTTGTGGGTTCATTGGTAATGCTAGTATTTGGTTACTTCGGTGAAGCTGGAATTATGGGTGCTATGCCTGCATTTATTATAGGAATGCTGGCTTGGTTATACATGATCCATACTTTATGGATGGGTGAAGGTGCTGAGGCTAGAAATGCTTCTGGTAACGCTGCTGTGCAAACTGCATACAACACCATGATGTGGATCATCATAGTGGGTTGGGCAATTTATCCTATTGGATACGCATCAGGCTACTTAATGACTGGCGGAATTGATGCCGCATCATTAAACCTTATTTACAACCTGGCTGACTTTGTTAACAAAATCCTATTCGGTGTTGTTATCTGGTCTGCTGCTGTAAGTGACTCAGAAAGCTAATTAGAATTAGTTTAAATAAAAAAGCCCGGAATTTTCCGGGCTTTTTTTTGGTTGTTTGGTGGGTGATGACAGGCTCGAACTGCCGACCCTCTCGGTGTAAACGAGATGCTCTCCCAACTGAGCTAATCACCCAAAGTCTTTGTGGGAGCATTCTAGCAACCATTGGCATTATTTGGAATAGCTAATCTTATGGCAATTCTGTGGCAAATTTCCTCTGATTTTCTTGGAGGAGAAATAAACAAGCTTATTAATTCGGTGTATTATTAATTTATGTTCTTGGGAATATTACTTTAATCATATTGCTGTATTTGGTAGATAGGAATAAACAATGAAACCGCATAATTTTTTTAGGAGAGAATATGAAATCAAAATTTAGCTATTTATTTATTTTATTGTTTGTTATTTCTTGCTCGCAAGAAAATACAACCGTTGGAGAGGATGATCTGTCCTCAAGAACTTACTTTAATGAATTTATGCCTTGTCAGGCTGGTCCAGATTATTCAGCAGAAAATATGGCAAAGATGATTGCTGATTGGCAACCTCTGATTACTGCTGATCAGTTAATCGGAGTTTGGGGATATGCGCCTGCATCAGAAAAAAATCTTTACCCTGATACCGGTTGGTGGGAGCTTCAATGGACATCTAAAGAAGCAGCGGATGCTGCATGGAATCAATGGGTTCAAAATGCTGAGGCTGCTGCCTGGCAAGAAAAGTATGAAGATGTATTGGTTTGTGATGGAGAAGCTAGAAATGGTTTTGAGGGCGTCTTTCCCTTAGGTGCTGAAGAATTTGGTGAGTTACCAAAATCAGGATATTTCTTCAGTGCAGTATGGCTTTGTAAATACAATGAAGGTTTTGGGGGAGCGGATGCTAGAGAGTTTTTACCAAAGTTTACTAAAACAGTAAGAAATAGCAGTGGTTATGCTGGGACTTCCTATCATTTTGGAAATTATTACTCGGATTCAAACCCCGATGCGGATTTTCTATGGGGTGATTTTACGAACTCTCGTGAATCCATGATTCAAGCTACTACTGCATTTCAAAAGGATGTTCAACCCACAATGTTTCCAATGTTTAGCGAGTTTGCTGCATGCGGTGAAACACCGGACGAATACAATGGTTGGATGTTGTATGACGCAGAAAATAAAGACTTCATGCCGAAATTTAAAAATTAACATTTTATAAATTCATGATTAAGCTAATCTTTTGTTTTCTAACAACCATTAGGGTTATTTGGAATAGCTAATCCTGAAGCTGATTTGATTGAACGCTATGAAATTAAATTAAGTAAGCCCTTGGCTTGATACAATCTCATTAAGCTGATCTTCCATTTTTTGATAGTCCCAAAAGGCACGAAGAGACTCAATTTTATTATTTGAATTAATGCGATAGATGACAATCATTTTTGTTTCTATTTGCACATCACCAACACGGTTAACAATTTGCGCATAATTAGCGCATTCATTGGCGCATGGAATAGATTCTAAGATATTAAACTCTATATCACCGTTTGCTATCACTGTGTCATAAAATTGTTCTATTGCATCAATCCCTTGGTGGCCATTGCCTGTTGGGTCCAATGGGCTTTTGCCAATGGGATCCTGAACTATGGCATTTTCATCAAATAAAGCTAACCAATTTTTTTTATCTTTTGCTACAGCAAAATCTCTCGAAAGAAAGCCTAACTCTTGCGCTTTTGTTTTAGGTTTCATGCTTTAACTCCTCTTGAGGGTTGATCTCTAATCTAGCAAAATATATACCAACCAGTGCAAGGATAACAAAACTTAATTGGATAAAATTTAAATACTCATGAAATATTATGGCTCCAAAAATAGTTGCTATGATTGGCTGCATTAACAAACCGATTGACCCAAACGAGGCTGTGATCTTTGGCAAGCTATAAGTAATAAAGAACTGGCCTCCAACTTGGCAGAAAATAGCCATAGCTAATAGATTATAAAACTGCGATGCTGAACTGGGTAAAAATTCTCTTGATTCAAATAAAGCAAATAGCATCCCAAACATACAGGTAAATAACGTGGTGTAAAAAATTATATTAATAGAACTTTCATTACCCAATCTAGAGATAATGAGTAAATATGTGGCATACAAAAATGCGGCCATTAACGCCAGCCCATCTCCAAGCAAAGCGCCTTCAGATTTTGCACTAGAAAAATATACCAATCCAATAACCCCTACGTAGGTGAGAACAAAAGACAAAAGAAACTGTCTAGAGATTGATTCTTTGAATACCAAAGAAGCAAAAAGTACCATATAGATAGGAGCAGTGTTTACAAGGATTGTTGAATTAGCCACCGAGGTGAATTGTAGGCTCCAATGCCAAGCGCTCATATCTGCAGCAAATGCAAACGAGGCAATAAGTGCAAATAATAAATGTTTGCGACTTTTTAGCTTAAAAGCTTGTGAGCCATTGTAATAAAAATTAATCAAAGCTAAAAATGGAAGCGCTAAGAACATTCGATAAAATAAATTCCAGGAGGGAGATAGTTCACTCCACCTAACAAACAATGGAGCCAATCCAATTAAGCCTGCTCCAAGACAGAGAATAAAAAAATTCTGCGCTGACTTTAATTGTGATGCCATCAATATATACTTCGTTTATGAGTGCAGATATTGTAAATCAAGGAGATGAAATTATCTCTGTTGGTCAACTTAATCAACAAGCTAAAACACTTTTAGAAAATCAATTTAGAGGTGTGTCTGTGATAGGAGAAATTTCAAACATGGCACGTCCCTCCTCTGGGCACATTTACTTTACCTTAAAAGACGAAGATGGGGCTATTCGCTGCGCCATGTTTAGAAATCAAAATTTAAGATTAAACTTTGAGCCCCAGAATGGAGATCAATGTATTTTAAAAGGTCAGGTCAGTCTCTATGCTCCACGGGGAGATTACCAATTGATCGTTAGCTCCATGCAACCAGCTGGAGCTGGAAATTTGATGCATCAATTCGAAGAACTCAAGAAAAAATTAGATGCAGAAGGCCTCTTTGCTCAAGAGATAAAAAAACAACTTCCCAAACAACCTAAACATATTGGAGTCATTACCTCTGAATCTACAGCAGCATTTCAAGATATCTTAACTACCATACAAAGACGAGCTCCTGTTAGTCAGGTTTCTTTAATCCCTGCAACTGTGCAAGGTGACACTGCCCCCAAAACACTTATCGCGGCTTTGCAAAGCACCCTAAACTATAACAACCTCAATCCAGATAATGCTTTTGATGTAATTTTAATATGCCGAGGCGGAGGATCAATTGAAGACTTGTGGGCCTTTAACAATGAAAGTCTGGCAAGAGAAATATTTGACTTTCCTTTACCCATAATTTCTGGTGTTGGCCACGAGATTGATTTTACTATTGTTGATTTTGTTGCAGATCTTAGAGCCCCTACCCCGACAGCAGCAGCGGAGCTAGTAACTGAATATTATTTTCAACTAAATGATAGATTAGAAGAATGGAAAGCTAGTCTTGGTTACTTGGTCCAGTCAAGATTGACTGAAAAATCGCAAACACTTCTCTTTAAATCGCAAAATTTAAAAAGCCCGCTCACCATGTTAAAGGAGCAATCTCAATCTCTTGATAATATTGAGATGCGTCTTGCAAATACCGTGCAAGGCATAATTAGTAACGCAAAACAAAACTTCCAACTGGCCACTTCGCAGATTTATCAATCAAGCACATTACAAAGATTTAAAAACTATGAAGACCGCATCAAAACAAACCTCAGGTCACTAAATTTTCAAGTGAAAAATTTAATTGATAAGAAAAAATTAATGCTTGAAAGTATCACTACCAATCTAAACGCAATTAGTCCTTTGGCTGTTCTTGATAGAGGCTATGCAATAGTTATGAACGAGAATGGACAAGCTTTGAAATCCTCAAAAGATATCAAGGTTGGGGATACCGTTACCACTCGTCTCGGAGATGGAGGATTTACTTCAAATGTTTCAAAAAAAGATTAAGGCATCTAGCCTTCTAACTCTCTTTGCTTTAATAAGCATGCAAAGTTTTGCAAGTGATTTGTTTGAAGGTAAAAGTGGAGAAATTATATCAATTCCGGCTGCAACAGAGGATAAATCAAATGTCTTAACCTTCAAAACTTCAACGGGAACCAAACAGTTAGTGAGCCTTCCATTTGTTAAAAAAGATCTTGTAATTACTAGGCATCATGTAAATGTAAAAGTAAATTGGGTTAACTTTGGAGAATCAAGAATTACTATCGCCGATGAAAGCAAAGTAACATTAAGCACAAAAGATCAAGCTAGAGCAAACAATGAGGCCATACAAATTAAAACTGCTTTAAGCAGATCTTCAACAGAGATTACTCCTTCTTTTGATTTTATCGCTCCGGTTCCAGGAATTGTGACATCGCCATTTGGCAAGCAAAGATTTGTTAATGACCTGCCTAGATCAGCTCATTTAGCGCTAGATCTTCGGGGGGCTGTCGGGACTCCCATTGTTGCTCCTCTTAAAGGTAAGGTAGTTTTGATAGGTGATTATTTCTATACAGGCTTAACTTTAATCCTTGATCATGGCTATGGTCTATTTTCCTCGTATGCGCACATGAGTGAAATAAAAGTAAAGCTAAATGATTTGGTTGAGCAATCTCATGAAATTGGTTTGGTTGGAGCAACCGGGAGAGTTACAGGACCGCACCTGCATTGGACGGTCTACTTTGATGGAAATAAAGTCAATCCAGAGTCTTTGATTCAAGAAGGATATTTAAACTCCATTTTGTAAATCTTCATATGCCAAAGATAGACTTGCCTCGTCTTGAGGTTTCAAGCTGGCAAAAACAATTTCTCCATCAGGAGAAATAAAATAAGTAGCTGGAAGAGTTTTTGGAGTTTCTATGCCCCATAAAGTTCTAGGATGAGTGATCATAGAGGGATAAGTGATCCCAAACTTTTTAATTTGTGGTCTCAACTCTTCGGCTTCAAGTCGATCAAAGTTAAATGCAAAAACTTCAACTTCAGGGTATTTCTTTGAAAAAGATACTATTTCAGGGATTTCTTTTATGCAGGGAGGACACCAATCCGCCCAATAATTTACCAAGACCCACTTACCATTGAGGCTTGATGAAAAGATTGGCCTAGAATCAAAAATTTCTACGTCGCCCTTTTCACAGGAAACTAAAAAAAGACAAAATAAAGTTAATGGTAATTTAAATCTCATGTTTTATAGTATTGCAAAAGGAAACTATTATGCATCAAAAATATCTTCTAATCTTGTTTTATTCAGCCACGGGAGCTGTTAGGAATCTAGCACATGCAATAGCTGATGGAGCCGAAAAAAAGGGTCTTGAAGTAAGAATTAGAACTGTGCCAAAAGTTTCTACTGTCATTGAAGCAGTTGAACCAAAACTACCGAGCGAAGGAGAGATTTATTGTTCAAAAGAAGACCTCATAGGTTGCTCCGGATTGGCACTAGGTTCCCCCACCAGATTTGGCTCTATGGCGGCCCCACTTAAATATTTCTTAGATTCGACTGGGGATGTATGGTCAAACCATGAATTAGAAAACAAGTTTGGCTGTGTTTTTACATCAACAGGATCTCAGCATGGCGGCCAAGAGATTACATTGTTTAATCTTATGACTTATATGCTCCATCAAGGCATGATCTTTGTTGGTTCACCCTATTCTATTCCTGGGCTTAACAATACCAAAAGCGGCGGAACTCCTTATGGTCCTTCTCATGTTGCTCATAGCAATCAATCGGGAAATTTAACTTCTGATGAAAAAGAAATTGCTATCGCAACTGGTGTCAGAATGGCGGAGCTAATATTGCAATTTAATCAAGATGAATCTTAGAAAATACTATCTCATTTTAATAAGTGCACTTCTTGTCACTCATTTATTTCAGGGTCTATTAATAGGGACTCCCTTGATAGGTATATTTATCTGGTCACTGCCTCTGATAATCTTTGGCTATCAAGCCTATAAAAATCCTTCAGCAAAGCTTTATCAAATCTTTGGATTTATTATTTTGATCTATTTTATGAGTGCATGTCTTATTGTTTTTGGGTTGCCAGATGCCAGCTTGCTAAGCTGGTTAGAGTTAATTGAGATTGTTGCCCTTTTCTTAGTGGCAGTCTTCGCAGCACGTGAACAATTAAATGTAAAGTAAACTTGACAGTCAAGTAAACTTTACATATCATTCAAAGATAATGTTTGTATCTGTGGTTAAGAAACTCCCTAGAAGCTCCAAGATCAAATCCTCCATGGTTAACAAATGCAAACGTTATTTTTTTATAGCCAATATAGAAGAGGTGTAAATGGCAAAAATTACTCACAAAGGAATGTGGATAGAAGTATCTTCACTCAATCCAACAGATAAAAAAAATTATATCAATGCTTTTACTTGTTTTATTCTCGGCGCTGTTTTGCTTGGTATTCATCTTGCAGAGGTAGGCTTTCTTGGGGATGATGCGATAAACTCGATGCCAGAACCGTGGCTACTTATATTAAGAATTGTAATGATTGCATTATTTAGTATTGGGGCTTTTTTCCACTACAAATTTACTATCACGCAGGATGATCTGCTTAAAAGTTACCAAAGTGCCTGCTTTGTTGGTGGCGCTTTAGGATTTCTTACTTTTGGATTAAGCTTAACTACCCTTTCTCCGTACTTTAACTTTTATCCAACTTTCTATGAATACTTCCTTGCTTTTGCCATCGGAACTGCAATTGGTGGGTATGATTTTTATAGAAAACATATTGCCTAGATAAGTAAATGAAAAATAAGCTTAAAGAACTTCGGCAAAAAGGAAATATTAGTCAAGATGACTTAGCTTCAATACTTAAGGTAAGCAGACAAACTATTAATTCAATTGAAACAGGCAAGTTTGATCCTTCATTAAAATTAGTAATGAAAATGACAAAACACTTTGCTGTTGCACTGGAAGAAATATTTATTTATGAGGAAAAAAAATGACCCCTATAATTTTATTAATTATTGCTGGGACAGCTATATCAATTTACGGAACTTCAATCATTGCTAAAATTTTTGCATTATTTTTTATCCTCCTAACTTTTATCTTTTCCATGACTTTGATGGCGCTAACTTTTGCTTTTGTTTTGATCATGCTTCTGACAGCATTGGTTGGAGCTATTATTTCAACCCTATTTAGTTTTCTAATTTTCTAATTTTGGAGATAACCTATGAATGCGCTTAAATCTATTTTTTCTTGGCTTGGTCGTTTTTTAGAAAAAGCAAGGACTATAATGTTGAACCTTGGTACAGCATTTGTATTGATCTTTTTTACAATTGTAATCATCGGCGCGATAAGCTCCTCAGGTCCTCAGGTAAAAGATCCCAGTGGCAGAGTTCTCTTTATTGATCCAAATGGAACCGTGGTTGATCAAGAGGTCTTTAACTCTGATTTTCTGTCCAGTCTTACGTCAGATGAAACTGATCAGATTCAAACAAGGGATCTCATAGAATTAATTAGAGCAGCGGCTGCAGACGAAGATATTCCTGCTGTATTTATTGATTTTTCTTCAACAAGCTTTGCAGGTCCTACTACGGCAATAAACATCGCAAAAGAGCTGAAAGCTCTCCGTGAATCTGGAAAAAGAGTCATTGCCATGAGTGATCGTCTTACCACAACCTCCTATCTGATGGCATCCCAAGCTTCTGAAATATGGGTACATCCTGTAGGAAGTTTAAGCGTTCGTGGTCTCGGTGGAATGCGCCCTTATCAAAAAGAGCTATTTGAAAATCTAAAGGTTAATTTTCATAATTATTCTCAAGGCGATTTTAAATCAGCGGTTGAAGGTAATACCCGAACAGATATGTCAGAAAATGATAGGTTGCAACGCGAAGCTTTGCTGAATCCTATTTGGGATGAAATGAAATCTTTGATGGCTGAAGGACGTGGGATTGAATCAGATGATATCCAATCTTTTGCAGATGAATACGTTGGATTTTTTGGTGAAGCTGCAATTGGTAATATTGCCTATGCAGAGGCAAATAATATTATAGATGGCAAGAAATCGTTTCCAGAATTTCGTCAATACATGATTGAAGAATTTGGTCTAGATGAGGAAGCTAAAACTGAAACCTATAAAACTATTTCTTATCAAGAGTATGCAAAGCAAATGGATAATGAGTTATCCAATAGCGACAATCATATTGCTGTTATTACAGCAGAAGGCACAATCATGGAGGGAGATATCTCTCGGGGTATTGCCGGTGCTACTGGTGTGGTAAAACAAATTAGATCGGCTCACGAGGATGAGAATACGAAAGCAATTGTCTTTAGGGTTAATAGTCCGGGGGGTTCAATCATTGCAAGTGAGATGATGCGAGATGAATTATTTGCCGCTAAAAGAAAAGGCATCAATGTAATCGTTTCGATGGGCGATTATGCTGCATCTGGTGGTGTATATATTGCAACTCCAGCTGATTATATATTTGCTGAACCTACAACGATTACAGGCTCTATAGGCGTAGCAATTGCCTTGCCAACGCTGGAAAATGCAATGGATTATATTGGGGTTAATTTTGATGGCGTGGTTACCTCTAAGCATGGTGGCTGGGATCCAACTCAAGCTATTGATGAAGACTTGGATAAAATCTTTGCTGCATGGGGTGCTGATGCATATGATCGATTTGTTAATTTTGTAGCTGATTCACGATCTCAGTCCTACCAAGATATTAAGAAAATTGCAGGCGGTAGAGTTTGGATTGCAACAAGTGCAAAAGAGATAGGCTTGGTTGATGAGATTGGGAGCATTGATGATGCAATTGCTTATGCAGCTGATATAGCTGAATTAGAAGATTATCAAGTTGAATATTATGGTCAGCAACTTTCTCCAGAGCAGCTTATTATTAAAGAATTGCTTGAAAATTTTGATGTGTCTCTTGGAGAGCCAAAAGCTTTATCAGCTCTGAATGGTCTAGCAGATCTCTATGAAACACTAACAGATATTCAAGAACCAAAAGCATTATTAACATGCCAAGACTGTATGGTTGCTCTTGATTAAAGATTTAATGTCTCTTTGATTAGAGGGATAGTTATCTTTCTTTTCAAAGAGGCAGCTTGTACATCTAAAGAAATAAGATTTTCTACCAGGACTGAAAATTCTCGTGTCTGGTGTTTTAAAAGGAACTCTAGCTCGGCTTTATGTATATTGATGTCTAATTGTTGAGCTACAAAATCAAGCGCTTGATTGAAAAAATCATCTTGTACCTTATGCACGGACATAAACTCCATGCGCTTAATTCTTGACAATAAGTCTGGAAGTTTTGTATTTTCTTCTAGTGATTGAGCGCCGCCAAAAGAGAGTATCAGGCTGCAATTAGATTGCTGACATTCATTTACTAAATTAAATAGAGCTGTTTCCCAATCCTCATTTGCAAGTATGAGTTGCACATCATCAACACAGACCGCGTCTAAGGATGCTAAATTTTGAAATATTTCAATACCCATATTGATTGCTTTATTCATGGGTATAAAGGCAAACTGTTTTCCTGCTAGGCTCAACTCATTGCATACAGCTTGCATTAAGAATGATTTACCAGACCCCGTCTCACCATGAATTATTAGTTCATGATATTTTTTGCTTTTCACTATATCGGCGAGCTGGGTCATTAAATTCAGATTATTAGGTGAGCAAAAAAAACTATCAAAAGATGCCTTTTGATTAATCTGAAATGGGAAAATAAGTTGAGTTGGTTTATTCACGATGCAATTTAACAGTTAGTTTGAACCAATTCAAACCATATAGAAACAAGCTAATCAAAGTTACCAAAGCAACCAAACAATCAATCGCAACATTAGTTAGATTAAGGCTAAATATAGTATCAACGAAGACACCAGCCAGATAACCAATATGCACAAAGGTTGTAATTTTTCCAAATATATTTGGATTTGGTGCCGCGGTTTCATAGACGGTCATGTGGAATGCAGCTCCCATGATAATAATAAAATCTCTCAGAATGAAAACTGCGAGCACGAAAATTGGTATATGGGAGTTCATCCACAAAATAAAAATAGTTCCAATTAAAAGCACTTTGTCTGCAATTGGATCTAAAATCTTGCCGAGATCTGTTTGCCAATCCATGACCCTTGCTAGATATCCGTCAAGACCATCGGTTGCAGCGGCAATGGTAAAAATATACAAAGCAAAAAGATAATTTTCTTCAGCAATAAATGTAAGCAAGGGGTACATCAGATAAATTCTGATGATAGAAAGCAAATTAGGTATGAAAATAAAATATTTGCTCATTGCTAGTTTAAATACTCTAATTTGAGGTGCTGGGTATCTTCATTATATTCTTTAATTAAAAATTTAGTGCTGCCTCTGAGCTCTTTTATTAATGAATCTTTTGTTAAAAATAATTGGGTCGTGTAATCAATCTTAGTGCGCTGAAAAGCATGAAAAGATCTAGATTTTATTGCAAAAATTTTATCTAACTCGGATTCAACTGATTGAAAGTCTTGGTAATTATTTAAACCCTGAATCGTGACCATCACTCTTTCTCCTGATGCGCCAGGCTCAAGAGGCTTAACCTCAAGAAATTCATCCAAGAACTCATGGATAGCATTTTGAAAAAACTCTATTACTTGCTTCTCTTGCAAAGGAGAGATGGTTTTGAGGTCTCCATTGATAGACCATTGATTGATGCCAATTCTTACAAGCTCAATATTTAAAAAAGCATCATTATAAAATTTCTCCTGAATATAATTTGATGGCGAAAAAAGTATATTAGCTTGATTAAGTAAATTTTGATCTTCCAAATCAAATTCAGGTAACTCTAGATAGACCCCTCTCTCAAGAGCAATGTTTTTAAATGTTTGCTTTATTTCTGAGGCGAACTGATCGCTTGATGTGCCGCTGCTAAGATAAACAGGCGCAGACTCACCAGTATCGATTTTAAACAAAATTAAGATCACTGGACGATTAAAGCCTATTAAAGGTGTGCCAATTTTGCGCAACTCAGGAATTAGCGCTTCACTATTAAATTTAACTGATAAAAATTCTTCCTCTCCAATAAGCTCTGTTGAATAAGAGGAAACAAATTCAATTTTGTTAAGTTGAGCATCGCCAATTCTCCAGAGAAATTTTTTACTTCTAGAGCCTGATAATTTATGAATCAATCGATTAAATGCCTTATTTAATCCGTCGTTAGTATTGGTATACTGATCAACAGGAATCTTAACTTCAAACAATGCTGGTAACTCTTTGCTAAAAGCCATGTTTACCAAAAGAAAATTTAGCAGAAGCAAGATTTTAATTTTTTGACTCATATTTTTATTGTAAATGACTAGTAAAACAAAACCTACAGATCCTTACACGAAGGCAGGTGTCAATATTGAAAAAGGTAATGAGCTAGTAGAATCTATTAAAGCAAGTGTAAATGCGACTCATGATCGAAGAGTCCTGGGAGGTATAGGAGGTTTTGCTGGGCTTTTTCAGCTTGGGTCCGGATATAAAAACCCTGTTTTAGTTGGTTGCACTGATGGGGTTGGAACCAAGGTAGCCTTGAGCCAAGCTTACAATAAAACACATCTGACAGGTCAAGATCTGGTTGCTATGTGCGTCAATGACATGGTTACTTGTGGGGCTGAGCCCTTATTTTTCTTGGATTATTTTGCTGCATCAAAACTTGAACCCAAAGTAACAGCAAAAATTGTTAAAGGCATTGCAAATGCATGCAAAAAAAGTAACTGTGCTTTGCTTGGTGGAGAGACAGCTGAAATGCCAGGTCATTATGCAAAAGATAACTTTGACTTAGCTGGATTTTCTGTTGGGGTTGTTGAAAAAACCAACTTAATTGATGGCAAAGGCATAAAACCAGGACATGTATTGTTGGGTATTGAATCAAGCGGCCCTCACTCTAATGGTTACTCTTTAATACGATCTATTCTTAAAAAACATAAAGCACCGGAATCAATCATGCGTGTTCTGCTCAGGCCTACGCATTTATACCCTGCGCCTATTCTAGAACTAATTAAAAAAACCAATGTCAAAGGTATGGCGCATATAACTGGAGGCGGTTTGACAGAAAATATTCCACGAATTCTTAAAAATGGATTAATTGCAGAGATCAATTTATCTTCTTGGAAGTTTCCTAAAGCTTTTCAGTGGTTGCAAGAAAAAGGGAAGATTTCCCAATCAGACATGTTGAGAATATTTAATTGTGGCATTGGGATGGTTTGTGTTTTAGACAAAGCAGATGTTTTGAAAGCAAAGAAGGTTTTATCAAATCATAAACTTCGCAGTTATGAAATTGGATCCATAATCAAAGGCGATCTAAAAGAGCAAATTCAATACCAATAGTCATGAAAAAAATAGTTGTTCTGATTTCAGGTGGTGGTTCAAATCTAGAAGCGATTGCCAAGGCCTGCCAAACAGGAAATATTCCTGCTTCGATTGAGTTGGTCATTTCAAATCAAGATCATGTCAAGGGCCTAGAGCGCGCTAAAAAATTCCATTTAATGAGCAAGGTAATCGAGCATAACAATTTTAATTCCAGAGAAGAATTTGATAAAGCGCTCTTAGAACAGATCCTGCCAATAGAGCCAGACTTGGTTGTGCTTGCAGGATTTATGCGAATTCTATCAAATGGTTTTACCAAAGCCCTTGAGGGAAAATTGATTAATATTCATCCTTCTTTATTACCAGACTATCCTGGGCTAAATACGCACAAACAAGCTATTGAAAATGGAGATTTAATGCACGGCATATCAGTTCATTATGTAAGCAATGAGCTGGATGGAGGCCCAATTATTACTCAGGGCGCCTTGAAGATAGACCCCGTTCAGTCTGAAGCAAAATTGATCAGTCGAATTCATAAAATTGAACATGCTGTCTATCCAAAAGTTATAGCAGATATAATAAAGGGATATATTTCACTGCAGGGAGATCAAGTAAAATTTGAAGCCGAAAGTCACTTTGGCCCAAACCATATGGAGTTCTTTAATGTATAAATATCTTGGAATATTATTTATTTTAATATCTAGCGATCTGACAGCTCAGGAGATTCCTGACTATAGAGGCGAGTATGTTTTTACTAACTCTAGAGTTTCCATGCAGGGAATCAGAGAACTGATTACTCATAATGAAGAAGGCAAAAGAACCATTCAATTTAATGCTAAATTTCCATTAGGAAGAATAAAAATTATTTCAGATTTCTCTGAAACAGACAGCCTCATAACTTCTACTAAATACTATGTAGATGTTAAGTGGACATTGATATCAGATAAGAGGACTTTAACTTTTGATCAAACCTCAGGAACTTTAAACTCAAAAGGAAAGTTTGAATGGAGCCAAGCTTTAATTGAAAATGAAAATGTCTTTGATCCACTAAATGTTCAAATTCAAATCAGAAAAAATGTTATCGCTGGCCTCATGGAGTTCTCATTAATGCTTCCGGATTTAAAAACAGGGGCAATTGAAGCTAACAACTATAAAGTTATCAATAATGGAAATTTTGAAGTTGATGGCACCAACTATCCTTGCATCATCGTAGAAAGAATTAGGCTTCAGGATGATAGAACCACGCGTTACTTTTTAGCGCCAGACTTAGATTACCTAATAATAAAAGTTGAAGACCAAGATCAGGATGGGGATACCATGCTTGAGCTAAAAAAACTCTACTAGGTTTTTGGGAGTGTGACTCCTGTTTGTCCTTGGTACTTTCCGCCTCTATCCTTATAACTGACCTCACAGTCTTCATCTGACTCAAAGAAGATCATTTGCGCCACGCCTTCACCTGCATATATTTTTGCTGGCAGATTAGTTGTATTTGAAAATTCTAATGTTACATGGCCTTCCCACTCAGGTTCTAGGGGTGTGACATTAACGATAATGCCGCATCTTGCGTATGTTGATTTGCCTAAGCAAATAGTTAAAACATTTCTAGGAATTCGAAAATATTCAACTGTTCTTGCAAGCGCAAAGGAATTGGGGGGAATAACACATACATCTGAGGTTATATCGACAAAACTATTATCATCAAAAACTTTAGGATCAACAGTTGCTGAATGAATGTTTGTAAAAACCTTAAACTCATTGGCGCAACGGACATCGTAGCCAAAACTAGAGACCCCATATGAAATAAGTTTCTGACCCTTATCATCAACTCGAACTTGATTTTCAGAAAAAGGCTCAATCATCCCTTGGGATTCAGCCATTCGTTTAATCCACACATCTGGTTTAATAGACATTAAATTTCAATCCTCCCTTGGATAGCTCGTGCAATTGTATTGCCGTCGACATACTCTAACTCTCCTCCTATAGGAATGCCATAGGAAATTCTTGAAACTTTGACGCTTTCAAGATGATCATTGATAAAAGATGCAGTAGCGTCGCCTTCGACGGTTGAGCTCGTTGCAAGAATGACCTCCTCAATCCTTGCGCCTTTAATTTGGCGCAGCAAATCTGGAATACCCAGATCATCCGGTGAAATGCCATCAATCGGTGAAAGACGCCCCATTAAAACAAAGTATCTACCTTTAAAACCTCCAGTGGATTCAATAGCTAAAACATCTGAGGGACTCTCAACAACACAAAGACTGTATGCATCGCGTGATTCATCACTGCAAATTCTGCAGACAGGCTCTGATGTCAGTTGCCGACATACCTCACATCGTTGAATGGTATCCAAGCACTCTTCAAGTGTTTGAGCTAAATGCAAAGCACCATCTTTATTTTTATCAAGCAAGAACAGAGCCATTCGTTGAGCAGATTTCTTTCCAACTCCAGGCAAAATAGTTAATGCTTCGATGAGCTCGTATAACAAATCTTTACTCATGGACCTACCTTTTTAATAGATTCATCAATTATCTTTCCGCCAAAAGAATCAAGAATATCTCTGACCGCTGCATTCTCCAATAAAGCATCTTTATCATCAGTGAGTTGTTTTTGAGCAATCTCAACCTCAATGGCTGCAGGCGATGCAATTACTTCTCCACTTTCTATAACCAATGAAATTTTTTGACCTAATTGAGAAGAAATGGCTTCTAAAAATTCTGTTTTTAGGCCTTCGGTAGGATTAATTAGTTCATCTGATTTTTTTAAAGTCAGGGTACTATCAGTGAAACTAACAAACTCAAATTCTGAAAAGACCTGACTCACGAACATGGACAAATTCAATGAATTGAATGTTGAATTCCAGCTTTGCATATCAAGTTCTGAGGGCATATTTGAACTCTCCTCAATAATATCCTCTTCCTTAGATACTGCCACAGGGACTGGTTCTTCTCTTGCAGGTTCTTCGGCTTTAACCTGACGAGGTGAAGGCGCTACTGACTTGGCTGCTAATTTAGGATTTTTTTTTTCTATTTTTGAAGACGCTCCTTCTGAGAGAGGCTGAAAAGCTAGCATACGCAAAATACATAATTCAAGGGCCTGCTTTGGATGCGGATGAACATGAAACTTGCTTAAAGCATTTAATGCAATCTCATAATGCAATTGAATAATCTGAGGGTCGAGATTTTCTGCTAATTGTTGAATGCTTGCGTCTTCGCTATTTTGAAGTTGTTGGTGCAATGAAATTTGATGAAAAACAGAAATGATAATCTTTAAGACTTGTTCATACTCAACATTTAATTCCGTGATTTTATTTAAAGCCAGATAAGCTCCATCACCATCTGAAAGCGCCACATGATTTACAAGTTCAATGATATAGGATTGATCAATGGTTCCTAGCAATGCTTTAACTTGATCTGATTCAAGCGCTCCATTGCCATGAGCTATGGCTTGATCTAAAAGCGTTAACCCATCTCGGATAGATCCTTGAGCAGAGTTAGCTATTAAACCCAGCGATTCTTCATCATATTTAATGCTCTCTAGATCTAACAATGACTGTATATGTTCTCGAATTTGTTTCTCAGGAATAATCTTAAGATTCAATTGCAGACAACGAGATAACACGGTCTTGGGCACTTTCTCTACCTCGGTTGTAGCCATGAGAAACATGACATGGGGTGGTGGCTCCTCAAGTGTTTTTAACAATGCATTAAAACTGCTTTTTGATAGCATGTGTACCTCGTCAATGAGATAAATCTTATACCTAGCATTTGCAGGCTTATATTGAACAGACTCTAGTAACTCCCGCATATCATCTACGCCTGTTCTTGAGGCAGCATCGACTTCTAAAAATTCTATATGACGGCCTGCTTTTATTTCCATACAGGCTGAGCATTCATTACAAGGCTGCGGCTTCGGCATATCGCCTGCTTGGCAATTAAGACACTTAGCAAACACCCTTGCAATTGTGGTTTTGCCAACTCCCCTGGTTCCACTAAACATGTATGCTTGATGAAGTTTATTATGTTTAATACTATTTTCTAAAGCTTTTAAAATATGCTCCTGCCCAACAACTTCTGAGAAGGTAGAGGGTCGATATTTTCTAGCTAAAACCTGGTAGGACATAGGAGTAAATCATACCATGTGATTTTATAAAATCTGCTCAATAATTTGGGTGCTAAAACCCCGATTAAATAGAAATTGTTTTTGCTTCATCTTGGATTTGTAGTCTGTTGGCTGACTGCCCTTAAATTTCTTTTTTAATTCATTTTCTGCATTCTCTGTCCAGTTTTCATAAGCCTCAATGGCATTGCCAATGAGTATTGAATCAACTTTTTTAGAATACAATTCCATCTCTATTTTTTTAGGCCCAAAGCCTTTTCTAGCTCTCGAGTTTAGATACATTTCAGCAAACCGCTCATCATCCAGAATGTTATTGAGCGCAAGTTTATCCAGCGCCTCTTCTATGATAGGCATGGTTTCTGGAAAGCGCTTATCGAGTTTTTGCATCAGCTCATGACGCGAATGTTCTCGCCTTGAAACTAAATCAAGAGCTTTGTTGTATACAATTGCGAAAGCTTCTGCGGTCATTGCAAAGGCATGACTCTAGACTTGCCTTTGTTTTTAATGATTTTAACGCGTTGGCCCACAGCAAAACTATAATCTCCTTCTTCTTGGATAATCGAAACTGTTTTGCCTGAATCTAGATCTAACAATAATTCAATGGCAGGCTTTCTGGTTGCTGCATCTCCCATTTTTGATCCCACGGCTGAACCCACTAAGGCGCCCAAAACTCCTGCAATATCTGATTCAGTTTCTGAATCAGTTATCGAGGCTCCCGCAACGCCACCAATGATTGCACCAGCAACAGCACCGGTATCTCCATCCCCTGATAATATGACTCGGTCAATGGAGACGACCGTTGCAAAAATAACTGTTTGCATTCTCTGGGCATCAGAACGATCAACCACCTCTGGTCGCAATGAACTGTATGAACAACCCATCATGAACATGACAAGAATGATGCTAATAATATTTTTAGATGTTGTCATTATCATTTATCTCCGGTTTAAAATTTTTTTCAAGCTCATCTGCAATCAAATAATAAGTCTTACCTTTATAAAAACCATCGAGGAGCTTAACCTCGTATATCGAATTATTAAATTTAGATGCAACAATCTCAATGCCTTCATTTTTTTTCAAACGCACAAGATTTCTTCCATCCACCATAGAAAAAGTATCCCAAGTTTGAAATTTTCTACTCCTATGGGTGTGATATGCATCACTGGATAAGAAATAGACAACTTGACCGCTACCAAATGAAGAATTTGATGATCCATTTTTGACCAGCTGCCAAACTGTTCCTAATAGGTCGGCTGCAGGGTCTGAATCATCTGCAGTTTCTCCCAAGAGGTTTGGAGTGGCAAGGATTAAGCTATAAAGAAGTAAATATTTTTTTGTATCTATCATATTAATTTTGACTTTATTTTAAACAAAAAGTTCATTTATACTAGGTAAGATATACATATATACCATACCCACTCATTCCTAGCATCAGCACCCATGAGCCCAATGCTCCAACAACACGATATGGAGTGCTTTCTCTAGATATTGTAATTCCATAAGCATGCAAAATTCTAAAAAGAAAGAAGGAAGATCCAATTAAATGAAGCTTCCAGTCTGCCACACCCTGCATTTCAAGTAAGAGCAAAAGAATAAGTGCTATGGGAGCAGTTTCCATCAAATTGCCATGCGATCTTATGGATTGGAGCAATTCAGAGGAGTCACCTTCTCCAAGCAGCGTGTTGGTTTTTCCCCTCGTCATGCCAACCCTGAATGCTAAAAAAATTGCAAGGATGGTTATAAGTGAGGTATATAAAAGTGTAATTTCCATAAACTAATTGCTTGGTTTAATAATTTCTAATACCTTAAGTTTAATCTGATCAGACAAAAGATTGGAGTATTTCTTATAAAAAAATTATCCATCCATTAGAATAGAGCTATGGATGCAATGACCAATCTCTTAACAAGAAATTCACCTCGCGAACTGACAGCTCCTTTTCCGTCAAAGGATGAGATGCTTGAAATTTACGAAGCGGCACTGCGAGCTCCTGATCATGCCTGGCTAAGACCCTCTCGATTTATTGAGGTCACTGGTGCAGGGTTGGATAAATTGTCTAATATATTCATAGAGTTTGCTAAAAACGAATTGCAGGATGTCACATCCTTGCAAATGGAAAAGTATCAATCTGCACCGTTTAGAGCGCCCATGATTATCATCCTGACCACCCATGTCACTGAACACCCTAAAGTTCCTAAAATTGAGCAAATGCTATCGACAGCCACAGCAGCAGAAAATATCCTGCTGGCACTGCATGCAAAAAACTATGCTGGAATTTGGCGAACCGGCAAATTTGCCTTTCACAAGAAAATAGCTGAATACTTAAATTTAACCCCTGACCATGAGGTGATCGGGTATTTATATGTTGGCACCCCAACTGGAACCAATAAAAAGATACCCCAAGTTGATGTGGAGAATTTTGTTACACACTGGAACGAATAAATTATTTCTTATTTTCCTTGAATTTTTTTCAAAAGCACCTAAATAAACTTTGTAGATGCCATTTGGGTCTACGTTTATTAACCGCATACGCCATTAGGGTATGCACATTTTAGTCGCTACTAGGAGGACTATATTATGGTACTTAATTTTACCGATCCGTTCCTAACAACTCGTGTGTTAGGGTTTGAAAGCCTGTTTGATAGATTGCAGAGATTCTCTGAAACCACAGAGAGATCTTCAAGCTATCCGCCATACAACATTAGAAGAGATCAAAATCAGATCTATATTGATGTTGCTGTTGCTGGTCTGTCTCGGGAGGACCTGAACATTGAATTAGCTGAGGGCGTATTAACGATTGAGCACAAAGGCCCCAAAGCTGAATTGCTGAATGATTCAAATGAGGTTGTCTATCAAGGCATAGCTCAAAGAGCATTTAAGCAACAGTTCAGTTTGGCTGAAAATGTCGAAGTGCATGGAGCAGACTTAGTTAATGGAATGTTGACTATTGCTCTGGAAAAAATTATTCCAGATGCTCAAAAGCCTCGTTCGATTGATATTAAAACTCCTAAAATTTTAGGTAGTAAGTAATTCAATCAATTTGGATCGGGGGAGCCTTTGCTCCCCCTTTTTTATTACAATGGTTTAACATTAAAGTTATGAAAAAAATCTTCTTAGCTTGCAGCCTCTTTCTTTGCACTCTGGCTGCTTCCAACCCTGTAGAAACAGGGCATGCAAGAGCAAGTCTAATTACAAACCTACAAGATTCCCAACAAGAGTCATTTTACGTAGGTGTTCGACTGGAGATGCAAGAAGGTTGGCACACCTACTGGGAAAATCCAGGTGATTCTGGAAGCCCATTTGAAGCTAGATGGAGCGTTGATCAAGGGGTGATTGTTGAGAATGTAGAGTGGCCAACCCCTGTCACCATTCCCTACCCTCCTCTGATGACATTTGGCTATGAGGGTGATGTTGTCTTTCCATTTAAAGTATTTCGTGCCATTGATTCTGACCTCTCTTCTATTAGCCTAGACTTTGATTTTTTGATATGTGCTGACATCTGCATCCCAGAAAAAGCTTCGCTGTCTCTTGATTTATCATCTGCCACGCCCAATTCTTTGGTTGATGCGGCCATTGCAAAACTACCAACTAACTTTCTTGATACCCAAAGCGTCGTTGAGGGAGATAATTTAAAAATACGATTCAAGTCCTCGCAACCATTAACCAAGGCATACTTTTTTCCAAGACAAGATAATTTTTTTGCTTACACAGCAACCCAAGAATTGGTCAGTTTAGGCGATGATGCCTATGAGCTTGCTATACCGGTTTTAAAAGATGAAATAGCATACTTTTCAGGCATTCTCAGCATCGATGATTCAGGGTTCCAAATAGAGGAAGAGCTGGGATCTACCGCAGGCATGTCTTTGTGGCAAGCCATATTGTTTGCATTAATCGGCGGCTTAATTTTAAATTTAATGCCTTGTGTTTTTCCTGTTATTTCTCTTAAAGTTTTAAGTTTTGTTTCCATGGGGGGTGACGATAATAGCAAAATAAGAAATCATGC
>ERZ891134.355-NODE-355-length-40025-cov-21.355992_pt1 | contig 40025 bp, 53 predicted proteins | sample MGYA00520888_ERZ891134 | MGnify/ENA primary metagenome ERZ891134 (study PRJEB32303, sample SAMEA104408692) | aquatic metagenome | biome: Brackish water; feature: Coastal; material: water | place: Baltic Sea | collected 2014-10-23 | depth 10 m ... | reverse complement strand
GCTTGTAATGAATACCTTTGTTCCCGCCACACCAAAAGCAAACTTGAGACAGAGAATCGGATATTTTGGTGCTGATAATGGAATGTATTTTGAGATTAATGGAACAACACCTTATTTTGTAGAAAGGAGTTTATCTACTGGCACTCAAACTGAAGTAGCACAAGCAAATTGGAATATTGATAAGTTAGATGGCACTGGTGTTTCTGGTATTACATTAGATATCACCAAAGCACAAATTCTTTGGATGGATATTGAGTGGTTGGGACTTGGAACTGTAAGAATTGGTTTTGTGATTGATGGTCAATTTATTCACTGTCATTCATTCCATCACGCAAATATTATCCAATCAACTTATATCACAACAGCATCTCTTCCTTTAAGATATGAGATTGCGAATACTGGAATTACGACAAGTTCAAGCAATCTCAAACAAGTTTGTTCTTCTGTGATTTCAGAAGGTGGTTATGAACTTCGTGGATTACAACAGGCAGTACAAACTCCAATTACAGCACCAGTAGATTTACCTTCTCCTGCAGGAACTTATTATCCAGTACTTTCCATTCGTCTCAAATCTTCTCCAGATAACTTAGATGCAATTGCAATTTTGACAGCATTATCAATAATGGGAACAGGAAACGGTCCATTATACAATTGGCAAGTAAGGGCATCTGCAACTACAACTGGAGGAACTTGGGTTAGTGCTGGGGTAGATAGTGCAGTTGAATATAAAATTGATGGTGGAACTGTAAGTGGTGGGAGAATACTAGCATCTGGATTTTTTAGTTCAAATAATCAATCACAAGCATCAGTAGATATTCTTAAAGAAGCACTCTTCAAGTTTCAGTTAGAGAGAAATGGATTAACTGGAACACCTTATGAACTAACTTTGGTTATTGCTTCTGATACTGGTGGTGCTGATGTTTTTGCTTCACTGGATTGGGAAGAAGTTAGTAGGTAATTTTTTATGAGTGACGTATATCTTGGCAATCCATTATTAAAAAAAGCAAATACTGCGATTGAGTTTACAGAAGATCAAATTATTGAGTATCTAAAATGTAAACAAGATCCAATTTATTTTGCAAATAACTATATTAAAATTGTTTCTCTTGATGAAGGTTTAACACAGTTTCATCCATATCATTTTCAAGAAAAATTAATTCACAATTTTCATAATAACAGATTTAATATCTGCAAGATGCCACGACAGACTGGTAAGTCTACCACTGTGGTATCATATCTATTACATTATGCACTTTTTAATGACAGTGTAAACATTGGTATTCTGGCAAACAAAGCATCTACTGCTAGAGAACTGTTAGGGAGATTAGCAACTGCATTCGAAAACTTGCCAAAATGGATGCAACAAGGTATCTTGGTATGGAACAAAGGAAACATCGAATTAGAAAATGGCAGTAAGATATTGGCAGCTTCTACATCTGCGAGTGCTGTCCGAGGCATGTCGTTCAATATCCTCTTTCTCGACGAATTCGCATTCGTCCCGAATCATGTTGCTGACTCCTTCTTTGCATCTGTTTATCCTACTATTACTTCTGGTAAAAACACAAAGGTAATTATTGTATCCACACCACACGGTATGAATCATTTCTACCGTATGTGGCATGATGCAGAAAGAAATAAAAACGAATATATTCCCACAGAGGTTCACTGGTCAGAAGTTCCTGGTAGAGATGTTGTTTGGAAAGAGCAGACAATTGCAAACACATCAGAAGAACAATTCCGTGTTGAGTTTGAATGTTTGGGTGGTGATACAGAGATTGAAATTTTGGATGATAATGGAATAGTACAAAAAACTTCTATGGAAAATTTATATGAACGATTGTGAGTTTTTTGGATTATAAATAATAATAAAATGTATCATATATACTTTCTTAAAGATTCAAGCAACAATGTCAAATATGTAGGACAAACTCAAAATTTAGACGATAGAAAAAGAGAACATAAAAGAAATAAACCTCCACACACTTTTGAAATAAAAGAACAAATAGATATTCCAGAAAAAGCAAAGGAAAAGGAAATTTTTTACATAGAAAAATTTAATACTTTTAAAAATGGTTGGAACAAGTCCACTGGTGGTGAAGGTTTTGGAGATTATGAAAGAAAAGGAATTGGTGGAGTTAAGAAAGGTAATATTCCTTGGAACAAAGGAATTAAAAATTGCTTTTCCGAAGAAACTTTAGTGAAAATGAGTAACTCTAGAAAAGGAAGAGTTTTTAGCAGAAAAATTAATGATAGCACGATAAGAACAATAAGAAAACTATATAATAAAAAACCATATTTACAGAATGTTGGAATGACTATGAAAAATGGCAAAAAAATGTCTTATGTTCAGGCATTTTGTAGAGAATATGCCAAAGAATATAATTTAACTCCTCAAGGATTGAAGAAGATTATTTTAAACGAGTGTTGGAAAAATGTTTAAGATTAATAAAAACATTAAAGTAAAAACACCTGATGGATTTAAAGATTTTTCAGGAATACAAAAAGTTTATAAACCTTTTTACCATTGGATAATATTTGATGACGGATCAGAAATAAAATGCTCCGATAATCATTCTTTCGGAAAAGAAAAAATTAAAGCATCAACAATTAAAGTTGATGATATTTTACAAGAAAAGAAAGTATTATATAATGAAATAGTAGAAGAAGGAATTTATCTTTATGATTTACTTGATGTTGGTGAAGACAATCTTTACTATTCAAACAATATAGTATCACACAACTGCGAGTTCTTAGGTTCTGTTAATACTCTTATTAACCCATCAAAACTCAAAACTTTAATATATGATGATCCTATACAGAGAAATGCTGGATTAGATGTCTATGAAAATCCAATTAAGGAACATAATTATCTAATTACTGTTGATGTTGCTCGTGGTCTTGGTAATGATTACTCTGCATTTATCGTTTTTGATATTACAGAGTTTCCTTATAAAGTAGTTGCAAAGTATAGGAATAATGAAATCAAACCGATGCTATTTCCAAATATCATATTTGATGTAGCAAAAGGGTATAATTATTCTTGGTTATTGATAGAGGTTAATGATATTGGCGATCAGGTTGCTAGTATTATGCAATATGATTTAGAATATGAAAATATTCTTATGTGTGCCATGAGAGGTAGAAACGGTCAGGTTGTTGGATCAGGATTTAGTGGTAAAAAATCTCAACTTGGAGTTCGCACAACTTCAGCAGTCAAAAAATTGGGTTGTTCCAATCTTAAAACTCTGGTAGAAGATGACAAGTTAATTGCATCCGATTATGAAATCATATCGGAACTTACAACATTTTCTCAGAAAGGAAACTCTTTCGAAGCAGAAGAAGGATGTAATGACGATTTGGCAATGTGTCTTGTAATATTCTCCTGGTTAGTAGCACAAGAATATTTTAAGGAGATGACTGAGAATGATGTAAGAAAGAGAATATATGAGGAACAAAAAAATCAAATTGATCAAGATATGGCACCATTTGGATTTATTTCAGATGGATTGGATGATCAAGAAAGTTTTGTAGATGATTCTGGAGATAGATGGTATGCCGATGAATATGGTGATCGTTCTTATATGTGGGATTATATGTAATGTCTTTTGATGAAGAAATAGAACTAGAACATTTATTATTCTTTGATCGCAAATGTAGAGTTTGTGGAAAGGTTAAAAGTTTAATGGATGATTTCTATTTGACTAGAAAAGGTAGAAAAACCTTACCATCATCATATTCTTATGAATGTAAAGAATGTACTATTAATAGAGTAAAGAAAGGTAAAAAATTAAAATTTAATTGGGAATATCCAGATTGGTAGGTATTCATGCATTGTTTCCCCATTGAAAATGCTCATTTTCCTAAATATTTTTAGATATTTGGATTGCGAGGAAAAAAAAGATGCCATTAAATTTAGCATCTCCTGGAATTAAAGTAAGGGAAGTAGATCTCACCATCGGAAGAGTCGATCCATCGTCCGAAAAGATTGGTGGATTAGTAGCACCTTTTGCTCAGGGACCAGTAGATCTTCCAATAGTAGTAGGATCAGAAAAAGATTTATTAGATACTTTTGGCAAATCTTATGGTAATGATAAGCATTACGAACATTGGTTAAGTGCATCATCATATTTGGCATATGGTGCTCCAATGAGAATTGTAAGAGCAGATGATGATGATTTAAAAAATGCTTTTTCTGGCACTACATCTGCAACTAAGATTAAAAGCATTGAACATTATGAACAACTTCAATATGATGAAAATATAATTCCTAATGTGGAGGTCATTGCAAAAAATCCAGGATCCTGGGCAAATGGCATAAGAATTGGAATTATTGACGGAAAAGCAGATCAAATCTTAGGAATAGATACCACTACTGGTTCAGGTATTAATATTGGTATGGGTGTAACCCAATCAATTTCTACGGTACTTCCAGGAGCTGGAACCACTTCTCTTCTTGATGGATACCTTAAGGGTATTGTTTCTGATATTGCATCTTCAGAAGTTCATGTTAAAGTTTTAAGTCATGTTTCTGCAAGTGGAGTAGAGACACCGGTTGATTATCAACCATCTGGTGTATATGCATTTTCCGGTAGTGGAAATGTTGCTATTCACACCGCGGGACAAACAACTTCATTCGGATCAACCTCTATAACATATCAAAAAGATTGGTTTGATGATCAGACAATTGCAATTTCTTCAAATACTGTTGGTGGAACTACAGAAGTTTCTACCTTAAAGTGGAATAATCTTGCCGATAGGCCAGGAACTTCTTCTTATGCTACTGAAAGAGGATCAAGATTTGATGAAGTTCATGTTGTTGTAATTGATGGTGAAGGAAAACTAACTGGAAATAGTGGATCAATTTTAGAAAAGCATATTAACCTTTCAAAAGCAGAAGATGCTGAATTTTCTGCAGGATCACCATCTTATTGGAGGTCATATTTAAAAACAAATTCGCAATTTGTTTTTGGAGGTTCTGCACCTGCAGGTATCTCTACACTGGGTTATAGTTCCGAGTTTACTCTTTTCTCAGATACTTCTTGGGATCAACCAGCACAAGGAGTTATTTTTGGAGGTTCTGGTAAAAAGGATTTAATTCTTTCTGGAGGGTTAAATTATGATGGCACATCAAATATTGAATCCTCCGGAGCACTAGGTGCAGATCTTAACAAATTAGTAAGTGGTTATAGTTTATTTGAAAATACTGCAAACTATAGTGTAGATTTCTTAATCATGGGATCTGCAAATTACGAAAAAGAAAATGCACAGGCACTGGCAAATAAATTGATTGCTGTTGCTGATGTAAGAAAAGATGCAATGGCATTTATTTCCCCATACAGAAAAGCATTTATCAATGATACTTCCGCAGGTACAGTAACTGTAAATCAAGATGAAGCAATTACTGATAATATAATTAGTTTTTATGCTCCAATTACATCATCATCTTATGGAGTATTTGATAGTGGATATAAGTATATGTTTGACAGATTTGCAAATACATTTAGATATGTTCCATTGAATGCTGACATTGCAGGTCTTTGTGCTCGGAATGATGTCGATAATTTCCCTTGGTTCTCTCCAGCAGGAACGGCAAGAGGTACTATCCTAAATGCAGTCAAATTAACCTATAATCCAAGTCAAACTCAAAGAGACAGACTTTATTCAAATAGAGTAAATCCAGTCGTATTTACTCCAGGTGGTGGAATCACATTATTCGGTGATAAAACTGGACTCAATAAAGCATCTGCATTTGATCGAATCAACGTTCGTCGTTTATTCATCTATCTTGAAGATGCAATCTCTGCAGCAGCAAGAGATCAATTGTTCGAATTTAATGACGAAATTACAAGAACTAATTTTGTAAATACTGTTGAACCATTCCTGCGTGATGTTCAGGCAAAACGAGGAATTCAAGATTATGTTGTTATTTGTGATGAAACGAATAACACTGCTGCAATTATAGATAATAATGAATTTGTGGCAGATATCTTTATCAAACCTGCAAGATCAATTAACTTCATTGGTCTTACATTTGTTGCCACCAGATCTGGTGTTTCATTTGAAGAAGTTATCGGTAACGTTTAATTTAGAGGTTTAAAAAAAATGCCTAGTCGCCAACAAAGAAATACCTCACCAGTAAGAACGATCAGTGATTTTAAAAGTAAATTAACTGGTGGTGGGGCAAGACCCAATCTATTTGAAGTTGAATTAGCATTTCCAGATGCAGTTCGTATTGATAATGATACTCTCCAAAAAGCAAGATTTCTTGTGAAAGCAGCAGCTCTGCCTTCTTCAACAATTGCTTCTGTCGATATTCCTTTCAGAGGTCGTATTCTGAAAGTAGCAGGTGATAGAACATTCGAGACCTGGACAATCACTGTCATCAATGATGTCGATTTCTCTATTCGTTCTGCTTTTGAAAAATGGATGAATACCATCAATAAAATGACTGATGCAACTGGACTTACAAATCCAATTGATTATCAAAAAGATGCTCTTGTCAAGCAACTTGATCGTGATGGTTCTGTTCTAAGATCTTATAAGTTCTGGGACATTTTCCCAACTAATTTATCTACAATTGATTTAAATTATGAAACTACTGATACTATTCAGGAGTTTACTGTCGAACTTCAAATTCATTATTGGGAAGCATTTAGAGGAACTGCACAACAGGCAGGTGGTGAAGACATCAGCTAAATAGTAAAATAACAGTTCAAGTCAGTTTATAATATGACAAAACTTTTTGGTTTTTCTATTGAAGATTCAGAAAAAAAATCCAAATCCATAGTTTCCCCCGTTCCTCAAAATAATGAGGACGGGGTTGATAACTATGTTTCCAGTGGTTTTTATGGTTCGTATGTAGATATTGAAGGACAATACAGAACAGAATTTGATTTAATTAAAAGATATAGGGAGATGTCACTTCACCCAGAGTGTGATGGTGCCATTGAAGATGTCGTTAATGAAGCAATTGTAAGTGATCTTTATGATTCTCCAATTGAGATTGAATTGTCAAATTTAAATGCAACTGATAATTTAAAAAAAGCAATTAGAAAAGAATTTAAGCATATTAAAGAACTTTTAGATTTTGATAAAAAATCACATGAAATTTTTAGAAATTGGTATGTTGATGGTAGATTATATTATCATAAAGTAATTGATATAAAAAATCCTCAAGAAGGAATAAAAGAATTAAGATATATTGATCCGATGAAAATGCGGTTTGTCCGCCAAGAAAAGAAAAAAGGTAAAGATATTATTGGTCCAAATATTCCAGGACGTGATGAATCAAAAAATGGAATTGCTCCAGAAATTGAAGAGTATTTTGTATATACACCAAAACCACAATATCCAACTGGAATTTTAAATAGTGGTAGTGGAAATAAAGGAACTAAGATTGCAAAAGATGCAATTACATATTGCACTTCAGGTCTTGTAGATAGAAATAAAGGTTCTATTCTCTCTTATCTTCATAAGGCGATCAAGGCACTCAATCAACTCAGAATGATTGAGGATTCTTTGGTCATCTATAGATTATCGAGAGCACCAGAACGTCGTATTTTTTATATTGATGTTGGCAATCTTCCTAAGGTAAAGGCAGAACAATATCTTCGTGATGTTATGAATCGTTATCGTAACAAGCAAGTTTATGATGCGAACACCGGAGAAATCCGTGATGATCGTAAATTTATGAGTATGATGGAGGACTTCTGGCTTCCTCGTAGAGAAGGTGGCAGAGGAACTGAAATCACAACTCTTCCTGGTGGTCAAAACTTAGGAGAACTTGCTGATATTGAGTATTTCCAAAAGAAACTTTATAGAGCACTTGGAGTTCCAGAATCAAGAATTGCTGCTGATGGTGGATTTAATCTTGGTCGTTCATCTGAAATTTTAAGAGATGAACTTAAGTTTGCTAAGTTTGTTGGTCGTCTGAGAAAGAGATTTGCTCAGATGTTCAATGATATGCTGAAGACTCAACTCATTCTTAAGAATATTGTTTCTGTAGAAGACTGGGATAGAATTAGTGATCATATTCAATATGATTTCTTGTATGATAATCAGTTTGCAGAACTCAAAGAAACGGAAATGTTGAATGAGAGACTTGGTGTTCTCGCAACTATTGAACCTTATATTGGTAAGTATTATTCAACTCATTGGGTTCGTAGTAAAGTTCTTCGTCAGACTGATGGAGAAATGATTGAAATGGATGAACAGATCGAACAAGAAATCAAAGATGGTATTATTCCCGATCCAAGTGCAGTTGATCCAATAACTGGAGAACCATTACCACAAGAAGGTGAGCAGGGAATGATGGGTGATGTTCCGATGGAACCTGAAATTGATGGTGGAATGACTGAAGTAGACGGTAAAGCTGCCGAGATATAAATATAAAATATACATATATTAAATTTTCATGGAAGAAATTGTAAATTTAGTTGGATCCGATTCGTCGGCATCTGATATTAGTGACAGAATCAAAGATGTTTTGTATGCGAAAGCAGCAGAACGTATTAATATTATTCGTCCAACAGTTGGAGCATCCATGTTTGATGACCAGAAAGATAATTCCGAAGGGGAGGAATAATGGCAAGAACTTTATTGGTTGGCATTGGATCAGAAGTTGCACTAAACACTGCAACCTCTTTAGATAATGCAACGGTGGTTAGAGTTTTTAATGGAACTGCTGGAGATGCTACTGTCAGTGTTGCAAAAAGTACCACAACTGGTTATGCAAGCACTGCAACAGTGACACTTCCAACTGATCGAATTGAGTTCTTTGAAAAAGGTGCTCAAGATTTAATTTCTGCATCTGCTGCAGGAGTTGTAGGATTTAAAGTAGGATTTACAGGTTAATACAAATGAAACTTATTACAGAAGAAATTTCAAACGTAAAGATTATTACCGAAGGTAAAGGTTCTAATAAGAAACTTTATATTGAAGGAGTTTTCCTACAAGGCAATCTCAAAAACCGTAATGGAAGAATGTATCCTATGGAGACTCTTTCTCGTGAAGTGAGTCGATATAATGAGGCATTCGTCCAAAAGGGACGTGCCCTTGGAGAACTTGGTCATCCTGATGGTCCTACCGTAAATCTTGACCGGGTTTCTCATAAAATTACTTCACTCACTCAAGAGGGTAGTAATTTTAGAGGTAAGGCACAAATCCTTAATACTCCTATGGGCAAAATTGCATCTTCACTTTTAGATGAAGGTGTCATGCTTGGAGTTTCTTCTCGTGGTGTTGGTTCATTAAAAGAAGACCGTGGTGGTATAAAAGTTGTTGGTGAAGATTTTATGTTAGCAACTGCTGCTGATATCGTTGCCGATCCTTCTGCACCTGATGCATTTGTATCAGGAATTATGGAAGGAAAGGAGTGGATTTGGGAAGGAGGAATTCTTCGTGAACAACTTGCAGAAAGAACTCAGAAGAGAATTAACACTCTCGTTGACCAAAAAATTCTTGATGAACATAAGTTAAACTTATTTAATCAATTTTTATTAAATCTGTAAATTATAAATAAATATAGATTAATACAAAATCTAATAAATTCAAATGTCCGTTGGTAGCAATTTACAAGAAATGGAAAACGTAGTAACTAAAGGAGCTGCTGCATCTGAACCAATGTCAAAGGCAGGAAGCAATGCTTCCGGTGTATCCACACCAGGCCAAACTGGCAATTGGGAAGATCTCGGTGGTCCGACTCCAGAAAACTATAAAGTAGACGACAACTCTGCTAAACTCTCAGAACCCAAAATCGCAACTGTCAAAGACATTGTGAATAGAGGTGCTAAACCTGCTGAACCCATGCCTAAAGGTATGAAGGAAGAAGAGGAAGTTGAAGGAGAAGTTGTCGAAGAGGAAGAGACCACTGCATCTGCCGAAGATGTAGTTTCCGAGGAAGAAACTTCTGATGAAGAAGTTGTATCTGAAGAAGAAGTCATCGAAGCAGAATATAACATCGAAGAAGATGTTGATGCATTGCTTGCCGGTGAAGAACTTTCCGAAGAATTCCAAGAGAAAGCACGTACTATTTTTGAAGCTGCTATCAGAACAAAAGTTGCCGAAGTTCAAGAAGAACTGAAAGCACAATATGAAACAACTCTCGAAGAAGAAGTTACTCTTATCAAAGAAGAACTGACTGATAGAGTTGATGCATACCTTGAGTATGTTGCTTCAGAGTGGATTTCCGAAAATCAACTCGCAGTCGAGCAAGGTCTCAAGGCAGAAATGACCGAATCATTCCTGACTGGAATGAGAAGTCTTTTTGAAGATCATTATGTAAATATCCCTGAAGAGAAATATGATGTAACTACCGCAATGGTAGAAAAATTAGATGAAATGGAATATAAACTCAACGAGCAAATTAAATCTAATATTGCTCTTAATCAAAGATTAGCCGAGTCGGTTGCTGATGCAATCTTCTCCGATGTCTCCGAAGGTCTTGCACTTTCACAGAAGGATAGACTAGCTTCTCTTGCCGAAAATGTTGAGTTTGATAGTGAAGACAACTATCGTGAGAAACTGGCAACCCTGAGAAATTCATATTTCCCAGAAAATGCTGGTACTCAAAGAGACAACTCAGAGAATATTTCCGAGAGTTCAGAGTCTATTGCACAACCAGTTACTGGTCTAATGGAATCCTATCTCGACACTCTGACCAGAGTTTCTAAAAAGTGATTTTTTAATTATAAATCAAACTAAAATTTTTAACAAGGTAAATTCAAATGCAAGGTTTCAATGCTGAACACCTTCAGGAGAAGTGGGCACCTATCCTCAACCATGAGGGTCTCGGAGGCATCAATGATGCTCATAAGAGAATGGTTACCGCAGTTCTTCTGGAGAACCAAGAAAAAATGATCAGAGAGGAAAGAGAATTCCTTTCTGAAGCACCTACCAACTCCACCGGAGCTGGTATCGATAACTTCGATCCCGTTCTGATCTCACTGATCAGACGCGCAATGCCTAACCTGGTCGCATATGACCTCGCAGGTGTTCAACCGATGAACGGTCCTACTGGACTGATCTTCGCAATGCGTTCACGCTTCACGAATCAAAGTGGCGCAGAAGCACTCTTCGACGAAGCAAACACCGGTTTCTCCAACAGCGGACTCGGTTTTGACGGTACTAATTCCTATGTTGCTGGTCAGGAAGCAAATGTTGGTTTAGGAACCACTGGAAATCAGAGTGGATCTAATCCAGGACTTCTGAGTCCAACTGCTCAAACCCAAACCGGATATAACGTCGGTCAGGGTATGTCCACAGCAAACTCCGAAGCTCTTGGAGACGGTGGTGCTGTTGATTTCAACGAGATGGCATTCTCGATTGAGAAAGTCACCGTTACTGCTAAGTCTCGTGCTTTGAAAGCAGAGTATTCTCTGGAACTGGCACAAGACCTCAAGGCAATCCACGGTTTGAATGCCGAGGCAGAACTTGCCAACATTCTCTCCACTGAAATCCTTGCGGAAATCAACAGAGAAGTCATCAGAACCATCTATAAGGTTGCTGAACCCGGTGCTCAAGCAAACGTTGCTACTGCCGGTACTTTCGACCTTGACGTTGACTCCAACGGTCGTTGGTCTGTTGAGAAGTTCAAAGGTCTTATTTTCCAAATCGAGAGAGATGCGAACGCAATCGCACAAAGAACTCGTAGAGGAAAGGGCAACATGATTCTGTGTTCCGCAGACGTTGCTTCCGCACTGACCATGGCTGGTGTACTTGATTACACCCCTGCACTCAATGCAAACTTGAACGTTGATGACACCGGCAACACCTTCGCAGGTGTCCTTGCTGGTAAGTATAAGGTCTATATTGATCCTTATTCTGCAAACGTTTCTGCTGATCAGTACTATGTTGCTGGTTATAAAGGTTCTTCACCTTATGACGCAGGTCTGTTCTATTGCCCTTACGTTCCTCTTCAGATGGTTCGTGCAGTTGGAGAGAACACCTTCCAGCCTAAGATCGGCTTTAAGACTCGTTACGGTATTGTTGCTAACCCCTTCGCAGAAGGTGCTGCTCCTGTTACCAATCCTGGTAGACTGCAGACCAACACAAACCGTTACTACAGAAGAGTCAAAGTTCAAAACCTCATGTGATATTTGCCTACGGGCATTCACACTCACAGACCTCCTTCGGGGGGTCTTTTTTTATCTAAATAAAAATAAAAACTTATGTCTGCCTTAACAAACCAAATAGGAAATAGAAATTTTTTATCTCCTGTTGGGTTTAAATTTACATTATCAAAAGATCCGAAAATTACTTTTTTCTGCAATTCTGCAAGAATACCTGAGATTAGTTTAGGAACTGCCGTTCAACCATCATATCTTAAGGATATAGACATTCCTGGAGATAAATTGACTTATGGTGATTTTTCTTTAAGGTTTTTAGTTGATGAAAATTTAGAAAATTATATGTCTGTTCATAACTGGTTAACTGGTTTAGGATATCCAGAAACTACGGAGGAATTTAAAAAGTTAACAACAAATAATTTTGGAACAAGAGATTTAAATGAACAATTTAGTGATGGAAGTCTCCATATTTTAAATAGCAATTTTAGAGATGTTGCTATTGTAAAGTTTAAAAATTTATTTCCGACATATTTGACTTCTTTGGATTTTGAAGCAAGTGATACTGACATCAACTACTTTACAGCAGAGGTCACTTTCAAGTATACTGTATATAATATCTTATCTGCCGATAACAGAACACCTCTATGAATCTTGAAAAAATTCAGGAAATGTGGGAAAGAGACTCTCACATCGATCCCGATAATCTACATAATGAGTCTTTAAAAATACCCCAACTTCATTCAAAGTATTATACCATGTATAATACCATTACTCTTTTAAGAGAAAAATCTAAAGAATTTTATAATCGTGTAAGATTGGAAAGATACAATTACTATACAGGAAAGGCACCAGCAGAAGTTTATGCAGAAGAACCATTTCCATATAAGGTTAGAGATAAGGAGGCATTACAGAGGCATATGGATGCCGATGAGAAGTTAAATGCTATAGATCTCAAAATTCGTTATTATGATGTGATGCTTAAGTTTTTAGAAGAAATTATTAAAACAGTTGCGAATAGAACATATCAAATTAAAAACGCAATTGATTGGCATCAATTTCAAGCAGGATTTAACTAATGTATCAAGAAGAAGAAGGCAATTATTATCATATTGAATTAAACATTCAAGGTATTCGTCTCATTCATACTGGTCTCCGGCAGGCAGTTCAAAAATGGTCTGGAGGAGATCCTCAAGAGCAAGAAAATTTAATTGCAATGAGAGATAATTTTTATCGACTCATACTAGAACATCAGTTTGAAAGCATGAACTAAATATTTATAGGTGAACCTATGAGTTATGTCTCATTTGATTATATCAAAAAAGAATGAAGTGTATTTACAGGTTAAGGCAGAACCTCATGTATACTACGAATTATCAGACCAGTTTACCTTTGAGGTTCCTGGTGCAAAGTTTATGTCCTCGTATCGTAGTAAATACTGGGATGGAAAGATAAGATTATTTAATACCCAAACTGGAGAAATTTACGTTGGGTTATTAGATAAGGTTACAAAGTTTTGTGATGATCATGGATATACTTATGAGTTTGTAGATAATAAGTATTATGGTCTTCCTTTTGAGGCAAATGATTTTATCTCAAAGGAAGGTGTAAAAGATTATATGAATGCTATTTGTAAGTATTCTCCGAGAGATTACCAAGTTGAGGGAGTATACGACGCCTTAAAACATAATAGAAAGTTGTTGATATCCCCAACTGCTTCTGGAAAGTCTCTGATGATATATTCTCTTGTGAGATATTACGTTGAGAAGAAACAAAATATTCTGATAGTCGTTCCGACGACTTCGCTAGTAGAGCAGATGTATAAAGACTTTGCAGACTATGGTTGGGATGTAGGTTCATATTGTCACAAGATCTATGCGGGGAAGGAAAGAGAAACAGATTCTCAAGTTATTATTACTACCTGGCAGTCTATTTACAAACTCCCCCGAAAATATTTTGAAAGATTTAATGTAGTTATCGGAGACGAAGCACACCAGTTTAAATCAAAGTCATTAATATCTATAATGTCTAAACTTGCTGATGCAAAATATCGTTTTGGTTTTACCGGAACACTTGATGGAACACAGACTCATAAATGGGTTCTTGAGGGATTGTTTGGGGCTTCGTACAAAATCATTCGTACCGAAGAGTTGATGGCGAAGGGTCATGTTGCTAAACTAGATATCAATGTACTTCTACTGAAGCACTCACCACATAAGTTTGAAAACTTTGAGGAAGAAGTTCAGTATATTATTAATCATGAACGTAGGAATAAATTCATAAGAAATCTTGCATTAGATCTCAAAGGAAATACTCTTGTCCTTTTTGCAAGAGTTGAGGGTCATGGTGAACCTTTATATCACATGATAAATAATAATACGGTTGATGAAAGACAAGTATTTTTTGTCCATGGTGGAGTAGATACAAAGGATCGAGAAAAAGTAAGGGAGATTACTGAACAAGAAAATAATGCAATTATTGTTGCATCATACGGAACATTCAGTACAGGAATTAATATCAAAAATCTCCACAATGTCATTTTTGCTTCTCCATCCAAATCTAGAATTCGGAATCTCCAGTCTATTGGAAGGGTGCTTAGGAAAGGTAATAACAAGACCAAGGCAACTCTCTATGACATTGCTGACGACATATCCTACAAATCCAGGAGGAACTATACACTTAATCATCTAATCGAAAGAATTAAAGTTTATAACGAAGAAAATTTTAATTATGATATTGTAAACATACCGCTAAAGAACTAATGGGAGATGAATTCTACGCAATTATAAAACTGGTATCTGGAGAAGAAATATTATCACTAGTTTCAGTAGATGAGAATGATGGAGATCCTTTGATTGTGATGCAAAATCCAATCACAATGAAACTTTTACATTCTCAACATGGAATGCATGTTAAAGTTAAATCATGGATGGAATTAGCATCTGATGATTTTTTTATCATAAGACCTGATAAAATTCTTACTATGACAGAGACTCATGATAAAAGAATGATTGAAATATATACTAACTATATTGAAGATGAAGATCATATGGATATTTACAGTCCTCAATCTTCCTCTAATGAAAAACCTTCAGGCAAGATTATTCCTTCTAGAAAAATGGGATACTTATCAACGGTAGAAGAAGCAAGAAAAACTCTAGAGAATATCTTTAAACTTGAAGATACTAAAGAAAGCTAAGCCCTCCTCTTTAACCCTAACAAAGGTATTCTACTGATAATTAAGGGTTCTGTCAAGCCCCCTTAAAAGTGTGGTATAATTAAGAGAACTTATACTTTAAAGAGTAATGGATTATGCCCAAGAAGAAATCAGAACATTATGTAAACAATAAAGAGTTATTGGAGGCAATGATTGTCTATCGAACCAAGGTAGAAAAATCATACATGAAGACTTTCAATAAAGACCTCACTGAGTTTCCGAAACAGGAAAGAGGAAAAAAATGGGAAGGTAAACCACGTATTCCAGATTATCTTGGTGAGTGTTTTCTTAAGATTGCGACACACCTCTCATACAAACCCAACTTTGTGAACTACATGTTCCGTGAAGATATGATTTCTGATGGGATAGAAAATTGCGTCCAATACATTCATAATTTCGATCCAGAGAGGTCAAAGAACCCTTTTGCATACTTTACACAGATTATTCATTATGCCTTCCTGAGACGCATCCAGAAGGAGAAGAAGCAGTTGGAAATAAAAACTAAGATTATTGAGAAGACTGGATTTGACGAAGTTATGGTTGTTGACGATAGCTTGCTTTCTGGGCATAGTTCAGAGTATAATAGTATCAAAGACGCTATCCAATATAAGAACCGATGAAGGTTGCAATTCTGACGGACACACATTTTGGATCAAGGAAGGGTTCTAAGCACCTGCATGATCATTTTGAGAAGTTCTATGATGATGTGTTTTTTCCTACTTTAGAAGCAGAAGGAATAGATACCGTTATTCATATGGGTGATGCCTTCGATAGTCGCAAGTCAATTGATTATCAAAGTCTTGAGTGGTCAAAGAGAGTTGTATTTGACAGACTTAAAAATTGTAATGTTCATATGATTATTGGCAATCATGATTGTTATTATAAGAATACTAATAATGTAAACTCTCCAGAACTTCTTCTACAGACTTATAATAATATTAAGACGTATAGTGAAGTATCAGAGATTACATTAGATAAATTAAAAATACTGTTTATACCTTGGATCAATGCAGAAAACTTTGAGAATACTGTCAAATCTATTAAAAATACATCTAGCATATGTGCGATGGGGCACCTTGAGCTCAACGGATTCAGAGCTCATCGTGGCCACGTCATGGAAGACGGTATGGACTGCAAACTACTTGACAAGTTCGAAAAGGTATTCTCGGGACACTATCACACTCGATCAGACAACGGAAAAATCTTCTACCTAGGAAATCCTTATGAGATGTATTGGAATGATGTAAATGATACAAGAGGATTCCACATCTTTGATACGGAAACCCTCACTCATACCCCAGTTAACAATCCTTATAAATTATTTTATAACATCTATTACGAAGATACCAATCATAAACTCTTTAATGCAACTGAATATGAAAACAAAATTGTAAAGGTTATTGTTCGTAAAAAAACAAAACCTAAAGATTTTGAAAAGTTTATTGATAAACTTTATACTGTTGGAGTTCATGATTTAAAAATAATTGAGAACTTTGAAATTCAAGAGTCTGAAGAATTTGATATTGATGAAGAAGAGAATACACTTTCGATTCTAAATCGTTATATTGATGAATCAGAATTCGATCTTGATAAAAACATTATCAAAGGTATCTTCCAAGATTTGTATAGTCAGGCTTGCGAAGTGGAGTAAATGTATCTTCTAACTCTCAAAGATGGTAAAGATGACGGTGCTTATGCCGTTCAGGATAAGCACGGACATAAAGTGTTATTTTTGTTTGAGGAAGAAGATGATGCCGAAAGATATGCTATGATGCTATATGACGAAGAAGATGCTGATATGGATATTGTAGAAGTTGATGATGAACTTGCGATTAAGACTTGTAAGTATCATTCATACAAGTATACTATTATTACACCTAATGACATTGTGATCCCTCCTAAAAATGATAACCTTCAAAAAGATTAGATATAAAAACTTTTTAAGTTCCGGCAATCAATTTACAGAGATTGATTTTCAACAACATCATACTAATTTGATTATTGGAACAAATGGTGCAGGTAAATCTACGATGTTAGATGCACTTACATTTGTATTATTCAATAAACCATTTCGTAAGATTAATAAACCACAACTTGCGAATGCTACAAATGAGAGGGATTGTTTAGTAGAGATTGAGTTCTCTGTGAATAGTCGTGACTATTTGGTTCGTCGTGGAATCAAACCAAATATCTTTGATATTGAGGTCAATGGTAATCCACTTCATAAGGAAGCAGATGATCGTGCCAATCAACGCATTCTTGAGGAGAGTATTCTTAAGGTAAATTATAAATCATTTACACAAATTGTTATACTTGGCAGTAGTACTTTTGTGCCTTTCATGCAATTGACGACTGCCAATCGTCGTGAGGTAATTGAGGACTTGTTGGATATTCGTATCTTCTCTGCTATGAATAGTCTAATTAAAGATAATATTCGAACAAAGAAAGAGCAAATCAAATCTTTGGATATTAAGAAAGATAATCTCAAAGATAAGATGCATATGCAGCAAGAGTTTATTAATGAACTTGAAAGTCGTGGTAATGCGAATATAAAATCTAACAATGATAAAATTGATAAGTTAGATGGTGAGGTCGAAGTTTATATGAGAGATAATGCTGTCATAGAAGAAGACATTCATAAATTTACAAAGGATCAGGAAGAAGTTATTGGTGCTCGTGAGAAGTTATCAAAACTAAACAATCTTAAGGGCAAAATCTCTCAGAAGGTTGCAACGATTACTAAAGAGCATAAGTTCTTTACAGAAAATACGGTCTGCCCTACCTGTACACAAGACATAGAAGAAGAGTTTCGTGTAAATAGAATTAGTGACGCTCAAAATAAAGCAAAGGAACTCAAAAAAGGTTATGAAGATCTTGAAGAAACAATAAAGTCCGAACAGGAACGAGAACGTCAATTCAATTCCCTATCTAAGGAGATTACAAAACTAACGCATGGCATTTCTCAAAACAATACTCGGATTTCCCTCAACCAGAGACAAATCAGAGATCTTGAACATGAAATTCAAACTATTACCAGTAACCTACAAAACAGAAATACTGAGAATGAGAAATTAGAGCAGTTTAAAGACAATCTCCAAAAGACAATTGAATATCTTTCAGACAAAAAACAAGAAATCGTTCATTACGATTTTGCCTATTCCCTTCTTCGGGACGATGGCGTAAAAACAAAAATCATCAAGAAGTATCTTCCATTCATCAATCAACAGGTTAATCGTTATCTTCAAATGATGGACTTCTACATCAACTTTAAACTTGATGAGGAGTTTGGTGAAACCATTGAGTCACCTATTCACGAAAACTTTTCTTATAGTTCTTTTAGTGAAGGTGAAAAAATGCGTGTAGATTTGGCTCTACTCTTCACTTGGAGAGAAGTTGCGAGACTCAAAAATTCCGTAAACACTAACCTGCTGATTATGGACGAAGTATTTGACTCTTCACTCGATGGATTTGGAACCGAAGAGTTCCTAAAAATTATTCGTTATGTGATAAAGGATGCTAATATATTCGTTATCTCTCATAAGTCAGACTTACATGACAAATTCCAAAGTGTCATCCGTTTCGAGAAAGTCAAAGGTTTTTCACGTATGATGTCCTGATACATCAAAGAACAATGCAAGTCCCAAATAGACACCACCATTCTAAGAAAGAACAGAAACGAAAACTGAAACCTCAGGCACTACGGCAAGCAAAAGCACGAAGGCAAGCACTCAAGAAGCGTCTATATCAACTAGATGCTTTTTTATAAATACCTAAAACGTATTCATATATTCATAAGATGGACGCACAAGAACTCCGTAGTCTTCAAGAATCATATTTAGAAGTTGTTGAAAATCAGCAATTTGATGAGGGTAAAATTCCATTGGATAGAGAGAGAAGAACTAAAATTGGCAAACAAATTGGAAAGAGGATTCATAGTGCTGTATCAGATATTGAGGGTTCTAAAACAGCATTTATGACAAAAGGTATTCGTGATAAGTTAAGACAAAGTGCTGCTAAAAAAGGTGGAGAAGCAAGAAAAATGATGGGAGCACTCAAGTCAGCGCAAAAAAATGAAAATTATGACCTTTATGACATCATCCTCACACACCTTTTAGATGAAGGATATGCTGAAACACCAGAAGCAGCAGAAGCAATTATGGTGAATATGAGTGAAGAGTGGAGAGATAGTATTACTGGTTGATAACCACTTCCCAAAGTGTCACACCACTCCACACAGGGGTGGTTTTTTATTGTATACTACGTTCATACGAATCAAACCAATGACCGTCAGGCACGAAATCAAATCTCAACTTGCCAAACTTCTTGCTACTGAAGACCTTGTGGTAGAGAATAAGAATGTTGAGACCGCATGTTTCAATGTCCATACTCGTGTGCTGACATTGCCGAACTGGGATAAGGTAGGTAATGAGATATATGACATGTTGGTGGCACATGAAGTGGGACATGCACTTTACACACCAGATCGTGATTGGATAAAAGATTATAAGATACCTCCACAGTTTGTGAATGTGGTGGAGGATGTTCGTATTGAGAAAATGATGAAGCGTCGTTATGCTGGTATCTCTAAGACCTTCTATAAAGGATATAATGTTCTTGCCGATGAGGACTTCTTTGGTGTTGAGTGTGAAGATGTAAGTAAAATGAATCTTGCTGACCGTGTAAATCTTTACTTTAAGATTGGAAACTTTGTTGATATTCCTTTTGGTGAATATGTAGAGATGCCTATCGTTCGCATGATCGAAGGATGTGAGGACTTTGATGATGTTCTGATTGCGGCACAGGCACTCTATAAGTATTGTCAGGATCAGATGAATACTGATACTAAGACTGATATGGATTCATTGGAATCACAAAGTTCTGGTTCAACCGAAGAACAGTCTGATGATTCTATGGAGCAACAACAGCAACCTGGAGAATCTGAAGATAGTGCTGATACCGAGCAAGACACCGAGCATGTTGCCGAGCAAGACACCGAGCATGTTAATCAGGGTGGAGAAACTAATTCTGAACCTAAAGTCGATACGATGGATTCATTGCAGGATGCAATCAAAAAACTTGCATCAATGGATGGAATTGAGAATGTTTATGTAGAACTTCCCAAAGTGGATCTTGATGATATTATTGTACCAAATGGAGAGATTCATGAGAGATGTAATGAACTCTGGGATAATCCACATGATCCTTATCTGTTCGATTATGTTGATAGTGAGTTTCTGAAATTTAAAAAATCAGCACAGAAAGAGGTAAATTATCTTGTCAAAGAATTTGAGTGTAGAAAATCTGCTAATAGTTATGCTCGTGCTACTACTAGTCGCACTGGAGTTTTGGACTGCTCTAAACTCCACACCTACAAATACAATGAAGACTTGTTCAAGAAAGTAACCACACTTGCCGATGGTAAAGATCATGGATTGATTTTTATTCTTGATTGGTCTGGTTCGATGACCCATGTAATGATGGATACTATGAAACAGTTATTCAATCTTGTATGGTTCTGTAAGAAAGTTTCTATTCCATTCGAAGTATATGCATTTACGAATGAGTATCCATTAGTAAGTGATGATGGAGAACAACTTTGTCGCAAAAGACCATATGAGAAAAAAGATGGTTTGATGCAGGTCGGAGAACAGTTTTCTTTGATGAACATTTTGTCTCACAAAGTCAATTCTAAAACTTTGGAAAAACAACTGAAGAATATGTTTCGTCTCGCACAATATATTACTTTTGGGGGAAGGTATTCTATCCCTGTTGGAATGGGATTGTCTGGAACTCCTTTAAATGAAACGATGATTGCACTTCATCAAATCATTCCACAGTTTAAGAAAAATACTAAAGTCCAAAAAGTTCAGTGTGTCGTATTGAGTGATGGTGAGGGTTATGGACTTACTTATCACCGTGAGATTCAACGTTCATGGGAGTTTGAACCTTTTATTGGACTTGGAAGAATTGGTGATAATTGCTATCTCCGTGATCGTAAAACCGGAAACACTTATTCTTTGGATTCTATATGGGATGATTATACTGATATTTTAATTCAAAATTTGAGAGACAATTTTACTGATACTAATTTTATTGGTATTCGTGTTCTTGAGTCTCGTGATTCTCATCGTTTTATTAGTCGTTATACTTATAACGAACATGAATTGAGAAACAAAATTCAAAACCAGTGGAAAAAGGAGAAATCATTCTCTATCAAAAATTCTGGTTATCACTCTTATATTGCACTTTCAGCAACAACTCTTGTAAGTGAATCTGAATTTGATGTATCAGAAGATGCTTCTAAAACTCAAATCAAAAAATCTTTTATGAAGAGTTTGAAGAACAAAAAAATGAATAAGAAAATCCTAAATGAGTTTGTGGGACTTGTTGCCTGATAAATATTTCTATAGTAATAGGTATTAAGAATGTCTAGATTTGGAGATTTATTAGGAGGAAAAACTCCGGCACCAGCTCCAGCAGCACCTGCACAACCTACCCCAGTTGCAGTTCCTTCAGAACCAGCAGAAGCAATTGCTCCTGAACCTACTCAAGAGGTTTTTGAGAGTGATGTTTCTATTGACGAAATGGATAAGGATGAACTTGAAGAGTATGGTAGAACTGTCGGTATTGAGTTGGATAGAAGACATTCTCGTAGAAAATTGATCCGAGAGTTGAAAGAGCATCTGACCAATTCCTAAACTGTCCACTGGGGGTCTTCAAGACCCCTTTTTTCTTGTATAATAACTTTAGTTGAAACCAACAAAACAAGATCATGTCTCTTTCTACCGATTACATCCTTACTTCCTTACAGGAACTTTATGGAGAGTCTGTAACTGGTTCTGATATTCGTGGATGGTGTGCGATGAACGGATCCAACTATCAGACAGTTACAAATAAAATTGCTGATTATAAAGTTGGTCGTGGTAAGTGGAACCTTACCGTTCGGGAACAAATGGAGCAAACCTACCAAGCACCTGCTGCAATTGTTCCCGCTCAGGAACAACAAAACCTTATCCCTGATAAAGATGATACTTTCGTCAAGTTTGGTAACTTTGGTGATCTTAAAAAAATTATTCAGTCCCGTCTTTTCTATCCAACGTTCATTACGGGTCTTTCGGGTAATGGTAAAACGTTATCTGTAGAGCAAGCTTGTGCTCAACTTGGACGTGAATTGATTCGTGTAAACATTACTATTGAGACTGATGAAGACGATCTTATTGGTGGTTTCCGTCTTGTCGATGGGGCAACTGTTTGGCATAACGGACCTGTCGTTGAAGCACTCCAGAGAGGAGCAATCCTGTTACTCGATGAGGTTGACCTTGCTAGTAATAAAATCCTCTGTCTCCAGTCCATCCTTGAAGGTAAAGGTGTGTTCCTGAAAAAAATTGGTAAGTATGTAAAACCAACAAAAGGTTTCAATGTATTTGCTACTGCGAACACAAAAGGTAAAGGTTCTGAAGATGGTCGTTTTATCGGCACTAATGTTCTCAACGAAGCATTCCTTGAACGTTTTCCAGTAACCTTTGAGCAGTCATATCCAACTCCTGCGACTGAACAGAAAATTCTTGAGGGTATTGCTTTGGATCTTGGAGTGGAAGATCGTGACTTCTGCAAACGTCTTGTAGATTGGGCAGACATCATTCGCAAAACTTTCTATGATGGTGGTATTGATGAAATTATCAGCACCCGTCGTTTGGTTCATATCATCCGTGCCTTTAGTATCTTCAAAGATAAGGCAAAAGCAATCCAAGTTTGTGTGAGTCGTTTTGATGATGAGACCAAGCAATCATTCTTGGAACTCTATGACAAAGTGGATGTCGACTTTGTGATGCCTACTGAAGAGCAGCAAAAAGAATCTCTTGACGTACACAACTTTTCTTGATATAATAAGTTATGACTAACTCTTGGTCCATGCTTTATGATGAAATTTTAAAAATGGATGAAACTATTGATAATGGTATGCGTCCTTGGGGACATAGTGATTATGAATTTTTGATTAATAACCCAAATATGACTGATACAATTCCTAATTCTTCAGCAACTCCTTTCAAATATAATGAGGAGGAGATTGTAAAAGAACTTCTTGAGTATATTAGAGGAACTTATAGGCAACATTACTCTGCTGGTGACGATAAAATTCAGACATTGGATTTGATTGAAGCTTGTGGAGATGGTGAACCATTCTGTAGATCTAATATTCTTAAGTATGCCTCTCGATATGATAAGAAAGGCACGGCACGTCGTGATATAATGAAGATCCTTCACTATGCTGTTCTTCTTATGCATTTCAACGATAAGAATGCAGAAAGTGAAACCTACCCTCAATAATAATGAAACTCAAAGAACAAACTATGAAACTATCTGACAACGCACTTGCTATCCTCAAGAACTTTGCGGGTATTAACAATTCTATTCTTGTAAAGCAAGGCAACAAACTTCGTACTATCTCTGTGGCAAAGAATATTCTTGCCGAAGCAGAAATCAAAGAAGATTTCCCAAGGGACTTTGCGATTTATGATCTCAACCAGTTCTTGAACGGTTTGAGTCTTCATCAAGATCCTGACCTTGATTTTAATCAGGATAGTTTCTTAAGTATCAAAGAAGGCAAACGTCGTGTGAAGTATTTCTTTGCCGACCCAAATGTAATTATTGCTCCCCCAGAGAAAGAGATTATATTGCCATCTCAAGATGTATGCTTCCAGTTGGATAGTGTAACACTTGAAAAATTGATCAAAGCAGCAGCAGTATATCAACTTCCTGATATGTCTGCAATTGGTGAGAATGGTGTCATCAAACTGGTGGTTCGTGATAAGAAAAACGACACTTCTAATGAGTATGCTATTGTCGTCGGTGAAACCAGTGATGACTTTGAGTTTAACTTTAAGGTAGAAAACATCAAGATTATTCCTGGTGCCTATGAGGTAGTAGTGTCCTCTAAACTTCTGTCACAATTCACAAACACACAACACAATCTCAAGTATTATATTGCTCTGGAACCTGATTCGACATTCGGATGAGACACATTCTCTTCACCCTTAAGGGGTGTCCATATGGATTACTAGATGATGAAGCACACATTCGCAATGTGTTGGCAAATGCATCAAACCTTGCCGAAAGCACATTGCTGAATATTTCATCTCATAAGTTTGATCCTCATGGTGTAACTGCCGTAGCACTTCTTGCTGAGTCTCACATCAGTATTCATACATGGCCGGAGAATGGTATGGCAGTGTGTGATGTGTTTACATGTGGAGACCATACAAATCCACGATCCGGTGCGACATATATGTATGAAGCAATGGGTGCCACAGACATTGTATCTGAAATCTTTACTCGACCTTTAAAATGATTAAAGTTGATGTCCCAATGAGAATAACTGGCAGTATCTTAGTGATTACTGCATATTTTGTTGTTCTCCATATCAATATAACTCTTGGAGTTATGCTGCACTTCGTTGCCGATATGATTTCAGTTCCTTACTTTATAAGGACAAAATCTTGGGATGTTGTTATAATGCTTATGTTCCTACTGGCAATCAGTTTTAGCAAACTTTTAACATGAACATTTTTGTAACAGATTTTTCTCCAGTCAAGTCGGCACAGGTTCTTCCTGATAAGCACATTGTCAAGATGCCCTTAGAGACATGTCAACTCCTCTCTATCGTTGCCTCAGACAAATGGGGGCATGGGTATGGAACTCTTCCTAAGACCGATGGAACCCCGTATGCGACCGATAAGGGTGCTTTCCGCAATCATCCTTGCACAGTATGGGCAAATGAGACGGTAGCAAATGCCCGATGGTTGATCCGTCATGGTCTTGCATTATGTGAGGAGTATTCTAATCGATATGGAAAAATTCATTCATGTCTTCATACTCTTGCACATGCAAATAAGATCTTCCCATTAGATGCTATTCATCAATCAGAACTTACTCCATTTGTTCGTGCAATGCCTGAGGAGTTTAAGTTTGATATGAATATAAGTACTATCGAAGCGTATAAGATGTACATTGCATCTAAACCATGGGTATCTAAGAATTATTTGAGAATACCAAGTCGTAAACCTGAATGGGTATAGAGTGAAAAAAGAAAAAATAAAAACACTTTACCTCTATGAATTGGAAGATGGTGGATGTATTATGCACGATGGATACATTCAAATAGGTATTATGAAACACAGTGTTGAGAAACACATGGAACTAAATCCTACTATTAATTGGATTGTATCTTATTGGTGTCCAGACATATTTGCTAACAGATACAAAAGAGTTTCATTTCAAAAAACTGAAAAGAAAAATGAGGGAAGTCCAAAGACAGACAATCAAGGACAGGGTATGGATTTGGACACAGAACCGAAAGGTTGTGGTATACTAAAGGACAAGTAGATTTGATTATGAATGACACAGACAGAACTGATTTTTTGTGGGTTGCCAAATATGCCCCCAAGACTATTGAAGAATGTATTCTCCCTGAGAATACGAAGAAGACCTTTCAATCTTTCCTAGATAAGGGAGAGATTCCTAATATGCTACTTGCCGGTCCTCCAGGCATCGGCAAAACAACAGTAGCAAAGGCACTATGTAAAGAACTTGGAGTAGATGTATATGTCATCAACGGATCCGATGAGGGACGATTCCTTGATACCGTCAGAAATAATGCGAAAAACTTTGCTTCGACCGTATCGCTTACGTCAGATTCTAAACACAAAGTCATTATCATTGACGAAGCTGACAACACATCCAACGATGTACAACTCCTGTTACGGGCGTTTATTGAGGAGTTCGCTGGCAATTGCAGATTCATCTTTACCTGCAACTACAAAAACAAAATCCTCGAACCCTTACATTCCCGATGTGCCGTCGTTGAGTTTGGAATCAAAGGAAAAGAAAGACAGGGTATTGCAGCACAGTTCTTCAAACGCATCCAACAAATCTTGGATGCAGAAGGTGTTGAATATGATAACAAGGTCCTGGTAGAATTAATCAATAAGCACTTTCCTGATTGGAGACGTGTTCTTAATGAATGCCAAAGATATTCCGTAAGTGGAAAAATCGACTCTGGTATTCTTGCAACTTTTTCGGATGTAGCAGTCAATGAACTGGTTAAAAACCTTAAAGAGAAGAATTTTCCCGAAGTACGTAAATGGGTTGTCAATAACCTGGACAATGATACTACTGTCCTACTGCGTCGTATTTACGATGCTTGTTATGATTCCTTGGTTCCGAATAGTATTCCTGCTGCTGTGCTTGTGCTTGCTAAGTATCAGTATCAAATGGCATTTGTGGCAGATCAGGAAATAAACTTACTTGCCTGTTTGACTGAAATAATGGTAGAATGCGAGTTTAGTTGAGGTAAATTAAAATGATTGATGTAAAACTTCTACGAATTGTGACTGGTGAAGAAGTTATCGCAGAACTCATAGATGAGAATGCTGCTTATATTACAGTCCAAAATGGTCTTGTAGTTCTTCCCACTAATAGTGGTGTTGGATTTGCTCCATGGGCAACCGTGATTAGTAAAGAAGACCCAGAGATTACGATTTCCAAAACTCATGTTGTATATGTTGCAGAAGTCCAAGAGGATGTCTGTAAGAAGTATAATGAAATGTTTGGTAGTAAGTTGATTACTCCAAACTCCAAAAAACTGGTTCTGTGACTTAAATGAGAATTGGAGTCATGTGTTCTGGAAACGGAACTAACTTTGAGAACATTGTTTGGAATTGTCCAGACCATGAAGTTGTAGTTATGATCTACAATATCAAAGGATGTGGTGCTCAAGAAAGGGCAGACCGATTGGGCATTCCCAACTGTCGTATTAAGAGTATTGATGAACAAAAAATCATTGATAAACTTAATAGACACAAAGTTGATTTAGTAGTTCTTGCAGGTTGGATGAGAATTGTTACTCCGGGATTGATTAATGCTTTTCCGAATAAGATAATTAATATTCATCCATCATTACTTCCAAAATATAAAGGTCTTAATGCCGTTAAGCAGGCACTAGATAGTGGAGATAAAATCACTGGATGCACAGTTCATTATGTGACTGAAGAGTTAGATTCTGGGGGATGTATTGATTCTTCTTCTGTTCCTATTTGTGTGGGAGATACAGAAGAGACCTTACATCATAGAGTTCAGAGAGCAGAATATCGTTTACTTCCTATGGTAATTAACAATTTATTTGAGAATATAAATTAAATGGAATGGGAATGGTTCATTGAGTTACTACAAATGAGACAAGATAAAATTGATACACAAGGCATGAGTATTCCCTCTAAGGGTAATACCAATTCTAAAAGAGAAGTTCCTCCAATGCCAGTAAAGAACCGTACAATCTTTACTACAGAAGAACGTATTGAGTTAAAGCAGATTATTCATGAGGCACTTGATGAGAGGGAACGATTATGAAGTTTAAAGCATTAGTATTCATTCGATTAAGATCTCAGGTCGATGACTCTCCTGGTAATGCCGTCAGAGATGCCTGTAAGAGATTGTCTGAACTAGATATTAAAAAGTTGAGGTTAGGTAAGGTCATTGACATTTGGATTGAGGCACCTGATAAAGAGTATGCCGCCAAAGAAGTGACTAGACTGAGTGGTAGATTTCTTGCCAATACTGTAATGGAGGATTGGTATTATGAATTGACTGAAATTGATAGTTTCCCTCCAGGAGTAGAATAATGCCACATGAATTCGATCCATGCGAAGCACCTATCGAAGGTGAAGTTGACAAATGGGGATTTACAATTAAACCTACAATTAGTGATACTGAGTGTATTTTAATTTGTCTAAAAAATGCACCTTGTGGAATTGATAAAAAGCAATCAGAACGTTTAGTAAAGGAGTTTGAAAATGGAAGGATTTAATGAACCCGGATCAAATAGGAGTTGGATGGATGAAGGATTTAAAAAGTATATAACACAATATCAACTAGATAATGTAGTTTCACTTTTAAATGGTAAGTTAGAGTATGCCTCTACTTACGATAACACAGGCAAAATCACTAAAAAAATTATTATTACTTACGATGAAACAAACGAAAAAGTGTCAGGTTAAGTCCAAGTTCTACTATATCTTTTGGGGAACTGCTACAGCATCAGTTTTACTGGGACAATTATATGTTGGAACTGGATATAGGGTAATGGCAGAAAGCACACTGAGTTTTCAGAATTACCTTACAGAACTTTTAGATACTGCTAAGACTTTTTAATGGGACTACTAAAAATTGATAAAAGTAAACTGGTGGAGGAGAAAGTCAAAACTACTCCCCAGAATGTTCAAGAAGCAAATGAAGCACTTTTTCGTGCTACAATGAATCTACCTACTGCCGCAAAACATTGTGGTATGACTCAGAAGGAAATGAAATTGACCTTCTGGGAATATTTGAAATATCATCCTCGTGATTATGTCTATGAAAACCTTTCCTCTTAAAACTTGTCTAAGATATCCTGGTGGTAAGTCTAAGGCAACAAAGACATTAGCACCATGGTTTCCCGAAGACTTTAAAGAATACCGTGAGCCATTTATTGGTGGTGGTTCTGTGGCATTTTATGCGACTCAGGCATACCCAGATGTTCCTGTATGGATCAATGATAAGTATGTGACACTCTATAACTTCTGGGTTCAGTTGAGGGATAATGGTGAGGAACTATCCAATCGTCTGAATGATATTAAATCAAGAGTATCAAACTATCAATCTCAGGATGATAAGGATGCTGCACATAAAGAACTCTTCAATCAAACACGGGACGATATCAATAGTCAGGATAGTCTTGATCGTGCCGTAAGCTTCTTTGTTCTAAACAAGTGTAGTTTTTCTGGTCTGACTGAGAATAGCACTTTTTCTAAAACTGCTTCTCGTTCTAATTTTTCTTTTGTTGGTATTGAGAAACTAAAAAAGTATTCTCAACTTACACAGAAATGGAAGATTACAAATATTGATTACTCGGAGGTTATGAATGCTCCTGGTGAGGATGTATTCGTATTTCTTGATCCACCTTATGATATCAAAGACTTCCTTTATGGTAAGGACCGTGAGATGCACAAGTTCTTTGACCATGATAAATTTGCCGAAGATGTATACAAGTGTCCACATGAGTTTATGATTACCTATAATGTGAATGATAGGTTATTGGAACTGTATAAAGATTATCATTTGCGTGAATGGAAACTTCGTTACTCCATGGCACATCGTGGTGAGAAAGGAACTGATGAGAATGTAAAGACAGAACTTCTTGTCACTAACTATCCTACCGAAAAAGAAACTGTAAACGTTCTTGACCTTCTACTTTATGACTGAACTAAAAGACTGGCTCAACTCTATCAATCAAACTAAGAAGCATTTGATTGATGAAGACCCTTCACTCGAAAAAGAATATCCTCCTTATATTATCAATCGTTGTTTCTCTGGACATCTTGATACTTTGATGTTTGTCAATGAAATGAATAAGTATAATTTCCTTCCTAAAAGGTTACAATACGACTTCCTTATAAATATTGTGAGGAAAAAGAAGAGATTTTCTCCCTGGCTCCGACAAGATAAGATCAAAGATCTAGATTATGTCAAACGTTATTATGGTTATAGTAATGAAAAGGCAAAACAGGCTTTGAAAATTCTAACAAAAGAACAACTTAATTTTATTAAATCAAAATTTGATACTGGAGGAAAAAAATGAGTGTTGTTAGAGAGGCTGAAGTGAAGTGGACACCAGAACAAATGGTGGAAGTGGTTCTAGGAGAACCAGATGACTTTCTGAAAGTTCGTGAGACTTTGACTCGTATCGGAGTTGCGTCTAGAAAAGAAAAGAAAATCTATCAGTCCTGTCACATTCTGCACAAACAAGGAAGATATTACCTTGTGCATTTTAAGGAACTATTTGCCCTTGATGGTAAACATGCAAATCTGACATTGAATGATGTTCAGAGACGTAATCGTATTGCACAACTACTTGCCGACTGGGGTTTGATTAGTATTGTAGATGCCGATAAAATTCAGGACATCGCACCACTCAATCAAATTAAGGTTCTTGCATTTAGAGATAAGCAAGACTGGATTCTTGAGACCAAATACAATATTGGTTCGAAGAAGAAAAGGACAGAGGAAACCGAATAAGATTTTGAGAGGGGTTGCGACTCCTCTTTTTTTTGTGCTATAATATCCCTGTGAGACAAGATAAACACTCACACAATTCCTACATTTATACAAAAGGAAACAACATGGCACTACTTAATCTCGTTAAACAATACGAGGATAAAAATACTGAAGAATACAAATCTTTTCTATCGGTTCTTGGATGTATTGATAGTCCAGTAAAAGGACTACTTACTCTTGACGAATACTTGGAGAAGTATAATCCTCAACCAGGTCAATCTATTGCTGTGCTTGTTGAAGTTAATCGTTGCTACAGTGATTCAAAATACAACCGCACAGAAAAACTTCACTATGGTAATGTGAAAAAAAATCTGAAGAAGCGTTCGGGTTTTTCTCACAAAGCTGCTGGAATTTTATCTGGATTCCTACGCAAAATTTGGAAAGGTGACCACTGGGACTATGTGGTAGTCGTCACCAAAGGTAATCATAGAGTAACTAAACGATATGCTGTATGTCGTGATGGTAAAGTTTATGTTGCTATTGAACTTACCATTCACTCCACAGACGATCTTGAGGAAATTATTCGTATTGAATCTCTTGATCATACGATTGACGCGCAAGATCGAACGTCTCAAAGTCAAGAACATAAGTTCACATCCTCTTACTTTGCCAAAGAAACTGATGCAGTTAATCTCTATGATTATCTTGATCCTTTCTCGATTGGCATTGCAGAGACAAACTCTTTAGCAAAGTTTAAAACTACTTCTCATAACTACATTGCTAAAGCAAAGGCATATGATGATACTGCTTGCACTAAGTATCTAACATCTTTTACTCAAAATAACTGTGAAGCTGTAGTTGGTGGAAATGCTACTTTTGCAGGCACAGTTTTTTTAAAAACATTTAAAACTGCTATTGATAAGATTGATCAACTTAATAATTGTGATTCTTTTAATGGCATGATGAATTATGTTTTTAAAGATCGCAGTAACAAGAGTATGGGATTTTTGGATGACATTACTCAAGCATCTATTACTGCTGGTAACGGTAAATTCAAGGGGGAGGAAGTTAATGTTTCTCGATTTATTTCTCTTTACAATGAGTATTGTGAAAAAGTAATGAAAGCAATTCTTCCTGAAACTCATAATCATGCTATTGGTTATAGTTCAGATGCATATCTTTCTTATATGAAGAGTGCAGATACTGATATTCGTATGCGCGCTGACGAAGTTGCACAAACAACTGTCTGATAACCGAATAAAAATCTACGGAGTTCAACACTCCGTTTTTTTTTGTGTTTTGTTATAAATAATGATGGATGCCTTCGGGGTCCACAAAACACAAACTCGCTTTTAAAGGAGCTAAGAATCATGGGAAACCTTGCACGGTATACTGCTGCGGACCTACCTGCGCTGATGGAGCGTATAAATAGGAATAGCATAGGAATGGATGAATACTTCGATAGGTTGTTTAATCTCCACGAAACAACGAAGAATTATCCACCATTTAATCTAGTCACGGTCAGCAACGTAGAATCAAGACTAGAACTTGCACTTGCAGGATTTAAAAAGAAAGAAGTAAATGTCTACACACAAGACGGAAAACTCTTTGTCGAAGGACAGAAAGAGGATACCGAATCAGAAACGACTTATGTCCACAGAGGAATGGCTCAACGATCTTTCACCAGATCTTGGACACTCGCAGAGGACACGGAAGTTAGATCAGTTGAATTTGAGGATGGGTTACTAAGTATTGTTCTAGGAAGAATTGTACCCGAACACCATCAAAAGAAGGTCTGGTTTTGATACCCTAACTAATTTTTGCTGCGGTTGATACAGAAGTGTATCACTATGATACACTATACTCTATATAATTATGTAATCGATTAGGAGGCATCAATGAACTTCACGACCACTGCTTTAGCAGCTGGCACTCTAATGACTATTTTTATTGGAGTTCCCATTACTGCATTTGTTTCTTAAACCATGGAAATTCTAGTAATTATCGCAGTACTCTCAGCAACAACATTCGGTGCTTATAAAATGACTCCAATACAATGATAAATGATATCAAATCATCTGCTCTTGCATTTGTCTATGCTTGGGCAGTTATTCTCGTTCCACTTGTACTTGTATCATCTATCGTTAGTTTAGCAAATCCACAGACACAAGAATCTATCTAAATAAAATTACCTGATTTGACCGCAATCTATCAGGAAGAGGGTGAAAATCCCTCTTTTTTATTATAAATACATATGCGGTCAAATTAGAGTAGAATGAATTATTTAAAGGTTTATTGTAACCTTATTAAAAGGGCAGAGGATAGAGATTGTCCTAAAGGTTACACAGAAAGACACCACGTATTTCCGAAAAGTATATTCGGTAACAATGATAGAATAGTTGTGCTTACTGGAAGAGAACATTATATTGCACACCTACTTCTACAAAAGATGTGTGAAAAAAGATATGGGATAGAAAGTAAAAGAACACAGAAAATGTTATGTGCCCATATCAATATGAAAAGTAAAGGTAGATATTTCAATTCTTACCTATACGAAATCGCAAAAGAAAAGAGAAGCAAAAGTATGACGGGTTCTCTACACTGGAATTGGAAAGGTGGTAAGAAAAATAAGAAGAAAGGTAAGTATAATACAAATGAAAAATATAAGAGATATACCTATCAACTTATAGACCCAAAAGGAGATAAAATAGAAACTACCAGTTTGAGAAAGACTTGTGAGCAGAATAACTTAGATCATAGAAATATGTCCCTTGTGTCGAAAGGTAAAAGAAACCATCATAAGGGATGGAAATGCAAAGTGCTAAATATATTATGAATATTTTCTCAAAAATATCGTCGTCGCAGAGGGGTAACTGTCCAAAACCAGTTGACATCCCTCTTTTTTATGGTATAATATTAAAAGGTTTAGAATTAAAAAATGTCTATTAAACTTGTTATTCTTAAATCTGGAGAAGATGTTATTGCAGATGTAAAAGAACTTATTTCTGAAGATAATGTTGTTGGATATCTTTTGCATGAACCACAATCAATTTTTGCCGAAACTCTTCCCAGACTATCTGAAAATGAGGGTTCACAAGAACGTAGTAATTTAAAAATTACATTATCTCCTTGGATACCCTTAAGTAAAGAAGAGAAGATTCCAATTAGACCTGATTGGGTTGTGACAATTATTGAACCAATTTCCGATATTAAAGAAATGTATGAGGAGAGAATAAATGGAAAATTTAAAACTAGTGGTCTTGATGAACAATCAAGTTCTGATAACGAAGATTGAAGAGTCTCCCTCAGAACTTGGTGAACCTGATTGCAGATTAGTTAATCCATATCTTGTATCAAAGAATAAAACAATTGAACCTTTGTTTATTGAGTATACAGGACAAAAAACTTTTATGATTCATTCTGATAAAATTTTTACGATAACTGAACCAAATTCAGAACTAATAGATAAGTATAATAAAATAACTGAGTAATGAGAGTATTAAGCATTGACTTGGATTATATTATGGGTCCAACAATAGAATTGTATAATGAACTTCATTATAATGATGACCCTGCAGTAAGATGGGATGCATTATTTAATCGGAGTGACTTTAAAGAGACTCATCTTTATATTGATCAATCAAATTTATTATTTTGTTTTAATACATTTCTAAAAGCAATTAATAATTGTGATAGTGTTTCCTTTGGATATGAACATGATTCTATTTTATTTGCAATTGCTGACTATGAAAACATTGATTTAATTAATATTGATCATCATGACGATGTTTTTGCTGGGGACTACATTAGAGAGATGTCTGAGGAGGACGCATATAAAACAGAATTTTATGAAATTTTAAAGCATAATAGAGTTCATGAGGGAAACTGGGGTGCCTGGTTAGGTGGACATAATAAATTAAAATCTTTCACCTGGATTGGAAACAAGAACAGTGTGAATAAAGCACGTAATGAGTATAATGCGGAAGTTGTTCCCAACTATCAAAATGTAGAGAAAGAAAATTATAAGTTCGATAGTTATAATTTTGACCACATCTTTGTGTGTATGTCACCGCAGTATATTCCACCAAATCACTGGCATTATTTTTATATGTTCATCAGTGCATTTGAGGAATTTTCCGGAAAGGATGCTATAATACATAAGGAAAAATATGAAACCCATGTCCGACATCAATTAATTCATAATGAGATTTTACACCAACGTTCAAATGGTCGGTGACCACTTATTAGTTCGTGGTTATGAGAATGGAAAACATTTTGCTACAAGAGAGAAGTTTTATCCAACTCTTTTTGTTCCTTCCAATAAAAAATCAAAATATAAAACACTTGAAGGAGAATGTGTCGAGTCTATAGAACCTGGTACTATTCGAGATTGTCGTGATTTTATTAAAAAATATGAGGGAGTAGAAAACTTTAAAATTTATGGGAATGATCGATACATCTATCAGTATATTTCTGAGATGTATCCAGAAGAAGAGATTAAGTTTGATACAAAAAAAGTTAAGATTGCCACTCTTGATATTGAGGTAGCATCAGAGAATGGATTTCCTGATGTTGAATCTGCTGCAGAAGAAGTATTATTAATTACAATACAGGATTATGCCACAAAGCAAATTCGTACTTGGGGTCGGGGGTCATTTGATAATAAACAACAGAATGTTCTGTATAAAGGTTTTCGTACTGAGTATGAACTTTTAAATGATTTCATTAACTGGTGGATGATCGAGAGTAATACTCCTGAAGTTGTAACTGGATGGAATAGTGAATTATATGATATCCCATATCTTGTTCGTCGTATTGATAGAATTCTTGGTGAAAAATTGATGAAACGTATGTCGCCATGGGGTTTAGTGACAGAACGTGAAACAATTGTAATGGGACGCAAACAAATCTCTTATGATGTTGGAGGCATTACACAACTTGATTACCTAAATCTATATAAGAAGTTCACTTATAAGGCACAAGAGTCTTATCGGTTGGACTATATTGCGAGTGTAGAACTTGGACAGAAAAAACTTGATCACTCCGAGTTTGATACCTTTAAAGATTTCTATACTAATGGATGGCAAAAATTTGTAGAATATAATATTATTGACGTGGAACTTGTTGACCGTATGGAAGACAAGATGAAATTGATTGAACTTGCAATCACTATGGCATACGATGCTAAGGTGAATTATAATGATGTATTCTATCAAGTTCGTATGTGGGATGCCATCATTTACAATTATCTTAAAAAAAGAGATATTGTAATTCCTCCTAAAGAACGTTCAGATAAAGATGCCAAATACGCAGGTGCTTATGTCAAGGAACCGATTCCGGGAAAGTATGATTGGGTGGTCAGTTTTGACCTTAATAGCCTGTACCCTCATCTTATTATGCAGTACAATATCTCTCCAGAAACACTCCGAGAGACCAGGCACCCATCAGTTACCGTTGATAAGATACTTAACCAAGAACTGACCTTTGAACTGTATAAGGACAGTGCAGTGTGTGCTAATGGTGCCATGTATCGTAAAGATGTTCGTGGGTTTCTACCTGAATTGATGGAGAAGATTTATAAGGATCGCACCATCTACAAGAAGAAGATGCTTGCAGCAAAACAAGATTATGAAAAAACTCCGACTAAGGCATTGGAGAAAGAGATTGCAAGATGTAATAACATTCAGATGGCTCGTAAGATTCAACTCAACTCTGCATATGGTGCTATTGGTAATCAATATTTCCGTTACTACAAACTGGCCAATGCAGAAGCGATTACGCTTTCTGGTCAAGTCTCTATCCGTTGGATTGAGAATAAGATGAATGGATTTTTAAATAAGATTTTACAAACTGAAGAGGTTGATTATGTCATTGCATCTGACACTGATTCAATCTATCTTAATATGGGACCTCTTGTTGATAAATTTCTTAATCATAAGTCTGATGATAAAATAAAGGTTGTTGAGTTACTTGATAAAATTTGTGAAGACAAACTGGAACCATTTATCGAACAATCTTATCAGGAACTTGCAAATTATGTTTCGGCATATGATCAGAAAATGATTATGAAACGTGAAAATATTGCAGAACGTGGTATTTGGACTGCGAAGAAGAGATATATTCTGAATGTATGGAATAGTGAAGGAGTTCAATATTCAGAACCCAAACTCAAAATGATGGGTATTGAGGCAGTCAAATCATCCACTCCTGCACCGTGTAGAACGATGATTAAGGATGGTCTCAAACTCATGATGAGTGGCACTGAAGAAGAAGTAATTGACTTTATTGATAAATGTCGCAAAGAGTTTAAGGCACTTCCTCCAGAGCAGATTGCATTTCCCCGTTCAGTATCTGATGTTGTCAAGTATAGATCTTATGCTAACATCTATAGTAAAGGAACTCCTATTCATTGTCGTGGAGCACTATTGTTTAATCATTATATTAAGGAGAAGAAACTTGATAATAAATACTCACTTATCAATAATGGTGAGAAAATCAAGTTCATTTATCTGAAGAAACCAAATATTATTCAGGAGAATGTCATCTCATTTATTCAAGACTTTCCACATGAACTCGGTCTTGACAAATACATAGATTATGAACTACAATTTGAAAAGAGTTTTTTAGACCCACTCAAATCTATTCTTGATGCGATTGGGTGGAATGTGGAGAAAACAGTAAACCTTGACTTATTTTTTGTATAATGGATTTTTTAAAAGATATAGTAAAAGAGATTGGAGATGACTTTACCAAACTTGCAGCAGACATCGACGAAACAGAAACTTACGTGGACACGGGTTCGTACATTTTTAACGGACTGGTTTCAGGTAGCATATTTGGTGGTGTTTCTGGGAATAAGATTACTGCCATTGCTGGCGAGTCTTCTACTGGCAAGACTTTCTTTTCTCTCGCTGTCGTCAAAAACTTTCTTGATTCTAATCCTGACGGATATTGCCTTTATTTTGACACCGAGGCAGCAGTTAATAAATCTCTTCTCGAAACTAAAGGAATTGATCTCAAACGTCTTGTCGTGATCAATGTAGTAACTGTTGAGGAGTTCCGTAGTAAGGCACTCAAGGCAGTGGATATGTATCAAAAAGCACCTGAGGAAGACCGCAAACCCTGCATGTTTGTGCTAGACTCTTTAGGAATGCTCTCAACCGAGAAAGAGATTACTGATGCACTTAACGAAAAGCAAGTTCGTGATATGACAAAATCACAACTGATTAAAGGTGCCTTCAGAATGTTGACACTTAAGTTGGGACAGGCTAATATTCCAATGATTGTTACCAATCACACTTATGACGTTATCGGATCTTATGTTCCTACTAAAGAGATGGGAGGTGGTAGTGGCCTTAAGTATGCTGCCTCTACCATTATTCATCTTAGCAAGAAGAAAGAAAAAGATGGAACAGAAGTCATTGGAAATCTTATCAAGGCAAAGACTGCTAAGTCACGTTTAAGTAAGGAGAATAAGGATGTCACTATTCGTTTATTTTATGATCATCGGGGTCTTGATAGGTACTATGGTCTACTTGAGTTAGGTGAACTTGCCGGAATGTGGAAGAATGTTGCCGGTCGTTATGAAATAGGTGGTAAAAAAGTATATGCCAAGGCAATTCTAAAAGACCCAGAAGTTTATTTTACAGAAGAAGTAATGCAGCAACTTGATGCTGCCGCAAAGAAGATTTTCTCTTATGGAACGGATTGAGACTACAATTCTCAGAAACTTAATATGTAACGAAAATTATTCTCGTAAAGTCATTCCATTTATAGAACCAACATATTTTGAGCAAAGAGGTGAAAAAGTAATCTTTGAGGAGATTACTCAGTTCATTGTGAAGTATGGTTCTGCTATTACAGCAGAAGCACTAAATATTGAGGTTGAGAATCGGACAGATCTAAATGAGAGTGAGATTAAAGAAACCAGAGACATCTGCAATTCGTTTACAGATCTTCCAGTAGATAATGAATGGTTAACGGATGCTACTGAAAAGTGGTGTCGTGATCGTGCGATTTATCTTGCACTGATGGAATCGATTCACATTGCGGATGGAAATGATGAGAAGAAGAGTAGGGATGCGATTCCCTCTATTCTTTCTGATGCACTGGCAGTTTCTTTTGACAATAATATTGGACACGACTACTTACAAAACTATGAAGAAAGGTATCAGTACTATCACCGGAAGGAGGAGAAGGTTTCGTTTGATCTCGAATACCTTAACAAGATTACGAGCGGGGGCATATCTAATAAGACTCTTACTATCGCGCTTGCTGGTACTGGCGTCGGGAAGTCTTTATTCATGTGCCATGTTGCTAGCTCCGTGTTGCTCCAAGGGAAAAACGTTCTCTACATTACAATGGAGATGGCAGAAGAGAAAATTGCTGAACGAATTGACGCAAACTTATTAGATGTTGCCATTCAAAATATTGTAGATTTGCCCAAGTCAACGTTTGAGAATAAAGTAACTAAGTTGGCAGCAAAAACACAAGGCACACTTATAATTAAAGAATATCCTACAGCATCTGCACATAGTGGACATTTTAAAGCACTTCTTAGTGAGCTTGCACTTAAGAAGTCATTTAGACCTGATATTATTTTCATTGATTACCTTAATATATGTGCTTCCTCCCGTTATAAGTCAGGGATGTCTGTCAATTCATATTCATATATTAAATCTATTGCAGAGGAGCTTAGAGGGTTGGCTGGCGAAGCCGAGGTCCCTATCGTATCTGCCACCCAGACCACTCGTTCTGGTTATGGTAGCTCTGATGTTGACATTACTGACACTTCTGAGTCCTTTGGTCTCCCTGCTACTGCTGATCTTATGTTTGCCCTTATTAGCACTGAGGAACTTGAGCAGATTGGACAGATAATGGTGAAGCAATTGAAGAATAGATATAATGATACTGTAGTCAATAAGAGATTTGTGATTGGAATTGATCGTTCCAAGATGCGTCTTTATGATTGCGAACAGTCAGCACAAGATAATATACTTGACTCTGGACAAGAAGAAGAGTATAATAACGAGGATAGACCGAAGAAATCATTTGAGGGATTTAAATTTTCATGACCGTAAATACTGATGCATATCTTGAGTTTGTGAATGCCGTCACATCTCAACCCAGTCAAGATGCCGATGCCTTTGAGTATCGTATTCAAGAACTTCGTGGAGAAGGATTTGAAACACATCGACTTCTCACTGCCTCTGTTGGTATGTGTGCCGAAGCAGGTGAGTTTACTGAAGTTGTAAAGAAGATTATCTTTCAGGGTAAACCAGTCACCGAAGAAAATATGTTTCATATGAAGCGTGAACTTGGAGATATTATGTGGTATGTTGCACAAGCATGTATGGGTCTCAATATTTCTCTTGATGATATCATTGAGATGAATGTAGATAAACTCAAGTCACGATATCCTGGTGGTGAGTTTTCCGTAAAACATTCCGAAGTCCGAAAGGAAGGTGATGTATAATGGACGGTGCAGTTCATGCATGGAATACCATGAGTTATGGAGAAGGACTTCTCTTTTCTCTCTGGTTATTGGGTATGTATTTTATTAAACTAAAAATGGATAAGAGGTTTGGACGATGAGTGAAGAAAGAAAAGTAACATTAGAACTATCTGTCTATCAGGCAGCAGCAGTTCGTCAGTCATTA
>ERZ891134.350-NODE-350-length-40180-cov-8.147340_pt1 | contig 40180 bp, 38 predicted proteins | sample MGYA00520888_ERZ891134 | MGnify/ENA primary metagenome ERZ891134 (study PRJEB32303, sample SAMEA104408692) | aquatic metagenome | biome: Brackish water; feature: Coastal; material: water | place: Baltic Sea | collected 2014-10-23 | depth 10 m ... | reverse complement strand
GCACAGCACCGCGGCCTGCTGACCGACATCTTGCGCACCGAGTGGGGTTTCGACGGCTTCGTCGTCTCCGACTGGTTCGGGGTCCACGAAGCCGTCTCGGCGGCAAATGCCGGGCTCAACATCGAGATGCCCGCCCCGGTTCGGGTCTACGGCAAGAAGCTGGAAGACGCAGTCGAACGTGGCGATGTCACCGAGGCGCAGGTGGACCTGCTCGTCCGTGACATTCTCGTGCTGGCCAATCGCGTGAAGGCCGACGAGCGTGACGCCAATGCCGAAGAGGAATCGGTCGATGAGCCAAACGAACGCGCCCTCACCCGCCGCGCCGCAACCGCCGGCACGGTGTTGCTCCGCAACGATCCGGTCGCCGTACTCGCAAACTCGCCCGTTCTGCCACTTGACGCGTCGAGCCTGACGAGCATCGCCGTCCTCGGCCCGAATGCCACCATCGATCGCTCGATGGGCGGCGGCTCTGCGAGCCTCGTTCCACTCGGCCATCGCACGTTGCTCGACGCGCTGACCGACCGCATCGGGCCGGATTCGCCAACCGGCGCGGCGGTCAATTTCGAACCAGGTGTTCGCATCGATCGCCTCACGCCGGTTGTACTCAAGAACCAGCTGCGCCAACCCGACGGCGAGCCGGGTCTGCGCATCGAGTACGCCAACGGGCGCGATTGGAACGGTGACACCGTCGTCGTCCAGCCCGCACCGACGTCGATGATCCGCTTTTTTGGATCGACGCCCGACGGCGTCGACCCCCGCGGGTTCTCCACGCGGATCAGTGGCTCGTTCATCCCCGACTCCGACGGCGCGCACGTCGTCGGTATCGTGTCGACGGGACCGTTCACGATGGCCGCCAATGGCGCGACGCTCGTCGAGGACCCGCTGATGGAGTTGCCGCGTAGCGAGGAATTCTTTGGCTACGGCAGCGTCGAGGCCACGGCCACGTTGGAGTGCACCGCTGGCACGCCGGTCGAACTTGACGTGCGGTGGGCCACCTCGGAGGTCAACGGCTTTGCAGCACTGCGCGTCGGTATCCGCTCACCCGAGCCTGCTGACCTGATGGACCGCGCCGTCGCCGCCGCAGCAGCCGCCGACGTCGCTGTCGTCATGGTCGGAACCAACGACGAGTGGGAGACCGAAGGGTTCGACCGAACCACGATGGATCTCCCAGGCCGACAGAATGAATTGGTGCGCCGCGTCGTCGCCGCGAACCCGCGTACCGTCGTGATCGTCAACGCCGGTTCACCCGTGACGATGGACTGGGCTGACCCGAGCGACCCGGGGTCAGCGACCGCGATTCTCACGCCCTTCTTTGCCGGCCAGGAACAAGCCGAAGCGCTCACTGACATTCTCCTCGGCGATGCAGACCCCGGCGGTCGACTGCCGATCACCGTCCCCGTTCGCCTCGCCGACCACCCTGCCTATCTCCACCATCGGCCCGATCATGACGGCGAAGGCAACGGCACGCAACGCTATGCCGAGGGCCTGTTCGTCGGCTATCGCCACTACGACGCGACCGACACGCCAGTGCGCTTCCCGTTTGGCCACGGGCTGAGCTACGGCGATGCCACGTGGGGCGATGCCGTGCTCGACGCCGAGAGCCGCGGTGTCACCGTCACGGTGCCCATCACGTGCACAAGTGACCGAGCAGCAACGGTGGTTGTTCAAGGCTACGTCGAGGCCGTGGCGCCCGGATACATGCGGCCCCGGTTGGAACTGAAAGCTTGGGACAAGCTGACAGTCGAGCCGGGGACGACCGTGAACGCCGTGCTCGAACTTGATCCGGCGGCATTCCGACGGTGGGATACTGCTGCCGACGACTGGCGACTCGAGCCAGGCGAGTACGACATCGTGTTGGCTGCTTCGGCCAACGACGAGCGGCAGCGGCACCGCGTCACCATCTCCTGAATCGAACACTGCCACCGGTGTTCCCCGACCGAACAACCACTTGAACCAACTCACCTCCTTCGACGCACCCAAACGCGCTGAAAGCGCTTACATTGTTGCGTTCTATGGCTGGCAACACACCCCTGCAGCGCCACTGGTGGCAGGACGCGCTCATCTATCAGGTCTATGTCCGATCGTTCGCGGACTCAACGGGCGATGGGATCGGCGACATCGAGGGCATCAGATCGCGACTCGATCATCTGGACTCGCTGGGCATCGATGCCATCTGGCTCAACCCGTGCTACCCGAGCCCACAACAGGACCACGGCTACGACGTTGCCGACTACTTCGGCATCCACCACGAATATGGCACGCTCGCCGACTTCGACGCGCTGCTCGCAGATGCCGAACAGCACAACATCAAGATCCTGATGGACCTGGTGCCCAGCCACTGCAGCAACGAACACGAGTGGTTCCAGGCAGCACTGTTGGCCGAGCCCGGCAGCGCTGAACGCGCGCGCTTCTATTTCCGCGACGGCAAAGGTGACGGCAACGAACCACCGAACAACTGGCGCGCCGCATTCGGCGGATCGGCCTGGACTCGCGTCAACGACCGCGACGATGACGGCCAGTGGTATCTCGGCACCTTCACGCCACACCAGCCCGACTTCGATCACACCCACGTTGACGTCAAACAGCATTTCGCCGACATCTTCGAATTCTGGTTCGACCGCGGCGTGGCCGGCTTCCGCGTCGATGCCGTCGCACCGACCGGAAAGCACCCGGACTTGCCCGATCAGCCTCCGGTCGGCGCAGACGTGGGAATACTCGACATCACCTGGATCAACCCGTACACCGTGTTCCGGCCCGAGGGCCACGACGTCTGGCGCGAATTTCGATCGACACTCGAGAGTTACGAGCTTCGCCATCCCGGGCGCGACCTGATGATGGTCGCCGAGGCCTACGCTGTGCGCCGCCCCGAATTGGTCAAGGAGTTCACCCAACCCGACCAGTTCCACCAAATGTTCTCGTTCGACCTGATGCTGTCTCCCTGGGAAAAGGGTTCGATCGAGCTCGCCCTGCGCGATCCGTTCGAGATTCTGAACAGCACCGGCGTCGCGCCGGCCTGGACGCTGAACAACCATGACATTCAACGCATCGTTACTCGGCTCGGCAAGGCCGACGCCCACCTGCCCGAGTCGTGGACCAACAACAATCTGGCGTCGTCTGGCGCAGCGATCGACCTCGAGCTCGGCGCCCGCCGCTCGCGTGCGATGACTGCCCTGATCTTTGCGTTGCCCGGAAGTCTCTACCTGTATCAAGGCGAAGAGTTGGGCCTGCCCGAGGTCCTCGACATCCCCGCCGACTACCGCGAGGACCCCATCTTCCACCTCACGGACGGTGCAGAGGTCGGCCGCGATGGATGTCGCATTCCACTGCCGTGGAACACCGATGTGTCGACGTCGTTCGGGTTCTCGAAGCCCGCTGCTGACGGCTCGGTCGGCGAGCCGTGGCTGCCACAACCTGCTGGTTGGGGCACCTACGCGCTGGCAACGGCAGAGGACGACGATACGTCGATGCTCGAGTTGTATCGGACAGCTTCGGATGCTCGAGCGGAATTCGCAATTGTTCAGCCGCTCCGCGCCGAGGTCCTCGACCTCGGCCACGACCTCGTCGGCGTTCGGCGAGGTGGCATCGTCATCGTCGTCAACGTGACGATGCAGCCCGTGGCAGTCGACCTCGAACACCCCGAACTCTCGATTGCGCGACCGGTGTTCTCCAGCGAGCCGAACGAAATGCACACACCCGGCGTCATTCCCGCGAACTCCACGGTGTGGTTCGCCAGCTGACACGTCTCGTCCTCCACACCTGACCGCTAACGTTTCGTCGCACATGCTGGCGAACGTCATCACCGATTTCACCGATCAACTCAAAGACTTCTCAGGCAACTGGTGGTTCCTGCTGGTCATCTTTGCGGTCGCGCTCCTCGACTCGATCCTTCCGATCGTTCCTGGCGAGACCACAGTGATCCTGGGCGGCGTGGCCGCCGGTGCCGGCGACCAAAGTCTCTTGCTCGTCATCATCGCCGGTGCGACCGGAGCGTTCGTGGGCGACAATCTCGCCTATGCGATCGGGAGTAATTTTGAGGGCTTGGTCAACCGCTGGGCAGACAGAAAGCCAGAACGACGGGCGCGGCTGGATGGGGCCGCGCACCAGATCCGCAAACGGGGTGGACTGCTCTTGATTACCGCTCGCTTTATCCCGGGCGGCCGCACCGTGCTGACCGTGTCATCGGGCGTCACGCAGCAGCCACGCCGTTGGTTCATGTTCTGGATCGCCATTGCCGTGACGATCTGGGCGTCGTATGCCGCCATCCTCGGCTTCGTGTTCGGGAAGCAATTCGAAGACAATCACACGCTTGCCTTCATCCTGGCGTTCGTCACGGCGCTGTCGATCACCGGCATCGTCGAACTGGTCCGCTGGCAACGCGACCGTCGCAAGACCGCAGCGACCTGAAGCCAGCGCGGTGCCAGGCGACGTGTCTCTTTGGTGCACACTAGGGACATGACGACGAATACAACCATTGCTGCCCTCGCCTCAATCGAACTCTTTGCCGGGCTCTCGAAAAAGGAACTTGCCGCGATTGATCGACTGATGACACCAATCGACATTAAAGCCGGCAAGGAAGTCATCAAGGAGGGCACCGCCGGTCGCGAAGCCTTCATCATCGTCGAAGGGACCGCATCTGTCTGGCGCGACGGGAAGTTGATTGCATCGGTCGGCAAGGGTTCCGTGCTGGGCGAAGTGGCGCTGCTCGCCAACCGGGCACGAACCGCCACAGTGCAGGCCGAAACCGCTATGACTGTCGAAGTGCTCAACCGTCGCGAGTTCGAGCAACTGCTCGATCAGAATCCCGCCATCACACGCAAGCTCCTCGTCGCCACCGCGAAGCGGGTCCATCAGCTCGAACCCTCGATGCTCAGCTGAAAAGATCGATTGTTTGCGACGCAGTCGGCGAACGGTTGCGAGCGACGACGTGCCGCACCGTACGCTGACGACCGATGATCGCAGCGGTGCCGGTTCGAGAGAGCGTTCTGCCAGCTGGCACTGACGACGCCATTGCTGAATGCGATGGCAACGTCATCCTGGTTGGTTCAGGCGTCGATGACATCGACCTGACTGACCGAGCTCGAACGGTGACACTCGTCGACCTGGGCGATGTGGAGATCGCGCGCTGGGCGCGCCACCTTGCAGCTCTCATCGACTCGAGCGACGACGACGTTCTGCCCGGCTCGACCGACCAGGTTGTGCTCCCTCACTGCCCCGATGGTCGCGACCTTGCACCAGCACTTGCGCTTCGCCTCCGCCGACCGCTGTACGCCGGCGCTACTGCGCTCGCTCATGACTCGGTGTTCGTCGCTCGCTCGGGCGGCCGCGAGCTCCACGAACTCCAACCCCATGGCGCCTTTGTCGCCACGCTCCAGCCAGGTATTCGCGGAGCAGCGTCGTTTGACGGCCACCCCGAAATCCGGCGCATACGCGTCGATCACGAGGCGGTGTCCGGCCATGATGCGACCGTCGTGGAAATCTTGCCTCCTGACGTCCGCACGATGGACCTGTCCGAGGCACACCGCATCGTCGGTGGCGGCGCAGGACTTGACAGCGAGGAACGGTTTGCTCAGCTCGCAGCATTCGCTGCCGACATCGGTGCGACCATGGGAGCCACCCGGGTCATCACGGATCGATCGTGGGTGCATCATGACAAGCAGATCGGCACCACCGGCGTCGTGGTCGATCCGAAGTTATACCTCTCCTTTGGAGTCAGCGGGGCGGTTCAGCACACCGCCGGACTCGGCAGCCCCGACCACATCATCAGCGTCAACACCGACCCCCACTGCCCCATGATGCACATGAGTGACCTCGCCATCGTGAGCGACGCGAATGAAACGCTTGCAGCGTTGACCCGTCTGCTCGCGGAACGCTCAGCCAACACGGCGGAGACCCCGGCATGACCGAGTTTGACGTCGACGTCGTCGTGGTCGGCGCTGGCCCAGCCGGCGCCACGGCCGCCACGGTGCTCGCACGGGCCGGCCACTCGGTCATCCTGCTCGAACGCGGTCCGTTCCCCGGTTCAAAGAACATGTATGGCGGCGTGGTCTACCCCCGCATCCTCGACCAACTGCACCCGCAATGGTGGGAAGAAGCACCGGTGCAGCGCTGGATCACTCGCCGCTCCACGATGGTCTTGACCAACGACCAGGCGGTCAGTGTCGACTTCCGGAGCCAAAAATGGGGCAGCGCTCCCTACAACGGTGCCACCGCATTCCGGCCCGATTGGGACCATTGGCTCGCCAGCAAGGCCGAGGCCGACGGCGCGACCCTGGTCTGTTCCACAACCGCCACCGGTCTGCTGCGCGAGAACGGCCAGGTCGTTGGTGTCACCACCGACCGTCCTGACGGCGACTTACGTGCCAGGGTCGTCATCGCCTGCGACGGCGTCAACAGCTTCCTCGCCAAGGAGGCGGGGATGTACGGCGAGGTCGACGCGGCGAACTACACCGTCGGCGTCAAAGAAACCATTGCACTTCCCAAGGAAGTCATCGACGAGCGCTTCGGCGTCCGTGGTCGCGACGGGATGGACATCGAAGTGCTCGGTGGCACATCCGGCGTCAACGGTGGTGGCTTCGTCTATACCAATCTCGACAGCCTCGCCGTGGGGTGTGTCCTCAAGCTGCCCAAACTCGCAGCCCAGGAGTTGCGTCCCGAAGAGATCATCGAGCGGTTCAAGCACCACCCCGGCATCGCCCCACTCGTCGAAGGTGGCGAGGTGCAGGAGTATTCAGCGCACGTGATCCCCGAGGCTGGCTTGTCGATGATGCCGCAGATGACTGGCGACGGAATCCTCATCGCCGGAGATGCAGCCGCGATGTGCCTGGCCGCCGGCCTGTGGCTGGAGGGCGTGAACTTCGCGATGGCAAGCGGCATTTACGCCGGCGAGGCAGCCGTCGAGTCGCTCGCGTCCGGCGATGCTTCTGCCAAAGGCTTGGCCGGATATGAGCGCCGGCTCAACGACACATTCGTCCTGCGCGACCACAAACGTCTGCACCGGGCGCCTGAGATCGTGCTGTCGGATCGGGTGCAGCATCTGTATCCGCAGATGATTGCCAACTCGGTCGAGCGCATGTTCCGCGTCGACAACCCGACGCCGAAGCCGGGCCTGATCCGGGTGCTCAATCAGGAACGCAAGCGTGCCGGGTTGAAGGTGCGCCATGTCGTCAGAGACACACTTGAGGGATTGAGGACGTTCGGATGAGCAAGATCAGTGACCGCTGGGCCAGCATTGCGGCCACCGGAACCAAGGAAACCGAGCAGTGGCCGACCCGCTCGTTCGAAGACCTCATTGGATCGACGCGCTTCGACGTCCATCAGCGGGCGCATATCGTTGTCGATGACACCGTGTGTCGTGACTGTCCCAGCCGCGAGTGCATCGTTGCCTGCCCGGCCAAGTTGTTCGTCCCGACGAGCGACGGCGGCATCCTGTTCAACTACGAGCAATGCTTCGAATGTGGCACGTGTTATCTGGTGTGCAACAAGGAGGGCGCCATCTCGTGGCGCTATCCCGAAGGTGGCCACGGCGTCGTGTTCAAACGGTCGTGAGTCGCGTCACCGTCTGTTGGAAATGGGTCTCGGTCGATGGTGGCGACGTCGATCCACGTTGGTCCGGGGTGTCCCCAGCCGATGAGGCGGCGCTCGAGGTCGGCCTGCAACTTGCTGGCACCGACGACGTGACCGTTGTGTGCGTCGGTCCGGCAGAAGCCGACACCGTGCTGCGCGATGCGCTTGCCGCTGGCGCGCACCACGCCGTGCGAATCAATGCGACCACCGCCGCAAGCAACGACATTGCCCTTGCCATCGCTGCGTTGGCCCACGATGCCGACCTCGTCGTGTGCGGCGACTACTCACTCGACCGCGGCACCGGTTCCGTGCCGGCGTACGTCGCGGCGCACCTCGGCGCAGCACAGGCGTTGGGACTGGTCCACATCGACCCCTCGAGCTCGCCGCTGCGCGTCATTCGACGACTCGATGGTGGCCGCCGCGAGGTGCTCGATGTACCAACGCCGGCCGTGCTCTCCGTCGAGGGATCAGTTGCCCGGCTGCGCCGTGCGCCGCTCGCCGCATCGCTGCGCGCCAAGACTGCTGAGATCAGGGTGTCTCCAGGCCCCGCCGCTGCCGAGGACATGGCTCAGATCACGGCCTACCGTCCGCGCGCCCGCCAACTCCCCGCTCCTGCGGGTGGAACCCTTGCCCGCGTGCGCAACATTCTGGACATCGGAGCGGCCGAACAGACGCACGCCGAGACAGTGACGCTTGAACCAAGCGACGCCGCCGCGCTGGTGATCGAACAACTCGACGAGTGGGGCTATCTCGGAGAACAGCCAGCCGATTGAGGCGACGCCCGATCGCCGTTCGCGCGGTTGGGACCCCGTGGCGGCATGATGGTCCGATGCGATTGGGCGACGCAACGTGGAGCGATGTGCAGACATTGCTCAATGACCCGATCGCTGAAGATGGCACTCGAGCTCCGTTAGTCCTCATCCCCGTCGGGTCGACCGAGCAGCACGGCCCGCATCTCCCGATGTCGACCGACACGTTGATCGCCGAGGAGATCGTCGCGCGTGCGATGCATCTCACCGACGGCCTCATGGTCGGCCCCACGCTGACCGTCACCGCATCGGGCGAACACGCCGGCTTTCCTGGAACGCTCTCGATCGGGACTGCGGTGATGCATGACGTGATTCTCGAACTCGGGCGGAGCGCTGATTGGGCCGCTGGTGTCGTTTTCGTCAATGGCCACGGCGGAAATGCGAGCGCGCTCACCGCTGCCGTGAGCACACTCCGCCACGAGGGTCGCCATGTGTTGTCGTGGTCGCCGAAGTGGCCGCAGCGCGCCGACGGTGGCGCCAAGGACCTCCACGCGGGCCGTATCGAAACGTCCCTGATGCTCGCTATCGACCCCGGTCTCGTCCGACTCGAACTGGCCGAACCTGGCGTCGATGCGGACATCGAAGAACTCCAACGCGTCGGGGTGCAAGCGGTCAGCGCGAGCGGCGTGCTCGGAGATCCGACCGGAGCATCCGGCGGCGAGGGCGACCAGTTCATCACCACCTTCGTCAACGACCTGGTTCACGCCGTCGAAGCCTGGCGACCGATCGATCCCACCCCAATCGGGTGAGGTTGTGATGGCCTCCGCCACGACCGCGCCGGCCGAGGGGCTCACACGCCGTCACGTTCGCGATCAGTCGTGGGAGCGTTTTGGGAACGTCGTGCTGGCTGGCTCGCCGCTGACGGTGTTCCGCGCCACCGAGGCCGGCGGGCGCGTGCTCGACGCCATCGAACGCGACGAAGTCGTCGCGGCATCGCCGCTCGTCGATCGTCTGCTCGAGACCGGCTCGATCCATCCGGTCCCAGAGCAACCGTCGACGTTGTCCATGAACGATGTCACGGTCGTCACCCCGCAACTCGGAGGTGTCGCGAGCGCGGACGGACGAATCGTGGTCGACGACGGCTCTGAGCCGCCGGTCGCGGGGGCGCAGGTCCGCCTCGACCTAAACCGCGGCCCGGCAGCAGCGCGCAACGCGGCGCGACCACTCGTCGACACCAAACTCATTGCCTTCGTCGACGCCGATGTCGATCTCCTCGATGACGTCGGCATCGGCTCGTGGCTTGACGCGCTGCTCCCCCACTTTGACGACCCGAATGTTGGCCTGGTGGCTCCACGCGTGACCGGCGAAGTCGGGTCGCCGCTCGACCTCGGTGATCAGCCGGCACGAATTCGGAGCGGCACTCGGGTCAGCTATGTTCCCGCCGCCGCGCTCGTCGTACGAACCGCCGCCTTCGATGCCGTCGGTGGATTCGACGAACAGTTGCGGTTCGGCGAGGACGTCGATCTGGTCTGGCGACTCGATCAAGCCGGATGGCGATGCAGGTATGAACCATCGTCGGCGGTCTGGCATGACCCGCGACGCACGCTGATCGCCCGCGTTCGGCAACACGCCGGATACGGATCGTCAGCAGCACCGCTGGCCCTCCGTCACCCAGGACAGCTGTCACCGGTCCACAACAACGGTTGGACTGCCGGAGTCTGGGTCGCAGCGCTCGGCGGACACCCGACGATCGCGTGCGGTCTTGCTGTCAGCACTGCGCTCCGCCTGGCACCGAAACTTCCCGGCGTGCCCGCAGCTCGCTCCTTCAGGTTGGCAATGACTGGCCACCTCCGCGCCGGTCAACAGTTCGCTGCTGCGATCCGACGGGTGTGGTGGCCGATTGTGGTCGTCGGGAGCCTGTGCTCACGACGCTTCAGGTGGGCTGCGCTTGCGTCGATTGCGGCCAGTCCCTCGACCACCACGACCGATGTCGCCTACGGCTGGGGTGTGTGGGCCGGCATGATCCGCACTCGCACCATCAGCCCGCTCCTCCCTCGCTGGCGGCCCTGGCCCGGCCGGTGAGCAGCTGCAACGACTCTCGCGGGTACATCTCGCCGCAGGGCGACGACCGATCGACCGAATCCAGCGATTACCGTCGTGTCGGTGACGATTCGATTGACGATCCGGACTGCGGTCTGGCGCAGCCATGTTGCTCGAATCGCCAACGCGGTCGACGAGGCCGGTGGTGGATTGGTGCCCGTGGTCAAGGGCAACGGCTACGGCTTCGGGCGCAACTGGCTGGCCGCTGTCGCTGCTGACTTCTGCGACACCGTCGCCGTTGGCACCGTGCACGAACTGGACGGCCTGCCCGATCAGCTCACGGCCGTCGTCCTGACACCCACACTGTCGCCGCCCGAGGCACCCGTATCGGGCTCGTCGGGCCCCGTGCTGACCGTTGGCAGTCAGGCTCACATCGATGCGCTGGCAAACTGGGGTGGCCGGGTGATCGTCAAGCTCGTCAGTCCCATGCGCCGATTTGGGGGGGACTACGAGATGGTCGAACTCGCCAAACGCGCAGGACTTCACGTCGTCGGTGTCAGCATTCACCCACCGCTCGCGGGGTCCCCCGAAGAACACGCCGCGGCGATCATCGACCGGCTTGCCGACATCGACACCTCCCTCCCCGTCTGGGTGAGTCATCTCGATCCTGATCAGTACCGCGCACTGCCCGACACCCACCAGTTCCGTTTGCGACTGGGAACAATGCTGTGGCACGGCGACAAGTCGGCGCTCCACCTCGATGCCGACGTGCTCGACGTCCGCCCGGTCACCGCCGGCGACACCGCTGGCTACCGCCTCGGATCAGTCGCTGCGGACGGGCACCTCGTCATGATCGGCGCCGGCACCGCCAACGGCGTGGCGATGATCGATGAAGGCGATCGCGGCAGCCTCAGTCCGTTCCACTTCGCGCAGACACGGCTGGCGCTGCACGAACCTCCGCACATGCATGCGTCAATGGCGTTCGTCCCGGTCGGAAACGCGCTTCCATCGGTCGGTGACCACGTCGACGTGCAACGCCCGTTGCACATGACGACGGTCGACGAGTATCGATGGCTCTGAACACGAGCACGCTGACCTCGCCGGCGGCCGGATCGACGCGGCGCCAGCCCGGCCCCGACGTCATTCGGGCGCTTGCGCTCATCGGGGTGGTCGTGATGAACTACCACGGCTACCTGATCATCCGCGGCGCAGCTCGCGGCGACGGCTGGGCCGATGATCTCTTCAATCCGTGGACCGGTCCGCTCGCGACCCGCTTCGCCGCAACGTTCGTACTGGTAGCAGGCGTCGGCGTCACACTGCTCACGCGTCGAACCATCGGCGATACGGACCGTGTGACCGAGATGCGGTGGCGGCTGGTTCGACGCGGCGCGGTTCTCTACGCAGGCGGGTTGTACCTCGACATGATCTGGGAAGGCACAATCATCCCGTTCTACGGCGCGATGTTCGTCATCGCGGCTGGCATGTTCACCCTGCGGTCGAGATCGATTCTCCTCATCGGTGCTGGAGCCGTCGGGGCAGGCGCGCTGCTTCGCACCTGGAGGTTCTGGCAGCAAGAAGCTGACGAGAGCACCGCGTGGCTCTTCTCCCCGTCAGAGGGTTCTCCGCAGAGCTACGTCTTCAACGTCTTCGTCAACGGCACCCATCCGTTGCTTCCGTGGCTCGGTTTCTTCTGCGCGGGCATCCTGCTCGGACGCATGCTGGGGCGGCCCGATTGGCGAGCGATTGTCGGCGGCACCGGCTTGATGCTGTTCGCTGGCGCCTCGATCGCGCGCGATGGCGCCGACACCACGTTCCAATCGCTCGTGCTGTCGACCCAGCCGGCGAGCCGAAGTGTGATCTTCTTCGCGAGCGCGCTCGGGACGGCCCTTCTGGCCTACGTCGTCATCGATGTCATCGCCGAGCGGTTCCCGACCGCCGTCGATCCGTTGCGCCGGGCAGGGCAGCTGACATTGACGCTGTACTTGCTCCACATCGTGGTTTTTAATTTTGTCGTCGACTGGATGGGTTGGGTCGTCCCAACCGACCTGTCGACCTCACTGCTGTTTGCTGGTGGCTTCTGGGTCGTGGCGATCGCGCTTGCCAACGTGTGGCACCGCCGATTAGGTCGTGGTCCCGCCGAGCGGGTCTATCGAGCCATCGGCGGCTGAGTCCGCAGAAGCGCTGGACTTTGCCGACGACCGCTGGGTCCGAGTCCCGCTGCGAACATCGCGACGGCTGCCCCGCCATCCGACCGCGCCAGCTCCGATCAGCGGCCCCGAGTCAGCGAGTCTCGACGGGGTGATCCTCGCTCCAGCGCTGTACGGAAGCTTCGCGTGCTCATCGAGTGACATCTGCGCCGATTGGAAGAAGGTGGCTGCGAATCCCAGTGCGACAGCACCACCGACCACGACGAGTGATAGGTCAAGCGAGTTGCAGATCGAGGCCGCAGCTCGGCCGGCCAGTGTCCCGGTTCGTTGCATGATCTCGTAGGTCGGCTCCGTTGGCGGGCGGCCGGTGATCTGCTCGATCGCAAGGCCCGACGCCTCTGCTTCCAAGCATCCCTGTGCTCCGCAGCCGCATCGACGACCACCCGGCTCCACGATGATGTGTCCAACATGACCGGCATTGCCCGACTCGCCATCGAGGAGTTCGCCATCGAGCACGATCCCCCCTCCGATCCCCGTCGAGACGGTCATCGCACAGAAGTTCGGATGACCCTGAGCCGCGCCCAACCAACCCTCCGCCAAGGCGAGCGCCTTGGCGTCGAGATCGCCGTACACCGGCAACTGAGTGAGCTCATGGAGCCGTCGACGTAGCGGGAATTCCTGCCAGCCGGCAATGTTGACCGGCGAGACGGTTTCGAGTTGGCGGGTGATCGGACCAGCGCACCCGACGCCGACGCTGCGGATACGAGCGTGCTGCTCAACTGCTTGCAACTGCATTTCCGCGACGAGCCCGGCAAGTGCCGTCCAATGCGACTCGGGGCCGACGTCACGTTCCACTTCGACTCGAGCACGCGCCACGAGTTCACCCCGAGCAGTGATCAGGCCGGCCGCGAACTTTGTCCCACCAATGTCGATACCGAGCACGACATTGGTTGGGGGCACTGAGGAGACGTCGATCTCGTCATCAACTTCGCCGGATTGATCGTCGTGCGCATCGTGCTGTGCAGTGTGGTTGCCGTCGGCCATCTGACGCCGACCGTATCGGTCGCGCTTCGTGCCGCGTTGAAATTCGTTTGCTACTTCACGAAGCTTGTTGCCGCGAGCGCGTCAGTGCTCCGAGACCCGACGAGCATCTTCGACGAGATTGATCTCGTAGAGCACCTCGTCGAGCGCGTCTGCGGCACTCATGGCCGAGAACCGTTGCGGGTTGTCGGGCGTGCAGCAGGATGGGACAGGTGCCAACACAGTCCAGGGACGCGGGTGGCAGAACTGCACGACGCTGTATCGCTCGCCGGTGTAACCCGGCGAGGCGACGACGCGATGCCATCCGATTGGAATGGCGCCGTTCGTCAACCGTTCAAGCATGATGCCGGTGTTGATGATGACACCGTTGTCGGGTGCCACTGCGTCGGCCCAGTTTTCGCCGACCTTGACCTGCAATCCGGGGGCCGTAGCGCGCGGTAGCGCGGTGATGAGATTGATGTCGCCGTGCTCGGCTGCCCACACGTGGGCCGGCCCGGTGCCGCCCTTCCCGGCGTCGGGGAGTTCGCCCATCGACGGGTAGCGGATCGCCCGCGTGAGCGTGGGCCCGTCAGCGACCATGTCGTCGAAGAACGTTTCATGACAGCCAATACCCACAGCGATGATGTGCAGGAATCGGCGCTGGAGATCCGCAATTGAATCATGGAATCGATAGAGCACATCGGTGATCCCAGGCACCACTGACTCTGGCAGCACCTGATCGGGGTAGGCCGTCGCGAAGTTGCGTCGCAGGGGATGTCCGGAGGCGATTGGTGTCGACCAGTTGAGCATCTCCTTCCAATCCGGTTTGTCACTCGACGCTGCAGTCTCGACCAACAACCCGGTGTAACCCGTTTGACCGTTTGCACCGGACGGCGTAAATCGTTGCTTCTCATCCGGCTCTTTTTCAAAGAATTCCCGGAGCATTCCGTAGGCAGTGTCGAGCAGATCTTCCGAGAGGTCGTGGCTGGTGTAGACGAAACCCGTTGCAAGGCTGCGTGTGACGCCATCGACCACGGCGCGTCGTTGCTCGGAACTGCCCGTTTCGAAGGCGAGAAGATCGACGTCGAGAATCTGATCACTCATGTCGGAAAGGTTATCGACCGGCACTGACGCCCGGTCGACCGGCCTGACCGCTGACTCAGGGCGCACACCAACGGCCAACAGCCGCAATGCTGGTGCCATGTCGCTCTCTGCAACAACATCGATCTGGTCCGTCAGATCTCTGCTCTCGGTTCGCAGTATCTGCTCGGCTGCATCGACCGGGTCAATCTTGTCGATCGCGTCAGTCGGCTCAATTCTGTCGATCGCCTCTGCCGGCTCCATCTTGTCGATCGCATCCTCGGGCTCCATTCTCTCCGTCGGCTCCTCTGGCTCCATTGCATCGATCGGATCGGCAGGTTCAATCGGTGGGATTGGTCAGGCCGACGCATTCGAAACTCGGCGGGTGGCCACAGCGACCGGTGTGTTGCTCGCTGCAATCGCGCTCATCGCTTGTGCTGCACGACGGCGACGAGGTCACTGAGCGATTGCGCCGGCGCGCATGCCAACATCTCAGGCCATGAGCGACAACCCGACGAACAGCACGACCGAATCGAACCAGGCACGCGACCTTTTCGACCTCACCGACCGAGTCGCAGTGGTCACCGGCGGGTCTCGCGGTCTCGGGCGCGAGATGGTGATGGCGTTTGCCGAGCGTGGTGCCGACGTCGTGATCGCCAGTCGCAAGCTCGACAACTGCGAACAGTTGGCGACCGAAGTGACGCGAGCAACCGGACGCCGGGCGATTCCCGTGGCGTACCACGCAGGCAACTGGGACGACAGCGAGCGGCTGGCCGACCTTGCGTATCGCGAGTTCGGCAAGGTCGACATTCTCGTCAACAACGCTGGAATGTCGCCGCTTTACAAGTCAGTCGACTCGATCACTGAGGAGCTTTACGACAAGGTGCTCGACGTCAACCTGAAAGGGCCGTTTCGGTTGTCGGCGCTGATCGGAACGCGAATGGTCGAGAGCGGCAACGGCGGATCGATAATCTTCCTGTCCTCAATCGCATCACGTCGCCCCGGCCCGCAGGAGTTGGTCTATGGCGCGGCCAAGGCCGGGCTCAATAACCTCACCTACGGGTTGTCGCGCACGTTCGGTCCAACCGTGCGAGTGAACTGCATCGTGCCCGGCCCGTTTCTCACCGATATCTCCAAGGCCTGGGACCTTGAAGCGTTCCAGGCCCGAGCTGCGGATGCCTTTGCTCTCGAGCGGGGTGGCGAACCCGGCGAGGTCGTCGGCGCTGCGCTGTACTTCGCGAGCGATGCATCGACGTACACCACGGGCGCTTTGATCGATATCGACGGTGGCCCGCGTTAGCGGTACAGGGCGTACGAGGGCCTAGACGCCGAGGACTTGGCGGACGGCGGCGATCACGTCGTCGTGGATTTCCCCCGAAGTGGCGACGATTCCGCTGTTCGTTTCGAGACACGCTCCGTGTGCGAAATCGAGCGGCGCGCCGGTCACGTCAGTGACCCGGCCGCCGGCCTGCTCGACGACAAACTTGCCGGCAGCGTGGTCCCAGATTTTCTCGCGGTAGTCGGCCCTGGTCGGAAGTCGAAGATAGATCGATGCGTCGCCGCGCGCGACTACGCCGTACTTGCATTGGCTGTCGATGCGAAACGGCTCTGATGTGATGCCCAGCAGTTGGGCGATCTGCTGCGACTGCGACTGGTCGGAGTGGCCCGACTCAACGGACTCACAGAACTTAGCTTCAGCAACTGTGACCGGCGCGACGACGGCGATGTCGACCGGATCAGCCGAGGTGCCGTAGAACGCCTCGCATGAGCCCTCAACGGCCGTGAAGATTGCGCCCCTTGATCCGTCTGAGTTGGGAAGGTTCGGACAGCCCAACACGCCGAGAATGACCTCGCCATCGTCGATCAGCCCGAGCGCAACGGCGTACTGGTCGCCACGAAGAAACCCTTTGGTGCCGTCAACTGGATCGAGCGTCCAGTAGCGGCCGGACGATGCTGTGCGATCGCCCGAAGTTCCCGTTGCTATCCAGTCGAGCACGTCGGCATGCGATGCTCCTCCGCGTTGCCCGCGCACGAGGTCCGTGACGCCGGCGAGCAACTCATTCGCCGTATCGGCGCGCAGATCTTCGGCATCTTCCTCACCAATCATCACCACGTTTCCAAGTGCGTCGCCGAGAACCGCGCACACTACGGCTTGGGCCGCGAAGTCGGCAACGGTGACCGGACTGTCATCTGACTTGGTGAGCGTGTCACCGGCAGCAAGTCGGCCTTGCGCTGCTGAACAAAGTCGGCTTGCAGCGGTAACGGCGGCGAGGGCCGCATGGACTTCAGAAGGTGAGGCGCTCATCGGTGTGCGACTCTAACGAGCCCGCACGACGCAGTGATCGTGGAGCCGGGTGCGAGGATCGAACTCGCCACCTCATGATTACAAATCAAGTGCTCTACCAACTGAGCTAACCCGGCGGGGAACGGAGAGGATAGCGACGACAGGCCACATGGCGGACGCCCTCGACCGACTGATCGTCGACCAGCAAACTCAAATGGCCGGCCAAGCGGGTCGGACGACCCGCTCCCATCAATCCGACGAACGCCTTCGCCCTCGCGTGATCTCGTAAGTCGCAAGCGCCGCTGCAGCCGAGACATTTAGCGAGCTGACCCGGCCGAGCATCGGAATGGCCACAATTGAGTCGCAGCGCTGCCGCACCAATCGCGACAGACCGTCGCCTTCGGAGCCGAGCACGAGGCATATCGGCTCGTCGGCGAGGGACTCCAACTCAAAGAGGTCACGGTCCGCGGCGTCATCCAGCCCGACTATCCAGATGCCGTGATCCGTGAGTTGGGTCAGCGTGGCTGGCAAGCCGGGAACGAGTGCGATCGGCACGTGCTCGATCGCGCCAGCCGATGCCTTCGCAACGGTGGGCGTCACATGGACGGCCCGATGCTTGGGCAGCAGCACTCCTGTGACGCCAGCACCATCGCAGTTGCGGATGATCGCGCCGAGATTACCGGGGTCCGTCACCCCGTCCACTGCGACCAAGAATGGTTTGACGCCATTGCGGGTGCGCAGAAGCTCCCCCAGGTCTGCTTCCTCAAGTTCTGCTGCTAGCGCCATCACACCTTGCGGCGCTTCGCTGCGCGTCTCACGCTCGATCTTGGCTCGAGCGATATAGCTCAGGGGGACGCGCTGCGCTCGTGCGATCTCGACGATGTCCGAAACCCCGGCATCACCTTCGAGCTCAGCGCTGATGAAGATGTCGTAGACCTTGCGCTTTTCGGCCATCAACAGTTCGCGGACCGCTTGGCGACCTTCGACCTGCTTTCCGCCGAGACCGCGACCGGGGCTACGCGGGTCGGCCTCGCGGCCGCCACCCTGCGGGCCACCAGTCCGCCGATCGCCGCCGCTCGATGAGCCACCGCGCCGCTGACCTGGTCGCCCCTGTTGCCCACTTCGTCCACTTGGGCGTGAGCTGGACCCACCGCCTCGTTTGGGACCCGGTGCGCCGCCGCTTCGTCCTGCTTTGCTCATGCTGTGATGCTCGATTCTTGCCAGTTCGGTCCTCGCTGGATCAGCGCCGTCGCGAAACACACGATGCCTTCGGTTCGGCCGATTGAACCGAGTCGTTCGGCACGGTTGCCTTTCAACGTCACCGGCGCGCCGACGACGCCGCTCAACGTCTGTTGAATCTCGACCCGACGAGGAGCGATCTTCGGCGACTCACAGATCACCGCTGTATCGATGTTGTTGGTCGTCCACCCGTTGTCACCGAGGAGCACGACCACATGAGCAAGCAGCGCTAGTGAGTCGGCGCCCTTCCACTCCGGATCGGTATCGGGGAAGTGCATGCCGATGTCGCCGAGGCCAGCAGCACCAAGGAGCGCATCGGCGCACGCGTGCGTGATGACGTCGGCATCGGAATGTCCGACCAGACCTCTCTCGCCCGGAAACACGACACCACCGAGAACCAGCACTCGATCAGCCTCATCGCTGAATCGATGGACGTCGAAGCCCTGGCCAACGCGAATTTCAGGAAAGCCGGTCATGGCTTTACGTCGTTCGATACTGCACCGGACATGGCAGCGCGCTGGCGCGCCCATTCCAGGTCGTCGGGCAGGGTGATCTTGCGATTCACCGGGTCTCCCTCGACCACAACGACGCGGCCACCCGATCGTTCGATGAGCGCGGCATCGTCAGTCGCATCGGGGCCGTCAGCATGCGCAGCGCGCAATTTCTCGGCCCGAAATGCTTGAGGCGTCTGCACGGCGACGAGCGAAGCCCGGTCGGGAGTGTCGACGACAGTTCGTACGCCGTCGACTTCGTTCACCATCTTGATCGTGTCGGGCACCGCAACACCGGGGATCGCGGCATCCGCGCCGTCAGTGACCGCATCGACCACCCGCTCGTAAATGTCGATTCCGGCAAATGGACGGGCGGCATCGTGCACACAGATGATCGTTGCCTCGGCAGGAACCGAAGCGAGTCCCGCACGCACCGAGGCCGACCGGCTGTCACCACCGGCAACAGCACGCTCGCGTTCAGCGTCAGCCGCGGGCACCACGACGACCACGCCATTGCTCGCCTGCTCCGCGATCACACGCGACCAATCGATGACACGCCGGTCACCGAGGTGCTCATATTGCTTGAGTCGGCCGAAACGAGTGCCGCTTCCACCACCGACCACGACGGTCCAGATGATCTCGTGAGGCGCCACAGGCCCGGAGGGTAGTACCGTGACGCACGTCATGGCTCACGAAGACGTTCTCTCCCGTACCGACTTCTTTGCTGACGCGCCCCCAGATGCGTTGTCAGCCGTCGCCTCCGCAGGACAGGAACGCCAGCTCATTCGTGGCGATGTCCTCTTCAACGAAGGCGACCCACCTGACGCGCTGTACCTCGTACTCAGCGGCCGGATGGCAATTGCCATCGCCAATCCGATCGATCGTCGCGAGAGCGTGGTGGCGCTCATGGAACCCGATGACCTGTTCGGCGAGATGAGCATGCTCGACAACGGACCGCGTTCAGCAATGGCTCGGGCGCTCGAGCCCACCACCGTGCTTGCCATTCCTTTTGAGCCGATTCTTGCGATGTTTGACGAGAATCCGAAGTTGCTCTGGAACGTCACACGGATGCTCGCGCAGCGCATCCGTGTCACCGACGAAGCACTTGCTGACTCGGTGTTTCTCGACGTCACCGGTCGGACAGCGAAGCGTCTGCTCGAACTTGCTGACGGTGCCGATCAGTTCACGCTGCCGGTGACTCAGGAAGAACTCGCCGGCATCGTGGGCGCGTCACGCGAGCGAGTCAATAAGGCCATCGCGAGCTTCATTCGCCTCGGTTGGCTCGAGCAGCAGGACCGCACGTACAAGATCACCCAGCGCGACCGCCTCGAGCTCCGCGCTCGCTAGCCAGCCGTCCCGGCTCGCCCCGCCGCACTCCCACAAACCTGCTGCCACGCAAGCCACAGCGGCCTCGCGTTCCCGAAAAATGGGGTCTCGGCGCAGCGGAGCGAAGATTTTCCTACATATTTCGGCGCGGTCTCCTTCGATTTATATTGACATTCATCGATATCCTGGAAACATATCGATCATCTTCAATATGAAAGGGACACCATGCGCCTGCAACTCGCTCTCAACGTCACGAACCTTGACGAGGCAATCGACTTCTACACCAAGATGTTCGACACCGCCCCCGCCAAGACCAAGCCCGGCTACGCCAACTTCGCCATCGAGAATCCACCGCTGAAGTTGGTCCTGTTCGAAGCCGCTGACGGCGAGAGCTTCGAGCACCTCAACCACCTCGGTGTGGAGGTCGAATCGGCCGCGCAGGTCACCGCCGCAGAGGCGCGCATCACCGCAACCGGCATCGAAACAACGGGCGTCGACGACGCTGTGTGCTGCTTTGCCGAAAAAACTGAGACGTGGATGGCATCGCCCGACGATGCTCGTTGGGAGTGGTACGTCAAGACCGGTGACACCGAGCAGATGGAGCACGTCGCGGTCGGCGCCGCCTGCGTCTGCTGCGGCTGACCTGACACTGGCTACCGGACTCTCCGCCCCGCTGGGCTCTCTGGCTCTCGCACCTTCTGACCTCCCACACCCGTGGAGCGTGCACGCTGTGCAAGGGTGACGGGATGCCCATCTACGGAGACGAGCAGCGCGCGCTGCAGGAACGATTCGACACCAGCAACCTGGCGGCGGCATTCGAGGCCACGATCTTCAGCGAGACGATCGACGACGACAACCGCACGTTCATCGAATCACGCGATTTTTTCTTTCTCTCGACCGTCGACGCCGACTGTTGGCCAACCGTGTCGTACAAGGGAGGGCCGGTGGGCCTCGTGCGGGTGGTCGACGAACGAACCATCGAGTTCCCAAGCTATGACGGCAATGGCATGTACCTCTCGATGGGCAACATCGACGCTAACGCAAAGATCGGCGTGCTGTTCATCGACATGGAGACTCCGCGTCGACTCCGGCTGAAGGCCACCGCAACCATCATCGATGACGAGGCCACGCTGGCGCACTGGCCAGGCGCACAGCTCGTGGTGCGCGCCACCGTGGCGCAGACCTTTCCCAACTGCGCCCGCTACATCCATCAGCACGAGCGCCGCAGCACCTCGCAGTACGTACCCGACGACGACGGCGCTCAGCCAACTCCGACATGGAAGCGCATCGACATGATTCAGCCGTTTCTCCCCACAGCCCAGCAGAACCTCGCGGAACAAGCCGGCGGCACCATCACCGGCGCCGAGTACACCGAGCGACTCGCGAACGGCACCAGCTGAACCTCACGACAACGTCGCTGACTACGGTCAAGAAATGCGCGACTTCGAGGGCACCATTGGCAACACGGTCGCAGAGTCGACGCCGCACTGGCCGAGTTCGCCAACGCCACCAGTTGGCCGCACCAACGTGCTGCTCGTTCTTCTCGATGATGTCGGATTCGCGGACTTCGGTTGCTATGGCTCCGAGATCGCCACTCCCAACATCGATCGTCTTGCCGAGACCGGGCTGCGCTACACCGGTTTCCACACGACGGCGATGTGTTCGACAACGCGCGCTTCGATGCACACGGGGCGCAACCATCACGCCGTCGGAATGGGGTGCCTCTCCAACTTCGACAGCGGATTCCCCGGATACCGCGGGAAGATTGCACGAAACGCTCCCCTTCTCTCAGAACTCCTCCGGCCGCACGGCTACCGCAACTACATGGTCGGCAAGTGGCACTGCACGCCGTTGACCCAGACCGGACCGACCGGACCGTTCGATGGCTGGCCGCTCGGGCGCGGGTTCGACCGCTTCTACGGATTCCTCGACGCCGAGACCGATCAGTACTCGCCCGAACTGGTCCGCGACAACTCACACATCACCGCCCCCGGCAACCATGCTTCGGGATACCACCTCACCGAAGACCTCGTCGACAACGCGATTGGCTACGTCACCAGTCACCTCGCCGCCACACCGGACGATCCGTGGTACATGCTCCTGGCGCCCGGCGCCTGCCACGCACCACACCAAGCACCCGTTGAGCTGATCGACCACTACAGCGACATCTTCGCCAAGGGCTGGGACCAGGCACGGGCCGATCGACTCGCCGCGCAAGTCAAGCTCGGCATCGTTCCCGGCGACACCGTCCTGCCCGACCGCAACCTCGATGTGCAGCCTTGGGAGGCGCACTCCAGCGACGAGCGCCGCCTGTTTGCGCGACTCGCTGGCGCATACGCCGCGATGCTCGACCACTTCGACCAGCACCTCGGACGGTTGCTCGACACGCTGGAGCAGACCGGCATGCTGGATGACACCATTGTCATGGTGATGTCCGACAATGGCGCCAGCCAGGAAGGCGGCCCACTCGGCTTCGTCAACGCGATGGGCCCTTTCAACATGGTGCGCGAATCGATCGAGGACAAGATCGGGCGAATCGCCGACATCGGTGGACCCGACACGCATTCGAACTTTCCTCACGGCTGGGCAATGGCGGCCAACACGCCATTGAAGCGGTACAAGCAGAACACCCACAGCGGTGGGGTCCGCGACCCGCTCGTTGTCGCCGCTCCTGAACGCATTCTTCGTCGATCCCAGGCGGGCTCGCTGCGTCATCAGTTCTGTCACGTCAATGACATCGCCCCCACCGTGCTCGAGTTGCTCGGACTCCTGGCCAACGTATCGACTCACTTCGATGGCGTGAGCCTCGCTGCAACGCTCAACGAGGCCGACGTCACGACGGGCAAGACCACGCAGTACTTCGAGATGTTCGGTCACCGCGGCATCTGGCACGACGGGTGGAAGGCAGTCGCCTACCACGCGCCCGGCACGTCATTCGACGACGACATGTGGGAGCTGTACGACCTCGCGAACGATTTCAACGAAGTCCACGACCTTGCGTTCGAACAGCCCGAGCGTCTCGCGGACCTGCAGACGCGCTGGTGGGACGAAGCCCGCAACAATCAAGTACTCCCCCTCGACGATCGGTTCGGCGAACGCTTCGCCGAGAACGCGGCACGCCACGCCGGTGCTCGGACGAACTTCACCTTCTGGTCTGGCATGGGCCACGTGCCGTCCGAGGTGGCACCCGACCTCCGCAGCCGGAGCTACGACATCACCGCGCACATCAATCCCACCGGTTCGACTGGCGATCGCGACGGCGTGCTGATCGCGCACGGTGACGCGACGTGCGGGTACTCCCTCTTCGTCCGTGGCGGCCACCTCGTCCACGACCTCAATATCGGCGGCACCCACCAGTTGGTGACATCTGATGTAACGATTCCAGCGACCGCTGCGACACTCGGCTTCCGCATGCGGCGCGCGGGCGATGGGCCATTCCCACATGGCATTGGCACACTGCTGATCGACGGCGAGCCAGCCGGCGAAATGGAAACGGATCAAATCTTCTGGCTCATGATCTCCTGGTCTGGACTCGACATCGGTCTCGACCGCGGGACGACCGTCGCGGACTATGACGGCAGTGGTCGACATCTCGGCCCAAACACCTACCAGGGTGACCTCGTTCAGGTAACCGTTGACCTCGTGCCCGATCAGGACATCGACCATGACGCGGCCGGGGCCACCGAGCTCGGCCGCGAATAGCAATTCGCCCATTCTCCTCCAGGCAAACCGAAATGAATCCGGCGGTCCGCTGTCTCAGTGGCGTTCGTAGGATGCCGTTGGCATTTGACAACGGGCAGGTGCACGGCGACGAGAGGCGATACATGGCAGCAGCAATCGAAGCGCACGACCTGCGACGAGTCTTCGGCGACAACGAGGCGGTCGCCGGCGTCGATCTGGCGGTCAAGTCCGGCGAGATCTACGGCTTCCTCGGCCCGAACGGTGCAGGCAAGTCGACCATGGTGAAGATGCTGTGTACGTTGCTCAGCCCCACCTCCGGTCGGGCCAGCGTTGGCGGTTACGACGTGGCCACACAGGCAGGCGACATCCGGTTGCGGATCGGCGTCGCGCTCCAGGACAGCTCGATTGACGGCAAGCAGAGCGGCCGGGAGATGTTGCATCTCCAAGGCGAGTTGTACGGCCTCAGCAAGCCCGACATCGCTCAACGCATGGACGACGTCATCGGCCTGGTTGACATCGGTGCAGCTATCGACGACCGCGTCGAGTCGTACTCGGGTGGCATGAAACGACGGCTCGATCTGGCGATGGCGCTGATCCACAAGCCGCAGATCCTCTTCCTCGATGAACCGACGACTGGGCTCGATCCTGCGAGCCGCACGGCCGTGTGGAACGAGGTCCGCAAGCTCAACAGCGAGGAGGGCATGACGATCTTTCTCACCACCCAGTACCTCGAGGAGGCCGACGAGTTGGCGGACCGTGTCGGCATCATTGCCAGCGGCAAGCTCAAGGTCGAGGGCACCCCAGTTGCGCTCAAGCAGGCGATCGGCAAAGACCTCATTGTCGCCGAAGTCGACGGTGACATCGCAGCCGCCTCACACCAACTTCGTGGCATCGTAGGCGTCGACGACCTCGACGTGCGCAAGAACGAATTGACCGTCTCCACGGCGAACGGCGCGGCGGTGATCGCCGACGTTGCCGTGGCGCTAAAGAGCAGCGGTGCCACGGTTCGCTCGCTCACCCTGCGCACGCCGACCCTCGATGACGTGTTCCTCCAAGTCACCGGAGCGCATCTCGCCGAGAGCCATGCCGTCGCCGCTGACGAGTCCGCCAATGCCGAACAGAAGGGTGCAACGCGATGACCGCCACACTCGAAACGCCGCACCCGCTGGCGCGGAAGTCGTCGGTCTTCCACGACCTGAGAACGGTGGCGAAGCGCGCATGCCGCGGCGTGTTCCGCGAACCTGAATTCTTCATCCCAGCGCTCCTCGTGCCGGTGTTCTTTTACGTGGTCAACGTCGGCGCGCTGCAGGATTTTGCCGAGCAGTCGGGCACGGTCGATGACTTCAAAGCCTTTCAACTGCCGGTCTCGATCATCTTTGCCGTCACTGGAATCTCACGCGCAAGCGCATTGGTGACCGACATTCAAGGCGGCTACTTCGACCGTCTGTTGCTGACGCCGATCCGTCGGCCCGCGCTGTTGCTCGGCTTGATGGTAGCCGACTTGATGGCGGTCATCATGCTCGCCATCCCGGTGCTGATGCTCGGCTTGGTGCTCGGGGTCACCTTCACCACCGGCATTCTCGGCATGATCGCATTCCTGTTCTATGGCGCGCTGTGGGGCCTGGCGTTCGCCGGGTTCCCGTACGCCATTGCCCTGAAGACCGGCAACCCAGCAGCGGTGAACTCCAGTTTCATCCTCTTCTTCCCGTTCGCGTTCCTGACAACGTCGTTCTTGCCCAAGGAAGCTCTGACGGGATGGCTGTCGACAGTGGCGACCTACAACCCGGTCACATATGTCCTCGACGGTCTCCGCAGCCTGATCTCCGTCGGTTGGGAGTGGGACGTACTGGCAAAGGGCTTGGCGGCCACGCTCGCGCTCGCGGTTGTCAGTTTCAGCCTGGCGAGCGCCGCCATGCGCGGCCGCGTCTCCCAAGACTGACGCACACTCACCCGTTTGTGTCGGAGTTCTTGCGGACCCCGGCACGGCTGAAAGCAATCGCTGACCCGTTGCGGAGCCAGATCCTATCCCTCGTTCTGGAACGGGCAGCAACGGTCACCGAACTTGCTCAAGCCCTCGATCGCCCCAAGTCGTCGATGGCGTACCACGTCGATCAACTCGTCGGGGTCGGCTTCCTCAAGGTGGTCCGCACCCGCAAGGTCCGAGCGATCGATGAGCGGTTGTACGGACGCGTGGCACGCACGATCGTCCTGAGCGACGGGGAGATGCCAACGGGCACTCTGATGCGGAGTTTTCTGGCCAAAGCCCAACGCGAGGCGGTCGAAACCGACGACGACAAGATGCGGTCGACAATCCGACATGCACGTATCCCGAAAGAACGCCGCGAAGAATTCTGGCAGCGGGTCACAGACCTGGCGGACGACTTTGTGACGCTGCCTCGAGACGGCGACACGGTCTACGGCTTCGTCGCAGCGGTCTACCCCACCGACCATCCAACACTGCCCGAGACAAAAGAGGCCAGCTCGTGAGCACTGACACCACGCTTGAGGTCAGCGACGAGGCGCGCTGCACTGCCCACGGATCGCGTCGGACGCAACTATTTCAAGTTGTTCGGCGCCAGCACGATCTCGAATCTCGGCGACGGCATCGGCATCATCGCCTACCCGTGGCTCGCGTCAGCAGTCACCCGTCATCCGCTCCTGATCGCGCTCGTCGGTGTCGTCTAGCGGCTGCCGTGGCTGCTGTTCAGTCTTCCGGCCGGCGTGATCACCGACCGACATGACCGACGGACTCTGATTATCGCGGCCAACCTGATTCGGTCCGTCCTGACGCTGGGCGTCGCGTTCGTCGTCTTGAGCCAGCAAGGAATACTTCCTGACCCGGACGCTGTCGACGCAGGCGCCGTCCTGGGCACCGATGCGCTTCTCTACTCGATGGTCCTCTTCGCCACGCTGCTGCTCGGGTTTGCCGAGGTGCTCTACGACAACTCGGCGCAGACCTTCATGCCGGCCATCGTGCACGCCGACCGACTCGAGAAGCCGAACGGTCGACTGTGGAGCGCTGACCTCGTGAGCAACATAGTCGCTGGCCCGCCACTTGGAGCACTGCTCCTCGTTGCCGCGTTCTCCGTGCCGTTCTTCGTCGACGCCGGAACGTTCTTCATATCGGCCGTTCTGATTGCGCTCATTCCCGCAACGAAGCGAGTTCCGAAGCCTGCCTCGGCAGGTGCCGCTCCACCATCGTGGACCACAGAGCTGCGCATCGGTTTTCGCTGGCTGTGGAACCACGAACTGCTCCGACCGATGGCCACCATCCTCGGACTCCTCAACATGCTCGGCACGATGTCGACAGCAACCATGGTCCTGTTCGCCCAAGAAGTTCTGGAAACCTCGCCAACCGAGTTCGCTCTGCTTTCCACGGGTGGCGCAGTCGGCGGCGCCGTGGGCGGATGGACTGCCTCGCAGATCGCGCAGCGAATCGGCTCCGGCCCGTCGCTCTATCCCACGCTCATCGACCGCTCGCGAAGAGGGCGACCGCTTTTCTCTCGCTGAGCGCCATCCCGGCACCTTCCGACGCCAGGTCAACCTGGGAGAAGGGTTCGATGCCGACGGCATCGAAGCGGACTATCACGACGGTGTCCTGACGCTTCGGGTTCCGGTCGCGCAACAGGCCAAGCCACGCAAGATCGAGATCCGCAACGCCGGCCTTGACGTTGATCCGGCCCTCGAGACCTCCGCAACCGATTAATGCTCGACAACTTCGGAAATCTCTGATCCAAGATCACCGGGGCACCGAACAAGAGGTGTTCACTAAAACCAGCCGACGCCCAACCGCACCCTCCCCCCAGGCGGTTGGGCGTCGCAGGTTTTCGGACGCGCCTGGTACTCCCGAAGTGAACTCATTCGACCGTTAAGACGGAGTGGCTACCGACGCGCGAGACTGGCGACTGATTGCACACACACCTTGGGGGTTGTCAGCCATGACCGAATTGTCGTACGCCGCTGGGCCAGCGGACACACCACTGCTCGACGAGACAATCGGGCAGAACCTTGCTCGCACCGTGGCCACGCACGGCGGACGTGACGCACTCGTCTCAGTTCACCAGGACATTCGGTGGACCTACGACGAGTTCGCAGCCCGCGTGTCCGTGCTGGCCAAAGGCATGCTCGGTGCCGGTTTGGCCAAGGGCGACCGCGTTGGCCTGTGGAGTCCGAACTATGCCGAGTGGACGCTCCTCCAGTTCGCCACCGCAGAGATCGGCGTTGTACTCGTCAACATCAACCCGTCGTATCGCACACATGAGTTGGCGTACGCCGTCAATCAGTCCGGCTGCCGGTGGGTCGTTGCCTCGCCCACGTTCAAGACGTCCGACTATCGGACGATGGTCGACGAGGTACGCGTTGAGTGTCCGACGCTTGAGCGCGCCGTCTTCTTCTGGGACGACGACTGGGAAGCGCTGTGCGCAGGATCAGATGAGATCAGCGATCAGCAACTCGCCGATGTCAGCGCATCCCTCAGACCGGATGACCCGATCAACATTCAGTACACGTCGGGCACCACCGGGTTCCCGAAGGGCGCCACGCTCACCCACCACAACATCTTGAACAACGGTCACAATGTGACTCGCGGACAGAACATTACGCACGAGGATCGACTCTGCATCCCCGTACCCTTCTATCACTGCTTCGGCATGGTGATGGGCAACCTCGGCTGCACGTCGACGGGCGCGTGCATGGTGATTCCCGGAGATGCGTTCGATCCCGCTGCCGTGCTCACCGCCGTCGAGCAGGAGCGGTGCACGGCGCTGTACGGCGTACCGACGATGTTCATCGCTGAACTCGCACTCCCAAATTTCGCCGATTTTGATCTCAGTTCGCTGCGGACTGGCGTGATGGCCGGATCGTTGTGTCCCGAAGACGCAATGGTGGCCTGTGTCGAGAAGATGCACATGGTCGACGTCACCAACTGTTACGGCATGACCGAGACGTCGCCTGTCTCATGTCAGACCCTCATTGGCGACACGCTCGCTCATCAGACGCAAACCGTCGGCATCGCCCACCCTCACGTTGAAGTGCGCATCGCCGACCCCGCAACCGGCGAGACGTTGCCACGGGGCGAGCGCGGCGAGTTCTGCACACGTGGCTACTCGGTGATGCAGGGGTATTGGAACGAACCAGAAAAGACCGCTGACTCGATTGATGCGGATGGATGGATGCACACGGGCGACATCGCAATCATGTTCGACGACGGCTACGTCAACATCGTCGGCCGGATCAAGGACATGATCATTCGCGGCGGCGAGAACGTCTACCCGCGCGAAGTTGAAGAGTTCCTGTCCGGTCATCCCGACATCGCGGATATTCAGGTCATCGGTGTTCCTGATGAGCGGTACGGCGAAGCAGTGATGGCGTGCATCATTCCTGTCGCGGGTTCGACCCCGACGCTCGATGACGTCAAGAGGTTCTGCGCGGGAAAGATCGCGCACTTTAAAGTTCCGGCCCACATCCGCATTGTCGACGACTTCCCCATGACCGTGACCGGCAAGATCCGCAAGGTCGAGATGCGCGAAGACGCCATCGCGGCGCTCGACATTGGCGGCTCCGCCGTTTCCAGCAGGTAACGCCGATCGGATGAGGGGCGATCATCCTGCGGGGTGATGCTCTCAGCGCACTGTCCAGGAAGACTGCATCCCATGGCTGCGATCATCGAGACCGAGGGACTGGTGATGCAGTTCCCGTCGACGCTCGCACTCGATCGACTCGACCTGCACATCCCGCCAGGCGTGACCGGGCTCGTCGGTGCCAATGGCGCTGGCAAGACGACGCTGGTCTCGCTCACGCTCGGTCTCCTCGCACCATCGTCGGGCACAATCAAGGTCCTCGGACTTGACCCAGCTGTGCACGGACCCGAGCTACGCGCCCAGATCGGGTACGGACCAGAACGCAATGTCCTCCCCGACGACCTTCGCGCCTACGACTTCGTTCGTCACCTCGCCGAAGTGAAGGGGCTGCCGCGCGATGAAGCCCGCACTCGGGCCAGCGACTCCCTGTACCTGGTCGGCCTGGGCGAAGAACGCTTCCGGGCGCTCGGCACGATGTCGACCGGGCAGCGCCAGCGGGTGAAGCTCGCACAGGCCATCGCCGCAGCTCCGCGGTTCATCGTGCTCGACGAGCCGACCGATGGACTCGATCCGGTGCAGCGCGATGAGATGCTGAACATCATCGTTCAGGTGAACCGCGACTTCGGAATCGACGTGATGCTGTCGTCGCACGTCCTCGAAGAAGTCGAGCGAGTTTGCGACCACGTCGTCGCACTCGACCAGGGCCGGCTGGTGGCGCAAGGCCCGATGCACGAATTGGCGGGCGCATCGGGCGGGGTCGAAATCGAGCTCGTCGAGATCTCCGATCGACCAGCGGCGATCGGCAACGTGGTGACCCAACTCGAAACTGCCGGTGCAACCGTCGATCGCGCCGGGTCGGTGATCATTGCGACGGGGTTGCCCGACGACGACCTGTTCGACCTCGTCGGCGATGCGGTCGCATCAGCCGAGGCTCGACTCCGGCGCCTTGCCCCACGTCGACGATCGCTCGATGACATCTTCACCGCAAATGCTGACAATGTCAGCGCTGCCGAGGCCGGTGCCACCAGGTGAGCTCGTTCGACTCACCCGACAACACGGCCCAGATCGCGGCACGCGGTTTCCAGCCGTACGTCGGCGAACGGTCCGGCGTGCCGGGGGCGATTCGCAGCGTCACCTGGCAGGCAATGCGCTCCACTCTCGGGCTCGGTCGGCCAGCGAAGAACAAAATTTTTCCGGTCATCTCGGTGGCGATTGCCTACGTGCCAGCAATCGTGTTCATCGGCCTCGCCGTACTGATCCCCTCCGGCATCGTTGACGGTCCCACCTACCCCGAGTACTACGGCTTCGTCACCTCGGCCATCGTGTTGTTCGCCGCGCTTGTCGCTCCGGAGGTCCTCGTCGCCGACCGTCGCAACGGGATGTTGGCGATGTATCTCTCGACGCCGCTACACCGCGGCACGTACCTCGTGGCCAAGATGCTTGCGGTCGTGGTCACACTCGGCCTCGTCACCCTCGGGCCGCCCATCCTCGTGCTGCTCGGGTACACCTTTGACGGCTCTGGCCCAGACGGCCTGGGCAACTGGTTGATCGTGCTGATGCGGATCATCCTCTCAGGCGTTGCGGTCTCAGGCGCGCTCACCGCGATTTCGATGGCCGCATCGTGTCTGACCGACCGGCGAGCGTTTGCCGCGATTGGTGTCGTGCTGGTCGTGCTCGCCACGCCGATTCTCGCGGGCGCACTGGTGGACGGAGCTGAGCTCTCGGAGAACTGGCGACTCATTGACGTGTTCTCCATGCCGTTTGAACTCGTCTTCCGGATCTTTGGCGACCCCGGCAACTTTCCCGCCGTATCGACCGCGGCCGTGATCGGGGTCAACCTTGCTTGGACTGTCGGCGGGTTCAGCGTGGTGGCCTGGCGCTACTCGCGACTGGTGATCGCCCGATGACCGGCTTGCCTCCACCGGAGATCGCCACCCTCCCTGCGCCCGCTCCCGGGCCGGAACCCAGGGGCATGATTTCGGTCAACGAGGTGTCCAAGTTCTTCGGCTCGGTCGTTGCTGTCAGCGATGTCAGCTTTGCGATCACGGCGGGCGTCACCGCGCTGCTCGGGCCAAACGGGGCGGGCAAGTCGACGCTCTTTCGGATGATGTGTGGCCTCACGCCACCGTCACGCGGTGCGGTGCAGGTCCTCGGTGCTGACCCGCGCACCGACCGCGCCGTGCGCGGTCGGCTCTCCTTGGTCCCACAGCAAGACGCACTGTTTGATCATCTCGACGCGCTGCAAATGGTGACCGTGTCGGCCCGGGGCCATGGAGTCAACGACCCAACCGCCGCCGCCGTCACGGCGTTGGCGCACGTCGAACTCGGCGATGTCGGATCCAAGCCCGTTGGTCAGTTCTCCAAAGGCATGCGCCAGCGGGTGAAAGTCGCCTGCGCACTGGTCAATGACCCTGAGGTGTTGATCCTCGATGAGCCCCTCACCGGCCTCGATCCAGTGCAGCGGCGCAACATGATTGCGTTGTTCCACCGCCTCGGTGACGAAGGTCGATGCGTGCTCGTGTCGAGCCACGTCCTCGATGAGGTCGCCCGATTGGGTTCGCGATTGCTGGTCATCGCACAGGGTCGATTGATTGCAAGCGGCGACTATCACGACCTGCGCGGGCTGATGGACGATCGCCCGCTGCGCATCAGAATCGGCACATCCGACCCACGTCGCTTGGCATCGGCGCTCGTCGACCAGGACCTCATCACTGCACTGTCGCTGGACGCAACCCATGTCGTGGTCGACACCAACGATGCCGATGCAATCGGTCGGCGACTGGCGCCACTCGCTCGCGACCTGAACATTCGCCTGACGGAGGTTCATCCGCTCGACGATGACCTCGAGTCCGTTTTCCGCTACCTGGTCGAGGGCCGATGAGCGACACCGCGAACGTCGAGCAACGTCGGACTGCGGGCCGCTCGGTGCCCCCGACGAGGGCGCTGGCCCTCACATACCGCGTCGTCCTCCGCCAATTGGCAAGCCGCGGCCGGATCATCGCGCTCACTGCGCTAGCGCTGGTCTCAACGGTGGCCGGTTTCGCGCTGGGCCAAGCCGACGCAGACCTCGAGGCCGGCGTCCGACTGGTCTCGGGACTCGGCTTCGCCGTGATCATCCCCGTTGTCTCGCTCGTCTTCGGCGGTGCGGCGATCGGGGACCTTCGCGAGGACAAGACCCTGGTGTACCTCTGGCTCCGCCCGATGGACCGCTGGCCGCTTGTCGTCGGAGCGTTTCTCGCCGCACTCACACTCACCACACCGATCACGCTGATCCCCGTTGTCGCTGCCGCCGTGCTGGCCGGATCAGGTGGCGGCCTGGTTGCCGCCACGGTGATCGCCGGACTGGTCGCGGTCATCGCCTACTGCGCCGTGTTCACACTGCTGGGGGTCGCGCTGCGCCGGTTCATTGTGTGGGGCCTGGCGTATGTGCTGATCTGGGAGGGATTCATTGCTCTCGGCGGCGCCGGTGTGGCGCGCTTCGCGATCCGCAAGTACACCCGCTCAATCATCGTCGACCGGACGGGGGTCGACTTGGACCTCGCCGACTTCTCCCAGATGACGGGCATCATCGTTCCGCTGCTGGCCGGGGTGGTCGCATTGGCCCTGGCGAGTTGGCGACTCGCCCGTCAAGATATCGACTGAACCCGGAACAGAACCAGCTGAAGGCCGGTTGGGTCGAGTATGCAGCTTTCCGATGCCCTTGACTTCGTCAGCACCAACCGCAACGGGATGCTCATTGCCCTGAAGTCGCATCAATCATCTCCGACACGATGTTCGCAGCGTTTCGTCACCGTCTTCGTCTCAAGTCCGCCGACGAGCAACCGACCGAGCCAAACGTCTTCGACGAATACGCCCACACAACGGCGCGCTGTCCATTCGTCGAGTTCGCCGCCGTCGTCCGCGATGCTCGACTCAGCGGGGTCCCGACCCATGATCTCGATCTCCTCCGCTACCTCGTGCGGGGGGAATCACCGCAACGCGTCGCACAAGAGCGCCAGGTGACCCCACGCACGATCAGGAACCACCTAACGCGGGCCATCGAGCATGTCCGTGATGCTCTTGCGGCGTGAGTGCCTCCCCTGGGGCTCGAACCCAGAACCAATGGATTAAAAGTCCACTGCTCTACCATTGAGCTAGAGAGGCAGGGCGCACGAGGAAACTCGCACGTGTACGCGCAAGGATAGAGCCATCTGGCCCGTTCCCAATTGCCAACCGGGGATAACCAAAGTGTCCCAGTCAAATTGCCTGTCAATCAGCTAACACAGATCCGACTGTGCCTCCGAAGGACCGCCCCTACCCGACATATCAGGAACTGCGATTATCGGGCGCTGCACTTGGGCCGAAGTGTGGCGGCCTCGCCATCTTGGGGCGAACTTCGGGCTCGTGTTCTGCAGGCCTTCGCTCGGACCGCCGGTCCGTGATGTTGCCGGTTGCTGCGCGGTGGGTTCTGCCGGCCCAACGGTCGAGACCGTTCTGCACGCCGAACTAGCGACGCCAGAAACTAACCGCAATAGCGTCGAGAACTTTGTGCTAAACAGATTTCAACCGAAGACAACTAGAAGGAGAAAATGTTATGGACGAATCAACATGGATGGAAATGTCAGCACAGAATTCCACCCGGCAGAGCTGGTCTCAGCTCACCTATTTCATTTCAGTATTTGCTTTAACAGCCACCATTGTCTTCGGCGAAGCCGGCGACTACGCACTCCTTCTAACAGTCGCAGCAGTCGGTGTTGGCCTGTTTGGAATTTTGTCTTTCGATGCCGCTCAGCAGGGGTGGATGCAAATGGCAGAGTCAATGCCCGACAGCATTGCTTCGACTGCAGTCGGCAAAGCAGCGAGTCAGACCGGTCAATACAACTTTTACAGGGCAACTAATGCCGTAGCTACCGCCATCATTTCGGCAGCTCAAATAATAGCAATCAACTAACGTGCAGGCCCGTTGGCCAGCGTTCTGATAACCAACTGTGGGATTTCTTCGAGTCCATGCTGCAAATAAACATTGCGGCCGGCATCGATATCCTCGCCGTACTAGGGGCGATCTCAATGGCGGGTTAGGCGGTCACGGTGGGCGCACGAGTGAACCTCGCACGTGTACGCACAAGCAGAGAGCCATCTGTCCCGTTCCCAATTCCAACCGGGGATAACCAAAGTGTCCCAGTCAAATTGCCTGTCAATCAGCCAACACCGACCCGCCAGTGCCTCCAAACCCACCCACCGCCTAGTTTGAAGGGTGATGAGCTTTGGGCACCGTGCCCACCCCAGAAAGGGTCCGACAAAATGACCACAGCGATGTACGCGCCGTCTGACCACAGCGGCAATCCCGCGTTCAGCGACCGAGTCACATCCGAGTACATGACAGCGCCAGCTGAGCGCGGCACGACGATGACTCGTGGCGGCGTAGCAATCAAGACGCTTGTTAACCTTGCGGTGCTAATTGCTGCTGGTGCGTGGGGCTGGTCGTCGGCCACCGATCCCGTCGCGGCTGACGCCGGCGCCGGCTATGCCAATGTGACCGTGACCATTCCAGGTGGATTCTGGCTGGCATCGTTCGGTGCCTTCTTCGTCGGGATCCTTTGCGCGTTCAACCCTCGCCGCGCAGCCTTTTTCGGCATCCTCTACGCCATGCTCGAGGGGTACGTCCTGGGTGCGATCTCTGCAATGTTCGAGGCACAAACCGAAGGCACCGTCAGCGCCGCGATCCTCAGCACCGTCTGCGTCTTCATCGTCGCCTGGCTCGTGTACGCCTTGGGCATCATCAAACCGACGCGCAAGCTGGCGTTCGGCGTCACGGCCGCAATGGGCGGGTTGATGTTGCTCTACTTCTTCGTCTTCATCGTGTCGCTGTTCGACTGGGGGTGGCTCTACAGCGAGAGCTTCCGCACCATCGGCTTGGTCGTCACCGTGCTCGCAATCATCCTGGCCGCGCTCAGCTTGACTCTCGACTTCGGCTCCATCGACGCCGGGGTCGAGGCCGGTGCACCCAAATTCATGGAGTGGTACAGCGCCTATGGCCTCATGGTCACACTGATCTGGCTCTATCTGCTGATTCTGCGAATCCTGGCCATCCTGGGCCGCAACAGGTGACCAGCGTTCGGCGGCAATCAACCGGGTGAGGTCAACTTCTCGACCGCTCCGCGCATCACATGCTCGGGCTGAGCACCAATCACCGTGTCGACGACTGCGCCGTCGCGCAAGAACACGAGCATCGGAATACTCGACGCGTTGAATCGCTGCGAGATCACCGGGGAGCCATCGACGTTGACCTTCACGACCGTCAACGACCCAGAAAATCGCCAGCCAGCTTCTCGAGAATTGGCGCCACCATCCGGCACGGGCCGCACCATGGCGCCCACAGGTCGACAAGAACGAGACGCGACGTGTCGGTCACCTGAGCGAAGTCGACGTCGGTCGCATCGACCAGCCACGGAAGGTCGGCATGACACTTTGCGCACGTCGGTTTTCCCGACGACGCGGCCGGCACACGATTCTTCGCACCACATGATGGACAGGGCACCACATTTGCTGCCATGTTCTCACGATACGGGTGCCGGCACAGTTGAGGGGCCCGGCTCCGCTCGCGGCAGGCGCAGCGAGTCGGCGCGACCTACTTCGACCGGTGCACAGACACGTGTGGCAGCAGCGCGGTGAAGCCGCGCACGTGGTCATCGACAAGCGATTGCGCCGTCGACCATGACGTCACCTCCACCAACATCGAGCGCAATCCGGCGGTCCGCGCCGACCACGATTCACCACCACCGAGATGAGAGACTGCGGGACGAACTTGAATCCCAGCAGCGTTCGCCCACAACTCCGCGTACTGAATCGGGCAGTCGGCAACAGGCGCCACGTAGTCGAGGGGTTGGTGGATCCAAATCACCAAGTCGGGTCGCTCGGTCTGCAGCAAGTTCATCGCCGCCTGCGTTTCGAGTTCCGAACCCGGACCAGGACCAGAGCTGTCCTTCGATGAAGACCACAGCCACGGAAAATTGCGGTTCAGATCGACGCCCCGAGCATTGCGCCGGGTGTTCGCCGCCCAGCCATCCGGGTTCAGCGATGGAATGATCGTCACGTTCATGTCGGCCGGGCGGGCGGTGTGGAGGAATGCCTCCGCCAACGGGTAGGTGATCCGCTCGTTGCCGTGCATCCCAGACACCACCGTCACATGCCGTGTCGCTCCACGCGATCGAGAGTCCCATCGAACAATCTGGCGCCCTTGGACTGTGGTGCCAATCGAACCTTGGGTCCAACGTCCACGATCAGCGACCGGGTCAAGACGCACTGCCGGGGAAGCCACCGACGCCGCTTTATCGACCGAAGGTGCGGAGCGAGCACCCGCGAAGCTTCGCCAGCCCACAGCGGTTGTGACTGCGACTCCGGCAACCGTTCTAATTGCTGTGCGCCGAGTAACGATGTCAAAAATCTAGCCGAACGACCCACTCGGTTGAGGAGTTACCGTGCTGTTGCGAGTCGGAAATTTCGGAGAATCCCAACGTTGCCAGAGTCAGGACGTCGTCGAAATCCGAATGATTGAGAAGTCAACGGGGAACGAACTCGCCGAGCACAGCCGTAGTCCGAGCGAGCGACCTGAGTAAGGCTGCTCGGCGATTTCCAGGGATCGTCGGGTCAGCGAGTTGAGCACGCACGTCTCGAATTATCCACCCGTTGTCCCTATCGACCCAGGTCGGTATCACACGGGGGCGGTCCACGACGGCTTCAACACCATTGGGCTTCCTCGCGTTGTCGACAAACGTGACATTGAAGTCGACGACCGCTCCGTCTTGGGAAGAGGCAGGGAACCACGGGCTCTCGCGCATATTCGACAAGAAATTGCCGAGTCCGAATGCAACCCAGACGCCGTTGATTCGCTCGACTGGTTGCAGCACGTGCGCATGGTGGCCAAGAATCAGATCCACGGCGCCGCTCGCGGTCACCGCTTCAGCAACTCTTCTCTGCTCTGCGCTGGGCTGGCGGTCATACTCGACGCCCCAGTGAAGACTGAGTACGACAAGCTCGGCGCCGCGTTGTCGCGCCACGCGACCATCGGCGATGATCCGGTCGACGTTGATGAGCGGCGACCGCCACTGTTGGCCAGAGGGGACGTACGCGCCGTTAAAGCCATAGGTGTAGGACAAATGGGTGACCGCAGCGCCATTCATGCTGACGACCTGCGGAATCGCCTCCGCAGGGGTCCGAGCCATTCCTGACTGCTGAACGCCTACCGACTCAAGCGCCGCGACCGTTCGATCGATGCCTGCGACCCCACGATCGAACGTGTGGTTGCTCGCGGTCGAGCAGCGGTCGTACCCGGCGCTGGCAATGGCATTGGTTACTTCAACCGGCACTCCGTACACCGGATAGGTCGACAGCGCCTGACCGACAGGCACGATCGGGGTCTCGAGATGGCAGATCGCGAGGTCGGCGAAGCCAATCACCGGCGCGATGTCGGCGAACATCGGCGCGAAGTTGTACCCGGCCCCACCGGCATTGCTCGCTGCCTGCGACCAAAGTGGGCTGTGCGGCAAGATGTCTCCCGTTCCCGAGACGGTCAGGTGGCGCACGGGCGGGGTGAGCCGTTCAGCAGGCGCAGTTGCCCGACCCAAACCATCGATGCTTTCGGACCGAGTTGCGCCACCCGTGAAGGGCCCCGCCGTGATCAAGCATCCCACTGCCACACCAACAGCCAGGAGCGACCGGCGAACTCCGAAACGGGGCATCTGACAATGATAGATGACCAAGGTCGTGCGCATCCGAACAGTCCGAGGCATCAAGTCGGCCAATGAGACAGGCCCGGCCCCAGCATTTCGTAGGGTGTCGGCATGAGTCGGATATATGCAGACGCGGATCAGTTGGTCGATGTCTACGGCGCAATGTTTGAGCGTGTGACCGAGGACGACTCGATCGACGATCTCGTCGAGCAGCAGATGGTGATCAACTTCCGACTCAACGATCCCGCGGCCGACATCTGGGTCGACGGCCGATCACGCCCGGTCGTCACCACCTTTGAGTCAATCGACGTCGATGCCACGCTCACCGCGGACCTCAGTGCTGACTCGATGCACGAACTCCTCCTCGGTGCGCTACCACTCGGAAAACGTCCAACGACGTTCGGCGTTCTACCGTTTACCCGAGGCGGCTGACCAACATGACATAGCTCTGGGAGCCGATGCGGACGGGGCACGGATTGTCGTCGGCATGTCTACGGTATGCAGGACTCTCGCGATCTTCATCAGAGAGGCCTGCCCGACGGCAGACCTCATTCTGCCACTGGTACGGCCATCACAAGTGAGTGTTCGCGCAGTAAAACTCGCGGCGGGACTGACAGTGAGTAGAGGTCTTCGTCGATCATCAGGCAAGGTTCAAGATGCTCTCAGACCGTGCCGATGATCAGCCATGAGCCATTCTTGGGAGTCTGTTCTCGACGCGGCTCACACGGAGTTCACGATCGCAAAAGAGTCACTCGACCTGGCCCCTACGACCGGCGGACCTCGCATAACCTGTGATCGATCATGACCGAGTCGATGCATGCTGGAAGACGTCGACTTTGGGGCGCGCTTCGCGTATTCACAGCACTTGCGATTCTTGCATCGATCGTGACGATCGTTGCTCCTGGGGACGCTCCGTCCACCGCTGACGCAGCGGCGGCGGGTCAGGCCTCACGCTACGTTGCGATCTCACCATCGAGGGTGCTGGACACGCGCGACCCTGGGTTCACAATCATGCGCGACAGTGACACGCTCTCGGTCGATCCACTGACCCCCGCGGTTCTCGCCGCTGCCGGCGTCGACCCGCTCTCGGTCGAAGCGGTCGTCATCAACCTCGCCATGACCCGCACAGTCGCCGGAGCATGGCTCAGGTCGCTCCCCACAGCACTCACCACACCGAACGACGTCGAGACGGCCGCCGTCAATAACCAAGCTGCGAACGTGGACGTCACGAACATGTCCATCGTGCCAGTCGGGGCGAACGGGCTGATCTCCATCTACGCGCTGCGCAGCACGCACGTCGTGATCGACGTGCAGGGCGTGTTCACCCGCGCCACTTCGAGCCAGGACGGAAGGTTCGTCCCACTCCCTGTGCCGACCCGCGCCATCGACACGCGGCTCACGCAGCCGCCAGTTGCCGCTCAGACATCGCTCGAGGTCGACCTCACATCTGCCGGCATCCCTCCAACTGCGTCTGCTGCGGTCATCAACATTGTGGCGACTGAGACCCAAGGAGGCGGGTACCTCACCGCATACCCCGGTGGGCGCGTGCCCTTGGCGTCCAACCTCAACTACTCACGTCCCGGCGAAGACATCGCGGCGGGAGCGATCACGCGGCTGGACAACGGCAAGCTCCGCATCTTCACGTCGACAACGACCCACATCGTCGTCGATGTGATTGGTTACATGACCGGCCCGTCCGCCGATCCCTCGTCATCCGGACTCTTCGTTGCGGTGCCACCTGAACGCCACTATGACAGCCGCTCAAGCGAGTTCCCCTTCGGCAACTCTCCGCTGGCTGCGGGCACCTCGCGTGCGCTGCAGATTGCCGGGAAGAAGAGCATCCCGGCGACCGGCGTCTTGGGCATCGCATCCAACCTGACGATGACAGAGACTGCTGGGGGCGGCTATCTGGTGATGTACCCGAGCGACCCGGTGCCAGCGAACTATGCGTCGGTCAACTCAGTGTTCGCAAACCAAACCGTCGGCAACCATGCCATCACCGCTCTCGGGGAGGGCAAGGTTCGGGTCTTCGCACGCGTCAGCTCCGAGTTCGTCGTCGACATTACGGGGTATTTTCTCGACGGGACGACAACGCCACCCAGCTCGCCACCTCGGACGGCAACCAACCCGGCGCCAGACAGGTACGCACCAGGATTCGTGCCCATTCCTCCAGTCGACGATGACTACGAGTACCTCATCGAAGCGAATCAGAACCCCAGCCTCGGTGCGTACTCGCGCGATGGTCGAAGGTATTACGGGTGGAACCCGTGCGA
>ERZ891134.347-NODE-347-length-40359-cov-20.470648_pt1 | contig 40359 bp, 31 predicted proteins | sample MGYA00520888_ERZ891134 | MGnify/ENA primary metagenome ERZ891134 (study PRJEB32303, sample SAMEA104408692) | aquatic metagenome | biome: Brackish water; feature: Coastal; material: water | place: Baltic Sea | collected 2014-10-23 | depth 10 m ... | reverse complement strand
GCTCACCATCACTGGTTGCTACATTAAAAACCTCAAATAAACTTCTCTCTTGATTTAGAAAGTCTTGTGTATTCTTATTCCACTGTGCCATTAGTCACTCCACGATAATCTTTCAGGTTGATACCTTTGAGAATTTTTAATTCTTGAAGTATTTACCTCACCAGGATAAACATTATGAACCATTGCTCCGGGATATTCTCCTTGAATTTGTTCGGCAAGTTCTTTCTTAGAAAGCATTTTGCCTTCTACTTCCAAACGATACATCTTACCTTCCCACACAATATCTGCAGAATAAGTTTCCTGCTGTTGTTGTGGTTCGGAACCTCCTACATTTAGAGTTCCATTAAAATCACCATTAATAGTGATGCTTTCTGAGAGAAATTGTTTGAAGTTCTTCATATTCTTTACCATTTAACCTTATTTGACCAGTATGCCGCAGACATTTTTCCTTTGGAAATGTTTTTAGCATGTCTTGTCTTAAATCTATTGCGACGAGATGCATATTCTTTTGACTCACCCTCTTTTTTTGGGGAACCTTTCACTCCTCTTTGCCCAAAACGAATAATTTTTTCTTTTCCACCTTCACATGCTTTAACAACATGTGATTTTCCCGTTTGTGAATCACCAACTGCTTGTGACTTTGGTGAATTACATTTCATCTTAGACTTATCAATTGCTTCTCTAAGTTTACTTCTATTGTCTTTTTCTTTTTCTGCTAATTTTGGATTTGCTTTTGCCCAATCTTTGTTTATGGGACTTAATTTTTTTCTTTTAAACTCTGGAGGATTATCAGATTTGTTTGCTAATTTTGGGTGATTTTTTCTCCACTGGTCCATTGGACTTAGTTTTTTTTGTGTAGTTTTTGAAACTCTTTCTGTATTAGAACGGGAAGGAGATGTTGTTGTTTTTTTATCGGGTGCTTTTTGACCACCCTGAGACATCAGAGCAGCAGCAACACCTGCACCAGCAAGAGCACTTTTCCATCCTTCATCAAGTTCATTTCTCCAATCAGAGAACTCTTCTTTTTTAATTTTTGTTTTGAACTTTCCAAATGGTGTGGGCAGTTCCTCTCCATAATCTCCAGTCTTCTTCTCTACTTTATCATTAGGATCTACATCACCATCGACATCATAATCTATTCTTTTTACTGCCTTTGCTGTAAGTTTCTTCAAGTTGCCACCACCAACTTTTGATTCTAAATCAGATTTAGTTGCAGTATGCTTTGCTTCATCTACAAATTCTTCCTTCTTCACACAATTATTTACAACTTTACCAAACATCTTTTTGGTTCCTTTCTTCTCATATCCCTTCCAACACTTCTGACCTTCAACAACAGTTTCAACTTCTTCCATTGGTAATGAAGGTCCTCTTAACTTTTTCTTAGCAATAGTAGACCCTTCGTCACCAGTTTTAGTTCTATCTCTAATTTTTTTTGTTCTTTGTGCTGTTCTATGTGCTTTAGGGTCAATTGCATCAGGCATAGCACCTTCAGAAACTAAAGGTTCTGCTTTGATGATATCAAAGAACTCATATTCAGTTGCTTTAAAATCATCTCTCCAATCAGAATACTCTATAGACTCTGACTTATTGCCATAATTAGCAGCACCCTTCTTACGACACTGTACTAATCTACCTGATGCATATGCAGAAGGCCATACCTTTGCACTTGCTTTTACTTTTTTGTAACAAGCATCTTTTTTACCTTCATCTACAAGGTTACCTTCTGGTTCGAATGAATTTTTTTGAGTCACGATTTTTGCCTTTCCTTTTCTATCGGGATTTGGATCTTTTTTGCGTTTTTTAGCAGCTCTTTTATTTCTTTCATCCTCACTCATTGCAGCACGATCATCTGGATCACGGCAATATGGTTTAGTTGTTTGACCTGGTTGCTTTGCACAGGGTTTACCATCATATTTACCACCAGCCTGTTTCCAACCACCACCTTTAAACCAATCACGAAGAGAATATCCTTTATCTTTTGCAGACTTGCCATCAAGTTTTTCTAATATAGTGCTTTCACTCATTCCACCTCCGTTGGATCCGCCATTGCCACTCCCACTACCATTACTACCATTGCTATTACCATTACTATTGGTACTATCATCTCCATCATCTTCAGAGTTGTCATTTTCTTTGCGAAGATATCCGCTAGATGCTATACGATAACCGGATGGAATTCGTTTGCATTTTTTATCTGTATAACAATAATAATATCCTTGCTTACACTTTTTCATCGATGAAAAGTAGTCTATTCTTTATTATTTAGAAAACCTTGCTTGAGCATTTTTTGGAGTTCTGATGTAGACCCAACAAACACTGCATTATTGGTAACATTATTTGTGGTCTTTTTAGTTTCATCCTCTACATCTTTAAGTTTCTTTTGTAAATCAATTAACTTATCAGTAGTATCAGCAACACTCTTAATCAACTGCCCTGCGACCTCATATGCCCTTGGACTGCCTCCTTCCCCTGCTACCTCCATAATGCCGTTAATTGCCTCCTGACCCTTCTCTATGAGGGAGTAGAGGTTCGCACGACTATAGATGTAATCCTTCTCTATATCATCATCCTTCGATTTTACAATCTCAGGTTTTTTAATTGGTTTTGACTCGACAATATCACTCTCAATATTCAGAGCCTCATCGATAGAATCATAATCATTACTCATGATTTTTAAATATCAGTTTGTTTTGTTGGACTATAATCTTTACTATCCGAAAATGCTTCCCAAGTTTCATCAAAACCAAAATCATCTCCTGGTTGAGCAGTAATTAGATCTGGAACAGCAGTATATCTCATTTCACGTTTTGCTGTTTTAGTATTTGTTTCAGAATGAACATCAACTTGAACTTTTCGGATAAGACCTTCTGTACTATCTGCAATAGGTCCAAAGAGATATGTTTTTGCAGTAAATCTTAATGTATAAATTAGAGCTCTTCTTTCTTGAAAAGATCCTTCATAATCATCTTGAAAATCAATACTATCTAAAATAATTGGTATATCTCTTTTCTCTCCAATAGAATTAACTAAATCTACAGTCAAATTAAATGATGGTTGAAAATATGGTAATATTTGTTCAATTATTTGTAATGCATCGTCATTTAATTTGGTAAAAATATTAAGTTCAAAACCAATATTATATGGAACTGGCATAAAAACTTTTTTAAGATTTGATCCATCAGATGCTTTAAATGTTTGGGTTATTCCAGTTTTTCTTGTAGAATCATATTGAATACTACCCATTTCAAATGACATTCTGGGCAATGTTATTGCAACTGGTTTTGTTAAATCTGATTGTTGCTCCAATTTTGCCAAAAACTTCTGCATCGGACCATATGATAATCCAACTTTCATCTCAGAAATAACATTATCTGAGTTATTTTTATGTCTTATATGAATATCGTTAAATAATGTTCCGAAAGATATAATCGTCTTTCTAATTATTTCATGATAATAGTATGTTCCTAACATTAATAAGTACCAAATGGATTAATTTCTGTAAAATCTAATATTTTATCTGCTTCTAATTCAAAATTATCATTATCATTATATTCATCACTTGTAGAAGTATCTAATTCGTATGACTTTAAAGTATATATTGCCGAAGAAGAAGAACCAACAATATTTTCACCCTCAGTAAATGTTCCATTATTTATGTAAACTCTTAAAGTCTTATCAATATCTTGTCCCGGATTGTCCCAATATTTAACTTTTGCAGTTACTCCAGAAAGAGAACCTTTTACTTCTTCTGAAACAGTATATGTTCCAAATCCAACAGAACTAGGTGGAGAAGAAACTGTTATTGATGGTACAGAAGTATATCCTAAACCGGCATTAACTATTAAAATGTCAGATAATCTTCCAGAAGATACTGTTGCAACTGCTCTGGCTGTTGTTCCTCCACCAATCGGGGAATCTATCGTAACTGTTGGTGGAATATAATATCCATCTCCATTATCTTCAATATTAATAGATCCTATAATGCCAGTCGATATAACACAAGTTGCTATAGCACCTGCACCATTACCACCATTAATAGTAATAGTTGGAGGTTCTGTATATCCATATCCAGTATTTGTAATTAAAATTTCCTTTATAGACTGAACCCCACCTATTGATGTTGTTATAGCTACTGCCGTTGCAGATTTGGAAAATTCAGAATTTTGTATTGCACCAATAACTGAACTTGTATCCTCATTTCCACCCGGAGGACTTATAGTAACAGTTGGTGTTCCAGTATATCCATGTCCATCATTCAATAAAACGACTTGATTTACACCTTTAATACTTGTACTAATCGATACCTGACATTTTGCAGTTCCTCCAAAAGCAATCAGATTCAAATCTGTAATGTAACCGACATCCTCTAAAGTTTCATCAATCTCATCAATTCCAGTACTAATTTCCTCATCTTCATATTCGAAGAGTTCACATGATAATTCGTATACATAATTTTTCCCCAATTGATAAAATGGTTTTTCCAATTCCACTCTCTTAATTTCAAATAATCTCTCTCCCAAAGGAAAATAAACTAAATCACCCTCTTTTGGTCTATCAATTATTGCTAAATCTTCTCCTGGATAATAGTTTCTAGCAATTGACATTATTTCTGCTAGATATGGAGAAATAGATTCTTCAAATCTTTCTTTTGAAATTACTAATGATATTTCATTCTTAAGTCTCAATCCAAATTTAGTCATAATATCACTATCAGGAGCATATCCATCATAATTATTCAAATATGCTTCAATAATAAAACTATCATCAAATTTTGATGATTGAACTTCATTAAGTATGTTATCTGTTTTGAGAAGTTTTCTTGGAATATAGTATACCTCTATTCCATACATTTTCAATTGTTCATTAATTAAGTCTTGTACTAGATTTTGCTCTCCAGATGAACCTTGAAGAAAGAAAGGATTCAGTGCCATAATTATCCAATTAAATCTAATGGAGGAATTTCATATTCAGAAGACATTCTTTGTTTTATATCTTCCAATTCTCTTTCAGCATCTTCATATATCTGCCTCCCATTCAATTCAATACCACCAGGAAGTTTAACACCATTAAACTTAATTAAATTTTGTCCCCATTGTCTCTTTATAAGAGAAGTTAAATATTTTTTAACAAATGAATCATTATATACTTGAGTAAATGATTCTGGATCCAATGCTCTATAACAATCTATTACGAGAAATGTTTCTTTAGGTTGTGCTCCCCAGTCTATATCAAGATATAATCTATCTTGCCTTTTATTATATCTTATTTGCTTATCTGTAGTGAGTAAGAAATCAATATCTTCCAAATAACTTTTTACCATAGAATATTGAAGAAGTTCAATAGAATTAAAGTGGTAAAGATCATTTAAAAACATTTGATATTTTATACTAAACATTCCTGCGGAAATAGTGCTAGTATCAAATTTAAATACTTTCTCAATTCCTATTACAGAATCTGGAACTTGTATATAATTGGAATTTTCATAAAAATTGAATGTCGTTGTCCCAAATCCAACAATATTTGATGATCCAGTCGTTGTTACGACTCCTACTCCATCTGTTCCAGTTGCTTTTCCTCTATTAATATCATCCTCAGTAATTTTATATTTCAAATACATTCTTTCGACACCATCATAATGTCTTTCATTAAAATACTGTATTGCATCATCAACTAAATCATCTATCTGATCATCATCAACATTAATTTCCAAGACAGGAGCACCCAATCTCCTTAGACAATAATCTATTAATCCCTTTTTAGTACTTGGTTTTGCCATTAATAAACTCCTCCATCAATACTATTAGTCCAAGTAGGAATTCCAACAGCATCTGTCGTTAATATAAAATTGCTAGTATTTACAGCATTTTCTGTACTAGAAGCACCTACTAGTCTACCTTGATCATCAAAATATCCCACTCCATTTGGACCATCGAAATTATTACCATAGATTAAGTATTCATTTACATATAAATCAGATCCTACAAATAGATCTCCTCTAAAAGTTGTTATTCCAGTAACATCTAGATTTTGAGTGGTTACTGTATCAGTTACATTAATATTTTTAACAAATCTAAAAGTATCTGTTGTGATAAATTTAGATGTATTTGCATTATACTCTAAAAAATACCCATCTGCTAAAGAAGCAGCACTAACGTCACTCAAATCCAATAACTTAGATACTGATGATCCGCTAATATTTGAAAGTACTTTAATTACTCCCTGACCGCCTATCCTATCTGGTATTGACATTACTTGGTTACCCCTGCTCTTACTAAAGCCATACCTTCAAAAGCTTTATATTTTTGTCCTCCGGAATTTAAACCTCCGATTTCAACAAGAACATCATATACATATCGTCCGGGTTTTAGATTTGAGGTTTCCTCATCTGTTAATGATAGTTTAATTGCACCAACAGAAGAATCTAAAACTGTAGAAGCAAAAGAAACATACGAGGAACTTGCATAACTTTTTCTTAATTGTGCAGTAACTCCGTATCCAGTAATATCTAAACTATCATTTGTTCTGGAATCACCTAAGACAAAAGTATTATTATAATCAAATCCTTGTTCAATTATAATGTTGGATACATAAACTGCCATTATTTTTGTAAATGACTATATTTCAAGTATTTATATTAATTCATTGATGAATACTTTTATTTAAAAATTGTTTGAGTAATAACTTAATTTCATCAATATCTTTTCTCATATCATCAAGTTCTTTTTTACGAATTTCTCTACTGGAAATAGAATTTACATATTGATTATATCCAGCACTATCAGTATTAATAATAGCACCGGTATTATCATCACGATACAAATTTGAATGACCTTCTACTTTAATCATCGTGTTGCAATAACTCTAAGATCTTTAAATCTTGGTGGTTCTGCTTGATTTTTTCCGGACATTACAATTTTAATAGAGAATCCAGTAAATAAATCTAAATTTTCTGCAGTAAATTCATAATCAATAAATTCATTATTTGAACTTGCAGGAACTCGAACATCGGATAATCCACTATTTTTAGAAGAATCTATAACTTTAAATCCAGTAGATGTTGAAATTAAATTATCATATCCTGGAAATAGTTCATATGATTGAGAAATTTCACTTGAATCTTGTCTTGTTAAATTATAAAGAACCCTAAAATCAGATAATTCTGATCTGTATGCGGATACAATAACCTTCAATAAAGATGCGGGATTTCTTAATTGTATAGTATTTGAATAGTAAATTGCAGCATGAGGGTCATCAAATATAGAATTAACTCTCGAATCAGAACTATAATTTGCAATAGGATTGTTAAGTCTACTATTAGTAAATTCAATAAAGGAATTATCTAAAAATAAAATAGGAGATATATTTACATTCTCAGTATTGAATGAAATTCCAGTAGTTATAGATTTAGATCTAGGCAATGAAGTTAAATATGCATTTTGGTTTTCTTCAGAGGAAATCATTCTAACATCACTAAATGAATTTCCATTATTCAGTTCAATAGATTCGTATCCTTTATCATTAAATGAAACTTCATTTCCATCAACACTTGTTCCAGTAATAGTTCTTACAGAAGCATTTGTAGAAGTAAGATTTGGAGTGACAATATCAAACCATGGAGTCATTGAATTGAAGAGAATATTTTGAGATGCTCTAATTTCAGATCCACCAACATTGTTTTCAGTATTAAATGATAATTGTGGAGCACTACTATTTCCATCTGCAGATCTTTGGATTCCATATCCATCTGTATTACCTCTATCAATTTCAATATAATAACTATCCAAATCAATCTCTTCTGTTGGAGAAATGTTTCTGACAACATTGTTAATTCTTCTCAAAGATACTCCACCCAATTCATATTTGTAAACTAAACTATTAAGAGAATGAGTAATTGCTTTTGTTGAATCGATGTTTCTACTAACAATATTCAATTCTCCTGCACCAGTTCCATCAAAATTATATTCAATAATTTCTTGACCAATCTTTACATATCCAGGATATGATCCAGAAACTGGTTGTCCTTCAAAAGTATTAAAGTTTGAAGTATTAGAAACTCTAATCTTATCCAAACTAGTTGAAATTAATACTGAAGTCAAAGAAGTTGGTGGAATATCAGAAGAAGCATCATAAAGCTTTAATTTATTATTTGGAGAATACATTCCATGATTAAAATGCATCACTTTAATCTTATTGCCAGAATAAACACCACCATCTGAAGTAGAACTAGTTATAGTTGTCCCTGCTAAAGAAACAATTGTATTTCCAGTGGATCCACTGTAATAACTCAATGCAGCACCAACAGAAAATTCCTTACCCAGTCCACTTCCACCAAACTCACCCTGAACATTTGTCAAGTAAATCACATTTGCACCAGTAATACTAGTGATAGTAAATTCAGAATTTCTTCCAGTAGGATTATTCGATGAAGTATCTGAAGTATTAATTCCTACCAAATCACCAACTTGATATCCTGAACCCCATTGTCCTGTATCAATTCCTACACCAGTAACGATACCAACATTATTTGTATTGATAAGTAACTTTAATCCACTACCTCTTCCAACAATGTTGAATGTACCTACAGATTTACCACTTAGAGAAATTGGATAATTTTCTCCACCTATAGAAATTCCTACAGTACTTACAGAACTACCGGTTCCAGTAATAACTGCAGATCCATTATTACCATTAACACCAGCAAGTCTTCTTCCAGTTGTAAGAATTCCCAAAGTTGTAGAATCTGTAATAGTAGTAACTCCAATTTTTCCAGTTTTTGGTAAAATTCTCAAAGAATCATTTTGCAATTTAGGAACAAATCCATTACTACTATCTAAAGGTGGATTATAGAAATATGCCGTTCCTGATTGTGCAGTGAAATTTGCTTTATATAATTTAAATTTGAGATCTTGATATTGATTAGTTGTCCAAATACTTCCATTTTGCGATTTAAATAGAGATCCCAAAGCAAACTGTTGAGTAAATCTTACAGTTCCAGTATCTGGTAAATTTGCAGTTTCAATGGTATCTTCACCCATCACCGCAGTCCATAATTCATAATCATTACTAAATTCTGAAACAATAACAAGAGCATATTCATTATTGGGCTCAAGATAAATTGGTTCTGGGAATTTTATATTTGTAGATAAAGCAGCTGTTGATGAAATATTAATATTAGTAATCAAATTTCCTTGAGAATCAGTCGATCTTGGTCTAACTATAGCGGGTCTTCCAATTACATTTAAAGTTGGTGTTCCCAATTCAACTGTTCTCATCTCAACTCGCAAAGGAGCATTTCCTTCATCAATTGTATTAAAGAATAAATCTACGGAAGTAATAAATACGCCATTAACATCCTCATCAACTTTAATTGTTGTTGGTGCGTCAATATCCCCCCCAACAGTGAATGTTTGTGCTAGAGGATCTCCCCTTCTAGGAGGTGGTGGAGGTGATCTACGCCGTGGTGGAGGTGGTGGAGGGTTCAGGAATATTGTAGTGGTATTAGTCGTTGTTATTGTAACATTTCTTTGATAAGTTTCTACTACACCCTCAGATATGAAGGAAAATTCTGCTGTAGAAATTACATTCGAACCACGTACTCTTTCTTGATTTGATGAACTTGAGTTCAACATAAAAGTTTTCTCACCAACTTCTATTCTATTTGCAGGTGGTGGTGTAGTATTTGGATCTCTAAGAAAATAACTTCCAATTAGATCTCCAAAAGAATCTGAGATTAATCTAAGATCTTTTACATATGCTATAGATCCGCTAGTTTGTCCAACTAGTTGCATACCTTTTTCCAAATATCCATGATATCTACCTTGTGCTTCTCTTGCTAAAGAAGATGTATCAATATTAAGAATTTTTGAATTTGAACTATAGAAATTTCCAATTTCCTCTGTTCTTAGATATGGATTTGATGTATACAATGTTGTGGGAGAATCAAATGCTCCAAATTTATGGTTTGGAGTTGCAACTCTAAACCTTATTCTCTCAATCCCATCAACTGTTCCAATAACAGTTTCACCAACAGAAAATCCACCAGAAGATCCATAAGAATCTAAAAGTTCTGTGTCTGCAACTTCAATGAGTTTCGGTATAAAATCAAATCCACTATTTCCATCAATAAATTGATAGTATCTTGTATAAGGTTTTAGATTAGATGCTCTAAATTCAGTATTTCTACTCCTCATGAACATATCATCAGATACTGAAATTAGATTATTTCTAATATTAGTTCCAACAGTAGTGGTTGTTACACTTGCTCTAGCTCCACTCCAACTAACGTTAGTTCTATTTCTAGTTACTCTAATAATATTATCAGGTAATTGAATAGTTCTTACATATACGTCCCTTTCTGGAGTAAGTTCTACAATACCTTCATAAGCAACAACACTGAATGGATTCACATTTTCCACAATAGTCGCAAAAGGTTGCTCTAACCAACCAACTTCTTCATATTTTAATGTAACGACATTTCCAGTCTTTTGAACATTATTATCTAATAATTCAAAATCTACATTTAAATCAAGTTCTTCCGGGGTTTTACTTTCTTTAGATGCAATCAATGGTTGAAGAGAATTTCTTTGTCTGAACGGTTCTAATTCTCTGATTTCATCATTTACTTGAATATTGGATCTTATTAAGTCAATTCTAGTACTATCAGAAAAATCATCGACAAAAAATCCACTTTTAAATCTACTTCTACCCTCAAAATCCTGAATCTGAAAGGATTGTGCATTTAATTCCAATAATGATAATGTGGTATATTTTTCCAAATTTCCAATTCTTTGATCCATATTTCCAATATCTCTCATAGTATATCTTCTATTATCTAATAAAGATACCTCAACATCCTCAATTCCATAAAAATATGCAGAAAGATTTAGAGTTCCCAATTCTAAAAATTCGTCTTTATTTAATCTTTCTGGTTCTCTAGGATTGATGGAAGCAGTGCCTTTTTGTATAAAGAATTTTCCCAACTTTGAAAGATAAATTTTATCTATTCTTGGAAGATAGAAACTGACATCAACATTAGATCCTTCATCAGGTGCTAAAAGTCTTGTTGGTAAAGTATCAAATGCAGATGTTCTTGCATTAAAGTCAAAAGGAGACTTATCAGTAGTTACTGCTGGATCAAAAACATTTACTCTTGGTCTAAAGTCGAGAGTATCTGATGCTCTTACAAGTTTTTTTCCTATATTTGGAATATCATTGGTAAATCTTTCTGCATCATAACTATTTACAGTAAATACATCTCCATTATCCGTGGAAGAAACTGAATAATGATCAAAAATAATTAATAATCTTCTTGAAGGTGTAAATGACCCCCTATTTTTTATTAATTTGGAATATCCATAATATTGATCATTCTGCCCTTTATCTAAAGAAAATAGAGATGTTACATTCTTATAATTTCCAAAAGTTATTGATTCTACTTCAGTTTGTATATTCGTCTCTTGAAAATCAACAACTTCTCCGACATTTAATTTATTTTGTGTAAGATATATTACACCTAACTCATTTGCAGATGAAGATGGACTAGTTGTTGAATTAGTTACTACTCTTGCAACAGCTTTACTTGTTCTTCCTACTATATTTTCACCAATAACTGCATTCAAACTTACATTTGCACGAGAGTTAAATTGTACCTGATCTAAAGTAGGATTGGACTCATTTAAGGACTCATAAACTGCCAATACTTTATTTACATCTGAATAATTCAATGATATTTCTCTATCCTGAATTCTCAATCCATAATATGCACTATACGTTAATCCATCATTAAGTGAAGTATTTGAAGTAGTTCCAGACTCTTTAAATTTTGACTTATTTACACTGATAATCGCACTTCTCGTATTACTTTTAATCTTACTTATTATTCCATTTTTAGTTGCAGTTGCATTTAAGGTGACACTTTGGCTTGGAGTTAATCCAGATATTACTAAAGTATTTCCACTTAGACGAAATGTATCATTGGAAATAGTTCCTATACCATTACTTGCATATCCAATAGAATATCTCTCTTGATCAAAATTTGTCCAAGATGCATTTTGGATTGCAAGATCTGAAGTATTAATAGTCAACACTCCATTATTATCCGTAGATTTTGATATTTGTTCTGTTATTATAATATTTGATGTTGATACATCAATATTTGATATATTTTTTTCTGGTAACTCTGCATATAATTTACCCTCACCACGAATAAATGGTGCTCCAATAAAAGCATTAGTTAAAATATCACTAGATGGCAATCCTCCATCAAAAACACCACTTGCAGTTGTTATTCCAACAACTTCTATAGATTCACCATCAGAAGAAATAGAATTTACTCTATTGAAACTTTCAAGATTTAGTCCTGGTATTTGATATCTAATTATAGTATCTGTTGTTATTCCAGTAAAAGATTTTAACGAAGAACTTATTGTGGAAATTCCACTACTCTCTGCAGATATAGAAACCTGCACAATTCCAGAAGGCAAATTAATTTTTTCCAAAATACAATTTGCTGTAAAATCAGAACCTCCAAAAGGTGCATTCTGTTTTACTGATTTTATACTTTGAGTATTAAATACTTGTACTTCAACGATTGATCTAGAAATATCTAAACCATTAATAGTTAACTGTTCTCCTCTTATAAAAGTTCCAGAAGTTTGTCTTAAATAAACAACAGTAGAAGAACCATCTGCTGTTGCAAATCCACTTGCCCCAGAACTTCTTCCAGTCACATAAAATGACTCTTTAACAATATCAGAATTTACAGATTGATTTAAAGTTATTTTTGTATATGATTGAATATCATATAATCTTAAATCCCAACTTGTAGTATCATTTAAGTAAGGTGAGTCTGTCAAACTAAAAGTATATACTCTTGCTTCCCCAATTTGAGAACCAGCACAATCAAATTGAGAATATAATTTAATCGTTTCCTTAACTTTTGCTACAGTAGTAACTTTATTGACTTTTAATACATTTCCCATTTCAAAGGGAACACTTAAATTCTTAACCTCTTTAGTATCTCTTGGTTTTTCTACATCAAGAATAGTAGTACCAGTTTTTTCTACAGGATATCCTTTAACATATGCTTTACCTCTAGATATTTGCAAGCATCCTAAATTATCCGAAGGAACATTTCCTTCTTCAGTAAGTTCATTATCAAAGAATAGTCCATCACTACCTGTTCTATCATTTAAAGAATTTTTAAATTCTATTGTAAATGGATTTACAGAATAGTTGCCAGATTCTTCAAAAGTTTTTTCAGCAATATAATCTTTTATTATATTATAATCAGTTTTTGTAGTGATTTTTTTAAGTTCTCCATCACTTACCTTCAATAATTCAACAAAATTTGTATCGTTAAAGTCATCTATCGGTTTTTTCGATAAAACTAGATTAATTTTTAATCTATCTGCTCCCGGAGAGGCATAATTTGAAAATCCTTTTGCATTATCAAATAATGAACTGTCCTCTTTAGAATCAACAATTGTTTCTTCAATTGTCAATCCCACTCTATATCTTGGAATATTTGAATAGTAGTCTAAAATAATAGTTTGGTCAGAAACTGTTGCAAAGTTACCTCTAATAAAATAAACACCTGAAGAAATAGAAACTGAAGATCCAACATCTGTTGAATTTTCAGTTATTAAAGATGCAAAAGATGTACCTGAATTTATTGTAGTGTTTCCATATACAACATTTTCAGTAGAACTTATCAATTCCCCATCATCAAATGATGCAAATTCAAAATTATTTCCAGAATCAATATAATTTACATACAGTGTAATATATTCAACTTCATCACTTTCTGTGGGCAAAACAACTTGCTTTACCTTTGCCCTTATCCCTGTTGTCTGTCCAACAATAGTTTTTCCTACAAATTTATCAATATAAATGGATATATCTACACCAAATTGCGTATTATTTAATTTTACTGCTTTGTAATCATTATTATAAGTAATTCCTCCAGGAATTACCATAGAACCTTCTTTAAATACATGAGTACCAAAGGTTTCAACTTGATTTTGAAGTATAGATTGTAATGTTGTTAATTCTCTAGATTGAACTGGAACTCCAGGTTTAAATAATACCTTATAAAAATCTTTAGATTTGTCAAAATCATCAAAATATGGACTAACATTTAAATTTGTTTTTTGCGACATTTTTTTTAGAATTCCAGAATAATTTTAACGTCTTCTTTTTGTCTAGAGTCTCTTGTAATTAAAGATCTATTGTCAATGTAAATAACATCTCCCGTACTTTTATTTATCTCTGGATTTGCAAGTCCTTGATTGAAAGTAACGTTTAGACTAACTTGTTTTGACCCTATCGTCGTAGTTATTCCACTGTAACCAATATCTACAGATCCTCCAACAGGAAGGATATCTTCAGATGAAGATTCGAAATTTAAAACCTTCCCCTTTGAAGAAACATCATTTCTATCAATTTGATTCTGATTATTTGCAAAATATAAAGAACGATCCTGATAGTATTTGATCACTTTTGTTTCAATATCATATGAAGCTACGTAACCTTTAGCAGTTCCTCCAGTTACTACTTGTGATATTTCATCACCAACTGCTGGATTACTAGTTACAGAAGAAACTTTAATAGATCCTAAGGAAGTATAAGTATTGTTAGAGTAAATACTTGATGATGAATATTTTTGTGGATTTTTTATAATTCCAACTTGAGCAAACTTTGTGTCTGAAGGAAAATCTTTTGTAGAATCATCAAATCTAGAATAAACTAATACTCTATCTGCACCTAACTCAGAATAAATATCGTACCCATGTCCTCTTGATGGAGGAATAATGGGTATCAATTTTGCAGGACTAGAAACAGTACCAAAACTTTCCAAATCTACAATACCATATGTATATCCAGAACCACCAGATACAACTGTTGTATTGACTATTTTGCCGGTTGAATCGCATTCAATAGAGACCTGTGCTCCTACACCATCACCGATAATATCATATATTTTGGAGGTATATGAACTACCACCATCTTCAATATATACTGTTTTTATTTGATTATTATTAATAGACGAATCTCCAGATTCTCTAATATTTTGAATTTGAAAATCTGTTGAAGTTTCCCAATCATTAGGCAAAACAATATATTCTGTGGAATCAAATTTAACAATATCACTAGGAGAGATTGTAAATAAGTACTTCCAAATATACCCATCTCCACTATTACCAGCTGCAGACACTTCTAAATCAGTGAACGTTGGTTCATCTTTGGAAGTAGTACCAAGTAAATTATCACCTGAAGATCCATTACTAATACAAACATAGACTTTAAAATCACTGTTCATTACATAGTAATTGGAATCATATAATCTTGCAGTTTTTGCATTAGGTGTTAGATTTAAAGAACTGTAATCATGTCTATACATATCATATCGAGTATTAGCAGTCCAAGTTACTTTTCTAATAACTCTTCTTATATTAGAACTAGTTATTTTATTACCAAATAACATAGTATCCCTATAGTGAGACAGGTATTGTTGATTATCAATTGGATTTGGAGGAACTGAAGGACTATCGTCCCAATAAGTAGTTCTTCCAAATCCAATTGGATTATTGACCGAACCAGGATTCGATAATCCTAGAAAGACATAGTAAGAATTATTACTATTTAATACGGAGTCTATAAAATTATTAGCATTAGCAATTCTAAATTGATCTGTTACGATAGCAGCCATATTACATAGTTTTTTATATATTTATAAATGATTCATTAATCTAATTTCTCAGCAGCTGCTCCAGTTTCTCTAATACCTTCCCCTCTACGTTGAATAGTTGGGAATGAATCCAATTGCAAATTATATTCTTTTCCAGTAACTGCAATAGAGATGGGTGAAGAGGACCTAGTTATAGTTCTAAATGCTCCCCAACAGAATTTTCCACAAAAATCACCACTAGTCGAGATTCCAGAAACATCTGTTTGAGAATGAACATTACAAGTAACAATACCAACGTTTCCATCAATAGTGAGTCCATTTACGACATAGATATTATCCAAAAATATATTACTTATATTCACGATAGAATTGTCATTACTATTGACAGAAGTAACACCGGATCCAATATGAGTATTTGTAATTAAAATCGGATTTCCAACATTTAAATCATTTCCAAATGAAGTTTCTCTATCCAAGAAAAACTTAATTGCTAATGGATGTCCACCAATCCCAGATGTTGTACTTATACCAGTTATAATACCAGAAAATCCCTTTATACTTTCAACTTTAGTAATATTTTCATAATTTTTTGACGGAGGAGATACTAAAACTAATGGTGCCAAAGTATATCCAAAACCAGGATTTGTAATTGTTATCGGTGTTGTTAGTGATCCATCAGGTCCTATAGATACTGTTGCTGTTGCTGTAGTGCCAATTCCTGGACCAATTATTGGTGGAGAACTGAATTTAACGTCAACTATATTGCCACCATTAATATTATAAATGTAACCACTTCCACTATCTATTACTGTTAAAGAAGTTACCAGTCCTTCAGTATTGATTGTTGATGTAATATTGGCAGCAGTGGATACTTTTCCATCAATTAAAAATGCGGAGAATTGATAGGGTTCTGACCCAAGATTATATTTAAATAAATCTGGATCATCAATAAATATTTCAGTATCTCCAGAATTCACATCACCAATAACTTTTACTACAGGATAAATCTGAGAAATAATTGACTGTCTTGTTTTATAAACAAATTCGCCATTTACTTGCCTATCAGACTTTTGTTTTGTCCAAGATAATAACTTATCATTTATTTCATCAATTCCGTCCCCAGTATATGTATTTGTTTCAAATTTATCCGAAGATGCTAAATCAAAGATAACTCTATCCTCTTGAGATACTGTTGATGGAATGGAATTATTCTTTACAACTCTGACAGTATCACCTCTTTCTAGAGTTGGTATAACATTAAGAATTAATGAATCATCTTGATCCCTAGTTCCCCTATAAAAGAATATATTAATTTCATCTTCTGGTTTAGGTGGAGTAGTAAAGGCAAATGATGTTCCACCTTCAAAGGAATAATTTGTTCCAGGATCTTGCATTACTCCGTTAATTATAACAATAAGTGAACTAGACAGATCAATGATGGAATCATCTTTTGTTTCAAAACTAAGTAAATTATCATTATAATATAAAGGAAATCTTACTCTAGATCCGTCTTGATAATTTTTAATCGAGTCTATAAAGTCAAGTTCTCCAAATTGCCATGCAGCAAAACTATCGGAATAAGTGTCAAGAACTGTCAATTCAAATTCTTGTAAGTCCGAACCAATTCCTATAGCAGTAACTAAACCAACTGGTTTGAATACATCTCCTCGTTGGAAACCATATCCAGGTCTAGAAATTTTAAAATTAGAAACTTCCCAGAAATAATTTCTTGCATCAATATCTCCTATACCAGTAATACTGCTAGTAGTAGTATTATTACTATTACTTCCTGTCCAATTCGCATCTGCATCTGCAATATAATAATCTGTGGTTGGATAATGATAATATACATCGGAATCAAAAGAAATAGTAGTTTCAATTCCTACAGACGAAGGTGTAATACTCAAAGAAGTGATATCATCACTTGCAGAAGATGAGTCTATTGAAAGAAAATTTGGTGAATTTGTAAGATCAAATGCACTGGCAGAAGTTGATAATCCACAATTACTTAGAATATATGTTGTTGAAGCAACAGATACACTAGTATCATTTTGCAAATTTATTGTAGATACTGCATCGACAAAATTAGTAGTTCCATCAATATTCATTTTAATTAGCATAGATCGACCACCCCAGGTGGCGGATTGACTTCGATGAAAACTAATATATAGTTGATTAGAAATAATCTCCATTGAACCAGCATATAAATTATAAGTACTACTTAAAATTTTTGACCACTGCTTTACACCTGAAGAATTAATTTTTGTAATCAAAACCACATATCCGCTTGTTGCATTAAGCATCGCAGTTGTAAGAATATAAGCATTATCTGAAGAGTCAATTTTTAAATCATCTATGCTTCTAATTTCTGTATAGGTACTCGAAACTATATCCATACTCCATTGAACAATTCCAGAAGTATTATATTTTGTCAATACGGCATATCTTCCTTTGGAAAAAGCAGTTGTGCTTGATCTTTGACTTCTTTTCAGAACATATAAGTTATCAGAACTATCAATTTCAATATAATCCGCATAAAAATTGCGTTGAGATGCGGGGAATCCCTCAGTATTATATTCTTTTTGCCATTGAATATTTCCATTTACATCATATTTTACAATAAAGGGAGAAAGTCCACTATCAACGTCCGATGAAGAGGGCATCATTGATGTTGAAGCAGAACCAACTACATAAACATTATTTGAAGAATCAGTGATAACATCTCTGACTGATGAATAAGAATATTGATTATTATAATCATTATTGGGATTATTAAAGTCAAATACCGATAATCTTCTTGACCATAATAAATTACCTAAAGAATTTAATTTAGTTATAAATCCAGAATTGAAATAAGTAGAAGAAATGATCGACCCATCATCTACCAATGCTTGACCTACAGTAATAATATCTCCATTGCCATCAATAGTATTCCCATAACTAGAAGAAAATATTAGACCAATATCACCATTATAATCGGGATGATGTAAGTATCGTGCCCATTCAATCGATCCATCAGATTGATTTAGTTTTAAAATTACTGGATAAGCATCACGGGCGGTACTACGTGTGGAATTTCCAAAAAGGTAAATATATCCAGAACTTGCTTCAATAGAAAAGGTATTGAATGCTCCTGGATTATTTACTCCCGATTGCGAACTACCAGAATATGCATCATCAAATATGTGTTTGACCCACTGAATTTCTCCTTCAGAGTTGTATTTTACAAGTAAAGTAAAATGATCAGAATTCATATCGATACCAAAGAGATGTTCATATCTTGCTGAAAAAGCACAATAAATATTGCCATTAGCATCTTTAGCAGAAGGTGATCCCAGACCATAATGTCCAAAACGTGTGTAGTAATTATAATAATCGATACCGGTAAACCGATTATAATATTCTAAAGAAGGTGAATTGAATTGTTCTCTAGTAATTGTTAAAGATGCAAGAAGAGAATTTTCTGGCGGTATCGGTTCACTAGTGGGAAGATTTGCTGTAGAATAACTATAACCACCATAAGTTCCTGTCAATCCACCATCAGTTGGAAGTTTTAAGGTTATTGCATTATTGCCCGCATTTCCAGTTATGTATAAATTAGTATCATCAACTGATATAGAATTTCCATAGTTATTAAGACTACCAGTGAAAGTTCTTTGCCACTGAATGGTTCCTGATGTATTTGTTTTTATTACCAAAATAGAATCATTACTAAGGCTGGTAGTGAATCCAGTCACATATATGTTATTGTTAGAATCAATTGCAATTGAACTAGATTCTGTTCTACCAGATCCAATAGTCTTTTTCCAATCTAATTGATATGTGCTAGTATTATATTTTGCTAATATAATTTCTCCAGGATCTGAAGAATCGTTTAAATCATATGAAGTACCGGTAAAGTAAATATTACCATTACTATCCATAGCCATGTCTCTAGATATCTGATTTTTAGCAAAATCAAAAGTTTGCATACTAACAATACCAACAGTATTATCAGTTTTAAGAGAATCTATGAATATATTATTTACTCCCAAATTACTGGAAAATGTATCTCCAAGAATCCAATAATCTGGATCACCACTTGTATTTGAAATGACACTTCTTGAAACAGTTGGTGATGTAGAAATTCCAGTTGCTATTCCAGAAATATATTCTTGTCGATTTGTTCCATCTTTATCATAACGCACCATGTAATAATTATCGTATGGTACAGAATTATCATTTGTAAGAGATTTTGTATATCCAGATACGAGAATATCTGAATCAGGTGTATTTTCTACAAAAATGTCATAAAATTCAGTATCATTAATTTGACTGATATTAGAATTTCCTGGATTGAACGTATCTGTTGTTTTTTTCCATTGTAATGTTCCATCAGTACTTACTTTTAATACTAATCCCTTATAATCTCCCCCAACGTCAGATTGCCAAGAACCACAAACAAAAATATCATTAGTAGAACTATTAATTGAAATATCAGAGAATCTTATTGTTGCATATGAACCAGGAGCATTGCCAACCACTAATTGCCATTGAGTTTCACCATATTGATTATATTTTGTAAGTAATCCTTTATTTGCTTCACTATTAACACCACCCAATCCAGTAGGAACATTTTCAATAGTACTAACAACATAAATGTTATTTAAACTATCCAAAGCATTTCCATTACCTATAATATTATAGCTTGAAGATTGAAATACTGCCCAATTTTCTAAACTTGTGGGTAGAATTGTATTTTCTGTTCCGGTTACTTCTAGATCAAGTAATAATCCAACTCCAGTTTCAGTTGTATCCCCCAATCCTACTCTAGATACTCCAATAACTTCTAAATTTTCATATGATGGTTCAGGAATTGTTATTTGCGGATTTACGTAATTACTTCCACCATCAACAATATTAAATGAAAGTGTTCCACCAGCACCAACAGTTGCAGTAATTGTAGATCCACTACCGATAGCAGAACCATCAGTAACTGCGATTGAAACGTTTCCAACATAACCAGATCCAAAATTCAATCCATTAAAATATGGATATACATTACCAGATCCAACATAACTATGTGGAATTGTGCTGACTCCAATATCTACATTAAAAGTTCTCTCAGAAACAATTCCTATAATTCTAAAAATATTTCCAATTGTTCCATCTGGGAATATTGTCGTTGTTACACCAGCATGAGAGTTATCACAAGAAAATTCTAAATTTTCTAACCAAACTTCTTTATTAGAATTATTTAAATCATGTTTCGTGGGAGTAGTGATTTCAAGAACTCCAGTAACTTTGTTATATGATGTTGTTTGAATACCAAGATTTGAAGTATATGTTGATACCCCAATTATAGATGTAATTGTCCCACCAGCACTCACTGTAGGAATTACTTTTGCTCCTGATAATGGAGCATAACCAAGTCCACCAGATGAACCTAAGGAAACAATAATTCCTCCTCTTGGAATTTGATTTTGATTTGTATCATTAACAACTGATAATACACTATTTGCATCTCCCGGATCAGTTCTTATTCCACTAAAAACAATTGAAGTTATTCCTGGAGATGGTGTGGTTTGTTCTAATATACTAAAGTTTTTATTGGGATTATTTGCAGTTGTAGGTGTTTGAAATATTCCATTTATGAATACGACACCATTTTCGCCAATAGTTCCAATACCGGAAGTATTTGCTCCACCAACAGTCATTGAATATGTTCGACCTATTCCAGTAAATTCATCAGAAATGTCATCATATATTTGATTGCTATCATAATTACCTCTAAGAAAAACTCTACCACTAAAATCTGAAGTTTCAAATTCTAAATTATTATCATTTCTACTTATAGATACATTTCCTCTTGGAGGATTGGTGAAGAAAATTTCATCACCTATAATAGTATAGGATCCCTTATAAACATTTACAGTAGAACTTGTACTGTGACTTATTGATTTGGATCCAAAGAATGCTCTTTCAACTTGTGCTAAATTTTTTGTGCCAGAGTTTATAATTGGTCCATTAGTATTTGTTCCCAATCCAACCGTACTAACTTTTACATATTCGTCATCAATTTTTAATATGTCATTTGGATTGATATTTGTTATATTATTAAATGAGATTATTTCACTATTCGAATCTATTCCAGTATCTAAATTTAAAGAATAACTAATATTTTTAGGAGCTAATGGATACTGTGCTAAATTGTTGATATTAATTATAGATTTTTCAGTTTTCTTTGCCATTTCAAATTGATGAGCATTTCCTTCTCCAAGTGAAACGAAAGTAACTGCTGTTCCATCTCTAGTTGTAGAAATTTGGAAAGTACTATCCGTTTTATTTTTAATAAAGATCGGAGAAGACAATACACCAACTGTTGATCCATTGCTATACATTAAAGGTGTTGAACCAATTCCAACGAAAGTTGATTTTGGAGTGTATATAATTTCTTCATTATCACTAAAGAAATGATTATCTATCGAAAATACTCCTGTAGATGAGTTTAAAATACTAGAATCTGAAGGATCAAATGTTTTTGCAAAAATTGGAATATTATTATTTCTTAAAACAAAATTTTTCCTATTAATTCTTTCACCATTTATAGCAAAATATTGTGATGTTTTAACAGTATCAATTGATTTTCCATATATAAGATCATTAGGTTTGTTTATGAAATCGACATCAGAATAAAGACATTCATTGAAAGATGTAATATTAATATCATCAGTTACATTAGAATCTGGATAGAACATTAATTCAAAATCACTTCCCGTATACTGTCCACCAAATGTTCCAATTCCCAAGTCATTTTCAATAGTCATAAATTGACTCTGTTGTGTATATACATCAGAACCATCCTGGATTAAAAGAATTTGGTGGATGGATTTAACTGTACCTACCCCAACTTCAATTAGTGACTTGACAGAATCAAAATTATTTTTGTTAAGTGCTAATACAGATGTTGATATTCCAGAAGTTGTCGTGGAAAATCCGGACTGATAAAGAGCAGTTCTTTCAGAACCATCAGGTTGCTGAGTAGATTTAAATCTATAAGTGCTTACACCTACAACTGAAGTTTTTCCAAATCCAACTATCCTACTTTTGACTATAACATCTAGAGAACTATTATTTTGATATTTTAATTTAAATAATCCACCATCAATATCAGCAGTAAAAGATCCTATCAAATCCATAGATCTATCAAATTTACTAGTATCAAAGTAATATTCTGAAATATTTGTATTATTTCCATCCTGAGTCACATATAATTCAACCGCATTCATTTTAGATCCAGTTTCTTCCATAATATGAGCATTTACATAAAATGAACTTATATTTTCTGTAGAAACACCAACAATTTCTGTTGTTACACCAGTAAGAACTTCTCTAGAATCTGATATGATGTCTATAAATCCGTTAGAGAATGTTCCGGATCCAAAACCATAAGTAAATTTTTTCTCAACAAATTTAATATCATATTCAATGTTAAATGGATCTGTTGGTACAAATTTTAAATATGAGTCACCAAAAAGATCTGTTTCCACAACAAATTCACCATACTCACCTTCATAAGAACTTCTAGAAGTCGATAAACCATCATTCAATATTGAAGATTTGTCAAGAATAAAAGAATTTTCATTATTTTCATCATTAATAATAATTAAATTTGTCAACTGAATTTGATTATTATTCAAACCTCTTACTTTCAACAAGTAATTTACATATGGATCAGAAAAATTTGTCTGTAGAATATTGACATACTCTACAGGTTCAGATTCTGCCCTTGAGAATTGGTTTGAAATATCATCAATTTTTAATACAATATTAGATCCAACTTCTGTGAAATTTGAAAGTTTTTTCGATTTTAATTTTAAAAATCTTGATACATTATTCAGAACGTCAACATCCTTTACAAAATCAAAATTATTAATAGTATCAACTCTATTTTCTTCAATAATATCTTTTACAATAAGAGTCTGATCATTTGTACTATTGACTCCAACATTATTTTTAGAATCGGAAATAATTTGTGTATCTGAGAAATTTTTAAGTCCGGATATATGTACTAAATTATTTACTGGAGATTTAATATCTTCCCACTGTTGTGAACTTTTAATCGAATAAGAAAGATTTTGATAATAATCATTATCAGGAAGAACTTGATAGTCTTCACTCAACTTTCCAGTATCTTTACTCCATCCTTCATTTTTTCTTGTAGAATAATCTACTTTAAAATAACCATCATATTCTACAATACTATTAATTGTAGCAACATTACCAGATGATTTTCCTGTAATAACTTCCCCTAAAGATAAGTCATATGACCCAAAAACTTTAACTGATGAACTATCATCATATTCAAGCACTATAAGGTCCCTTTCAATTCCATTAGATATTAAGGTTTCTCCTTCTAGGAAAAGTGATTTTTCTAAGGAAATATTAAAACTTGGATAATTAGATCTATTAACAATTACACCTGTAGAATCTTGAATTTGTTTTGCAATACCCGTATTTGATGTCAGATTAGATATGTCTAAAGTAACTTCATCATCAGAAAGACCTGGTTCAGATTTATCTAGATAATTGGTTACTTTAAAGAATTTATATCCATAATCACTTGAATTAAATCCGTCTCCAGATGATCCAGTTGCTTGAATTCCTGCAACTTCATCAATTTGAATTCCTTCAATAAAAACTTCATCCCCTATAGAAAATGGATTTGTACTAAATCCTGGACCTGGTGTCGTAAGTACACATGTAAATATTCCAGTTGCAACTGATTTGACCGATTTAACACTAATTCCATTACTATTGTTTACAGTAAATAATTCTGCAGATTCATTTGAAATTCCTTTTGGTGAAACATCAATTTCAATATAATTAATAGAACTTCCACTGAGAACAGATTTTAGAATGCCATTATCGACTATAGTTCTTGTAGAATTATCAACGACAATAATTTCTGGTGGTGTTATGAAATTTTTACCGCCATCAACAACAGTCACAATACCTATAGAATTTGAATTTGTTAAAGTTAATTGAGGTGAGATAAATGCTTTAGGTTGTAAGGTTTTATCTGATGAATATTCAAATCCTTGATTAATAACTCTAACATCATCAATATTACCAATACTTTCTGAAACTGGAATTGCATAAAGGTTTTCACCTTCTGTAGAATTTGTACCATAAACTTCTGGAATCTTCTTATATCCGGAACCTGCAGAAATTAAGTCAATTTTATCTACTGATCCCTTTGCAGAATTTGAAGTTGTATCATATTCCAATACATCACAATCTGATGATGTGTATGAAAGTTTTTCTGGTAAATTTTGCAGTCCTATATCAAAAGTTGTAGATCCGATACCGGAAACTGTATATGAATTATTATACAAACTATTTGTAAATAATATTTCCGAATAATAACTTACATCAGTATCAAATTTATTAATCTTTCCAGTTTTTTCCAAATTATAATAAATTCTATCTGGAATTTCCGAATCATAATTCAAAGTTATTTTTGCATCTGCCGAAACACCAATAGTTCCAACTCCAATTACATTAAATGATGATGTCGATGCAATAGATACAAACTCATTTACAAATTCTTTATCATAATAAAATTTAAGTTGATATCCACTTAATGATGTATCCGATACATCAAAAACTAAATTATTGTTTTTTATTACTTTTATTTGTGGATTAATTTTAGATATTTTTTGAGTAGTTCCACCAACATCAAGTATATCTACAGTAATAGGTGGATTTAATTTTGAATTATTATAAGTCTTTGACAATTTGATATTATTATCATCAATTCTAAAAATAAAATAAGAACCAGTTTCTAATCCGGAAGCAACTTCACTCGATTCATAAAATACTTTATCACCTGTTATCAATTCATGATTAGGTAATTGAATTTGATTGCTATTAGTATTGATTCCTACAGAACTAAATCCAATAGAGTTTATTTGCAGATTATCTGTAATATTATTTCTAGTTAGTTTAACGTGCGTAGATGTTCCAATTCCAACAGAAAAATTCGGTTTTACATTTAATTCAATTTGATCTCCGACCGTTAATCCATGACTAGTTGATATTGATAGTGTAGTTGTTATTTTCTCAACCTTTCCCTTTCTCTCATCAAAATTAGTTTCAAAGAAATAGTCATCTTCATTATCACCATTTGTCCTAAAGAAAAGTTCATCAGAAATTAATGATGTTTTAATTCCTATTGTATTTGGGGACTTATTAACGACAAAGAAATTTGATGGTGACGATATATTGAAAGGAGTTCCTTCTGAGGAAGTCGATATAGAAAGAGTTGTATTACCACCAGTATTAAAAGTAATGAGTTGATTATCTTTCAATCCATGAGATTCTAAGTATATTCTTTGTGTGGGAATACTTCTGACCAAATTTCTATTAGCAAAATCAAAAGATGTATCGAATGCTGATCCGGAAGTAGTTCCAACACCAACTGTTTCATTGGGATTAAAATAAATTTTTCTATTTAATTTCGATTCAAAATAACCTATTTTTTTATCAATTTCAAATGAATCATTTCCAAATGAAACTAAATCTCCAATAGTGTGAGAAAGTCCTACGTTTCCTCTTTTTATTCTAAGAATATTTTCAGCAGGAAATATATTTAAAACCTGTAATGTTTCTGCTCCAATACTTATACTACTACCTACAGAAATTGATTCTGGAATATTTGAAAGATAAATTTCTGTTGAAGCAGCTCCAGATGAAGGAATATTTTCTATTAAAATTTCATTTTGTATAGAATTAACTGAGACTTGGAAAAAACCATTTAAATTTGAAAGGTTTGTTGTACTAAATCCAGAAATAGTAACAAAACCTTCATCTTTTATTTGATGATTTACTATATTTCCAACTACTCTATCATTATTCCATATTAATGTTACATCATTAAAAGTTTCCTTTATAGTTTCCAATTGAGTTATTGATTCTCCTTTAATAGAAGATACTTTTGCTTGAGTCTCTTCTATTCCAATTATATTATCTTCATTACTTTTAAATAATAATTTATCCCCTATCTTATAATTTTTTCCAGAATTAATAATATCAAATTTACTTATTTTTCCTTTAGTGACTGATTCGACTTTTATTTTTTGTCTAGTGATTTCATTACTTTCTGTCAAAAAGTCATTGCCAGAATTTTTATCCAAAACTTTATATGGAAGAGTATTTCTAAAAAGATTTGAATTATTAAAATCAAAACTTTGATCTAAAGTTTTATTTTCATCTAAAGTATTAGATCTGAAAGTATTTCCAATAAAGTAAGGAAACACTGGATTATTTGTAAATGAATCTATTGTGGAATAATATGCATATATTCCATTTGGAAAATCTGGTGTTTTGGAGAATCTTCCATTATTTTTATCCAAATCTCCAGATCCATCGTAAACATAATCATCTATAAAAAATCCAAGAGGAAAACTTGAAGATGATGGTCTATCAACTATATTACTTAAACTACTAGAATAACTGGAAGAAATTGTTTTAATTTGAGAATTTAGATTATCAATATCTGAAATTCCATATGGTCCATATATAGGATTTCCGTCATATGCCCAACCAATTATTTTTGATGCAACATTTTCATCCTCTTGAAAAGAATCTTGTATTGTAGAATAATATGCACTTACATTATAACTCAATCCATTATCAGATTCTTTAAGTACATCATAATTTTTGTTAGAAACTCTATCTACATTATTTACAATCAATTCTCTAACACTAGAGTCAAATATTGCACCTTTTCCAGAAGAAGTTATCTCTATTCTACTAGAAGTAGAATATCCAATACCAGGATTAACAACTTTAACTTCAGATATTTTTCCATCACTAGAAACAATAGATCTAAGTTCAGCACCAGATCCATATCCTGTAGGATCAATAACTTTTAGTGTAGGAGTAGAAAAATAATCAAAACCACCAAATTGAAGATTAGCATCAATAACAGATCCATTTAAAATAATAGGAGCAATTTGTCCATTATTACCGTCCTTTACATTAATTCTAGGCTTTGCTTCAAAATTTAAAGTTTCTGATCCATACTTAGTTCCTTCTTCATATAAGTAAAGATCGATAATTTCTCCTTTAACCACTGGTGTTGCAGTAATAACTTGAGATTGAGTATCAGTCCCAATACCTGCAGAAGTAAATTCTACAACTACCTCCAAATTTGGATATTTAAATTGTTGAAATCCAGTCCCTTGAGAATTTAAATTTACATAATTTCCTTGATCAAAATTAGTTGTATTTGTTCCTCCAATACCAGAATCGCATAATCTAAAAGAATTGTCATCAACTGTTAAAATACTATATTGAGTTGTTGTTGTTAAACCAGAAATTGCTTGTGGTAAGGTTACTCCAAGTCCTATAATAGGAGAATATTCAATAAATTCCCCATTTGAAAATCCATGATTTTCAAATTTTATTAAATTAGTTGTTGTAGATATTCCTGATGGTTTTACTAAAAGTTTTCTATTAGTTACAGTTCCTCCATCAATAATTTTAATTTCTGAAATTGCATTTTTTATTTCCCCTGTTAAAAATTTATGCGTCCCAGAAAGACTTGTATTTGCAAATCCAATAGCATTACTATTCGCATTATAGTCATTTAGAGATTCAAATAATTGAATTGTCGAGTTATTATCGACTTTGGCATAATAAGTAGAGTTATCTATCAAGGAAGATAATCCAATACCAATACTAATACTATTATTGCCATTATTTCTATAAACTATTCTTTGACCATTTGTTAAATTATGATCTTTAAGAAAAGTTAATTGATTTGTAGAAACATCTATTCCACCACCATCGGATGTTGATCTTCCATCAAATAGAATCTCTCTTCTTCTCCTTATAACAACAGGAGTAAAACTTCCTCCAGAGATATTTCCACCGATAACTTTTATTTTAGAATCTTGGTTGACATCAAAATTCTGTTCATCAACAAAAATATATTCTATAGTTCCCTGAACGACAGGTTGAACTAATGCAGTTGTTCCTAAACCTAAACTTGATGATACTTGTATCTTTGGTGGATTTACAACATCAAAATCTTCTCCTCCAAATAAAACATTTACATCTTTTATGGGTCCATAATAAACTTTATCTGTGGTCTTATAGTTTGATATTTCTACACCATTAACTAACATTCCGATAGATCCTACCGGAGTCTCTTCAGCATTGCCATCCTTAATATTTGTTGGTAGAATAGGGAATTTTTTTAAAACTTTATCTGGATCAATTACTCCAGATTTCTGAGAATATGCAATAAAATTATGCTCACCTATACCCAAAACTGGTGCTATAAATTTCAAACAATCTTTTTCATTACTAATAAGACTCAGTGCTGAAAATAATTTTATTTTTTTAGGATCTGATAATACTTTAACATAATATGACCCAGACTCTAATCCAATCAAAGATTCAGAACCAACACCAGGAGAATAATATATTTTTTCTCCAGTAATAAATGGTACAGGAACATCAAAAAGCAATGTAGTATTCAAACCAGTATCATTATCTAAGTCAATTAAATTTCCAGAAGATGAATTTATTACCGAGGTTCTAATTTCTTTTAATATTTGGTATTCAAAAAAGTTTGTATTTCCTGTATATGAAGGTAAAGAATTGGATGCCACATATCCAAATTTATCATCAACATATAAATTTTGAACATCTGAAATAAATGTATTGTTCCCATACTTAAAAGGAACTGTACTACTTACTGCCTTTTTAATTCTTCTTCTTAAAGAGTATGATGCATTAGGATCTGGTGTAAAATTAAAGTTTGATACTGAAATTTGATTAGATCCTCCAGAAATTTCAGTATCTACATATGGAATATCTGATATTGATAATGGAAATACTACATTACTAGAACCTCTATCAATTATTTCTATTTCATCTCCTTTCTTAAGTTGTGACCTATCAATAGTATTTTTTAATATAATAATAGATGAATTGATTTGATCAATTTCAATAGTAGAACTTGTATTATAAATCCATGAGTTTGCAAAAATTTCCTTGTATGTTTTATCAGACTCTGGATTTTTAATATTATCCCCAATACCTTTAACTGTTAATATTTGTCCTTCTGCAGAGATAATAGATTTTGATTGCTGTACAAAATCTGATAAAACTCCGGTTAATCTCAATTCAACTTTTTTTGAAATATCTCCATCTTCATATCCATAATATATTTTATTGAGTAAATATAAATTATCTTTTTTTGAAATTATTGAAGAAATTCCAGAACATCCTAAAAATTGATTAATACTTTTATTTGTATATGATATAGAATTACTGCCAGATTTTATAGTTCCACTTTGATCAAATCCAATTGTAGAATCTACTGTAATTACAGAATCACTTATGGAAACATTTTCAATCGACTTTGTATTTGGTGTAATTTCAAATATCCCATTTATTGCTGATGAATCACTATATCCAACAAAAAGATCTATAGTAAAATATTGTATTCCTTTTCTAGTAAATGGTTCTATAGAAGAAATAGTTGCGTTTGTTTCTACATCACTATTTTTATATATTGTTTGTCCAATCAATTTCATTGGATTGCCAGAAATTACTTCTGCAACAATTTTCTCTCTTCTAAGATAATCTGCATCAGAACATTTAAATAAATAATCTTCCAAATTAATAATTTTCGAATCTTCTCCATAAAGAACATTAAATAAAATTCTAAAAGAATCTTCTGTTCCTTTTGAACTATAGAAAGACTTTGCTAACCTTATAAAATTTCCAATATTTAAATTTGAATTAAGTTCCCTATCTTCAAAACCAGGAGCAAATGTATATTTTAATTTTTTATAAAATTCTTTTAAGAATAAAGAACTTAAATTTTGTATATTAGATCCAGATACATGAGAAGAAGATATTGTATCGGAAAATACTAGTTCACTAGTATTTAATGCGTCATGATAATTACTAATTCCACTAAATCCACGAACACATCCAGTAAAAGTATTTGTGGTTATTCCAGTATATGTAATAATTTCATCATCAATTTTTAAAAGTCCGTACTTATCAGGAAAACCTTTTGTACTAGAAACAGAAATTGTATTACTATTTGAATCAATATTTCCAGACAATAAAGTTTCATCTACTATAACTTCGGGAACTAAGTTATCAAGTTTTAAATATTGATCTAAATTTTCTGCTATATCTACAGGTCCACCTTGATATTCTTGAGAAGCATAATATTGTTTTAGAAAATCTACTGTCTTTGGATTTTCATCCAAAATAAATTCTGGCAATTGATTTTCAATTATATCTTGAATTTTAACTCTAGATTTAAATCCAGTCTCTATCATTTTATTCTCTAATTAAATTGTCGTTTGAATAACTTGATGTATAAAAATCTCTGACAAATACAGTGCCCGATATCTCTTCACCCGATGAAATAACATCCTTTACAATATTTATTTCACTTTTTGATATGTCTAAATTTAAATAAAGATCTCTTAATCCAACAACATCATTTGATTCAGGAATTGCTTGTATTTCTATAATATTATTAGGTTTTTGAGTAGATGTTATATTAATTGTTTTTAATATAATTTCTCCTTTAATATAATCAACAATTCCGACTTCCTTAGATACAACTCTAACAGATCCATCCGTTAAATTTTTGACGATAGACATAACTCCAGTTTTTTTATCGGCATTTGGAATGTCTGTCAAATAGACAGTATCAGAATCTCCCAATATCGTAAATCCTGTGGATTTAATATTTTTCCCTTCATTGTTTATATGGAATTGATTTCCAAAACACAATTCATATTGAGAAAATTGATTTAAAAGTGCATTCAAATTTCTTCGTATTTTAATTTTTGTTATATTCGATGTTATAGAAGTGTCTGTATTGTCAATAGTTCGTAACAGTTTGCTATATTTAAATCTTCCACCAAATTTATTCACATCACTCGATTCTGAATATTTTGTTAAAGATGTTAATATTTTTGATTTCAATGATTGAGAAGTAGAAACTTTATTATCATCATAATAAACAAATGAATCCAATTCAATATAAAGAATTTTCAGGTCAACAATTTTTTGATTTATTCCCGAAATGGAATAATTTTTTAACTGAGATAAAATTCTATTCTTATTGAAATCTGAGACGAAAAAACCATTCTTTGGTTTAATTGAAATTTCTACTGTTCCAAATTCTGGGGGGTCTAGTTCCTCTCCACCAACAACAGATACTGAATCAGTATCTGAATATATGTTTCTAATGATTGATTCATAATCTCTTCCAGTAACGGCTCTATTTTGAGAAGAGTACATGACTGGAGCATAATTTTTAATAGAATCTATAGATTCTATATCTGCACCGTTCTGTGCATTTGTTATTGTACTAACTACAAATGGTTCTGGACTAAGACTATTTTCAAGTTCATCTACAACATTTCCAGAAAAAGAAAACACTGATGGACCATTACCTTCTTTTCCATCAGTTATAATATAATCAATTACTATTATTTCTCCATTCTCTAATTTTCGACCTACTAAACCATCACCGAACACTATTTCATATTTTTCATCTTGAACTTCTTGTAAGAAAAATATTAAAGAATCTTTATCTATATTCTTAATTGTGCTGGAAGCAATATATTCTGTTCCGTCACCAACTTCATTTTCCTTTTTAATATGAACTTTTATAGTAGAAGAATCAATAAATGAATTATCTAAAATAAATCTTTGATTAATTGATCCGTCAAATACAAATCTTTTTGTAATGTATGTTCCTTGAAAAATTTCTATATTATCAAATGTACATCTTCTTGCTCTGATAGTATTAATACCGTCAACAAAATCTATATTCTCAGACATTCTTTGAATATCTTCTACGATAGAAAATACATATGAACTGTCACTTGTATTTCCTATACAAACTAATCCCTTCTTTAATGACATTGAAGAGGTCTCAGTTCCGTTAACATCCATTGTAAGAGACACTGTTGCCTTTGCAGCAGTCCTAGAACGAGGTGTATATCCAATGTTCCTGGCAAGAGAAACGACGTTCTCACGGATCGTTGCAGAGTCTAAGAAAGACTCATTCACAATCATGTTTGAATTGAAAGCTGTAATATATGTGTTGTATGCAAGAGTATCAATTAAAATTGAAAAGTTAGAACCTTCAAAATCAAATCCAGTAAACTCTGAATTTGCCCGAAGGTAATCTTTAATTGATCCTCTTATTTGATCAAAATCTAAATTTGTAAACTTTGTAAAAGGCATATTATCTGGTTGCCTCTAATAGGAATGAATATTCTTGTGTCGGAAACTCTTGTCCAATAATATCAAATACAACGACAACATTGAAAGCATTTAAATTTTCAAGAGGAAATACTTCTATTTCTAAATTATCTACTCTTGGCTCAAAATTTTCAATTGATATTTTAATCTGATCACTAATAACTGATGCAGTACCAATATCAATAAATTCAAATAAACTTCCTTTTATATCAGATCCAAATAATGGATTAAAAAATTTTTCTGTAGGAATAGTTTGTACAATATTTCTTACAGATCTACGTATGGATGCTTCATTTTTTAATATTTGTAGATCCTTAGTAATAGGATGAGGTTCAAAAGATAAACTAATATCTTTAAATGCTCTCGATGTCCTCTGAATTGACATTATTAAAGAGTTTCTTTGATTTATTTATATCTTATTCTTGAAGATTTCTTTGACCTTCATTTAAATCATCATGCATAATCTCTTGAATTACTCTTTCCTCTGGATCATTTGTTCTTTTAGGCAATGACCAGTAGTCTGTCGTTAAACTTGTTGTTCCCCATACTTCTTTCATATAATTTTTGTTTCTATCGATTGGTGAATTTCCCATTTTACTCCTTTTTTTCTATTTATTTTCTCGTTCTTGTGCAGTCTTCCAGAAATATTCGTCCTCACGTCCCATTCCAAGTCGTTCAAAACCATTTTCAACTTGATAGTATTGAGTCGAAACCTTAAAGTCAGGTGTCTTTGGTTCGACAGGTGTCAGACTATTGTCAAAAATACGTAATCTATTGTTTGGATACAGTGCATACTGCCCATTCTTAAGTTCAATTAAGTTATGTGACTTGTGTTCGGCAGGATTTTCACTGGTTGCCCAATCAACATAATCCGGATCATGGTGATAGTTATCTATTGTACAAATATAAGTTCCCTTTACATTACCAAAGTCCCTTGTATAACATTCAAAGTCCATTGAACCAATAAATTTCTTATCCACCGATACGACCCCATAGTCCATACAATTCCAAAACTGTAGGTTTGGTAGGTTCATGTCCGGACTTGGGGTCTCAGGGTCTGCTACAAAGGCACTGATAGGCAATTTATCATACATTGCCGCATATTCTGGTAGATAGGTCTCAAAATAAAAAGCACGTCCAGGAATCGACTTAACCGATACCCAAACGCCCTTTACAAATTCTCCATGTCCACTTTGATGGTCTGTAAGATATTCTTTACGAACCCATACTTCTTGTGAAGGAAGATTTGCAATCAAACATGCCATATAGTGACAATAAAACTACATTTATATATTAACCTCGTCCTTGTCCACGATACATTTTACGTTTGCCGTTACGAGAAGTCGCGGCATACTTCGTGTGCTTACCACTTCCCTGACGAGTTTTCTTCGGTTTCCCCTCCACAAAACCATCACCCCTCAATCCAACCTTTGAACGAACTGCCATAATGCTCCTTAAATTTCAATGATTTTTGTTTCTAAATCTTGCGGTCTTGGAGAACCTTTCTGATAATATTGTTCAGAAAGATCCTCCATAGTATTAAAGTATTCTTCCTCTGTTAGATTCTTATACAATACTTTCTCTTTATGGAGAATTGTATATTTTGTCAGACTCATCAGATAACTCTTGTCTTCTCGTGCCCAACTCTGATACGTGGATCGCACCAAATCTTAAATCCTGCTTCGATAGCGTCGAGACAGAATGATACATCCTCTCCACACATATCTTGCACATCTCCACTCTCAAATACTTGCATCTTTGGAGCAAACCATGGATACTTCATCTCAGAATGTTCAAAGACTCCGTGCTTTAACAGTAACCATCCAAATCCTGCATAATCGACAGTGAACGGTTTGCGACGCTTTGAAATACTCTCTCCGGTTTCATGATTCATCACTCCACCATTATTACGGAAATCATCCTCTTCCATCCAATGTGCAACTGAAGTGGTCTTACCATCTTCTGTCATATACCATCCACTTGCAATATCTTGATCCATCAGTACCAATTGCCAGAACTTCTCCGTGTTAAACACAATGTCACTGTCAATCCATAACTGCCAATCATATTTTAATTTGCCGTCCCATGGAATTTGATCCGGTCCTCGCAATACATTCGCACCTAAACATTTGCATCTTGCAAAGTTTACCATCGATGAATAATCTTGCGAAATCTGGATGCTTGCTCCTGCTTGCACTAAATCAAAACAAAGTTGTACAAAGTTTTTGAGATACGTATAAGAAACTCCTCTACCTGGTAAACAAAAGACAATGGACTTGCCTTTTACCATTTCCTTTGCCTTCGCATAGTCCCATTCTGAAGCATTCTCAGATGCTTTGGGCGTTTTTGCTTTTACAGTAAATCCTTTAGCCATAACATTAAGTAACTACGTCACTATCATAACACTCTATCTATACATTGTCAATACTTCGGATTACAATACAATCATTCTCTACCTCGATATTTACTTCTGTTCCCTCATACCACCCCTTCTCATCACATACCCATTCTGGTATCGTAATAAGATACTCACCAGTTATTGGGTCGATCTCTACAGTTGAAAAATTTTCCTGCGGATTTTTTTGCATATCTTTGAATCCTTTACTCGTTTTTTATATATGAAAACTTTTTTTTATGAGAGTCTTATTGAGAGGTCGGTTTGGGTCGTTTATAGCTTAGGGAAGTGCGGGGTTTTTATATACGGGGCACGGCAACGCATAACATAAGGGGGGCAATCACCCCCCACTGCTGTTTACGAACGAACGGTGCTAACTGTTAGTTTGCGACGTAATTCCCTTTTGACTTGATTAATCGCATTACATCCTGATGGTGTCTTTGACGTGTTAATCATCACCCCTGTGTAATGCCTCCAAACCATATGTCGTTTTGTTCTGTGTAACTCAAATCCATTAGATTTCATGAGTTTTGTAACCTCTTTGATGTAAGTCATGATACGGAGAATTTAGTGTTGTTGAAGTTGGCATAACTAAATTGCTCACGATTGACTAACTTAAATGTACCGAACTCATTGGAGTAAACATAACCCTCACCACCGATTGGAGTCTGCCCGATGTATGCTTTAGGACCATTATTCCGACAGAGATAGATAGCATCCTCTTTGATGGACTTAACTAACAACCAGAAACTGATGAGTTTCTCATTCATAAAGGTGGAAGCAATCACAGGACGATTCTCACGGATGCAGGAATTGAGTTCCTGTTTAATCAGTGTGGCATCCTTATCTGATACAAACTCAACGTTCTGTGCCATAACCTTAGCAAACTGAATCACATCGTCTAAGTCATGGAATCTCTTCAGTCCATCATCATAACGACCAGACGCAATCGTTGCCCTAGGTTTCACGAACTTACAATAGAATGTATCTGTGATGATGAAGTTCATCGGGTGTGCGATTGCATCCCTTAAGTCACTCTCTGCTGTGTAGTAAGTGTGAGGAGCAACGATAATCTCCTCTTCTACAATGTTATCGAACTGATAGGTGATTGTGTTCGGTGTGTATTCATCAGACCCACCGAAACCGATAAAGTCTCCCTGAAAGATACCTTCGGTTTGTGGAAGATAGTCAAGACACTTATGCAGAATTGTTGCAACGTTGCCCGTATGGTTAGCATCAATATCCTGATGCGATTCGTTGATTTTGATCTTTACTTTGTTAAAGACGGATTTAGTTCCCACAAAGAAATTACCGGTCGCAGGATTCTTTCCCCATACGATTGCCGGTGCCCCATCCATTTTCACTGACAGATTGCCTTCGTTACGTAGACAATCAAGAGCACTTAAATCTCCGGTGAGAATAGAATCTTCGGGATGTTCGATGTGCTTGTTTTGCATTTAGAGAATGATGAGAATGAGAACGATTGAGTAAAAGCGGGCATAACATGATGCCCACTCTTTTTTAGTTTTGATCATGCAAGACGCATACCGGAACGGAACTCAGTTGTAAAGAATTCGGTGCCATTCCAGAGACGGATGAACCATTCAAAGTTTTTCTGGAATACACTTTCACCGGCAACTCCATACTCTGAAAGGATTACATTCAGACGGGATTTTGTAGTCTGTGATTGTCTGCCACCATCATAAAGTTTCATTGAATCTTCGTCAATCTCAGCAATCAAGTTACCGTGAAGATAAACCTTTGAGATACCATCTTCCAGGGTGACGCATGTATTCGCAGAGGTCCAGTTCGTGTTATCTTCGATTGCTTGGATCATCTGGGATTCGATTTTACGCATGAGAGGCAGGTAGAAAGGTCTGAGAGGTGTGGTGAGGTGCTTTCCCCTCCACTCCTTTAATATACACGGTTATGGGGGTCTGTGCCGTTTTAGTGGACACTTTGACCAACTGGCACAGGGTCGGCCGCTCTGAGTATCATTTAGTGATACTACAGTTAGTGTTACTTAGTCTCTGCTAATTCCTGCTGTTGTAACATTAGTTGCTCTTCTACAACCTCATCCACACAGTCTTGAATCATACTGTAGATGTAATCAATGTTGCCAACATCATCAAAGATTCGTGCAATCAACTCAGGATCTTCTACATTATTATCATAATCAATGTTGCCATCTTCATCCTTTACATGAATATCTTCCTTAGTATAAATCCATGCTGCACATTCTGCATCCTCCCCCTGTTCTTTGATCATACTATTAACACGGTCCGCAAGTTGCTTAAGAGTGTAGTTCATAATTTGAATGAGAGAGTGTTAGTTAGTGAATGAATGAGTAAGTGTTACTCAGGACGAAGTTTGACTGTAATAATCTCAAAGTTTGGATGTAATTCTTTGCATCTTTCATATGCTTCAGCAGCAGTTTCTCTCATGTAAGAAAGCACATCGTGCATTTGTTTCTTAGTATCGTAACCGTAGCAATTCCAGATAGGCATGTGATTTAGTGAATGAATGAGTGAGTGTTAATTAGTTGAGAATATAAGTGCTCAGATCATTACGATTATCGCAAGAGCACCAGGTATCGTAAAAAGAATCCCATGCAGTTTCGTTATCAACAAAGGAAGCAATTTCCAACATCTCACATGCCCAATCGTATGCCATATCTACATCGGCATTTGTATCATTGACGAAAGCACACATTTGCCCCATAATGTCATTCCACTTTGCTTGTTGTTCTGAAGGAATAAGAGAGAAAATTGGAGTTGCCATGATGTTAATGAAGAAAGAAAGAAAGTGTTAAACAGTGAGTAAATCAGTCACCCAATTCGATTACTGTATGACCGAGGTAATCTTCAACCCATACAGTGGAACCTGCCTCGTTAAACATAGAATAAGCAACATCGATGGCATGATCCTGAGAGTAGCAATTCTCAGTTTCGTTAAGTGCTGGACAGTGTACGGTGTAGACCAAAATTGACCTCGTTTCTTTGACCCTTCTACAATACACGGTTTTGAGGTCTGTGCCGGAACCTTGTGCCACTTTGACCAACTGTCCACTCGCGGCTGACCCGAGTATCATTTAGTGATACTCTTAAGTGTTAAAAAGGGTTTGTCCATGCATGATGTTTAGCAGAACTAATTCTACCATCTTTAAGTAATCCATCACATACACGGCAAAATACTTCAAACTTCTCCAATCTTGTCATGTTAGGATCAACGTCTCTTGCAGTTTCACCAACGATTTTTAAAACTTGTCCTTTGAGCATGATGTTAGATAATGAGGTGAGTGAGTGTTACTTAGTAATCTGTGTTTCCTTTGATGTAACCTTCTACATCAAACTTCTTATCATCTTCTCCCTCTTCTTTGTATTCAATCACATCATAAATCTCACCCGGCATGTCATTAATCTCAGAGAAAATGTCAGTGTCAAAAGTGTCGTAATCCATTTTAAAAAGTGTTAGTGAGTGAGGTTTGAGTAAGGGTTACTTAGTCTATAAGTTCTTTCATCATTTCATTTACTTCTATTCCGTTGATATTAACATCGTCCCACTTACAACTGTCTGGTGTTTCTTTACTTCCAGCATCGTGGATCATACTTACCAGATGCCCATAAGTTCCACCATCCCTGGCAACATCACAGGCAAGTTCATACAAACCAGGATCATTTCCGATCCAGAGAGCAACATTCCAGGTCTCCCAATTTGTCCAACCGTTGTAACATTCCATTTGGTGAATTCCTGATGACTTAACTACAATACACGATTTTGATGCCAGTGGGGAGATTAGTGGACACCTCTACGACTGGCACATATTCTTGTTACTTAGTGGGGAAATTACGACAGACAGCATCACATAGACGCGTCACCAATTCATTACTCAATCGATCACTTATAATGCCACTAAGTTCACCATCAACAATTGCGTCGATATCTTCCATCAATTGTTCCCGTGCTGATAACATCTCAAGTGTGTCGTTGTTAATCATTTTTGAGGTGAATTTCTTTGACCCTTCTACAATACACGATTTTGAACCCAATAACCATCTAGTGTGCCACTTCCCCGACTGTCACACTCATAAGGTCTCTCTATGGGTCTTATAAGGTCTTCTAATGCCCTCTCGTGCCGATCCACGAACTGGCACACTAATATAGATCTGCAGTCTCTTTTATACTAATATCAATATTCTCATCACCTTCTAGTCCCAAAATATCAACCCAATTGATATTCTTAAGATCTAGATCTTCATAACACTCAATGTCTAATGTAACACTTACAATGCGTTTCTGTGCATACATGTGTACCTCGTGCAATGTTTACGTATTATATCATGCGTAATGCTTATATGCAAGCTCGACGTAATCATGCGTACCTCGTGCATAATCATCATCATCGTATGCATCTAGTTGCATATCTAGTGATGTATTATGCATGTATTGCTCGCACATCTCGTCGAGATCGTATACATTATGATCATTGCTTAATGATGTATAGTCGAGATTGTGATCGTAGTAATACATGGGTCTCGTCGAGATTTGTATGTTACCTTGTTATTATACTGTTATCTCGTCTAGATGTCAAGTGTATATCTAGTCGAGATCCATAAGCATTATTTATAAGTATCGTCGAGAAAAATGTGTGGATCTCAGTATTTTTATGCGGGGGTGGTTGACAGAATGCTCCGAGTGTGCTATGCTCGCAGGTAAAGGTCACAAGAACTGAGAGGTTTATAAGGATATTAAATCACAAGAACTGAGAAGTTTATAAGAAGGTTATCCACAGGTAATACATGGTTTTCCACAGACATTGTGGAAAAGGTTTAAAAAACGAAAGTATACTTATAATACCATTTAAAACCTATTTTTTAATATATTTAGTATCAATTTATACCACAATCCACTCTAATCACCACTTCTCTATAGGACACTTACTAATAGCAAATTTGATCTTATGAGAGAGATA
>ERZ891134.344-NODE-344-length-40470-cov-44.768205_pt1 | contig 40470 bp, 41 predicted proteins | sample MGYA00520888_ERZ891134 | MGnify/ENA primary metagenome ERZ891134 (study PRJEB32303, sample SAMEA104408692) | aquatic metagenome | biome: Brackish water; feature: Coastal; material: water | place: Baltic Sea | collected 2014-10-23 | depth 10 m ... | reverse complement strand
AAAGAACAAGCAAAAATTATGCTTGGCATGAACTTAATAACCCATCAAACAGGACCAGAAGGTAAAGAAGTAAAAAGATTATATATTGAAGAAGCTTCAGATATTTCAAAAGAATTTTATTTATCCTGTTTAGTTGATAGAGGAAGCTCAAAAATAGCTTTCATTAGTAGCACAGAGGGTGGAATGGACATTGAAAAAGTTGCTTCGGAAACTCCAGAAAAAATAATTACGACTAAAGTAGATTTGAAAAGTGAAATTGAGATAGATGAAATTGAGAGAGTAATAAAAATATTTAATTTTAATAGTGAACAAAAAATTACTGCACAAAAACTAATTAAAGCTTTATATAAAATATTAATTCAAAAAGATGCTACTTTAATAGAGATCAATCCCTTAATTATTACCAAGGATCAAAGAATTATCTGCTTGGACGCAAAAATGAATTTTGATGATAATGCAATTTTTAGACAGGCAGATATTTTAAATTTGAGAGATTTAAACGAAGAGGATCCTGCAGAAATAGAAGCAAGCAAGCATGACCTGGCATATATAAAACTGAATGGCTCAATAGGATGTATGGTTAATGGAGCGGGGTTAGCAATGGCCACAATGGATATTATAAAATTATATGGAGAAGAACCTGCTAATTTTTTAGATGTTGGTGGTGGTGCTTCTAAAGAAAAAGTTTCTGCTGCATTTAAATTAATCCTCTCAGATAAGAATGTTAAAGGGATATTGATCAATATTTTTGGAGGTATAATGCGTTGTGATGTTATAGCCGAAGGAGTTATTGAGGCAGCAAAAGAAACTAATTTAAACGTACCTTTGGTAGTTAGATTAGCTGGGACAAATTTTCAAGAAGGAAAAGACATTTTAGATAAATCTGGATTAAAAATATTATCAGCATCTGATTTAAATGATGCTGCAAAAAAAATTGTAGAGGCAATCAAGTAATGTCTGTTCTAGTTAATAAAAATACAAAAGTAATTTGCCAAGGGTTTACTGGCACACATGGCACTTTTCATTCTGAGCAAGCTTTAAAATATGGAACTCAGTTGGTTGGAGGTGTTACTCCTAAAAAAGGTGGACAGAAACATTTAGGACTACCTGTATTTGATACTGTGGAAGATGCAAAAAAACATACAGGTGCAGACGCTACGATGATATATGTTCCTCCAAAATTTGCAGCTGCAGCAATCATTGAAGCAATTGATGCTAAGATTGAATTAATTGTTTGCATAACTGAGGGCATTCCAGTCATCGATATGATAAAAGTTAAACAAATCTTAGCTAAAAGCAAAAGTAGATTAATCGGACCAAACTGTCCTGGGATTATTACACCCGATGAATGTAAAATTGGAATAATGCCAGGCAACATTCACAAAAAAGGGTCTGTAGGTATTGTTTCAAGATCAGGAACTTTAACTTACGAAGCAGTAGCACAAACATCTGTATTAGGGATGGGTCAATCTACTTGTATTGGCATAGGAGGAGACCCGATTAATGGAACAAATTTTATAGATTGTTTAGACTTATTCTTAAAAGACGAAGAAACAAAATCTATCGTTATGATAGGGGAAATTGGTGGCTCAGCTGAAGAAGAAGCAGCTGAATTTGTAAAAAAATCAAAAATCAAAAAACCTATGGTAGGTTTTATTGCTGGTTTAACCGCACCTCCAGGAAGAAGAATGGGTCATGCTGGAGCAATTATATCTGGTGGCAAAGGTGGAGCAAACGATAAGATAGAAATAATGAAGTCTGCAGGAATTTTAATATCAAAATCTCCAGCAGATATTGGCAAAACCTTGCTTGAAAAACTTAATAGTTGATAAAAAATAAATTATGTTAATATGAGATATTAAAATGTCATCATCTCAAGATAATAACATATTTAAAAAAACATCATTCTTAGCTGGCAACAATTCCGCATTTATAGAAGACTTTTATGCTGACTATCTAAATGATCCAAGTTCTCTTCCACCTGGCTGGAAAGAATTTTTTGATGGATTAAATGAAAACAAAGATTCATTAAGTAAAAGTCTCGAAGGGCCTAGTTGGGCGCCAAAGAAAAAAGTTAAAAAAAATAACTATAGTTTAGAAGATTTAATTTTTGATAATAATCAAAAAGAAGAGAAAATTTTATCACCTTCATTATTGCAAGATGCCGCAAAAGATTCTGTAAGGGCTATTATGTTAATTCGTGCTTATAGAATTAGAGGTCATTTAATTGCAAATTTAGACCCACTTGGGTTAATGAAACGTGAAGAACATTCTGAGTTAAAAATTGAAACATATGGTTTTACTAAAAATGATTTAAATAAAAAAATATTTATAGATGGTGTACTTGGCTTACAAGAAGCAACGCTTGCAGAGATTTTAGAAATTCTAAAAAAAACTTATTGTGGAACTATTGGCTATGAGTTTATGCATATGGGAGATCCTGATGAAAAAGCTTGGATTAGAGATAGAATTGAAGGACCAGAAAAAGAAATTACTTTTACGGAGAATGGAAAAAAAGCAATTTTTAATAAAATTGTTGAAGCAGAAGGTTTTGAAAAATACTTACATGTAAAATTTGTTGGCACAAAAAGATTTGGTCTAGATGGTGGTGAAAGTTTAATACCTGCTTTAGAACAAATTATTAAAAGAGGTGGAAATTTAGGTGTTAAGGAAATTAAAATTGGAATGCCACATCGTGGAAGATTAAACGTTCTTGCAAACGTAATGGGTAAACCATTTAGAGCAATTTTCAGCGAGTTTTTTGGGAGCTCAGTTACAGCTAAAAGAGAATTTGAAGGAGATGTAAAGTACCATCTAGGCGCTTCTTCTAATAGAGAGTTTGATGGAAATTTAGTTCACATAAGTTTAACTGACAATCCGTCTCATCTTGAGGCAGTAAACCCTGTTGTGCTTGGACAGGTCAGAGCAAAACAATTTTTTCATAAAGATCCTGAAAGAAAGAAAGTAATACCTGTATTAATTCATGGTGATGCAGCTTTTGCAGGACAAGGCGTTGTAGCAGAATGTTTTGCGATGTCTGGGTTGCCAGGTCATAATACCGGGGGAACAATTCATATTATTGTAAATAATCAAATAGGATTTACGACTGCACCTCGTTTTGCAAGATCATCACCTTACCCGAGCGATGTAGCAAAAATTGCTCAAGCACCAATTTTACATGTTAATGGAGATGACCCAGAAGCAGTTGTTCACTGTGCAAAAATTGCAACTGAGTTTAGACAACAATTTAATCGAGATGTTGTTATTGATATGTTTTGCTACAGACGTTACGGTCACAATGAGGGGGATGAGCCTTCTTTTACTCAGCCGTTAATGTATCAAACAATTAAAACTCATCCTACAACTTTAAAAATTTATTCAAAAAAACTGGAAGATCAAAGTTTATTATCTAGCGAAGAATCTAATCAAGAAGTAGATAAGTTTAAGGTATTTTTAGAAAAAGAATTTGAAGAGTCTAAAAACTATAAACAAGAAATGAAATGGTTTGATGGTGTTTGGTCTAGATTCATTCCTGCACCAGGAAAAGATAGAAGAGGAATAACAGGTGTAAGTAAAGACAAAATAATTAATATAGGAAAAAAAATTACTTCAATCCCAAATGATTTTAAAATTCACAAAACTTTAGAAAAAATCTTTGAAACTAAACATAAAATGTTTACAGATAATATTCCTATAGATTGGTCCACAGCTGAAGCTCTGGCATTTGGAACTCTGCTTGAGGATGGTTTTTCAGTAAGACTATCAGGCCAAGACTCTGGAAGAGGAACTTTCAGTCAAAGACATTCAGTTTTAAGAAATCAAGAAAGTCACGAGAGATACATTCCTTTAAATAATATCTCAAAAGAACAAAAAAAATTTGAAGTTATAGATAGCTTACTTTCTGAATTTGCTGTTCTCGGTTTTGAATTTGGCTACTCACTTTCAGAACCAGATACATTAGTTTTATGGGAAGCACAATTTGGTGACTTTGCAAATGGTGCGCAAATCATAATTGATCAATTTATTATGTCTGGTGAAGCAAAATGGGGAAGAGCAAGTGGGCTTGTTTTATTATTGCCTCATGGATATGAAGGTCAAGGTCCAGAACATTCATCTGCGCGATTGGAAAGATATTTACAAATGTGTGCTCAGGACAATGTTCAGGTTGTTAATTGCACAACACCAGCAAATTATTTCCATGCTCTTAGAAGGCAAATGCATAGAGATTTTAGAAAACCTTTAATTATAATGACCCCAAAATCTCTGCTAAGACACAAACAATGTGTGTCTTATTTAGATGATTTTACAAAAGAAAATACTTTTCACAGAGTACTACCTGATAGAGCGTATAATAAAGATTTCGGGTTGATTAAATTAAAAGAAGATAAAAAAATTAAAAAAGTAATTATATGTTCAGGAAAAATTTATTTTGATTTAATCGATGCTAGAGAAAAAACAAAAAATGATGAAGTGGCAGTTATAAGAATAGAACAAATTTATCCTTTTCCAGTAAAGAGACTAGGCAAAGAACTTAAAAGATATTCAAACGCAGATTTTTATTGGTGTCAGGAAGAGCCTCTAAATATGGGAGCTTGGAATACTGTTAAGAGGTATATAGACAGAACACTTGAAATAATTAATTTTAATACAAAAAGTGTTGAATATATTGGTAGAAGACCATCTGCCTCAACAGCTACTGGAAATTTAAACAAACATCTTGCACAACAAAAAGAAATATTAGAAAAGGTGGTTGGAAAAATTAATTAATGTCTAATCAAATATTAGTCCCAGCGCTTGGAGAGTCTGTAACTGAAGCAACAGTTGCAAAGTGGCTTAAAAGTGAAGGCGACAGAGTAAATGCTGACGAGGCCATCGTAGAACTTGAGACGGACAAGGTAAACGTTGAAGTCCCAGCTCCTTCGAGTGGTGTAATTGAAAAAATTGCTATTAAAGAAGGTCAAACTGTAAACGTTGGAACTTTACTTGGAACAATAAGCCAATCAAAAAAAGCTGCCAACAATACTCCCGTTGAGGAAAAAAAATATACACCACCACCAAAGAAACCAGAGCCTATCAAAGTAGTTAAAGAAAAAGAAGAAGTAAAAGTTTTTGAAAGTTCTGAAGAACCTTTAATTTTAACAAATCCACAAGAAGATGAAGTGGTTGAACAAAAATCAAAAATTACTTCTAAAACAATTTCGCCTGCTGCAAGAAAAATTGCCGCTGAGTCAAACATTAATATAAATGAAATAAATGGTTCTGGAAAAAATGGAGTTATCTTAAAAGAAGATCTTCTTGGATTAATGGGATCTAAACCTAGCCCTTCTGACAGAAAAGTTACTCATGGACCAGAAGAGAGAATTAAGATGACTAGGTTGCGAATGACTATCGCTAAAAGATTAAAAGAAGCGCAGGATAATGCTGCAATGCTAACGACTTTTAATGAAGTTGATATGAGTACCATAATATCTATGAGAAACGAATACAAAGAAGAGTTTCAAAAAAGATATTCCACAAAATTAGGGTTTATGTCTTTTTTTGTTAAAGCTTGTGTTGTGGGTTTAAAAAATTACCCAGTAGTAAATGCAGAAATTCAAGGAGATGAAATTATTTATAAAAATTACTACAACATAAGTATAGCAGTTGGAACAGATAGAGGTTTGGTAGTTCCAGTATTAAGAAATACTGATGAGATGTCTTTTGCAGATATTGAAAAAAATATTACGCAACTAGGAGAAAAAGCTAGAGATGGAAAAATAGTAATTGAAGATTTACAAGGAGGAACGTTTACGATTACAAATGGAGGAATTTATGGTTCAATGTTATCAACTCCTATTCTAAACCCCCCACAATCAGCAGTTTTAGGAATGCACAATATTGTAGAAAGACCAGTAGTTATTAATAAGAAAATTGAAATACGTCCAATAATGTATCTAGCCTTGTCTTACGATCATAGAATTATTGACGGTAAAGAAGCTGTATCTTTTTTAAAAATTGTTAAAGACTGTCTTGAGGATCCAAGAAGGTTATTTTTAAATTTATAAATTTATGGATAATAATTTTGATGTAATTGTAATAGGGGGTGGCCCAGGTGGTTACGTATGTGCGATCAGGGCTGCTCAACTAGGTTTAAAAACTGCCTGTGTAGAGTCCAGAGGTACTTTAGGGGGTACGTGTTTAAATGTTGGTTGCATTCCATCAAAAAGTCTTTTGAATATGTCAGAGTCGTATCATAAAGCACATAAAGAATTTCAATCTCAAGGTATAGAGTTTAGTGATCTAAAATTAAATTTAGATAAAATGATGTCTAGTAAAAACAAATCAGTGCAAACTTTAACTAAAGGAATAGAATTTTTATTCAAAAAAAATAAAGTTACATATTTAAAAGGAAAAGGAGTTTTATTTTCAGAAAATGATGTGGTTGTTTACGAAGGTGAAAAAAAGACATCTTACAAATCAAAAAATATTGTACTAGCTACAGGCTCAGCGCCTTCTTCACTACCAGGAATAGAAATTGACGAACAAAATATTGTTTCATCCACTGGTGCTTTAGAATTTAAAGAAGTACCTAAAAATTTTGCAGTTATTGGCGGTGGGGTTATAGGTTTAGAGATGGGTTCAGTTTGGTCAAGACTTGGTTCAAATGTAACAGTTTTAGAATATTTAGATCATATTACTCCAGGAATGGACAAAGAGGTTTCGTCAGAATTTCTTAAAATTTTAACAAAACAAGGTATTAAATTTAAATTAAGTTCAAAAGTAACTGCTGTGACTAATAAAGGTAATCAGGTTGAGGTTTCTTTTGAAAATAACCAGACTTCTCAAAAAGAAGTATTGTTAGTTGATAAAGTGCTCGTTTCTGTAGGACGAAAACCATACACAGAGGGATTAAATTTAAATAAATTAGGAATAAAAAAAGATCCTCAAGGCAGAATAGAAGTAAACGAGAAATTACAAAGCAGCATAAAAAATATTTATGCAATTGGAGATATAATCAAAGGACCTATGTTGGCACATAAAGCCGAAGAAGAAGGCATAGCAGTTGCTGAAATTATTGCAGGTCAGGCTGGACATGTAAACTACAATACAATTCCTGGTGTTATCTATACATCCCCAGAGGTAGCGGTTATAGGAAAAACAGAAGAAGAATTAAAAAAAGAAAATATTAATTATAAAGTTGGAAAATTTCCATTTCTGGCAAACTCAAGAGCCAAAGTTAATAATGAACCAGATGGATTTGTAAAAATTTTAGCTGAAAGCCAAACAGATAGAGTTTTAGGTGTTCATATGATTGGGCCGCACACAGGTGATTTAATCGCAGAGATGGGGTTAGCAATGGAATTTGGTGCAAGCGCAGAAGATATAGCGCGAACTTGCCATGCTCATCCAACTTATACGGAAGCAGTAAAAGAAGCAGCTTTAGCTATCGATAAAAGAGCAATTCATTTTTAATTGATATAATATCAATTAGATTCACAAAAATGAAAGTTCCAGTTTTAGTTCCAAAAATATTTAATTTTCCTTTTACCTATGATTCTGGATCTATACAAAATCTAAAGATTGGCGATTTAGTTATTGTTCCTTTTGGTAAGTCGAGTGAAATAGGAGTTATTTGGGATAAAATTCAACCTTCGCTAAAAGAATTTAAAATTAAACAAATAGAAAAAAGAATAGATAATTTTAAGATTAATAAAAGCTTAGTTGATTTTATTAACTGGTTTTCAACATACAATTTAGTCTCAAAAGGCATGGTATTAAAGATGTGCTTAGGTGATAAAAAAAATGTATCTAAAATTGAAAATCAAGAAAAATATGATTTAACTAAAAGTAGTTCAGAATTTAACTTAAACAACGAACAAAAGAAGAGCTTAGAGGATTTAAGAAATTTTGGAAATAAATTTAATGTATCATTACTTCAAGGTGTCACGGGTTCAGGTAAAACTATAGTTTATTTTAATAGGGCAAAAGAAATTTTAGAACAAGGCAAACAAGTATTAATTTTATTACCAGAAATTTTTTTAACCAATCAATTTAAAGATCGTTTTAAAGAATTTTTTAAATTCGACCCATTAATATGGCATTCAAAAATAGGCATAAAAGCAAAGAGAAAAATTTGGCAAAATATTATTGATGGCAATGCCAATATAGTAATAGGAGCTCGATCTTCCTTGTTATTACCATTTAAAAAACTGGGTTTAATTATTTTAGATGAAGAACATGACCCATCTTACAAACAGGATGAGGGAATTATTTATCATGCCCGTGATATGGCGATATCAAGAGCATCATTTGAAAATATACCTATTCATTTAGTTTCAGCCGTTCCATCACTTGAGACTTTTAATAATATTAAAAATAAAAAATATAATCATACTAAATTAGCTAAAAGATTTAATCAGACACCTCTTCCCGAAACGATTGTTGTAAATTTAAATGAGGAGAAGATGGCGAGTAATAAATTTATTTCTGAAAAAACTATAAAATTAGTTATTAGTTATTTGGAAAAAAAAGAACAAATTTTATTTTTTTTAAACAGAAGAGGTTATGCACCTTTTTTAATTTGTAAAAAATGTGGTTATAAACATTTGTGTCCTAATTGTTCTATTTACTTAACATATCATAAATCTATTAATAAACTTATTTGCCATCACTGTGGGTTAAAAAATGATAAAGACAAAAAATGCAAAATTGATAATGAAAAATGTGATTTTAGAATGCACGGACCTGGTGTTGAAAAAATTTTTGAAGAATTAAAATCAATATTTCCAAATAAAAATATTGAAATATTTTCAAGTGATTTTTTAGCAAAAAAAGAAAAAACTGAGTCGATAATAAAAAGAATTGAAAACAATAAAATTGATATTATCGTTGGAACTCAATTAATTTCAAAAGGTTTTAATTTTCCAAAACTTAATTGCATCGTTGTAGTAGATGCTGATTTTTCTGGTATGGGTTATGATTTAAGAACTACAGAGAAAAATATTCAACTTTACAATCAATTAAGTGGAAGGGCGGGTAGATTTTCAAAAAACTCTACAATTATCTATCAAACAATTATGCCTTTGAATGAAACATTGAGAGATGTTTTAGAAAACAATCCAGAAAAATTTTTAAATAGTGAATTAGTCGTTAGAAAAAATAAAAATTTACCTCCCTATTCTAGATTAATAGCATTAATTGTAGCTTCTAATTCTAGCCAAGACAGTTTTCGTGCTGCTCAAGAAATAAAAAAAAGATTAAAAGTTTTAAATAATTTGGAAGTACTTGGCCCTGTTGAGTCACCCCTTTTTAGGATTAAAAAAAAGTACAGAACTAGGCTTTTAATAAGGTCAAATAATACAGTTTTAATCCAAAAAAATGTCAGAAAAGTTCTTGAAAATTTGACTATATCTAAAAAAATAAAACTTACGGTTGATGTTGACCCTATAAATTTTAGCTAAATATAATCTGCTATCTTGATCGGTAAGAGTGCTTATGATAGGAAACCTCATCTTATTCAAATTTCTAAATTAGGAGCATAAATTGAGTTCTAACAAGTCTTTTTCAACCGAAACTGCTAATAGGTATGCATTAGCATTATTTGAACTAGCAAATGAAAATTCTGAGTTGGACATAGTTGAAAAAAATATTCAAGATTTATTGCAAATATATAATTCTAGTAGCGATTTAAAAAATTTTATCAAAAACCCAACTCAATCTCAATTTAATCAACTTAAGGTTATTCAAGAGTTATCTAGTAAGATGAATTTATCAAAAGTTGTAAATAATTTTTTATCAATTTTAGTGACTAAGAGAAGAATATTTTTCTTAAACAATATCTTTCAGAATTTTTTAATTTTAGTCTCAAAAAAAAGAGGAGAACTTAAAGCTTCTTTAGTTTCATCAAAAAATTTATCTGACGATGAACTCCAAAACCTAAATAAAGAATTGTCTCAAACAATAGGAACTTCAATAACATTTGATTATAAAGTGGATGAAAGTTTAATAGGTGGTTTGCAAATGCAAATAGGAAGTTTAATGGTTGATACTTCAATCAAAAATAAATTGAGAAAATATGAACAAATAATGTTAGAGGTATAAAATGCAAATTAATCCATCAGAAGTTACAAAAATTTTAAAAGAGCAAATAAAAAATTTTGGAGACAAAGCTGAAGTTTCTGAAATTGGAAAAGTGCTTTCCGTTGGTGATGGAATAGCGAGAGTTTTTGGCCTTGATAATGTTCAGGCTGGAGAGATGGTTGAGTTTGAAGATGGGTCAAAAGGAATGGCTTTAAACCTTGAAAGTGAAAATGTCGGAGTTGTAATTTTTGGTGATGATAGAAAAATAACTGAGGGCAGCACTGTTAAAAGAACCGGAGCTATCGTAGATGCTCCTGTTGGAAAAGAGCTTTTAGGAAGAGTTTTGGACGGATTAGGGAATCCAATTGACGGCAAAGGAAACTTAAGTGAAAAAATTGAAAGAAAGAGAGTTGAAGTTAAAGCTCCAGGAATTATTCCTAGAAAATCAGTAAGTGAGCCTATGCAAACTGGATTGAAAGCGATAGATACTTTAATTCCAGTTGGAAGAGGTCAAAGGGAATTAATCATTGGAGATCGACAAACAGGAAAAACCGCTGTTGCAATTGATACAATCATAAATCAAAAAGCTATCAATGAGTCTGATGATGAAAAGAAAAAATTATATTGCATCTATGTTGCTATAGGTCAAAAGCGATCTACGGTAGCTCAAATTGTTAAAACTTTAGAAGATGCTGGTGCGATGAAATACACAACTGTAGTAGCAGCGACAGCTTCTGATGCAGCACCACTTCAATTTTTAGCACCTTACACAGGTTGTACCATTGGAGAATATTTCAGAGATAATGGAATGCATGCTTTAATTATTTATGATGATTTATCTAAGCAAGCCGTTGCTTATAGACAGATGTCTTTACTTTTAAGAAGACCTCCTGGGCGAGAAGCATATCCTGGAGACGTTTTTTATTTACATAGTAGACTTTTAGAAAGAGCAGCAAAATTAAACGATGCAAACGGTGGAGGTTCTTTAACAGCTTTGCCTATTATTGAAACTCAAGCTGGAGACGTTTCTGCTTATATACCTACTAACGTTATTTCTATTACAGATGGTCAGATTTTTTTGGAAACACAATTATTTAACCAAGGGATTAGACCAGCAGTAAACGTTGGTTTATCTGTATCTCGGGTAGGTTCAGCAGCACAAACAAAAGCTATGAAAAAAGTTGCTGGATCAATTAAACTTGAATTAGCACAGTATCGTGAGATGGCAGCTTTTGCTCAGTTTGGATCAGATTTAGACGCAGCCACTCAAAAATTACTTAATAGAGGAGCAAAACTAACAGAGCTATTAAAACAAAATCAATACTCTCCTATGACGGTTGCTGAACAAGTTATTTCGGTGTTTACAGGCGTTAGAGGATATTTAGATGATGTAGATTTAAGTAAAATCAAAGAGTTTGAAAGAGGCATATTAGAAAAAATAAGAAATGAAAAAAGTGAAATCATTAGTTCAATTGAGTCTACTGGCAATTTAGAAAAAGACATGGAAGAAAGTTTAATACAAACAATACAAGATTTTAAAAAAAGTAAAAAATAATGGCTAGTTTAGACGATTTAAGAAAAAGAATAACCAGCGTTAAGTCTACGCAAAAAATTACTAAAGCTATGAAAATGGTAGCCGCAGCTAAACTTAGAAAAGCTCAGGAAAGTGCTGAAAAAGGAAGACCTTATAGTGAAAAAATGAGAAATATAATTTTAAACTTAACAGAGTCTATTAATGATCCTTCTAATGCACCAAAGCTATTAGTTGGCACTGGTAAAGACCAAACATATCTTTGCGTTGTTATGACTTCTGACAGAGGGTTATGTGGAGGGTTTAATTCAAATATTTGTAGATTAGCAAAAAATCATTTCTCAAAAATTTTGTCTGAAGGTAAAGAGTTAAAAATTATTACTATCGGATCAAAGGGTCATGATCAGCTTAAAAGAGAATACGGAAAATATATAATTAAAAAACTAAGTTTTAAGGATAAGAAAAAAATATCATTTTTAGAAGCTGATGAAGTTGGGAAAATTATCATAGATTTATTTGATAAAAATGAATTTGATAAGTGCATATTATTTTTTAACAATTTTAAAAATGTAGTTACTCAAATACCTCAAGCACAACAAATTATTCCAGCTGAAAAAAAAGAAGCAACTAAAGAAAAAAATGAAAATTTTTATGAATTTGAACCTGATGAAGATGAGATATTGGAGGATTTATTACCAAAAAATATTTCTACACAAGTTTTTAAGGCCTTCTTAGAAAACTCAGCTAGTGAACAGGGTTCAAGAATGACAGCAATGGATAATGCCACTAGAAATGCTGGCGATTTAGTAAATAAATTAACCATCGTTTATAATAGAAGCAGACAAGCAGCTATTACTAAAGAATTAATAGAAATAATATCAGGAGCAGAAAGTTTATAATTATGAGCAAAAATGGAAAAATTACACAAATAATAGGTGCGGTAGTAGATGTTAGGTTTGAGTCAGATTTACCAGAAATCTATACAGCTTTAGAAGTGAGCAATCAGGGAAATAAACTTGTGCTAGAAGTAGCCCAGCATTTAGGTGAAGGTGGAGTTAGAACTATAGCGATGGATTCCACTGAAGGATTAAAAAGAGGTGACGTAGTAGTAAATACTGGCGCACCAATAAGTGTGCCTGTTGGACCTGAAACATTAGGTAGAATTATAAATGTAATTGGTGAACCAATCGATGATCGTGGTGCAGTAAAAACAAAAGAGAAATGGCCAATTCATAGACAGGCTCCTAAATTTACAGATCAAGCAACTGAAACTGAAATGTTGGTTACAGGTATCAAGGTTATAGATCTTTTAGCCCCTTATGCTAAAGGTGGAAAAGTTGGTTTATTTGGAGGAGCTGGTGTTGGTAAAACAGTTACCATTATGGAATTAATAAACAACGTTGCGAAAGCACATGGAGGATTTTCTGTTTTCGCGGGAGTTGGTGAAAGAACGCGAGAAGGAAATGATCTGTATCATGAAATGATCGAGTCAGGAGTAATCAAACCAGATGGTCCAGGTTCCAAAGCAGCATTAGTTTATGGACAAATGAATGAACCTCCTGGAGCAAGAGCTAGGGTAGCATTAACAGGTTTAACTGTAGCAGAATATTTTAGAGATCAAGAGGGACAAGACGTATTATTATTTATTGATAATATTTTTAGATTTACTCAAGCAGGTTCAGAAGTTTCTGCTTTATTGGGAAGAATACCTTCAGCGGTTGGTTATCAACCAACATTAGCAACTGATATGGGAAATTTACAAGAGCGAATTACTTCTACAAGCAAGGGTTCGATTACTTCAGTACAAGCTATTTATGTTCCAGCAGATGATTTAACAGATCCTGCGCCCGCAACATCTTTTGCACACTTAGATGCAACTACAGTTCTTTCACGGCAAATTGCTGAACTTGGAATTTATCCAGCAGTTGACCCTCTAGACTCCACATCAAGAATTTTAGATCCTAGAATTGTGGGTGAAGATCATTACCGTGTAGCTAGAGAAGTTCAAAAAATTTTGCAAGCGTACAAATCATTGCAGGATATTATTGCTATCTTAGGAATGGATGAGTTATCAGAGGAAGATAAACTTACAGTGGCTCGAGCAAGAAAAATTATGAGATTTTTATCTCAACCCTTCTTTGTCGCAGAAGTATTCACTGGCTCACCAGGAAAATTAGTTGATTTAGAATCAACAATTAAAGGTTTTGATGCTATTTGCAAAGGTGATTATGATCATTTGCCAGAGTCTGCTTTTTATATGGTCGGTCCAATCGAGGAAGCAGTTGCAAAAGCTGAGAAAATGGCTCAAGACACTAAATAAAAATGTCAGATTTATTTAAATTTGAAATAATTACTCCTGATCAAACAATTTTAAATTCTGAAACAAACCAAGTTACAATTCCAGCTTACGAGGGTTTATTAACCATACTTAAAGATCATATTTCTTTAGTAACCTTCTTAAGACCAGGATTTATTGAGGCTTATTTAAATAATAAAATTGAAAAATACTATGTAGAAGAGGGAACAGTAGAGTTTTCAGACAACAAGTTGCTAATCTTATCTTCTTCAGCCATAAAACTAGAAAAACTTAATAGAGAAAAAATTGATAAAATGATTAGTGAATCAAAATCACTTTTACAGAATACTGAAATCAAAGATAAAGAAAAATATATCTTAAGTCACAAAATAGATACTTTGCAACAAATTAACTAATTTTTTTTAATTCAGATAAAATTTTTTCGTAAATTTTTTTTTTAAATGGAACAATTAAATCTGGTAGTTTTTCCATTTCTACCCACTTCCATTCAATAAATTCTGCATTTTTTGTATTAATGTTAATTTCGTCATCGCTACCTAAAAATTTAACAAAAAACCATTTCTGTTTTTGACCTCTATATTTTCCTCCCCATATTTTACCAAGAAGCTCCTTTGGTAAATCATATTGAAGCCACTCTTTTAGTTCTTTGATAATTTTAATCGATACGATACTTGTTTCTTCAGCTAATTCTCTTTTCATAGCAGACAATAAATCTTCATTTTGATCTACTCCACCTTGAGGCATTTGCCATTTATCTGTTGGATTATCTTTTCTTTTACCAACAAACACTTGTTTTTTTGAATTAAGAACAACTATTCCAACCCCAGTTCTTAAAGGAAGAGAATTATTATTCATTTACGATTTTAGTAATTTTATAGCGTAATCTAGTTGATTATCAGTATCGGAATTTATTCTAAAGTCATCACCTTTTTCTTCAACAAAGATGTCAGGCATTACTCCTACATCTGAAATAGATTTGCCTGATGGTAAATAATACTTAGAAATAGTTAATCTAATTCCACCACCATTTTTTAAAGGAATTATCGATTGTACGGAACCTTTACCATAAGTGTTTTCGCCTAAGATAATCGCTCTTTTATGATCTTTTAATGCTCCAGAGACTATTTCTGATGCAGAGGCAGAACCTTGATTAATAATAACAATTAATGGTTTTCCACTTATTTCATCACCTTTTCGAGAAAAAAAACGTCTCGTCTCATTTATTTTTCTTCCCTTAGTAGATACAATCTCTCCATCATCTAGGAAAAAGTCTGTTATATTAATTGCTTGAGTTAAAAGTCCCCCAGGATTATTTCTAAGATCTAATATATATCCATTAAGCTTACTATTTTTTTCAAAATTATTTATATAGCTTAGTAATTGTTTATCGCTGTTTTCGTTAAAAGACTTTAATCTTAAATATCCTATCTCTTTTTCGTCACCAATAATTTTTGCTTCTACAGATTTAACCTCTATCACTGCTCTTTTTATTTTGAATTCAAGAGCTTTTTTTTCATTTCTTCTTCTTACAGTTAAATTAATTTCAGTTCCAACAGGACCTCTCATTAATTCAACTGCTTCCGTTAATGATTTCCCTTGCACTTGTTCATTATTAATTCTTACAATGTAGTCGCCAGCTTTGATTCCAGCTTTTGCAGCAGGCGTATCATCTATGGGCGCAATCACTTTTACAACTCCAGATTCCATTCCAATTTCTATTCCTAATCCACCAAACTCTCCTTTAGTATCAGTTTGCATTCCTTCAAATGATTTTGGACTCATGTAAGCTGAATATGGATCTAAAGATTGAAGCACACCATTAATAGCAGAGTCCATTACTTCCGCTTGATCAATTTCATCTACATATTCTTGTTTAATAGTTTCTAAAACTTCACTAAATAAATCTATTTTTTCATAAAGCTCATTAGTACTTTTTGAATATGAGTAATTAAGATTTAAAAAACTTAGAATTACAATTGTAAAAAATAATATAGATTTTTTCATATTAATGCTTTTTCTTTTGGTATTGGCTCTGACCACATTTTTTCTAAATCATAAAAATCTCTTTTTTCAGGGTGAAATAAATGGATTATAATATCCATTGCATCTACAAGCTTCCAATCATTACTTTCTCTACCTTCAATTCTGCAATCATTAACTCCAATTTTTTTTAATTCAGAAACTAAATTTTCTGCTAAAGACTGAAGATGTCTCGATGACGTTCCTGATGCAATAATCATATAGTCAGCTATATAAGATTTTTTTTTTAAATCTATAGAAACAATATCCTTAGCTTTATTACTATCTAATATTTGTTCTATTTGATTTTTAATTTCGCTAATTTTCATCAATAATTAATTGAGTTTTTTTCTTAATTCAGTTGAGGAAATATTTATGTGTTTACTTTTAAAGAATATTATTTTTTTCACTTTTTTTAATATAACAGATTTTTTTGCTTTTTGATCGTAGTCCTTTCTTGGAAAAACTGCAATATTTACAAGTTTTATTAATTGTTTATGATTTTTCCATTTGTGAAGATTAATCAAATTATCTGCACCTATTATTAAGAAAAATTCTGAATTATTATATTTTTTCTTAAAATATTTAATTAAGTCAATAGTTGCGTTGGATTTTATTTTGTCCTCAAATGAAGAAACAGTAATTTTATTATTTCTTTTTACTAATTTTTTACTTTTTATAATACGATGATTTAAAGTAAAATAAGTTTTTTTTTTAAAAGGATTTTTTTTGGTAACACACCAGAATAATTTTTTTAGTTTTAGCTTTTTTATTGCAATTTTTGAAATTATTAAATGCCCATAGTGTGGTGGGTCAAAGCTTCCACCATATATTCCAATTCGTTTAAGATTAGATTTAATCATTAGAATTTAATTTCTAATAATACCTTTTCCAGAAACAATATATTTATAAGAAGTTAATTGATTGATGCCCACCGGTCCTCTTGGAGGTAATTTATTTGTTGATATACCAATCTCACCTCCAAAACCAAATTCTCCTCCGTCAGCAAATTGAGTAGAAACATTGTGCATCGCAATCGCACTATTTACACCATTTAAAAATTTCTCTGCCGTTTTTGCATTGTTAGTAATGATGCTATCTGTGTGCATAGTACCATATTTAAGGATATGATTTTTTGCTTCATCAACACCATTGACTGATTTTATAGATATTTTTGCATCTAAATATTCTGTACGCCAGTCTAGTTCTGTCGCTAATTTAAATTTATTGTTGAATATTTTATTAATTTCTTTGTCTACTATTATTTCACATCCTAGAGAAAGAAGTTTATTGATAATTGGTATAGAAAATTTAGTTAATTTTCTTTTATCAATTAACAAAGTCTCCACAGCTCCACATATGCTAGTTCTTCTCATTTTAGCATTAGCAACTATCTTTGTAGCCATATTTACATCAGCGTCTTTATCAACATAAATATGACATAAGCCTTCAAGATGTCCAATTACATGTATTCGAGATAGTCGTTGAACTTTTTTTACTAATTCTTTTCCTCCTCTTGGAACAATCACGTCAATATATTTTGTCATATTAGACAAAAGATAGTTTACAATATTTCTATTTTTGTCTTCGATATATTGAACACAATTTTTGTCTATTCTATTATTGTTTAATGAAGTTCTAAATAAATCAGATAAAATTTTATTAGAGTTAAAAGCCTCAGAACCACCTCTTAATATAGCGCAATTTCCAGATTTAAAACAAAGTGCTGACACGTCTGAAGTTACGTTAGGCCTACTTTCATAAATTACACCAATAACCCCTATAGATGTCGATACTTTTTTAATTTCTAATCCATTTGGCCGTTTCCATTTTTCTAATGTTTTGTTTATTGGATTTGGAAATTTGATTATTTCATTAATTGAATACCTTAAAGCATCTATTCTTTTTTCATTTAAAACAAGCCTGTCAACAAGGTGTTTTCTATGCATATTTTTTACATCAATAGAATTTTTTTGAATAATTTGTTTTTTATTTTTTAGAATAAGCTGGCTATAGTTCGAAAGAACTTTATTAATTTGAGCGGAGCTTATTTTATTAAACACCAGTAAAGCTTTTTTTGCATTTACACCAATTAAATTAATTTTTTTCATAATATTACAATATCATCTTTATGAATAATTTCAGACTTACTTGGATAACCCAAAATACTTTCAATTTGGTTGCTTTGTAATCCTTTTATTTTATCAATTTCTTCTGAGGTAAATGATGATAAAGCTCTAGCAACTTCATTACTTTTTTCATCAACAATTAAAACGTTATCTCCTTTGTTAAATCTTCCAAAAACTTTGGTAATCCCAGCTGGTAGTAAACTTTTTCCAGATCTTAAAGCTCTACATGCACCTTGGTCGATTTGAATTTTTACAGAGGAAGATAGAGAACTTATTATCCATTTTTTTCGCGCATCTAGTTTAGATATTTTTGGTTCAAACCAAGTAAATAATTTATTTTTATTTAAATGTTCAATTGGATAAAAATGTTTACCATTTGCAATGATCATATGGCATCCTGAATTCATACATATTTTTGCAGCTTCTAATTTAGTCATCATTCCACCTGATCCGTATGTTGTATAAATTTTTTTATCAACTAGAGATAAAATCTTCTCATCAATATTGTTAACTTTTGTAATTAAGGATTTTTTATTTGATGAAACTTTATACAATCCGTCTACATCAGAAAAAATTATTAATAAATCGGCACCAATTATTTGAGCAACACGTGCAGCCAAACGATCATTGTCTCCGTACTTAATTTCTGACGTCGCTGTAGTGTCGTTTTCATTAACGATTGGTATTGCTCCAATTTTTAATAAATTCTCAAACGTTCTTCTAGCATTTAAAGCTCTTTTCCTTTGTTCAGTATCATCTGGCGTAATCAAAATTTGACCAATTTTAATATTATTTTTTTCAAAAGTTTTTTGAAATTCATTTACAAGGTGAATTTGACCCACAGATGCAATTGCTTGACTCATTTCAAGTTTTAATTTTTTGTCTTTAATCTTCAGGTATTTCTGGCCCAAGGCAATAGCACCTGAAGAAACAATAATTACTTCTTGGTTATTTTTTTTTAATTTTTTAATATCTCGTATAAGGCTGAGTAACCATTTTTTTTTGAAGTTACCTTTTTTATCTACTATTGTAGAAGAACCAAGTTTGATGACAATTTTTTTTGCTTTATTTATGTACATTTTTTAACAAAACTTTTCTTAAAGTTATTAAATTTGTATCTGAAACTACTGAAATTACTTCAAATTTCTTTTTAATTTTAGACTTAAATATTTTTAATTTTTTATCTAATTCTTTCTTTTCTAATAAATCAGACTTATTAAAAACAATAATCTCTTTTTTTTTACTCAAAATTTCTCCATATTTTGTAAGTTCTTTTCTAATTTTTAAATAGTTTTCACTTATTTTTTCCTCAGATACATCAATTAAATGTAACAAAATTTTACATCTTTCTATATGCCTTAAAAATTTATCTCCTAAACCAACTCCTTCATGCGCACCTTCTACCAAGCCAGGAATATCAGCTAAGGTGACTTCTTTATTGTCATAATACGATACACCAAGATTAGGGTCTAAAGTCGTGAATGGATAATTAGCAATTTTAGGTCTTGCACGAGTAAGCGCTGCTAGTAAACTAGACTTACCTGCGTTAGGCATTCCTATTATTCCAATGTCTGCAATAACTTTAAGTTGCAACCATACCCAAAATTCTTCACCTAATTTTCCAGGAGTTTTTTTTGTTGGAGCTCTATTAGTTGAGCTTTTAAATCTAACATTGCCTAAGCCATGTGAACCACCAGCAGCTACTAAATATCTTTCTTTATTCTTAGTAAAATCATAGATAAGTGTATTGTTATCCTCTTCGTAAATTTGAGTTCCTACAGGAACTTTTATTATTAAATCTTTTCCAGCTGCACCGGTTCTTTTTCTTTTAGTACCAATATGACCATCTTCTGCTTTAAAGTGTTGCCTATATCTAAAATCTATTAAAGTATTTAAGTTCCTTTCAGCTTCAAAAATAATTGACCCACCATCTCCACCATCTCCGCCATCAGGTCCACCGTACTCAATAAATTTTTCTCTACGAAAACTTGCAGAGCCAGAGCCACCATTACCAGCTTTAATATAAATTTTTGCTTGATCCAGAAATTTCATTGTAAGAATTTATATAAATAACTTTAGTTATTTATAATACTAATTGGGAATAACAGAAACAAAAGTTCTGTTTAGTTTAGATTTTTTAAATTTAACTTTGCCTTTAACTAAAGAAAATAGAGTGTGATCTGTCCCCATGCCAACATTTTCACCAGGATGAATTCTAGTTCCTCTTTGTCTAACGATTATGTTTCCAGGTATTACAGACTGGTCTCCGTATATTTTTACACCAAGCCTTCTACCAGCACTATCTCGACCGTTACGGGATGATCCACCTGCTTTTTTTGTTGCCATTATATTTGCCTATTTTTTTAAATCTTCTTTAACTATTTTTTCTTTTTTATTTTTTTCAATTTTAGTAGCTTTTTCTTTTAATTCAATAGGTTTAGCTTCCGCTATTACTTTGCCATCTTTTGAAAGAATTTTAGTAATTTGAATTTTTGAATGTCTTTGCCTGTGACCATTTGTTTTTCTAGAATGTTTTCTTCTTCTTTTATGAAAAATTAAAACCGTTCTGTCTTTAACGTTATCTAAAAGTTTTGCTTCGACAATTGCGCCCTCTATAGTTGGGTTTCCTATCTCAGTTGTTTTGTCGTCGTTAAGTAATAATATATTTTTAAACTGAATTGTTTTACCTTTTTCAGCCTCAAGTTTTTCAATCTCTATAATTTTACTAGCAGACGCCTTATATTGTTTTCCACCAGTTTCAAATATTGCAAATGACATAAAATTCGATTTTTTAAAATTAAGGCAATATAGCTTGAAAGAATTTCAAGTCAAGGCGATATAACCTAATAACTATCCTTTAAATCACGGAGTTTTTTAAACACACTTACCTCGTCAGCATTAAGCATGTTTAATTTTTTCTTAACAATATCTAAATCACATCTTAAAAAAATATTTGTTTGTAATTCTTCATTAATAGTTACTGGTATGGTTGGTAAATTTTTAATTAATCTATCTGATATCCATTTTTTTTTCTTAATTAAAGATTCATTATTTTCATACTGCATACAAAATTCTAAGTTTTTTTTTGTATATTCATGGCCACAATAAATTAAAGTATCACCAGGTAATTTCTTAATAAGATTAAGCGAGTCAATCATTTGAGTATAAGTACCTTCAAAAACTCTTCCACAACCGAGTGAGAAAAGAGTGTCCCCAGTAAAAATAATTTTTTCCTCATTTGAAAAAAAACAAATATGACCACTTGTGTGGCCAGGAACTAAAATTATTTTAAAATTTATATTTCCAAACTTAAAAGTTTCATTGTCCCTAAAAGCAATATCTATACCTGGTATTCTTTTTTCATCTTTTTTTGATCCAATAATTTGTGATTTATATTTTTCTTTTAATTCAAGATTTCCACCAGTATGGTCAAAGTGATGATGAGTATTTAAAATAAAATCTAGTTTATTAAATTTTTTTTTTACAAAAGTATCAATAGGATAAAATTCAGAAGGATCTACAACCCCAACAAGGTTTGTACTTTCATTATGTATTACGTAACTATAATTGTCCTGCAAACATTTAACAGTATGTACTTTTAACATTTAACTTATTAAAAATATTCCTACTTCGCAAAGTAAGTTTTTCATTTCTAAATTTATTCGGTTAATAGAGGATATTTTATTATCGTTAACCCCTATAATCCTATCAATTTTAATTTTTTTTGTTTTACAAAATTCATATAAATCTTTGATAGTGCACATATGAAGGTTAGGAGTATTATACCAAGTATTTGGAAGCGATTTGGTAATTGGCATTCTTCCAAAAAATAGTAAGCTTGCTCTAACTTTCCAATATCCAAAATTAGGAATAGATATAATTACATTTTTTCCTATTCTTAATAATTGATCTAAAACATTTTCTGGTTGATAAAATGCTTGTAGGGTTTGGCTTAGGATTACAAAATCAAATGATTTTTCTGGAAATTGACCAAGTTCAGTCTCAGCGTTTCCTTCAATTACTGATAGTCCTTTAGAGATACATTTTTTTACATTATTTTGGTCAAGTTCCATGCCTCGAGCATCAATATTTTTTTGATTTATTAATGCCTCCATTAACGTTCCATCTCCACACCCAACATCTAATACTCGAGAATTATTGGGTAATAAATTGGCAATTATTTTAAATTCATTTTTCATTTTTAAATAATTCAAAGTTTGAGTCTAAAAAACCCTTAATCGTTTTTAAAAATTCTGGTTCATCAACTAAAAACGCATCATGTCCTTTGTCTGTTTTAATCTCTGCAAATGCAACATTTGCACCAGATGAATTAAGTGCAATTACTATATCTTTGCTATTCTTTGTTGGATATAGCCAATCAGATGAAAAAGAGACAACTAAAAACTTTGTTTTATGATTTTGAAAAGCTTCAGTTAAACCATTATTAAATTGTTTAGATAAATCAAAATAATCTAATGCTCTAGATATATAGAGATAAGAATTAGCATCAAATCTTTCTACAAATACATTGCCCTGGTGTCTAAGATAACTTTCTATCTGAAAGTCTGCATCAAAAGTAAATTCATAGTCTTTTTTTTCTTGTAGTTTTCTTCCAAACCTTTCTTGCAAACCTTTATCCGACATATAAGTGATATGAGCGGCCATTCTTGCTACAGCCAAACCATTTTTTGGTATTTGATTTTCTTTATAATAGTTTCCATTATTCCAAATTGGATCAGCCATAATAGCTTGACGAGCTAATTCATTAAGTGCAATTTGTTGAGCATTATGACTAGAAGTAGATGCAATAGGTACAGCAGAGAATGTTTTCTCAGGGTATAATGCACAAAATTGAAGAAGCTGCATTCCTCCCATAGAACCTCCTAAAACACTTAAAAGTTTTTTAATACCAAGATGGTCCAGAAGAGTTTCTTGGGCTTTAACCATATCTTTAATTGTTATTACTGGAAAATTTAAAGCATAAGGTTGGTTAGTCTCTTTATCAATATTTTTTGGACCAAATGATCCCATACAACCACCTAATACATTAGCACATACAACAAAATATTTTTCAGTATCAATAGCTTTGCCTGGACCAACAGCAGAGCACCACCAGCCATCTTTCTTTGTAATTGGATTGGTTCCAGTGACAAATTGATCCCCAGTCAATGCGTGAAATACTAAAATGGCATTATTTTTTTCAGCATTAAGCTTTCCATATGTCTCATAGGCTATGGGGAAATCCTTAATTGTTTGGCCACAATCAAGTTTGAGTGGTTTTGATACAATAATTTTTTTAATGTTATTTAAACTGTAGTCCATATAAAAAAAAAGCCCAGCTAAACTGGGCAGAACCCTATTTAGCGAATTTTATTTAGCGCCCGCAATTCGGTTAAATCAGCGCTAAAGATTTGTACTAAATACTCATAAAGTTGTCAATTTTAATCAATTAAAAATTGAAGATAGAAATCATAATACTTTTTATATAAGAACTTAAATAAATTATGAAACTTCCAATTGCTAAAAATCTTAAAGCAGAAAAATATGTTGCTGGGTTGAGCTTGTTTAATCAAAAAATTGCAAAGATTAAATTGTCAGCAAATGAATCTGCATTAGGACCTAGTCCAAAAGCTATTAAGGAATATTTGAGAGTATCAAAAAATTTTAAAAGATATCCAGATTCAGATGGTACATTTTTAAGAAAAACAATTGCAAAAAAATTTAAATTAGATCCAAATAGAATAATTTTAGGTTCTGGATCTGATCAAATATTTGAATTCATTTGTAGAGCATTTTTAAGTAAAAACGATGAAGTAATAGTCCCAAAATATAGTTTTATTATTTACAGAATTTACAGCAAGCTTAATTCAGCAAAAATTGTTTATGCCAAAGAAAATAATTTTAGAATTTCAGTTAAAAATATCCTCGCTTCTGTGACGAAGAAAACAAAAATTGTTTTTTTAGCTAATCCGAACAATCCCACAGGTACATATATTAGCAAAAATGAAATTTTGAATTTAAGAAAAAAACTTAGAAGCGATATATTACTAGTAGTAGATGATGCATACTTTGAATATATGCAATTTAAAGATTATAAGTCAGGCTTAGAGCTTTTTTCAAAATCAAAAAATGTAATTATTACAAGAACTTTTTCTAAGATTTATGGTTTAGCAGGTCTCAGAATTGGTTGGGGATATTCTTCACAAGAAATAATAAATTCTTTAAACAAAGTTAAACCTCCTTTTAATATAAATCGACCTGCTTTGTTTGCGGCTTCTGCAGCCATAAAGGATACATCCTGGTTAAAAAAAGAGGTTAATCATGTAAGAAAATGGTCAGAAAAATTTTATAATATTTTTGAAAAATTGAACATAAATACTAACAGAAGTGGTTTAAATTTTTTATTAATAAATTTTGACAAAATTAAACTTACATCAAAACAAGTTTTTATAGCTTTAGCAAAAGCAGGTATCTTATTAAGACAAATGGATGTATATGAAATTAAAAATTCATTGAGAGTAACAGTAGGAAATGTTTATGAAAATAAAAAATTTATTTCAAAACTAAAAAAAATAATTAATGTTTAATACTATCTCAATCATTGGCTGTGGCTTGATCGGTTCATCAATTCTTAGAGCGGTAAGTTTGAAAAATTTAGCAAAAGAAATAAAAGTATTTGATTTTTCTAAGGACGTTAGCGCTTATTTAAAAAAAGAAAACTTATGTCAAAATGTCACAAATGATATTCGTCAATGCGTTACTGACTCAGACTTAATAATAATTGCAACTCCACTTAGTAGTTACAAAGAAATTATTCTTTCAATTAAGGATAATTTAAAAAACGGAGCAATTCTTACAGATACAGGATCTGTAAAAAAAGAAGTGATAAAAATAATTCATAATATGAATTTAAAGAATATTACTTGGATACCATCTCACCCAATAGCTGGAACCGAAGAAAGTGGACCTAAATCAGGTTTTGCTGAAATGTTTGAAAATAGATGGTGCATTATTTCACCCCCAGAAAATTGTGAAAAAAATATTATAAATAATTTAAAAAGTTTTTGGGAAGCACTGGGGAGTAAAGTTAAAATTATGTCAGCAAATGAACATGATCAAATTTTATCTTTAACAAGTCATTTACCTCATGCGATTGCTTATAATATTGTCAGAACAGTTATGAGCGTAGAGGATAAATTAAAGCAAGATGTAATCCAATATAGCGCTGGAGGATTAAGAGATTTTACAAGAATAGCTGCATCAAACCCATTAATGTGGAGGGATATATTTTTAGATAACAGCGAGAATATAGTTAAAGAAATAGATAATTTTATTCAAAAAATTGAAGAGTTAAAAAAAGCTATTAGCGATAAAAATGGTGATAAATTATATCAAATATTTAATTCCACTAAAGATGTAAGGAAAGAAATTATTAAAGCAGGTCAAGATACCAAGGAACCTGGTTTTGGTAGAAAGTAACTTAAGAAAATTTTTCCATTTCAGAATATATTTTATCTTCCAATGTTTTAGTAAAAATATTTTTTTCTAAACCAGGATTTATTGGTTCAAGAAATGAAATATTTATGTTTCCAGGGTATTTCATAAAACTATTTTTGGGCCAAACTTTTCCAGAATCTAAAGAAACTGGCACACAAGGTATATTTAAGCTTTCATATATTCTACCAACACCTTTTTTAAAAGGGACCCTGTCATCAAATTTTACTCTAGTTCCTTGAGGAAAAATTAACAATGGGCGATTACTTTCATTAATAGATTCTTTGACTTTGTCAAAAAAAGATAAATTTTCTTTTGTAGTAGTGTTTCTAATAATCTCAATGGAACCAATTTTTTTTAAATACCAGCCAAATAAAGGTATTCTGAGAAGTTCTTTTTTTAAAATAAAAATTGGAAAATCAATAGGAGCTTGAAGCACAAACGTTTCAAACATTGATTGATGGGCGGAGGCAATAAAAAATTTTCTTTCTTTCTTTAAATTATCTATTCCATGAAAAATAACTTTAGTGTTAAGAAAAATTCTAAGAATAACTATTATATACAAAGCAAGAAATTTACCAAAATATAGAACAATTCTATTTGGCAGAACAAGTGTAGGTAAAGCTAAAATAAAAACAATAACGATTCCTAGATATAAAAAAATATTAAATAATAACGATCTAATTAATTGCATTAAGAATTTATTAATTTAAATAAATCTTGTTTTTTTCTAATTATTTTTATTTTTTTATTATTTACAATTAGCTCAGATATTAGAGGTTTTGTATTATAATTAGAGGACAAAGAAGATCCATAAGCCCCCGCATTTGCTATAGCTACAAAATCACCTTCATTTAATTTTTGATAGTTTTTAAATTTTCCAAATTTACAGGTTGTTTCACAAATTGGACCAACAAATTCTATTGTTCCTTTATTTTTATTTTTAGATCTATTAACTGGAATAATACTATGTTGAGCATCATATAGTGCCGGTCTCATAAAATCATTCATACCAGCATCTAAAATTATAAAATTTTTATTAGTTCCATTTTTAATGTATTGAACTTTACTAACTAAAATACCAGAGTTCCCAACCAAAAATCTTCCAGGTTCAAATATAATATTGCACTTAGTTTTTTTTTTGAAATCTAATACTAATTTAGCATAGTTATTAAAATTAATTAATTGTTCATTATGAGAATAATTAATTCCAAAACCACCACCTAGATCAATAAATTTTAATTTTATATTGAGCTCTTTAATTATTTTTAGAAGAACGCCAAGAGTTTTTTTATATGGTATGTCAGATAAAATCTGACTTCCGATATGAACACTTAAAGCTTGAATTTTTAAATTATTAAATCTTTCTTTGTTTTTAAAGATTTGATGAAATTCTTTTATAGAAATTCCAAATTTATTTTCAGCTTTTCCAGTTGATATTTTCTTGTGAGTTTTTGCATCAACATTTGGGTTTAATCTAAAACCAACATTAATTATTTTTTTTTGCTTTAGGGCAATTTTATCGATTAGTTTTGCTTCACTTTCAGACTCTATGTTGATTAAAAGTATTTTATGTTTTATGGCTAATAAAATTTCTTCTTCCGTTTTACCAACACCTGAAAAAACAATTTTATTTGGGTTAATTCCAGCCTTAATAGCTTTAAGTAACTCTCCACCTGAGACCACATCTGCTCCCGCACCTAGTTTGCCTAATAATCTAAGAATAGATAAATTAGAGTTAGCTTTAGCTGCAAAACAAATAATTGGATTAACTTGTTTGAAACTTCTTTTGAAGTTTAAAAAATTTTCTTTGATTTGATTTTCAGAATAAAGATAAAAAGGGGTTTTATTTTTACTTGTAATTTTTTCAATAGAAACTTTTTCTGCAAAAAACTTTTCACCTACATATTTAAATTGAGGCATATTTTAAGATATTATTGATATTTCTGAGTTAATTTTACCCTGGTATTTTGGATCTGATTTTTTTCCACAACTCTGAATAAGCAAAAAACTTACAAGAAGTACAAAAATAATTTTCATTTAGCTTTTAATTTCTTTTTTATATTTTCTTAACATTTTTCTTACGTTGTTTGAAGAAGTACCACCATATGAATTTTTAGAGTTCATTGAATTTTTAACATTAAAAACTTTCATTACTTTATTATCTAAATTTTTATAAAATTTTTTTAACTCAACAATTGTTAGTTGGTCTAAACTTTTGTTATTTTTTTCAGCATAATTCACTAAATTAGACGCTATGCCATAGGACTCTCTAAAAGTTAATTTTTTCTCTTTAACTAAATAGTCAGCAAAATCTGTTGCAGTGGTATAACCTTCATTGGCCATTAATAACATTCTTTCTTTTGAAGGCTTTAAATTTATAATTAATTCATTGGCCATCAATAATGAGTCTTTCAAAGTGTCATATCCATCAAAAGCAAGCGCCTTATCATCTTGTAAGTCTTTAAAGTAAGACATTGGTAAGCCTTTCATAATTGTTAAAATTGCATTGAGTTTTCCATAATTTATTCCAACTCTACCTCTTATTAATTCAGCAGGATCAGGATTCTTTTTTTGTGGCATAATTGAAGATCCTGTTAATACATTATCTGTAAATTGAATTAATTTAAATGCATCAGAATTAAAAATTATAAAGTCTTCAGCTAATCTTGATAAATGCATTGCACAAACTGCTGAAGCATATAAAAAATCTATAACGAAATCTCTATCAGATACCGAGTCTATTGAATTATCAGTTGGTTTTTGAAATCCAAGTTTTTTTGCAGTAAAATTTCTATCAATGTTATAAGACGTCCCAGATAATGCCGCAGCTCCTAATGGAGACTCATTTAAAAGATTTAAATTATTTTGAAATCTTTTTTTGTCTCTTTTTAACATTTCGTAGTATGCAAAAAGATAATGAGCAAAAGAAACAGGCTGCGCATTTTTAAGATGTGTAAACCCTGGCATAACCGTTTCTATATTTTTTTCTGCTTTTTTAATTATTTCTCTCATTAAAGAATTCAGATCTTTTAAAATTGTATGAGTTGCATCTTTTATCCATAATTTAAAATCTGTCACAACTTGATCATTTCTTGATCTTGCAGTGTGCATATAGCCAGCAGACGAACCTATTATTTCAAATAATTTTTTTTCTATATTAAGGTGAATATCCTCATATTTTTCATGGAAAACAAAATTTCCTCTATCAATTAATTTTTTTATTTTTTTTAAGCCATTTAAAATTTTTTTTCCATCTTGAGAGGGTATAATTTTTTGTTTAATTAGCATCTGCACGTGTGCAAAAGATGCTGCAATATCTTGCTTATAAAGTCTTTTGTCTACATTTATAGACGAACCTATTCTTTGAAAAGATTTTGAAACATTACCTTTAAGTCTTTTTGACCAAACTGTTTTATTTTTATTTTTCATTTTACTATGTTAATTCTAATTTAAATTAATATGAAAATTAGTAAATCTTTTAAAATCTATACTTTAATAGCTGTTATCATTTTTTTTACGCAGCAAGTCTTTGCTGAAGTCAATTATTCTAAAAATATCGTAGTCCATAAAGAACCAATTGATATTAAAGAGCTTAAATTTATAGACTTTGATTTTAACGAGGTAGATCTAACTAACAAAAAAGGCAACATCGTGATCTTAAATTTCTGGGCTACATGGTGTGCCCCGTGCAAGAAAGAAATGCCATCACTTGATAAACTTGCACAGTTGTATCCAGATATTATGGTTTATGCAATTAATTTAGAAAAACCAAATAAAGAGAAAACTTTAGAATTTTTTAAAGATTTAAATATTGCTAATTTAAAAATCTACTTTGATCCAAGTTTTAATTTAGTAAAAGTCTTCAATATGAGAGGTATGCCTACAAGTATTTTAATTGATAAAAATGGAAAAGAGTTTGCTAAGATTATTGGAGAAATAGATTTTTCTGAAGATTCTTTTATTAATTTTTTAAAGAAATATCTTTAATTTTTAAAAAAATAAGCAAGTAGCACCAAAACAATAATTGCAATAAATTGTAATAATACTCTAAGCTGCATAAGTTTATTTGAGTATTTTTTACTAGTCTCTCCACCTTTAAATAAAGTATAAATACCCATAATTAAAACTAAAGCGACAGCTCCTAATAGAGTAAAACCAATGAGATTGAAAAAAAAGTTAGACATCAAATAATTATTTAGTAACTATCATGAGCTATTCATTAAATACAACTATTTTAAATCCACTTTCTAATGAGAAACCTAAAAATGCCGTTATACTTTGTCACGGTTATGGTGGAGATGGCAAAGATATTTCTCTATTAGCAAGTTATTGGAGAACTTATTTACCAGAAACTATTTTTGTTTGTCCTGACGCGCCAGAAAGATGCGCTGTTAGCCCGACAGGCTATCAATGGTTTGATTTAATGGATCAAACCAAAGAACAAATACTTATTAAATCTTTAGTTGCTGAAATTAAATTAAATACTTTAATTGATGAAGTAATGGAAAAAAATTCATTAGATGGAGATAAAATTATTATTGGTGGGTTTAGCCAGGGTTGTATGATTAGTTTGCAAACAGGATTAAAGAGAAAAAATAAAATTAATTCTATCGTAGGCTATTCCGGTAAAATAATTGATACTAATCATTTAAGGCAAAATATTAACTCTCGTCCAAATGTTATATTAATGCATGGGGATAAAGATGAGATAGTACCAGTTAATTTTTTACTTGAAGCGAAAGAATTTTTTAAACAAAACAATTATAAAATTGAATCGAAAATTTTTAAAAATTGTGAGCATAGAATTCCTACGGAGGGTTCAAGTTTAGGTTTAGAGTTTATAAAAAAAAATTTATATTAACACATCAAATTAATTTACTTTTATAACTTGATATCAATTTTAATATCAGGTAATTTTTTCATATGATAATTTCGGCTAATGAAAAAGTTCCTTTAGAAAAGTGTCCAGCATTAGTTCTAAATGCTGATTTTAGGCCATTAAGTTATTATCCTTTGTCATTGTGGTGCTGGCAAGATGCTATTAAATCAGTTTTCTTAGATCGTGTAACTATCGTATCCAATTATAAAAGAAAAATAAGAAGTCCTTCATTTGAAATGAATCTTCCAAGTGTTATTGCCTTAAAGAACTTTATTAAGCCTTCAGAAAATCCGAATTTTACTAGGTTCAATGTCTTTTTGAGAGATAAATTTACTTGCCAGTATTGTGGAGACAGAAGAGATCTAACTTTTGATCACCTGCTTCCAAAATCAAAAGGTGGTGTAACAGATTGGGAAAACGTTGTGACCGCATGCTCTACATGCAATGTTCAAAAAGGTGGTAAACTTTATAAAGATTGCGGGCTTATTTTAAACCAAAGACCTTACAGGCCTACCGTTGATGATCTACATAAAAATGGAAGAAATTTTCCTCCCAATTTTTTACATGAAAGCTGGATGGACTATCTTTATTGGGATATTGAATTAGAGCCTTAATTAAACTTTTTCAGAAATAGTAATTGCTAACTTTGACGATGCTTTGATGACTTTATCAAGTAGACCATACAAACCGTCTTTTGTTGCTCCTCCTTCATATGCAATGTCTTTATGATTTAATTCTTCATCTCTAAATTTAATAATATTTTCTTTTAAATCTTTTTCATCATCACCTAATTTGTAAGTTTGATTTTTATAGTGTTCTCCAATAACCTCTTCTACAGAAGCGGTACAAAGCATTGTAGCTTTTTTCCCCAATATAGCTGTTCCAAAACCAAGTCCTAAACCCAATAAATCCCACAGTGGAAGAAGTTTGGTTGGAGCAATTTTTCTTTTTTGTAATTCTTTTTCAAAAAAATTGTAATGTTCTAGTTCATGATCTTTCATTTCTTCAATTTGTTTTTTTAAATCATTGTCTTGCTTAAGAGTATTAAGCGCTAGAAGCTGACCCTCATAAATTTTTATTGCACCTCGTTCACCAGCATGGTCCACACGAATAATTTCTTCTAAAGTTTTTTTATTAGTTTTAATCATAGTTTTTAATAACTTTTATCATAATACCACTTAAAATGATTGAGATAATCATATTTATTGTAGCAAGTGAAAATCCTAAAAATCTAAATGTTACATCTTTACAACTTGTAACTGTTGATTGTTCTAGTTGTTTTAAAAGCTGTTCTTTATCTAAAGCTTCACCATTTCCTAAATTACAAACTAATGACTCATTAAAAAAACCTTGTTCAATACCAAAATGATAAAATGAAACAATGGTACCAAAGATGAAGGACAAAAGTATAATAATTGAAATAATTTTCTCTAGTCGATTTAACAACAAAACAAATGAAGTTAATATAAATGATATAAAGTAAGGAATTCTTTCAATTAAGCATAAATTACAGGGTTTATGGCCTAATGCATATTCAATGTAATAAGCAATTAACAATGAAGAAATACTAAAAGATAAAATTCCAACTAAAATATATTTATTATTTTTTAAAATCATTCTTATTTAAAGACGAGGTATAAAATAGCTGAAAGAATAACAATGAATATTCCAATAATTGTAAACCATAAAGCTCCTTTTTTTTCAATAAAGTCTCCAAATTTTTTACCAAAAAGGTAAGTTAAATATGAGACTAAGAAAAAACGCAGACCTCTAGTAAACAAACATATAAAAAAGAAAATAAATAAATTAAAATTAATAACACCGCTAGTAATAGTAAAAACTTTAAATGGTAAAGGAGTAAAACCAGCTAAAAACATAATTCCCAACCAAGCTAAAGAACCTCCACGTGTTGACATCTTATTTTGAATTTCAAAAACTTTTTCTTCGTATCCATAAAATTCAATAATTACCATTGCAGAATCTAGAAAAAAAACACCCAACATATATCCAAACAATCCACCCAAGACAGATCCAACTGTGGCAATTAAAAATATTTTTAAATAATCATCTCTTTTGGCCACAACCATAGGCACAATCATAAGATCAGGTGGAACAGGGAAAAAAAAACTTTCAATAAAAGAGACAAAACCTAATAATGGCTTTGAAAATTTGTGTCTAGCTAGTTCAACACATCTATCGTATAATTTTTTTAACATGAATTATAAATGCACAATTCTTAGATACCTAGCAAGTTTAATATTATCTACTTTAGTAATATATGCGATTGTTATCGTGGCCGGAATGTTTGGTGCAGATTATGGATTTTCACCCAGTGACACATTTATTATATGGATTTTGATGGCAATTCTGATCAATCAATGTGTAACGTGGAATAAATAAATTCTAATTTTTTTCAGGAAAATTTCATTTTATGGAAATAGTTACAAAAATTGCTCCTCTTTGTTTAGCCATTATAATGTTTAGTTTAGGTCTTGGTTTAACAATAAATGATTTTTTAAGAGTAATAAAATACCCAAAAAATTTTCTTGTCGGATTTATTTGCCAAGTTATTTTGCTACCTATAATTGCTTTTATATTGATAAACTTAATAACTTTAACTCCTGAAATTGCTTTAGGTGTAATGATTATTGCGGCAGCTCCTGGCGGCGTAACATCTAACGTGTTAACTAAATTTGCAAATGGTGACGTTGCTTTATCAATTAGCTTAACAGCGATAGTAAGTTTAATTAGCATAGCTACAGTTCCTTTTATAGTTTTTCATTCAGCTAATTTCTTAGAGATTGAAATTTTGAAAGAAATTGCGATGAGCAGCATAGCTACAAAAATGTTTTTTGTAGTGACAGTTCCAGTATTACTTGGAATGATAATAAGAAAGTTAAAGCAAGATTTAGTTATGGCCTATGAATCACTTTTTCAAAAAATTTCAATTATTTTATTTTTAATAGTTTTCACTGCAATTTGGGTTGAGGAGTGGGGAGAGATAATGAGTTATATAAAAACAGCTGGTCTTATTTCTATTATTTTGAATATTACAATGATTATAATTGGTTTTTATGTAGCAAAATTTTTAGTGTCGGGTATCGCACAAAGAAAATCAATCTCTTTAGAATGTGGCTTACAAAATGGAACTTTAGCCGTCTATGTTGCAACGCAATTATTTGATCAAAAGGTCTATTTGTTTCCAACCGCGGCCTACGCATTAATTATGTTTGTAACATCAATATTTTTTGTTCTCTTAGTGAGAAAAATCAATTAAATTATATTTAACAGGGCGAATGGTGGAACTGGTAGACGCGCCGGACTCAAAATCCGGTGGTAGCAATACTGTGAGAGTTCGAGTCTCTCTTCGCCCACCAAAACAAAACATAGATAATTTTTTATGGATGTATCTAAAAGTAACAGTTTAGTTGAATTATATTTTAGTAAATATAAAGAAATAAATAATTCAGAAACGTTTTTACAATGGTTAAAACCTGAAAACACTAAAGAATACTCATGGCAAGATGTTACTGAAAAAATATTTAAATTATCTCATAGAATTAGAAAAGTAATAACATCAGAAGATAGATGTTTATTGATTTCAGAAAATAGGCCAGAATGGTTAATAGCTGACTTAGCGATTATGAATGCTGGTGGAATAAGTGTTCCAATATTTACAACTTATTCAGATAATGACTACAAGTACATTATTGAAGATTGTAAACCTTCTGTAATAATTGTTTCAAACCAAGTCCAATTTAACAAGATAAAAAAATATATTAATAATGAAATAAAATTAGTTATTTCTTTTGAAGAAATAAATCATCAATCTTTAATTATTAAAGATATTTTTAACGATGAAAAATTTGAAAAAATTGAAAATAAAAATTTAGCTAGAAAATCAATAGCTTGTATTATTTATACATCAGGAACTTCAGGAAACCCAAAGGGAGTTGTTTTATCTCATGGAGGAATTTTATCAAACTGCCAAGGAGCATTAGAAGTTTTAAAATCATTAATAGATAAAGAAAGAATAGTTTTTCTAACATGGCTACCATTATCACACTCATATGAGCATACAGTTCAATTCGTACAAATTTTACTAGGCGCTAAAGTTTTTTATGCTGAGAGTTTAGAAAAGTTAATAGCTAATATGGCAATTGCCAAACCAATAATAATGACAGCGGTACCAAGATTTTATCAAAATTTATTTAACAAGATTAATTTAAATTTCAAAAATCAAAAAGGATTAAAAAAGTTATTAATTTCTCAAACTCTAATTTTGGGTAAAAAAAAACTAGAGGGAAATAAACTTGATTTAAAAGAAAGACTTGTAGATTTGATTTGCGAGGTAACAGTTAGAAAAAAAATCAGAAATCAATTTGGGGGTAGATTAAAAGCATTCGTCTCAGGGGGTGGAGCCCTTGATAAATCAATAGGAGAATTTTTAAATGCTATAGGCCTTCCTACTTTACAGGGTTATGGTTTAACCGAAGCTTCACCAGTTGTTAGTTGTAATTTACCAAATAAAGTTAAAGTTGAAACGGTTGGTCCTGCATTTAGCACAAATCAAGTCAAGATTGCCGAGGACGGAGAAATATTAATTAAGGGTGAAAATGTAATGCTGGGCTATTGGAACAAAAAAGAAGCAACTGATGAAAGCATAAAAGATGGTTGGCTACATACTGGAGATATTGGAGAAATTGACTCAGATGGGTACTTAAAAATTACAGATCGAAAAAAAGACTTAATTGTAAATTTAGGAGGAGACAATATTTCACCTATAAAAATAGAAAATTTGTTGTGTTTGAGCGAGCATATTAAACAATCATTTGTTTACGGAGATAAAAAAAATTACCTGATCGCAATACTTGTGGTTGAAAAAGATTTTAAAGATGCAGATTTAATTCATGAGTATGTAAATAATTTAAATAAGAATCTTGCAATGATAGAAAGAGTAAAGAAATATTTAATTATTAAAGATGAATTTACAATTGAAAATAGAATGTTAACACCAACATTAAAATTAAAAAGAAAAGAAATAGTTAATAAATATTTAAAACAAATAGAAAATCTTTATTAAATTAAAATTGCTTAAATAAGCATTGATATTAAACATTTATTTATTTTTTATTTTTTTTTAAATCAATTTTGTAAAAAAAAGTTTTTTTAAAAAAAGATAAAATTTTTTTCAAAAAATTTGTATTTGACATAAAAGAAAAAAAACTTAAAGATTAAGTATCAAAACGAATCACTAAGATTCGTTTTAAAAAAAGGGAGATAAAGATGGCTAAAAGAAAAACTAAGAAAAAAGCTAAAAAGAAAACTAAAAAGAAAGCTAAAAAAAGAAGAAGATAGTTTTATTTTTATCTAAACGCCCTTTTAACTCATAAGTTAAAAGGGCGTTTTTTTATGCTTCTTCTGAAATAATTTGATTTCTTCCCAAAGCCTTATCCATTTTCTTTTGAACTTCTTCAGGAGATATTTTTAATACAGCTTCAAATTCAGATTTTAATCTTTCGTATGCTTTTTCAAAAAGCTGTCTTTCACTGTAAGATTGATCTGCGATTATATCTGAATTTTTATTAAGATCCTTCACAACTTCTGCTAATTCGTAGATTTTACCTGAATTGATTTTTTGATCATATTCTTGAGCCCGTCTACTCCACATCGTTCTCTTGATCTTAGGTTTAGTTTTTAAAATTGATATACATTTGTTAATTTGATTAATCGTTGAAATTGGTCTTAGGTTTGATTGCTGATTAATTGGCACAGTTAAAGTTAATTTTTCTTTTTCAACAAAAATTTTATAAAACTGAATATCAATTTGACCAATCGTTGCTTTTTCTACAGAAACAATTTTTCCAACACCATGTTTTGGATACACTACAAAGTCTTTAACTTCATATAATCGTTTTTCTGTAGCTTGTTTTTTTATTTTTTTAATCTCAATTTTTTCTTCTGGGGTATAGGTATTTTTGTTTACTAATTTTAATGGTGCTTGTGCTTTAGGCTCAGTTAGTGTTTTTACTTTATTAAGAGGTTTAGCTTTTTTAATAGCAATTTTTTTTTGTTTAATTTTTTTAGTAATTTTTAATTTTTTTACTTTTTTTATTTTTGGCATTTTTACTTTCCTGGTTTTTCTGAGAAATATTTACTATGCTTGTCCTTTATATCTTTAAATTTTTCATGATCAAGCATTGGCTCTTTTTTTTTTGTTATATTAGGCCACAAACCTGAATACTTTTTATTTAGCAATAGCCATTTATCTTTATCTTTTTCATTATACGCTGTATCTGCGACAATTGCATTTATAGGACACTCGGGTTCACACACACCGCAATCGATACATTCATCTGGATTTATGACAAGCATGTTTTCACCTTCGTAAAAACAATCTACGGGACAGACCTCAACACAATCCGTTAACTTACATTTTATGCACTCGTCTTTAACAATATACGTCATATAAAAAATCTTAATTAAACTATTTAATATTTAGTTCAAGTAATTTACTAAAAGGATTGATTTTATTTTGATTACTAGTCATTTTATTTTTAATTTTCTTAGATTCACCGGCAAAAAAGTAGGTATCAACTTCTTTTGATTTTTTGTAGTTCATTAGACTCATCAGTTTGTAAAAATTTTCTTTAGAGCAGCCTAGTAAATTCATCATTTCTGAGGATATTTTAAATTTTCTATCGACTGTTTTATCTATTATTTGAATAAAAAGTTTTTCTAAAATGTCTATTCTTACATAAAATTCTTTAAATTTTTCAAAACCGCATAGAAGTAAAAATTTCTCATTAAATCTTTTATTTTCAACAAAGTTTAATCCAAATTGAGGAATATTCATTTCATTATTAATATTATTAAAAATTTTCCAAAGAATTGTTCTAAGGGTAACAGCTTTTGGTTTTAACATTTTTGGTAAAAAAATATGATAACGACCAATTTTAATACCCATACTCCAAAGCTTCTTTCTCTCTTCTTTGGAAATGAGTTTAATTATTTCATCAATATTTTTTCTTTTGAGAACACCATTATTTTCATAAAGTTGAAAAGCAAGAGCTCTTAAATATTGATTTTCAATTTTAACTTTTGTTAGATTTATCAAATCTCCTAAATTTTCATTAATATGTTCATATAACCAATTTTTAACAAATACTTCTAATTCTGATTTATTTTCTAAAGGCAAAGAGTCATCTGCAATAATTTCTATTTCTGGATTAAGGTAATTTTCACCTTTTTTTATTTTTGCAATAGGCTCATTTTGCCAAAGAATTTTATTTTCATTATTTATTATTAAGTTATTTTGCTGAATGATTTGGCTTACTCTTTTAACAAGTTCATCTTGTACACCCTTACGAGCAGCTTTTTTTATTGATTTTAAATCTGCATCAAGGTTTTTAGACATAAAATCAATTAAAAATTTTAATCCTTTTATTTCTCCTACATACTGCTCATCGATGATTACTTTGTTTTTTTCATCTATATTTGTTTTTAAAATCATATCTTGTTTTAATCCTCTAGCTAAAATACTTATTTTTTTATCTATAAAGCTTTTAGTTAATTCTTCATGCAAGCGATCCGATAAGTTATCTTCAATAGTTTTTGTTAATTGGATCCAGTAATCTGCATTTTCAACCCAATTTTTTTTATTAGCTACATAAGCCCAAGTTCTAACATTTGATATTCTATTAGCTAACACATCAATATTACCATGTTTTTTTTCAAGTCCACTAAGCTGAGTTTTCATATATTCATTTGGAATTTGTTTCTTTCGAAGTGATAAAAATTTAAATACTGTATCAACAATATTTACATGTTGACCATAAGCCTTTTTTTCAAAATCTGGTATTTGGCAGCATTCCCATAATAATTTTAGATTTTTTGCATAAATATTGTTTTCAATATTCTTTTTAAGCAGAAACCTTAAAACTATTTCATCAACAGATTCATTTGTTCTAATTAAATTTTTGTTATTTGGTTTAATTTCTAATGAAGAAATTAGATTGTCCACGTTATTAAAATTTAAATTTGAATTTCTCCAATAAAGCATTTTCACATCAGGAAGTTGATGAGTTTCAATTTTTTCAATTTCATCAGAATTTAAAGTTTCACAATCACCAGTTGTTCCAAAGTTACCGTTATTTTTGTACCGACCAGCTCTTCCTGCAATTTGTGACATTTCAATCAAATTAAGTCTTCTCGTTTTTTTTCCATCAAATTTTTTTAAGTTCGAAAAGTAAATTTGATCAATGTCCATGTTTAAACCCATTCCAATTGCATCGGTAGCAACAAGATAATCTACGTCTCCAGACTGATATAACTCAACTTGGGAGTTTCTAGTTTTAGGGCTAAGTGATCCCATAATCACAGCAGCACCACCTTTTTGTCTTCTTACAAGTTCTGCAATTGCGTAAACTTCCTCAATAGAAAAAGCTATAATAGCTGTCTTTCTATCTAGACGAGATATTTTTTTGTAACCGCTATAAGATAATTTTGAAAATCTTTCTTTTTTTTCAAATTCAACATTATCAACAAGATCTTGAATTATATTTTTCATTACTTGTGAGCCTAAAAACATCGTGAGTTTTTCTCCTCTAGAATTAAGCAAGCGATCAGTAAAAATATGGCCACGCTCTTTGTCAGCACACATTTGAATTTCATCAATGGCAACAAAATCAACTATCTTATCTTTTGGCATTGACTCAACAGTGCAAATAAAAAAATCTGCTGAATTGGGAATAATTTTTTCCTCACCAGTTATTAAGGCAACTTTATCTGAGCCAATTTTTTTTACACATTTTTCATAAACCTCTCTAGCTAGTAGTCTTAAAGGTAATCCAAAAATTCCAGTCTCAAACTCCAACATTTTTTCAATAGCATCGTGGGTTTTTCCAGTATTGGTTGGACCAAGTAGGGCGATTATTCTTTTTGGAGAGTTTTGCATTTTGTGTTTAATTTTTTTATTTACACTATATCTAGGATACGAATGAGAACAAAGGAAGATTAAAACATGACCGAATCATTTTGTCAAATGTTCTAGTTTTTATACTAAAGTATTTTCCAAGTCCCAGAAGCTGTGACTATCAAATCTTTCTGATTTATTATCTCACAATTAATAAAAACTAACGATTTAGTTTTTTTTAATATTTTAACTTTTCCTAAAAGCAAATCTCCTTCTTTGGCCGGTCCAATATATTTAATGTCTAAATTTATAGTTACACATCTTTTATTTTCTGCAATTTGATGAGCAGCGGTTCCCATTCCTGTATCAGCAATAGTAGCCAGGAAACCTCCGTGTGCAAATTTTCCAGAATTTAAATGATAATCTTTAACCTCAACATTAAATTCATAATTTGAACTATCCACTCTTTTAAGAGAAAGACCTCCATTATGTTTCATAAACCCCTTAGTAGTTTCATCCATGTTTTTTTTTACCATAGTTAGGAATAATTTGAGAGAAAATTACTGCTGAGATAATTAAACAAATACCAAAAATTTTTGTTCCATTTAAAAATTGATCAAGAATTATCCATCCTAATATAGCTGCAAAAACACCCTCTAGAGAAAAAATAATTGCTGCAGAGGCAGGACTTAGATTTTGCAAGCTATAGGACTGCAACAAGAAAGCAAGTGAACTTGAAAGAAGCCCTACGTATAAAATCTCGCGAGATTCTTTTAAAATATTTGTTAGAGTTGGATCTTCAAAAATCAAAACAGGGATTAAACAAAAAATAGATGCAAAAAAACATTGCATCATAGAAACTGTTATAGGGAAATTAAAAAACGACAATGTTTTTCCAATATAGATAATGTGAAAAGCCCAAATAAACGCACTTAAAATTACCAAGCCATCACCATATCTTACTTCAATATTATTAATTTCACTTAAAAACAAAGCCCCAATAAAGCAAATAAAAACAGCAGGCCAAATTGACCAGTGAACTTTTTTTGCAAATAAAAAAAAAGATATAAAGGGAACAATTACTACATACATAACTGTAAATACCGCAGAGTTTGCTACATTGGT
>ERZ891134.341-NODE-341-length-40576-cov-9.577972_pt1 | contig 40576 bp, 29 predicted proteins | sample MGYA00520888_ERZ891134 | MGnify/ENA primary metagenome ERZ891134 (study PRJEB32303, sample SAMEA104408692) | aquatic metagenome | biome: Brackish water; feature: Coastal; material: water | place: Baltic Sea | collected 2014-10-23 | depth 10 m ... | reverse complement strand
AATAATTGCTCAATATTTTACGTCCATTTTTATTATTTCTGTGGACAACTCAATTTCTAGTATTTTATTTGATTTTCAATTATTTCTTTTAATACTATCTTCATCCATTGCAATTGCTTCTGGCTACATTATTAATAATTTTTACGACTATGAAAAAGATCTTATTAATAAACCAATAAAATCTAAAATTGATAAAGTTGTTAGAAAAAGAACCAAATTAAGTCTTTATATAATTCTCAATTTTTTGTGTATTTATACTTCTTCATTGGTATCTTGGAGGGCTGTTCTTTTTTTTTCGATATACATATTTATAATATGGCTTTATTCACATAAATTAAAAAGAATACTCTTTGTCGGAAATATAGTTTCTTCCTTATTATCCGTCATTCCATTTCTAATAATATTGATTTATTACAAAAACTTTGAGTTAATTATTTTCATTTATGCAATATTTCTATTTCTAGTTGTTTATATGCGTGAAATAATAAAGGATTTAGAAAATATTAAAGGAGATTTCACATTAAATTATAGAACTATTCCAGTTGTTTATGGGGAAGAATTAAGTAAATACTTACTATCTACAGTATCTTTGTTTATTGTTTCAATAGTTTATTTTTTACTTAGTCGTTTTGATACTGGAATGATGTACTATTATTATTATTTTAGTATTACTGTAATATTATTATTTATGGTTGTTTTATGGAAATATAATTCTAAAAAACACTATAACTTTCTTCATAATCTACTGAAATTTCTTATTGTATTGGGTGTTTTAAGCATTGTATTGATAGACTTTGATTTATTTTTAGATAAATTTTATTTATTGTTTAATTATTTAATACTTCCTTAATATATCTATATATCTTTGAAAAAAAATGTCATGGATAATAAAATTCGTTTAAATAAATTTATCTCAAATTCAGGTATTTGTTCTAGAAGAGATGCTGACATGCATATTTCAATCGGAAGTGTTAAAGTTAACGGAAAGATAGTAACTGAAATGGGTTACAAAGTTAATTTAGACGACGAAGTTCGTTTTGATGGGGCTCGTATTTATCCAGAAAAAAAAGCATATGTGCTTTTAAATAAACCAAAAGGATTTTCTACTACGGACAGTAAGTCCAAGGGTAAAACAGTTATGGACTTAGTTTCAAATGCAACTAATGCAAGAATTAAGCCCATAGGAAGATTAGGTCGTAATACAACTGGTTTATTACTTTTTACCAATGATGAATTGATTATGAATAAATTTACAAACTCTAAAAAAGGTGTAGCTAGATTATTTTATATTGAACTTGATAAGAATTTAAAGGCAGAGCATTTAAAACAAATCAAAGAGGGATTTAAAATAAATGGTAAATTAATTTCAGTTGAAGAAATTAGTTATGTAGAGAACTCTTCGAAAAAAGAAATTGGACTAAGTATAAAAAATACAGGAAACACTATTATAAGAACGATATTTGATCATTTCAAGTATGATATCATTAAACTTGATTGTGTAAAAATTGCAAACTTAACTAAGAAAGACATACCAAGGGGACATTGGAAAAACCTTACAGATTTAGAGGTAAATAATTTAAAGATGCTTTAGTTTTGTTTGTAAACAAATAGAAATTTTTAAATTGATGATTTTTTTACTAAAAATAATTATTTAAAAAATCTTTTAGTTCTAAAGTTGCGGTAACATTACATTGTCAATGACATGAATAACTCCATTGTATGCTTGGATATCAACAGCTATTATATTTGCAGTCCTACTATTTAAATCTACTAGTTGTGGTCCGGCTCCAACAGAAATACTCAAATCATCTCCGATTGTTGTAATTAACATACCATTGGATAAATCTTCAAATCTAACATTTGCCTCAGCAACTACATGGGTAGCTAAAGTTGATTCAAGAATAGCTGTATCAATATCATTTAATGATTCAAAACCAAGTTCAGAAAGTAATGAAGAAAATGCTTCATTTGTTGGCGCAAATAGTGTAAAAGGGGCTGGCTCGTTTGTTGTTGATAATATTGAAACTAGATCCTCACTTAGATCATCCCTTGTTAGAGCTGTAACTAAAGTTTCAAAACCAGGATTTGTAGAAGCAAATGTTACTACAGTCGGGAGTTCTATTAAAATATCGACTACGTGCACAACACCATTTGAAGCAGCTATATCTGGATTAAGGACATTTGTAACACCATTAAAAACAATACCGTTACTAGTTGAGAAATACATATTAAGAAAATCTCCATCTGTATTTGTAGCATTTGTTGATGTGTATCCACTACCGGCCCCAGTAAGATCAGAAGATTGCACTGTACCAGTAATGACATGGTTTAGTAGAATATTTTTGAGTACATCTGTAGGTACTTCATCCATTGAATTGAATCCATTAGTGCCTAACCAAAGTTCGAATGCAAAATTATTCGGTGCAAGGAGAGTATAGTTGCCATTATTTAAAAGACTTAGTAAATTACCATCGGCAGCACTTAGTGCAGCATTCAAATTGGTCAGATCAGAATTACTTGCTACAAATTCTGTTATAGTTGGTAAGAGGGGTAAGGGATAGCTTTCATTATCTTCTACATCACATGAAAAAAAAGACAAGGCTGTAAATAATTTCAAGGATAATTTGTTAAATTTTAAAGAAATATTCATTTTTGTTTGTTAAGTATTTTAAGCCAATAAATGAAAATTAAATAGTTTTAAGACTAAATGAAATGTTAAAAATCTTAGATTTAATAAAACTTTAACTTTTTAAAATTTCTTATTGTGAATACATGAAAAAAATCTTTTGTGACTTTTTACATCTGTTTTTTTTAAGTTTTTAACTCTAAAACAATTTAATTAGTATTGCTGATTAATATTTTTTTTACTGAATCTATATATGTTCTCCCTATTACATATCTAACTCCGTCAATTTCAATACTATTTCCTTCAATTGATTCTACTTTATCTATAGAAATTGTAAATGAACGATGAATGCGGATAAATTTTTCACTAGGTAATTCTTCTGTAAAACTACTTAAAGTTTGATGAATAATAAATCTTTCGGTAGAAGTGGAAATCTTTAAATAATCTTTCAAGGATTCAATAACTAAAATCTCATCCAAATATACCTTTTGTAATTTCTTTTTATTGATTCTTAAAAAAACAAAGGGGCGATTATTTTTTGTTATGCTATTATTTTTTTTATTTTTTTCAATATTACTAAAAACTTTATTTATGCTTTTCATTAATCTAGGAAAGGAAATAGGTTTTACTAAATAATCAGTAACATCTAATTCATAAGTTTCAGCAGCATATTCTTTATAAGCAGTTGTAATTACAATAAGTGGTTTTTTTTCTAGACTTTTTATAAAGCTTAACCCATCAAAAACAGGCATATTAATATCTAAAAAGATTAAGTCTACATGATTATCTTTAAGAAAGTTAATTGCATCTATCGCGTTACTAAAAGTATCAACAATAACTATATCATTAATATCATCTAGATAGTTTTTTATGACATTAATAGCTAATGGCTCATCATCTATAATCAAACATTTAATACTCATCAAACTTTAATTTTTAATTCTACTGTAAAAAGATTATTGGAATTATTAATTGTCATATTATAATCTTCTTTTTTATAGCCTAATTTCAACCTCTTTTTTACATTAGATAGCCCTATTCCACCTTGATTTCTTTTAAATATTTGTTTTTTATTTGGCTTTACAGGAATTTGATTAACTATCTTGAAGTTAAGAAAATCGTCTTCAATATTAAAATCTATATCGATTTTTATTTTGTCAATACTTTTATTTGCTCCGTGTTTAAATGCATTTTCAACAAAAGATAATAATAAAATTGGAGCAATAACTTTACCTTCAATTTGTCCAATAATGTTCATATTAATTTCAAGATTATTTGAATACCTAATCTTTTCTAATTCTAAATAATTTTGAATACAAAGAATTTCATTTTTTAGATCTTGTCTCTTGTTTTTAGTATCGTAAATTAAATATCGCATTAATTCAGAAAGTTTTAGAATAACTTTAGGAGTTCTTTTTGATCCCTCTAATGAAAGAGAATAAATATTATTAAGTGTGTTAAAGAAAAAATGAGGAGATACTTGACTTCTTAAAAATAATTGTTGTGTTTCTAGTTGTGCTTTTTCAAGATCAGACGATCTTTTGTTTTCTTTTATCCAATCTGATGTAATTTTTATGGCTGTAACAAAAGTTATTACATACAGTTCTCCTATCATCATATCCATTACATAATTAGCAGTTAAAGTATTTACAATTTCAGGGCCTTCAGGCCAAACATTAGAATTTAATAAATAGTAAGTCAGATTAAATTTCACAACGACCATCATAAAAATTGAAGAAAGCAGAAACAGAATAAATAATGAATATTTTTTCTTGAAAATAAATCTAGGCATTAACACATAAATATTTAGATAACATAAAAATATGTGTATTGGAAATCCTAATAAACCTGATTGAAAAGAATATAAAAAATCATCAAAATACGTACCCCACCTGAAAGTGTTAATTAAAAAATATATGGTCCAAAAGACTATATGGTGCTTTAAAGTTATTGTATAAAATCCTCTTGAATTCATTTTTATCTTACTTCAATAGTTATTCGTCTAATTTTATTCATTTTTGAAGGTTTTTTTCGAATATTTATAAATATTAATTTTGATTTTAAGCTTTTTTAAACATGCCTAAATATAATTTATTTAGTTTAAAATAAATCTCCTAGTAGTTTTATTTAAAAAAAATACTGAAAAACAATAATGAACACACTGGATATAACAATAATTGGGATTTATATTGTTTTAACAATCGGTCTAGGTATTTGGGTTTCAAAAAAAGCTTCTAAAGGATTAGACTCTTACTTTTTAGGTGGAAAATCAATAAAATGGTATTACTTGGGGTTAAGTAATGGATCAGGAATGTTCGACGTTTCTGGAACAGCTTGGATGGTCGGAATATTATTTCTGTATGGAACGAAAAGTTTTATGTTTATGTGGTTATGGCCCGTATGGAATCAAATTTTTATCATGATGTTTTTAGCAGTATGGATAAGAAGGTCCAATATTATGACGGGCTCTGAATGGATATTAACAAGATTTGGAGAAAAAAACGGAGGAAAAGCATCTCACCTGATTGTAGCTATTTTTGCAACTATTGCAGCTATTGGTTTTATTGCTTATTTTTTTGAAGGAGTAGGTAAATTTTTAACCATCATTCTACCATGGGATTTATCATTGCAAATAGCTGAGTTTGTATTATTTAATTCTGAGCAATCTTATGCATTAATAATTACATTTTTAACTACAATTTATACTATTAAAGGAGGTATGTTTTCTGTTGTTGCAACTGAAGTATTACAATATGGAGTGATGGTATTAGCTGCGGTATTAATAACTACATACACTTTTGCTTCCGTAACAGATGTTGAAATAAATAATGTTATAACTGCAGAGTGGAAAAATATATTCTTTGGTTGGGAATTAGAAACTCATTGGACAGAAAAATACCAAGCATTTAACAATTTAATTGATTCCGAAGGTTTTAAGATGTTTGGCGCATTAATTGGAATGACTTTATTCAAAGGTTTTTTTGCTAGTGTAGCTGGACCAACCCCAAGTTTTGATATGCAAAGGATATTATCTACTAAAAATGTTAAGGAGGCTGCATATATGAGTGGTTTTACTAATTTAATATTATTTATTCCAAGATATCTACTAATAGGTGGTATAGTCGTTATTGCTCTAGTTGCTTTAAGTCCTGAGATGATTTCTAGTACTAATTTAAGCGGTTCTGATTTAGAAGTATTACTTCCGAAAGTAATAAATTTTCATATTCCCGTAGGTCTTAAAGGTTTATTATTAGCAGGTTTATTAGCAGCATTTATGTCTACTTTTTCAGCATTTGTCAATGCAGGACCTGCATATTTAGTAAACGATATTTATAAAAAATATTATAAACCAAAAGCTACTTCGAAACACTATATAAAAGCTAGTTATATAGCATCTTTTTTAATAGTTATTCTAGGAGTATTTATGGGTTTCTTTGCAGATTCGATTAACTCTCTTACATTATGGATTACCTCAGCATTGTTTGGTGGCTATGTAGCAGCAAATTTTTTAAAGTGGATTTGGTGGCGTTTTAATGGCTGGGGATATTTTTGGGGTATGTTAACTGGTCTAATAATTGCATCAATGCAATTTATTCTTTATCAGTTTAAAGACTCTTTTAATAGCGATACATTATTATATGAATTATCAAATTTACAAGCTATATATTTATTTCCAATAATATTTTTTGTTTCATTATTTGGATCATTTTTGGGAACTTTTTTATCTGATCCAACTGACATGCAAACTTTAAAGTCATTTTATAAATCTGTAAGGCCGTGGGGTTGGTGGAAACCTGTTTACCAAGAATTGATTAATGAAGATCAGAGTATTCAAAAAAATACTGACTTTTGGAAAGATATGCTTAACTGTGTAATAGGAATTGTTTGGCAATCCAGTATGATAGTATTACCAATTTATTTTGTGATTAGAGATCATCCAAAAACAATAATTGCATTAACAGTTTTTATAATAACATCAATAACTCTTAAGTATACTTGGCTAGATAAAGTCAGAAAAATAAAATAATAAATATTTAATATCAAATAAAAAAGTGAAAATACCTTGGCAAAACAAACCAAAAGATTGTAAAGATGTTTTATGGAGATATTCTAAAAATCCAATAATTAACAGATACGATATCCCGACTTCAAATAGCATATTTAATAGTGCTGTAGTGCCCTTCAATAATGGTTTTGCTGGAGTATTTAGATGTGATAACAAAGCCGTTCAAATGAATATCTTTGCAGGTTTCAGCAAAGATGGTATTAATTGGAAAATTAATCATGAGCCTATTCTAATGCAAGCTGGAAATACAAAAATGATTGATTCGGAATATAAATATGACCCAAGAGTTGTTTTTATTGAAGATAGATATTGGATAACTTGGTGTAATGGATATAATGGTCCCACAATTGGAATTGGCTACACATTTGATTTCAAAAATTTTTATCAATGTGAAAATGCATTTTTACCATTTAATAGAAACGGTGTTTTATTTCCAAAAAAATTAAATGGTAAATATGCAATGCTAAGTAGACCAAGTGACAATGGTCATACCCCTTTTGGTGATATCTATATTAGCTATAGTCCAGACATGAAATTTTGGGGTGAACATCGATGCGTAATGAAAGCTACTGCTTTTGAAGATAGCGCATGGCAATGTACTAAAATAGGGGCAGGCCCAGTTCCTATTTTAACCGATGATGGTTGGCTAATGATATATCATGGGGTAATTAATACTTGTAATGGTTTTCGCTATGCTATGGGTACTGCCTTGTTGGACAAAAATTCGCCCGAAAAAGTAAAATTCAGAACACAACCGTATTTATTAGGACCAGCTAAACAATATGAAATGTTAGGTGACGTACCAAATGTGGTTTTTCCTTGTGCTGCTTTGCACGACTATAAAGAGGACAAATTAGCTATTTATTATGGTGCAGCTGATACGGTTGTTGCCATTGCTTTTGGAAACTTAAGTGAAGTTATAAAATTCACTAAAGACAATAGTTTATAAATGAATAGTCAAAACAAAATATGTTTATTTTTATTGATTTTTTTTTCAATTAATGTCTTTTGTCAAACTAAAATAGCAACTCTTCCCAAAACATATACTGCTTACAAAACAAACATTTCTATTAATATAGACGGAAAAGTAAATGAATCTATTTGGAATAAAGTAAACTGGTCCTCAAATTTTATTGATATTGAAGGAGAAAAAGATCCAAAATATCAAACTAAAATAAAGATAATATGGGATGAAGATTTTTTTTACATTTTAGCGGATATTAAAGAGCCTCATATTTGGGGAAATATTAATAAAAAAGATGCTGTTATTTATCTTAATAATAATTTTGAAATTTTTATTGATCCAGATGGAGATACACATAATTATTACGAAATAGAAATAAATGCATTGAATACTATATGGGATTTATTTTTAACAAAACCATATAGAGAATTAAATTCTTTAGCTATCAATGATTGGAATATAACTGGCTTAAAATCTGCAATTGGAATAAATGGAACATTAAACAATCCTAATGATACTGACAAGGGTTGGATAGTCGAAATGGCTATTCCTTGGTCAGCCTTTAAAACATCATACTTTCAAGATGTAGTCCCTCGAGATAAATATTGGCGAGTTAACTTTTCTAGAGTAAATTGGAATCATACTATTGATAAAAATGGAGCTTACTCAAGAAAGCAAAATAAAGAAGGTTCAAAATATTTAAAAGAGTTTAATTGGGTATGGTCTCCTCAAGGAGTCATAAACATGCATGAGCCTGAAAAGTGGGGATATGTACTGTTTTCATCAAAAAATATTAATGATATTAATTTGTCCGATTTAAATACATTTAATATTCCAAAAGACGAACAAATAAAATATTTAATGTATACTCTTCATAGAAAACAAAATAGATTTTTTAAAAAAAATAAAGCTTGGATTCAAACAATAGATTTATTAATTGAGAGTGATTTTGTAATAGACAATAAAAAAATAAAACTTAAATTAGAACTTCACAAAACAGGATATAATATTTTTACAACTAGTCCATTTTCGAATAAAGAATTTATTCTAACTGAAGATGGGGAATTAATAGTTAACTAAAAATTAATAAAATGAAAAAAATAACAATACTATTTGTGTCATTTGTAATTATACTTTCTTGTATGAATCAAGAAAATAATAACATTAATGAAAATAACGATTCAACTTTCAAATTTAGTACCTGGATTACTGCTAATGTTGATAAATCAGATGAAGATTATAAAAAAGAATTTAGATCATATTTAGATGCAGGTATTGATGAGATATTAATTAACACGTTAACAGATCCAAATTTATTAGAAAGATTAACAATACTTGCTAAAAGTGAAGGATTGAAAGTGCATGCGTGGATCATGGCTATGAATAGGCCTGACGATACAATAGCTTTAAAAAATCCTGAATGGTATGCGGTTAGTAAAGAGGGTAAATCCTGTTTTGACACAAGACCATATGTTGATTATTACCAGTGGCTGTGTCCAAATAGAGAGGAATCTCGTAATCATATACTAGGATTAGTTGAAGGCTTATCAAAAGTTGAAGGAATTGAAAGTGTTCATTTAGATTATATTAGATATTCAGACGTTTATCTTCCTGTAGGTCTATTACCTAAATATAATCTTGTTCAAGAGACTGAACTACCTGAATATGACTATTGTTATTGTGATGTTTGTGTAAGTAAATTTGAAGATATTCATAATAAAAATCCATTAGATTCAAAAAATACGTCAATCGATATGGAATGGAAAAATTTTAGACTAAATAGCGTAAGAAACATAGTAAATGATGCTTATGCAATTGTTAGTCAAAATGAAAAGAAATTAACAGCCGCTGTATTTCCATATCCTGAGATGGCTGACCATATGGTTCGTCAACGTTGGGACAAATGGACAATAGACGAAGTATATCCAATGATATACCACGGATTTTATAACGAAGAATTAAATTGGATTGGATATGCTACAAAGCAGGGGGTGGATGATGTGCAAAACAATATGATAATTAATACTGGTTTATATCTCCCAGATTTTAATTCCGCAGATGAACTTAAACAAGCGATTATATTAGCAAAAGAAAACGGAGCACAAGGAGTAGCTTTTTATGAAGGTCCCGGACTAACCGAAGAGTTTAAAAAAGTAATTATCGAGCTAAAGCAAGAGCTAAACTAGATTATAGGTACAAAGATATGGGGTTCAACAAAAAAATTATTTTTTTATTATTTTTTATTATTTTTTTGTTCTCTAATGCTCAAAATTATACAGATTATGTAAATCCTTTTATAGGAACATCAAATTTTGGAGCTACTAATCCTGGTGCTATTTCTCCTAGAGGGATGGTTAGTGTATCCCCATTTAATGTCTCGGGTAAAAAAAATGCCTTTGAAAAAGACAGTAGGTGGTTGTCAACTCCTTATGTTAATGAGAACTCATTTTTGACAGGATTTTCACACGTAAATTTAAGTGGAGTTGGGTGTCCTGATCTTGGTGTTATTTTAACGATGCCTACAACCGGCGATTTGGTAACTAATCATTTGGAGTACGGAAGTTCTTATAACGATGAAAAAGCTGATGCTGGATATTACACAACAAAATTAAAAAAATATAACATAAAAGTTGAAGCTACTTCAACAACCAGAGTTGGTATTAGTAATTATACTTTTCCTAAAGGAAAATCTAACATATTAATAAATCTTGGGTTAGGTTTAACCAATGAGCAAGGTGCATCAATTAAAATTGTTTCACCAACTGAAATTGAGGGAATTCGTAATGTTGGTTCTTTTTGTTATTATAAACCTGAAGAATCTTATCCTGTATATTTTGTAGCTAAGTTTAGTAAACCATCTGAGAATTTTGGGATTTGGAAAAACACTACTGATTTTAATGGTTTAGAGAATCAGTGGATGCCATACAATGGAAAAACTAGAGTCTATGAAAACTATTACAAAGAAGTAATTGGAGATAGCATAGGAGCTTATATGAGCTATAATTTTAAAGAATCTACACAAGTTGAAGTAAAGATTGGAGTTTCCTACGTTAGTTTAGAAAATGCTAGAAATAATTTAGAAAAAGAAACCAAAGGCCTGTCATTTCAAAAAATACATAATCAAACTAAATCTAAATGGAATGAATTACTATCTAGGATTGATGTAGAGGGCGGTACAAAGGACGATAAAACTATTTTTTATACAGCATTGTACCATACTTTAATTCATCCAAATATATTAAATGATATTAACGGTGAATACCCTAAAATGAAATCTCGAAAAAATCTTAAAACTAAAGACACTCGCTATACTGTTTTTTCATTTTGGGATACCTATCGAAATTTACATTCCTTGATGTCTCTAATTTATCCTAAACAACAATCTGACATGATTAAAAGCATGTTATCTATTTATGATGAAAGTGGATGGCTCCCAAAATGGGAATTAAACTCTACTGAAACAACTACAATGGTTGGAGACCCTGCAGGAATTATTATTGCAGATAGTTACTTAAGAGGAATAAAAGACTATAATATCGAAAAGGCTTATGAGGCAATGATAAAAAGTGCTACTCAATTAGATAAAAATTTATTACGCCCAGGGATAAAAGAATACAATAGCAAAGGGTTTCTAACCACGGCTTCGACTAAAAGCGGCTCGGTATCAATAACTCAAGAATATAATATAGCAGATTTTGCAATTTCACAACTTGCTAAAGAATTTGGCAAAAAAAAGGACGAAAGTTATTTTAAAAGCAGGTCAATCTCATACAGACAGCTTTTTGATAATAACTTTAACTTATTAAGACCAAAAAGTAAGGATAACTCATGGGTAATTCCTTTTGACCCAAAAACTGGAGCAAATTTTCAAAAAAATTTAGGATTTATTGAGGGTAATTCATGGCAATATACATTTATGCTAACTCATGATATTAAAGGGCTTATAAATTTAATGGGTGGAGAAAAGCAATACTTAAAGCAGTTATTAAATGTATTTGATAATAATCAATTTGATATGGCAAATGAACCTGATATAGTCTATCCATATTTGTTTAATTACATAGAAGGAGAAGAATGGCGATCTCAACAAAAAATATCACAATTGATTAAAAAGTATTTCAGTAATAACCCCAATGGTTTACCTGGAAATGATGATGCAGGTACAATGTCAGCATGGTTGATATACAGTATGATGGGTATTTACCCTGTAAGTCCTGCTGATCCAATTTATACCATTGGAGCCCCTAGCTTTGACAAAATAACAATTAAGTTGGATAGTAGATACTACAAAAAAAATCAACTTATAATTGAGAAAAAAGGTAGTGGTGTTATAAAAGAGATAAAAATAAATAATAAACCACATAATCGTTATTTTATAAGCCACAAAGAATTAGTTAATAATGGAAATCTTAAAATTATTTTGAATTAAATTTATTTAACAAAGTTTTAACAAACATCCTATCATACATGTTATTTGTCGAAATTATTTACATGAACCGGTATATTTTCGTTTTTTAACAACATTAAATAAAAACTAAACACAAAACTATGATTATCAAATTTTTAAGAGGATTAGTTATCTTATGTGTATTTAGTGTACAAAGTATGTACGCTCAAGGTACTATAAGCGGAACTATTACTGACGCTTCAGACAACATGACACTTACTGGTGTTAATGTAACTGAAAAAGGGACTTCAAATGGTGCAATTACCAATTTTGATGGTACTTACTCAATCACTACCACTAGTGAAAATGCAACTCTACAGTTTTCTTACTTAGGATACACTACTAAGGAAATTGAAGTTAACGGTCAATCTAATATTAACACTACTTTAGAGGAGAGTGCTGAGAGTTTGGACGAAGTTGTTGTCACAGCATTTGGTTTTGAAAAAAAGACAAAATCTGTTGGTTATTCTATCACTCAAGTTAAGGGTGATGAATTAAATCGAGTAAAAACAGCTAACCCTATTCAAGCTTTGAGAGGTAAAGTTGCTGGTGTGAACATTAGTAACGGAGCAACAGGTATTAAAGGATCAGCTAGAGTAGTTATTAGAGGTAACAGTTCTTTTAACGGAAATAATCAACCATTATACATTATTGATGGTATATCTCTTCAAAATCAGCAGTTAGGTTCTGCTGGTGAGTGGGGTGGAGTTGATGCTGGAGACGGTCTTACAGCCGTTAATCCTGATGATATTAAATCTATAAGTGTATTAAAAGGTGGCGCAGCTGCTGCACTATATGGCTCCAGAGCTTCTAATGGTGTGATTATAATTACAACTAAAGACGGAAAAGGTGGTCAAAGCGATGGATTAGGAATCGAAGTGAGTAACCAAACTGTATTTACTGGAATAAATGGATTATACGATCCACAAACTACCTATGGTAATGGTATCGCTGGTGGTCCTACAACTAATCAAGCAGATACATTTAATTCTTGGGGTCCAAGAATGGATGGGGCACCAAGAACAACATGGGACGGTTCTCAACAGCCATATGAGTATGCTGGAGATAATTTTAAACGTTTCTATGATACGAGTGTAAATACTGTAAATTCTGTTGCTGTTACATCTAACTCAGACAAAGGAAGTACTAGATTTTCAACAACTTTTACTGATGGAAAAGACGTTGTTGAAACTTCAAAGCTTAAACGACTAGCTTTTTCTCTTAGTAATTCTCAAAAATTATCTGAGAAATTAACATTAAATACAAGTATTAAATTCAGCGATCAGGACGAAACAGCTAATCCAGTTGTAGCTACTGCTCCTATGAGTCCAAACGGAACAATTAGATATTTAGCACCAAATATAAATGTTAATGATTTTCTTGGTGAATATGGAAATGGAACAAGTAATGGATATAATGAATTGATCGCTTCAGATAATTTCTTTAATACTAACCCTTGGTTTGCAAAGTATAATAATATTACTTCTGCAAAGAAAGAAAGGTTATTAGGGGCTGTAAATTTAAAATATGACATTTCTGATAAGCTATATCTTAAAGGTCAAGCAGGATTTGATAAAGCAACTAATCATTTTAATAATACAACTATTGGTGGTGCACCTTTATTTCAGCCTGGTGTTGCCTATAATCCAAGAGGTCAATTGTTTGAGCAAACTCAACTAATCGATCAATATGATGCTGATGTTTTTTTAGGAACTGACTTTTTAGAGATAACTAATGAAATTTCAATGAATGGTTTTATTGGAGCAGGAACTTTTTCTTCAAAGGCAGAAAGTGTAGGTGTATTTGGAGATCAAACTGTAATACAAGGACTCTATACCGTTCTTAACACAGCATCTCAGTCAGGTTTATACGGATACCAAGCAAGACAAATTAATTCTGTATATGGATCTGCTGAGTTTTCTTTTGCAGATAATATATATTTAACAGCTACAGCTAGAAACGATTGGTTTTCAACGCTTTCAGCAGAGGGTAAATCAACTCCCAATAATGATCTTTATGGATCAGCAAGTATATCGGTTATACTTTCAGATATGTTAGAGCTTCCAGAGGCAATTTCATTTGCAAAAATTAGAGGAGGATATTCTCAAGTCGCTGGTGGAGCTAATGATCCTTACGGATTAAGCTTGACTTATGGACTAGTTGGTCAAGGACACTTAGGAAATCCACTTGGAGCTATAAATGGAGGGACAATTCCGAATGCTTTTATAACTCCTTTTGAAAAGAATGAAACTGAATTTGGTGTTGATTTAAAATTATTTGACAATAAATTATCAGTTGATTTAGCTTATTATTCAAATCAAACTTTAAGAGATATTGTTAATGCAACAGCATCTAATGCTTCAGGTTTTAATAGTACAACAATTAACCTTGGAGAAATACAAAACAAGGGTGTTGAATTATTAGTAAATTGGAAAGCAATTGATAAAGAAGATTTAGGTTTAGATTTAACACTTAATTATGCAAATAACCAAAGTGAAGTCATTAGAACTGATGAAAATAATGGAATTATTCAAGCTGGTGTTGCTGCTTTATTCCAATCTAATATTGGTCATATGCCAGGACAACCATTTGGTGTTATCTACGGTAGTTCATATGTTAGAGATGACCAAGGCAGAGTTGTACATCAAATAATGAATGGAATTCCAGTACCTAAGTCCGAAGCAGTCAATAAAGTATTAGGATTAGGTGTCGCTCCAACTCAAATGGGATTCGGTGCTAACTTAAGATATAAAAACTTTGTTTTTAATGCCTTTTTAGAAGGTAAGTTTGGAGGAAGTATTGTTTCTGCAACAAATCAATCCATGAAACAATATGGATTACATAGAGCTACTGTTCCTTCGGGCGGTAGAGAAAATGGATTTGTACCTAATGGAGTATTGGAAGATGGAAGTGTAATAACACAAAACATTTCCGGTGGAGATGTTTACCGTTACTGGACTATGAATTCTAAATTTGCAATTGGAGAAGAAAATGTTTATAAGAATGACTTTATAAGAATTAGCCAATTGAGCTTAGCATATCAAATTCCTAATGATTTATTAAAAGATATGTTTATAAAAAGTGCAAATGTTTCATTGGTTGGAAATAATTTAGGATTTTTATTAAACAATGTTCCAAACATTGACCCAGAAGCATACTACAACACTAGAAATGGTCAAGGTGTAGAAGCAATATCAATGCCAATAGGAGAATCTTTTGGCTTATCAGTTAACCTTAAATTTTAATTAAGATGAAAAAACTATTAACTTTATTTATAACTGTATCCTTGATGGTATTTGCTACATCATGTGATAATGACTTTGAGGATCTAAATGTAGATCCAACAGCGAGTACAGATTTAGATGTGAATCCAAAATTTTCATATCTTTTCTTAAAATCAGCAACTGAAGAATATGAACTGTCTTACACAAATATACTTTGTATTGGACAACTAACTCAACAAGTTATTGATCAAACTTTCCCACAATCTAGTATCTATACTGTTCGTGAAGATCTGCAATATGCTTGGTGGGAAACTCAATATACAACTACAATCAAGTCCGTTGTTGATATAATTAGTCAATTAGAGTCTGAAGGTAATTCAGGAACTGAAATGGGAATTGCTAGAATTTGGAAAGTATTTTTGTTCCATACAATTGTAGATCAATACGGAGACACTCCATATTTTGATGCTGGATCAGGATTCCTAACTGGAACTATCAGACCTGCTTATGATGATGCTCAAGAAATCTATATGGACATGTTAAATGAATTAGAAGAAGGTGTAGCACAAATAGGTTCTTCAAGTACTTTGGGAACCGCTGATCTAATTTATGGTGGTGATACCACTAAATGGAAAAAGTTCGGTAATTCGTTAATGCTTCGTTTAGCAATGCGTATTAAAAATGTAGATGCAGCTGCTTCTAATGAATGGGCAAATAAAGCCATAACTGGGGGAACAATGAGCTCTAATTCAGACACAGCATATATGGCTCACACTGATGGACCTACTGATTTAAATAGAAATGCTTGGGGAACATATGCTCCAAGGTATCCAAACGCAAGAATTGGAGCTACACTTTATAACTGGTTAGCTGATCATGGAGATCCAAGACTAAACATACTTGCAGACCCGAATGGACCTGCAGCTGGAAACAGATATGGTCTTGAAAATGATCAATTATTAGCTTTATATAATGAAACAGTTGACAGTTACGCTTCAGTTAACCCTGCAATAACACAAAATAATTCTCCTTGGGTTTTTCTTTCTTATGCACAAACTGCACTTTTAGAAGCAGAATTTGCAGCCGCTGCAGGAAATCATTCTTCGGCTGAAACTAAATATAATGATGGTGTTACAGCACACATGCAAATATGGGGGTCGCATTATGACGCATCATTAACTGTAGATAACTCTACTATTAATGATTATCTTACCACAAATCCATATGTTGCCTCTGAGGGTGAAAGAATGATTGGAGAACAATACTGGGCTGCATCATTCTTTGATTTCTTTGAATCTTTTTCAAACTTTAGAAGATCAGGATATCCAGAACTTCAACCTTTTGGTGGTGAGGCTCCACATCCAAGTAATACTACTAACGGACAAATTCCAAGAAGATTGATGTATCCTGCTAGTGAGGCTTCAGTTAATGCCGATAATTATCAAGCAGCAATACAATCTCAAGGTCCAAACAATCAAGTAACTAGAGTTTGGTGGGATGTAAATTAATTTTGAAAACTATTTAAATATTATATGTTTTTAGTTAATTCAGTAAAAAATAAAGGAGAGGAAACTCTCCTTTATTTTTTTTAATTTTGAATGTAAATTATGAAAAAGTTATTTATTTTATTTTTTTGCATTATTTCTGTATTTGTATACTTACTTTCAGTCAATTATACATCGAATACTAATGCAGAAAAGATTTCTACAAAACGTTTTACACTTTTAAAATCCAAGGAAACTGGTATCACGTTTAACAACAAAATAAAAGATACTAAAGATCAAAATATATTATTATATGCTAATTTTTATGGAGGTGCTGGAGTTGGAATTGGAGATTTTAACAATGATGGTCTTCAAGATATATATTTTGCCGGTAATTTAGTTGATGATAAAATGTATTTAAATCAAGGAAATTTAAAGTTTAAGGATGTTACTAAAAAATCTGGAATAATCAACGATGGTGGCTGGTCTACTGGAGTTACAATTGCTGATGTTAACAATGATGGATATGTAGATATTTATGTTAGTAGAGAACTCTATGACAATAATCCCAAATGGAGAACTAACTTATTATATATTAACAATACTGACGGCACTTTCACTGAGTCTGCAAAAAAATATGGCGTCGATGATTCACAAAGAACAAGACATTCTACATTTTTAGATTATAATAAAGATGGGTTTCTAGATCTTTTATTGTTAACTCAGCCTCCAAATCCCGGAGGATATTCAATGTTTTCCGGAACAGAATTGTTAAAACCCGAATACCATTTAAAATTATTTAAAAATACTGGAAAAGATTCTTTTATTGATGTTAGTGACGATACAGGAATAAAGCAAACAGGTTTTCCAAACGCAGTCTCTGCTAGTGATTTAAATAATGATGGATGGACTGATCTGTATATAGCTAATGATTTTTATTCACCTGATTTCCTATTTATAAATAATCAAGATGGAACTTTTACAAATATTGCTAATGATGCATTAAATCACATGTCTTATTATAGTATGGGTGTAGATATTGCAGATATAAATAATGATGCACTTTTAGATATTTTTGTTGTAGATATGGTTGCAGAAGATAATTACCGATTAAAATCAAATATGAGTGGTATGAATCCTAATAGGTTTTGGGAGGTTGTTGAAGATAGTGGCAGTTATCAGTACATGTATAACGCAGTGCAATTAAATAATGGAAATACTACTTTTAGTGATGTAGCTCAGTTCACTGGGATGGCAGCAACAGATTGGAGCTGGTCAAACTTAATAGCAGACTTTGATAATGATGGATTAAAAGATACCTATGTAACCAACGGATTACTTTTTGATATCCGTAATACAGATGCAGACAGAAATGTAGCTTATTTTATTGATAAAAAGCGATATGATTGGCTTGAGAAATACCCTGATGGTGGGAATATAAAAAGTGTATTTGATATTTTAAATCTTGATGAAATTACTAGTTTAATTCCATCTCAACCATTGAAGAATTATGCTTTTAAAAATAATGGTAATCTTGAATTTGAAAAAATTATGGACGAATGGGGATTGAATGAAGAGTCTTTTTCAAATGGATCTGCTTATGCTGATTTAGACAATGACGGAGATTTAGATTTAGTAGTTAATAATATTAATAGTGAAGCATTTTTGTATAGAAATAATTCAGAAAAAATTATAAATAGTAACTTTGTTAGAATTGAAATATATGATGACGAACATAAGCCTGTTTTAGGTACAAGACTATCATTATACTCTGAAGATCTTATACAAACTTCTGAATCTACAAACGTTAGAGGAATATATTCTACGAGTGAACCATTTGTGCATTTTGGACTTCAAAGCAAGACTAAAGTTGATAGTTTGGTTATTGATTGGCCAAACAATACAAGAACAGTTAAAAAAAATCTGGCAGTAAATCAAACTCTCAAAATTAAAATGAATGATAATAATTTCAAAAAAATCAATCAGACCAGTATAAAACCCAATAAGCTATTTTTTAGCAATACAACTGATTTTTTTGATATTGATTTCACACACAAGGAAAATTCATTTGATGATTATGAATATCAGATACTTCTTCCTCATAAACTTTCTCAAATGGGACCAGCATTAGCTAAAGGAGATATCAATAATGATGGTTTAGATGATATTTACATAGGTGGTGCTAATGGTTTTAGTCCTAAACTATATTTACAAAAAAATAATGGGAATTTTTATTTAATTAACCCAAGTTATTGGCAAAAACAAAGCGCTTTTGAAGATATCGATGCATTATTTGTTGATATAAATAACGATGGTTTTCAAGATATATATGTTGTAAGTGGTGGTAATGAGTATGAGGACAAGAATTCAAATTATAATGACAGAGTTTATATAAATGATGGTAAAGGTAATTTTTCAAGGGGAGATATCATTGACTTATCTCCGCACAGTGGTTCTATTGTAAAAGCATCAGATTATGATAATGACGGAGATATAGATCTTTTTATTGGTGGTAGACATATTCCTCACCAATATCCATTACCTGCATCAAGTATGCTATTAAGAAATGATAACGGACAATTAGTAAACGTTACAAGTAAAATAGCAAAAGAATTTAACAAATTAGGGATGGTAACAGATGCTGTTTGGAGTGACTATGATAAAGATGGAGACATTGATATAATACTAGTTGGAGAATGGATGCCAATCACAGTTTTTAACAATATTAACGGTATTTTTAAGAAATCATCCAATTTAAATGGGTTAGAAAACTCTGATGGATGGTGGTTTAGTTTAGAAAAAGGAGATTTTGATGGAGATGGTGATATTGATTTTATAGCTGGAAATCTTGGACTTAATTATAAATACAAAACTTCTCAAGAAAAACCTTTTGATATATATTATGACGATTTTGATTTAAACGGTCAAAAGGATATTGTTCTTGGTTATTATAACGATAATAAACACTATCCGTTAAGAGGTTTTTCATGTTCAGCTCAACAAATTCCTGACTTAAAAGATAAAATAAAAAAATATGATGTATTTGCAGCACTTGAAATTGACCAAGTTTATGGAGATGATAATTTAGATAATTCTTTACATTATAAAGCTAAAACATTTGCATCTTCGTACGTTGAGAATATAGGAAATGGAAGTTTTAAATTATCATCACTACCATCACAAGCTCAGCTATCAAATATTAATGATATTCTTGTTGATGATTTTAATAATGACGGTAATTTAGATTTACTAACTATTGGAAATTTATTCGTTTCTGAAATTGAAACCCCTAGAAATGATGCAGGAAATGGATTGTTAATGTACGGAAAAGGAGATGGAAATTTTGAAGTATCTAGTCCTGTTAGTAGCGGCTTATTTGCCAATAAAGATGCAAAGAAAATAATTAAGATTTCTAATAAAAATGAACTAAAAATTTTAATATCTAATAATAATGATGATCTGCAATGTTTTACAATAAATGATGATTAAATATTTTTTTCTACAAATAATCCTATATAATATTTTTCTATCATAAAAAAAATCATGCATTTATAAGTTTAAATACGTTATTGGTCGAAGTATTTTAAAAGACATGAATTATTATTGTAATTTAATTTAAGAATAATTTTTCTTCTATTAGTTTATATTAAGTTTAAAGAAGAGTGATTTAAATCACTCTTCTTTTTATATTGAATAATAAAATTTTGGGATTTAATTAAACCTTTTAAAAACTAAATCTGATATGAAAGGAAATTTTTTACTTATAACATTAACTTTATTATCATCATTACTAATCAACTCACAAAATTGGAGTGAATTTGCTAATACAAGTCGTTATGATAAAGCAAATCTAGAACTTGCATTAAATACCGAGAGTCATAATAGAGTTGTCTTTATGGGAAATTCAATTACTGAGGGCTGGGTTATTATGCATCCCCAATTCTTTAAAAATAAAGGATATATAAATCGTGGAATAGGAGGCCAAACAACTCCTCAAATGTTACTAAGATTTAGACAAGATGTTTTGAATTTAAATCCAAAAGTGGTAGTAATCTTAGCTGGAACTAATGACATAGCAGGAAACACAGGATATACATCAGAAGAAGATATTTTAGGAAACATTAAATCAATGGCAGAGATTGCTAATTCAAATGGAATTAAGGTAATTATCTCTTCAATTTTACCAGCTATTGAATATTTGTGGAAGCCAGGTTTAGACCCTGCTACAAAAATTATAAAAATTAATAAAGAATTAAAATTATTTTCTGACAAAAATGGATTTATTTATCTAGATTATTATTCCGAAATGGTTGATGATAAAGGAGGTTTAAAAGTCCCTGATTACACATCAGCTAATGATTTAGTGCACCCAAATTTAAACGGATATTTAGTAATGGAAAAATTAGTGGAAGATGCAATAAACAAGGCATTAAAATAAATTTACATATGAGATTCTTTATTTTAATATTTGCCTCAACTTTATTTGTTTTATTTACTACTTGTGAAAATTCTAAAAACATAAAATTAGAACTAAATTCACTTTTTTCTGATCACATGGTCCTTCAGCAACAAGATAGTGTAACGTTTTGGGGAAAAAGTATTCCTTCAATCAAAATAAATGTAAATACTAGCTGGGGTCAAAAATCTATGACAGAATCTGATAAAAACGGAGAATGGAAGCTAAAAATACTAACTCCTTCAGCTGGTGGTCCATATGTAATCGATGTTAAAACAAGTAAAGACAAAATTTCAATAAAAGATGTATTGATTGGTGAAGTATGGCTAGCCTCTGGCCAATCAAATATGGAAATGGATTTTGACTATTGTTGCAACACCACAGATTACTCTGAATTTGAAATGAGAACTGCAAATTTCTCTAAAATCAGAATGTTTAATGTATCAAAAAACATGCAATCATCTCCAATTAATAACCTTGATGGAAAATGGATAAAAGCAGTAAAAGATAGTATAGTTAACTTTAGTGCTACAGGATATTTCTTTGCTAAAAAATTATATAATGAATTAAAAGTTCCAATTGGAATAATTAATGCCAGCTTGGGAGGGACAGATATTGAAGCGTGGACAAGTAAGGAAAAATTAAAAACTATAGATTTTATGGATTCTCATATGAATTCACATGACAAAATAAAATTAGGATATTTAAATTCTAGGAACTGGTTTTCACAATTTGAGTCCATAAAATTACCATCGGATGTTTTTTATTTATTTTTAGATGATCCACTTGGGTTACCTGAAAGTTGGAAAGACATTGATTTTAAAGACCAAAAATTTATTAATTCTTATGACTTTGATCAAACAAAATGGAGTCAAATATCAATTCCTGGAATATTTGACAATATTTTTTTAACCAATGACTTTGATGGTACAATTTTATTTAAAAAAACATTTAATATTAAAGAAATTAAAGGAGATTATAGTGTTGAGATAGGAGAGACTATCGATATGGATTTCACTTACTTAAATGGCATTAAAATTGGCTCAAGTTTAGGAAAAAAAAGTAGAAATACTAAGTCGTATGAAATTGACAAAAATATTCTGAAAATTGGATTAAATACTATTTCTATCCGTGTAATTAACCAAAATAAAGTAGGTAAAATTGGTAAAATCAATCTATTGAACTCTTTGGGAAATAACCAATCTTTAAACGGTAAATGGGATTATATAGTTTTAGCTGAAATTTATAATGATTTAGAGGATTTCAAATGGCCATATATGTCATTCTATTTATATGACAATGATAACATCGATTTTTCAAAAAGACCGAAAGTTATAAATCTTTCTCCAAACTCAAAATCAGTTCTTTTTAATGCAATGATCAATCCGCTAGTTCCGTATAAAATCAAAGGAGCTATTTGGTACCAAGGAGAAAATAATGTTGCAAGATTCAAAGAATATGAGACTCTCCTCCCCGCACTGATAGAAGATTGGCGAGAAAAGTGGGATACTAATTTTCCATTTTATTATGTTCAAATAGCACCTTATGAAGATTACAATGGACTTTCCTCATATCTTAGAGAATCTCAACGAAAAGCATTAAAGCTAGACAAAACTGGTATGGTAGTCACTTTAGATATTGGTGAAACAAATGACATTCATCCATCTAATAAACACGATGTGGGATACAGGTTAGCTGGACTTGCTTTAAAAAATGATTATAATAAAAAAATAACAGCCTCTGGTCCACTCTATAAAAACTTTGAAGTAAATGGTAAAGAAATTTTTATAGATTTTAATTCTATTGGAACAGGACTTGTTTTAAATTCAAATAAAATATCTGAATTTGAAATAGCTGGAAAAAACAAAATATATTTTAAGGCTAACGCAAAAGTTGTTGGTAAAAGAATTAGTCTTTCGTCTAGAGAAGTTGTAAAACCAATGTATGCTAGATACGCATGGAGTGATGTTAGTATAGCTACTTTATTTAATAAAGAAGGCTTACCGGCTTCTTCGTTCTCGACAGAATGAAATAATTATTTAATTAGGGAGTTATCGATTATTTCTTTTACAACTTCTTCATTTAATAAAGTACTAATATCTCCTAATTGATTCTTTTCATTACAAGCTATTTTTCTTAGAATCCTTCTCATTATTTTTCCAGAGCGAGTTTTGGGTAAACCGTTAGTAAATTGAATTTTATCTAACTTCGCAATAGGACCAATCCTATCTGTTATCAATTGATTAATCTCCTTTCTTACATTTTCATGATTTCTAGTTTCACTAATATCTTTTAGAGTTATATATCCATATAAAGCACTTCCTTTAATATCATGAGGAAAACCAACTATTGCAGACTCTGCTACAGCTGGGTGTTCATTAATAGCATCTTCAATAGGTGCAGTTCCCAAGTTGTGTCCAGAAACAATTATTACATCATCAACCCTTCCTGTTATTCTGTAATATCCTACTTCATCTCTTAAAGCACCATCTCCTGTAAAGTATTTGTTTTCAAATGCTGAAAAATATGTTTCTTTATAACGATTATGGTTACCCCAAATAGTTCTAGCTATACTAGGCCAAGGAAATTTTATACATAGCTTTCCTTCAACTTGATTTCCTTTTAATTCTTCGTTATTTTCATCCATTAAACAAGGTTGAATACCAATAAAAGGTAATGTAGCATAAGTTGGTTTGGTGGGTGTTACGTATGGAATAGGAGTAATCATTATTCCACCTGTTTCAGTTTGCCACCAAGAGTCAATAATTGGGCTTTTTTTCTTTCCAACATTTTCATTATACCAATGCCAGGCTTCTTCGTTAATAGGCTCACCTACAGAACCTAATACTTTTAAAGTCGATAAATCATAATTATCAATAAATGAGGATCCTTGTTTAGCTAAAGCTCTAATTGCTGTAGGTGCAGTATAAAATTGGCTTACTTTATGTTTTTGTATGATATCCCAAAAACGTCCATAATCTGGATAACTTGGAATGCCTTCAAACATTAGAGTTGTAGCTCCATTTGCCAATGGACCATAAACTATGTAGCTATGACCAGTAATCCACCCAATATCCGCGGTACACCAATAGACATCGTTTTCTCTGTATTGAAATGCATTTTTAAAAGTATATGCTGTGTAAACCATATAACCAGCAGTAGTATGAACCATTCCCTTTGGCATACCTGTAGATCCAGAAGTATATAAGATAAATAAAGGATCTTCTGCATCCATTACTTCTGCTTCACATTGATCTGAACTATTTTCTAATAGTGGAGCTAACCAATAATCTCGGCCATCTTTCATATCAACATTAGTCATTATTCTTTTAACTACTAATACAGTTTTTACACAGTTACAATTCTGTAATGCCTCATCAACTATAACTTTTAAATCTATAGTTTTAGTTCCACGAAATGAACCATCTGCAGTAATAACCATTTTACAATCTGAGTCATTAATTCTAGTTGCTAACGCTTTAGCAGAAAACCCTGCAAAAACAACTGAGTGAATTACTCCAATTCTAGCACAAGCAAGAACAGAAATAGCTAATTCAGGAATCATTGGTATATAAATACAGACTCTATCTCCTTTTTTTATTCCTTTTTTCTTGAGTACATTAGCAAATTTATTTACTCGATTATGAAGCTCATTATATGTTATGTGTTCAGGTTTTTCTTCGGGGTTATTAGGTTCAAATAAAATTGCTGTTTTATTGCCTCTAGTTGTTAAATGTCTATCAATACAATTTTCGGTAATATTTAATTTAGCTCCTTCAAACCACTTAACCTCTGGTTTTGAAAAATCCCATTTTAAAACTGAATTCCATTTTTTTCTCCATAAAAAATGTTCTTCTGCTATTTCTTCCCAAAAATTTTCAGGTTCACGAACAGATTTTCTGTATACCTTGTAATATTCTTCTAGATGTTTTATGTGATAGTTACTCATAAAGATATTTATTTAATTTAAAAGTATTAATTTTTATTTTAAAATTACCAATCTATGTGATTGTCAATAAAATTGATCAAATCTTTAGACATAACTTGATTGTCTTCTTCTGATGGGTGTGTATTAGATTCAATATACGGCATAATGTGGGTGTATATCTTATTGTCTTTTAAATTATTAACTGCTGTTTTAATATATTTTATCCATTTTGAATCTTGTTTTGCTGCATCCATACTTCCAAGTGTACAGATAATATTTGTCTTTGGATATTGTTTTCTTAAATTTAGAATAAAGTTTTGGTAAGCAGTTATTAGCTGATTATCAGTTGGGGGTGTTTTGTTAAAACGTTTAATATATTCTTCATGATTAGGTAACTCAACTAACCATGAATCATTTTGGAATAAATTAACCACAACAATATCAGGGCTATAATTTGAAAAATCCCAGAAACTGGATGAATCTGTTGGAATTAATTTATTATATATCTCAGGCATTATTAAGGAATCCCAACTAACAGTAACCCCTATACCACTTTTACATATACAATGATACTTCGCATTGTAATGTCTTGCTGTAAGAGCAGCATAACTTTTATAGTTATTAGTGTAAATACTATCGTGCAAATCTCTTCCTGATAAATCATCTACAGCATATCCTGCAGAAACAGAATTACCATAAAACTCCATTTTTCTTTTCTTAACATTAGATTTAGGTAATACTTTACCATTATTAATCTTAAAGCCATAGAAATTACTTAAGCCATTTCCCCATTCTGTTCGTTTAAAAATCTCAACAGAGTGTTTCCCTTTTTCAAGATTTGAAGCTAATTCATAAGATCGTTTTACTGAATCAAGTTTTAAAATATTAGAAAACTCATTATCAATAAAAATATTATAATAATTTTCACCAATTTCATCACTAAAAATTGCATTAATAGACTCTCCTTCAAAATTTAATTTAATCGAAGTTCCAGACCAAGATATTTGTGCTGCTTCTAAACTAACAGTATCAATACGGCCTGAGTATTCAATATCAGAGTTAGTAAAACCAACAAATAATGGTTTTTTTTGCGTACAACTAATTAGTATTGAAAAAAAAACAAGAAAAACTATGAATATTTTTTTCATAAAATTATTAAATCTTTAAAAATTAGTGTGTCGCTTCTCCTGCGTTACTAGGTATTCTAATATTTTCAACCATATCTTGTACAGAATTTGGAGGTTCAGATGTAAATTTCATTACAGAAATAGAAATAACAAAATTTAAAATCATGGCTACAGTTCCAAATCCTTCAGGAGAAATTCCAAACCACCACTCAGCTTTAGTGCCGCCACCAAACCAACCAAATTTAAACTTCGTCATATAAAAAAGCATAAATAAAATGCCTATTATCATCCCTGAAATAGCTCCTTCTTTATTCATTTTTTTATAAAAAATACCTAATATTATAGCTGGAAAAAATGAAGCTGCAGCCAAACCAAAAGCTAATGCTACTGTCGCAGCAACAAATCCAGGGGGGTTAATACCAAAATATCCTGCTATACATACAGCTACTACAGATGATAAACGCGCAGCGATCAATTCACCTTTTTCAGAAATTTTCGGATTTATAATTTTCTTAATCAAATCGTGAGAAACTGAAGCAGAAATTACCAATAATAAACCAGCAGCTGTTGATAATGCAGCAGCTAATGCTCCTGCTGCAACTAAAGCTATTACCCAATCAGGTAGCTTTGCGATTTCTGGATTAGCCAAAACCATTATATCATTATCTACAATTAATTCATTATTATTTGTATCGGCTAAATACTGAATCAATCCATCATCATTTTTATCCGTAAATTTTATTAATCCAGTAGTTTCCCATTTTTTAAACCACTCAGGTACAGTTGCATATGGTTGGTTAGAAACAGTTTCAATCATATTAGTTCTAGCGAAAACTGCTACTGCTGGTGCAGTGGAGTATAAAATAACTATGAGTAATAATGCAATCCCTGCAGATTTTCTTGCATCTTTTACTCTTTTTACTGTAAAAAATCTAACAATTACATGTGGTAATCCAGCAGTCCCAACCATTAATGCAAGAGTTATTGAAAACACATCAATAATAGATTTTGATCCTTCAGTGTACTCGGCAAAACCTAAATCTGTGCTCAAACCATCTAACTTATCTAGTAAAAAAACTCCAGACCCATCAGACAACTGCCCTCCAAACCCTAGTTGTGGAATTGGGTTGCCTGTCATTTGTATGGATATGAAAATTGCAGGAACCATAAAAGCAAAAATTAGAACACAATATTGAGCTACTTGAGTGTATGTAATTCCCTTCATTCCACCAATTACAGCGTAAAAGAGAACTATTATCATGCCAATTATAACTCCAGTATTTATATCAACTTCCAAAAAACGTGAAAAAACTAATCCAACCCCTCTCATCTGACCGGCTACATAAGTAAAGGAAACAAGAAGAGCACAAAGAACAGCTACAAAACGGGCTGTATTAGAATAGTAACGATCACCAATAAAATCAGGTACGGTAAATTTTCCGAATTTACGAAGATATGGAGCTAATAATAAAGCTAAAAGGACATATCCACCTGTCCATCCCATTAAATAAACAGCACCGTCGTATCCTGCAAAGGAAATGATGCCAGCCATAGAAATAAATGATGCCGCACTCATCCAATCTGCAGCAGTAGCCATTCCATTTGCTAATGGTGAAACTCCCCCTCCTGCAACATAAAATTCTTTAGTGGATCCTGCTCTGGACCAAATTGCTATTCCAATGTATAGCGCAAAAGTAATACCAACAATTATGTAAGTCCAATTTTGTACTCCAATTTCATTCTCAATTAAACTAATCATCATACCCATATTTTTCATCAAGTTTATTCATTAAATGAACATATACAAATATTAAAATTACAAACACATACATAGAGCCTTGCTGAGCAAACCAAAAACCTAATTTAAATCCACCAAATTTAAATTCATTTAACAAATCTTTGAACAAAATTCCCGCTCCAAATGAAACAAAAAACCAGATAAACATTAATATGGCGACATATCTAATATTTTCTTTCCAATAAGAACTAGCATTTTTATTTGTCATAATTTTATTATTTATTTATCAAGTTATCCATTTTTTTTAAAAGAAAAAAAATAAAGATTTTTAATTAAAATTCATATCTCTTGAACGCCTCAATAGCTGCATAATCTGCCATACCTAATGAGTGATATTTATTAGCTGTTAATCTGTTTCTCTGTTCGGCACGTAACCAAAACTCTCTATTATCATCCCCTTGAAACATAACTCCGTCTTTTTGAGATTGATGACAAAAAATAGCATTTCTTTTTTTCAATACTTGATTAGGACTCAATGGCACAGCCATTTCAATTTCGTGTATTTCCCATTCATGCCATGCTCCCCTATATAACCAGACCCAACAATTATTCATAAATTCTTTTGATTTTAATTGTTTAATAGATTCAAAAAGTGAATTTAAACATACTTTATGTGTTCCGTGAGGGTCAGCTAAATCACCAGCTGCATATATTTGATGAGGTTTAATATCTTCAATAATTTTTGTCATAATACAAATATCATCTTCAGAAAGTTTATTTTTTTTTATTTTTCCTGTTTCATAAAATGGAAGATTTAAAAAATGCACATTTTCATCAATTAATTTTAAAGATCTTGTAGCTGCTAAGGATTCACTTTTTCTGATTAGACCTTTTAGTATACGAACATTTTCTGCATCAATTGAATCAATATTTTTATTAGTAAGATTTTGAATAATACTATCATTTATTTTACTCTTGTTAAGATTGTTGCTAACCTCAGCAAATTTTAAAGCCTCTTGATCTGAAACAGCAATATTTCCAGATGTCTGATAAGCCACATGAACTTCATGACCTTGTTCAATTAACCTATCTAATGTTCCACCCATTGAAATAACATCATCATCTGGATGAGGGCTAAAAATAAGAACTCTTTTTTTTGCTGGATTTGATCTTTCTGGTCTTTTTGAATCATCTGATTTTGGTTTTCCACCTGGCCAACCTGTAATAGTATGCTGAAGTTTATTAAACATTTCAATATTTAAATTATATGATTTACCCTGTTCAGCTAGTAAGCTGGACATACTGTTATCATTATAATCTTTATCAGTTAATTTTAATATAGATTTATTTGTTTTTTCACACAACCAAAATATTGCCCTGCTTTTTAATTCTTTATTCCAAACACAAGGTTTAACAAGCCAAGGAGTTTTAGTTCTAGTTAATTCACCTGCAGCTTCATTATCTAACACAAAAGTTGTGTTATTGTGATTTTGAAGATATGTTGCGGGTACCTTAGATGAAATTTCACCTTCAATGGTTTCTTTTATAATTTGTGACTTATGCTGACCCCATCCCAACAAAATAATTCTTTTAGCTGCCATTACTGTTCCAATACCCATAGTAATAGCCTTTTTGGGCACATTATCTATGCCTTGAAATGAGGATGCTGCATCAGATCTAGTTAAATGATCTAAAGTAATACTTCTTGTGCCTGAATTTAGGTGTGATCCAGGTTCATTAAATCCTATATGTCCAGTTCTTCCAATTCCAAGTAATTGAATATCTAAACCACCATAATCCCTAATTTTTAGTTCGTAGTCAATACAATATTGATATATATCATCATCAGAAATTGTTCCATCAGGAATATGTATATTTTCTGCAAAAATATCTATATGATCAAAAAAATGTTCATGCATGAAAAAATAATAACTTTGAATATCTTTTCTGTCCATTGGCAGGTATTCATCTAAGTTAAATGTTATGACATTGTGAAAACTTAGTTTTTCATCATTATGCATTTTTATTAATTCATTATATACTCCTATGGGGGAAGACCCTGTAGCTAAACCAATTATACATTTCTCATTATTTTTTTGTTTTGATCTTATTAAACTAGCAATTTCTTGCGCCACTAATATTGAGGCAGTATTAGAATTATTAAAAACTACATTATGTATTTTTTCATATCTACTTTCTTCTAATTCACCAGGTCTTTTAAATGAGATGTCTTGGAATTTCATTTTTTGAATTTATAGTTACGAGTATAATTTTTTTTAAAATTAATTTTTAAAGTATTAGTTATAAAATTTTATATACCAACGACATTTTATTTGGTATGAATGTCATATTTAAAGATTATAAACATTAGCTAAACTTTTATTTATCAGATAATAAACGAGTCACAAGTATTTAAAAAATAAAAAGGAGACAAACTTTCGAATGTCTCCCATTTGGTACTCAAGGTGGGAATCGAACCCACACGACCGAAGTCACTGGATTTTGAATCCAGCGCGTCTACCAGTTCCGCCACTTGAGCATAATAATTGATTTGCGAAAATAATAATAATTAGTAATAAGTCCCCAAAATATTATGCATATAATAACAGCTCACTGAAAATTAATTTATATTTTTGTCACTAATATTCTTAACATATCTAATAGACTAAATAACAGTAAATTATAATGAGCAAAACACAAGTAAAACCAAAGTTATTTCACTGTTCAAAGACAGAAATACTTGCAAAAAATATTGCTAATTCATTTGGAGCTGATTTAGGAAAAATAATTACTTCACATTATAGTGATGGTGAATTTCAGCCATCTTATGAAGAATCTATTAGAGGTACTAGAATATTTATTATAGGTTCAACTAATCCTTCCTCAGAAAATTTAATGGAGATGTTATTAATGATTGATGCTGCTAAACGTGCATCTGCCAGACATATAACAGCTGTTATCCCATATTTTGGCTGGGCAAGACAAGATAGAAAAGACAAGCCACGTGTTCCAATTGCCGCTAAGATGATTGCTAAAATACTGGAATCAGCTGGAGCAACTAGAATTATTACAATGGATTTACATGCAGACCAAATTCAGGGATTTTTTGAAATTCCTGTAGATCATCTTTATGCATCAACCATCTTTTTACCCTATTTACAAAGTCTAAATTTAGAAAATTTAACCATAGCTTCACCTGACATGGGAGGATCAAAACGTGCTTATGCCTATGCAAAAGCATTAGAAAGTGATGTAGTTATTTGCTATAAGCAAAGAGCAAAAGCTAATGTTATTTCACATATGGAATTGATCGGTAACGTAGAAGGAAAAAATGTAGTCCTTGTCGATGATATGGTAGATACTGCAGGTACACTGACTAAAGCTGCTGATCTTATGATAGAAAAAGGTGCACTAAGTGTAAGAGCAATTTGCACTCATCCTATATTGTCTGGTAACGCTTATAATAATATAGATAACTCAAAACTTAAAGAATTAATAGTCACGGACTCTATTCCATTAATTAGTTCAAATTCTAAAATTAAAGTGTTATCTTGCGCCGATTTATTTGCTGATGTTATGAAAAGAGTTCATAATAATGAGTCAATAAGTTCGAAATTTATTATGTAAATAATTAAATAAAAATCAAACAATGAAATCAATTACAATTAACGGATCTAAAAGAGAAAGCGTAGGCAAAAAGTCAACAAAAGCCTTACGTAATGCTGGACAGGTACCTTGCGTTATATACGGAGGAGATACCCCATTGCATTTCTCTGCACCAGAGTTGGCATTCTCTAAACTTGTATATACATCAAAAGCGCATACAGTTGTAGTTACACTTGATAGTGGAGAAAAATTAGACGCAGTTTTACAGGACATTCAGTTTCACCCAGTTACGGACAGAATTTTGCATATTGACTTTTATCAGTTATTTAATGATAAACCAATTGCCATGAATATTCCAGTAAATATTGTTGGAAATTCAATAGGAGTAAAAATGGGTGGAAATCTTCAAAAAAATCAACGAAAGTTGAGAATTAAAGCTCTTCCTACTAATTTACCAGATTATATAGAAATTGATATCAGTAAACTTGAAATCGGTCAGAGAGTATACATTAGAGAAATTTTAAATGATTCATACACTTTCTTACAACCTGAAAGTACTGTCGTTTGTCAAATTAGAAGAGCTAGAGCTGGTTTAGTTGAAGCTACTCTAGAAGATGAGGATGATGAAGGTTCAGAAGAAACTGGCGATTCTAAAGAAGCACCTGCTGATGGGGCTGCAGCACCTGCCGCACCTGCTGAAGGAGCTGATGATGCGGCAAAATAAATATTTAGTTATTTATTAAGTTATTCAAAGCATTCTGGCAAATATGTCAGAATGCTTTTTTATTTTTGTGGTATTAGATTTAAACGATGAAAAAGTATTTAATTGTTGGTTTAGGAAACATTGGTCAGGAATATACTAACACAAGACATAATATTGGATTTGAAATATTAGATTCTTTTGCAGATAAAGCCAATATTTCATTTTCAAATGCGAGATTTGGTAGTATAAGTGAATACAAGTTTAAAGGACGTTCGTTTATTTTTCTAAAACCAAATACTTACATGAACCTTAGTGGATCAGCGGTCACACACTGGCTTAAGTCTGAAAAAATCCCACTCACTAACTTACTGATTATTAGTGATGATTTAAACCTTCCGTTCGCAAAATTAAGATTAAAACCAAGTGGTAGTAACGGAGGTCATAATGGATTAAGAGATATTGAAAGTTCATTAAATACTACTGAATATAATAGATTGAGGGTTGGAATTTCTAATGAATTTAAAAAAGGACAGCAAAGTAATTTTGTTTTATCTAAATTTTCTGACGAAGAACTTTTAAAGCTAACCGAACTTAAAGAAACTGTTAATGAATTAATTATTTCATTTGTAATGAGCGGAATCTCTATTACGATGAATACATATAATTTAAAAAATTGATTAGAGAAAACTTAAAAGATTATAATTCAACAAAGCCATCTGTGATAACTATAGGAACTTTTGACGGAGTTCATATTGGTCACAAAAAAATTATTAATCAACTAACATCTATATCCTCAAAGAATAACTTAATTTCAATATTGTTGTCATTTTTTCCTCACCCTAAAATGGTATTACAAAATGACAAAGAACTTAAGTTAATTAATACAATTCAAGAGAAAGAGGGTTTATTAAATAGTTTAAACTTAGATTACTTGATAATTAAAGAGTTTACTAAAGAATTTTCAAGACTAAGTGCACTAGAATTTGTTCGTGATATTCTTGTCAACAAACTTAACGCTAAGCATATAATAATTGGTTACGATCATCATTTTGGTAGAAATAGAACTGCAAATATTGAGCAGTTAAAAGAATTTGGAGAGTTATATGATTTTAAAGTGACAGAAATTTTAGCTCAAGATATTGATGATATTGCAATAAGCTCAACAAAAATCAGAAAGTCTTTAATCAATGGTGAAATTAGATTGGCTAATAAATTCTTAGGTTATAATTTCTTTTTTAGTGGAAATGTTGTCCATGGCAATAATATTGGAAAAACTATTTCCTTCCCAACGGCTAATATTAAAATAGATGCACCATATAAATTAGTTCCTAAAAATGGAGTTTACATAGTCAAAACTATTATTGACAATCAAATTACTTTTGGGATGATGAATATAGGTTATAACCCCACTTTTAATGGCAAACAAAAGTCTATTGAAATTCATTTTATGAATTTTAACAAAAACATCTACGATAAAACTTTAACTATTGAAATGATTTTGAGAATTAGAAATGAAATAAAATTTAATTCAGTGGATGATTTAAAAAAACAACTTGAACAAGACAAACTAAGTACTTTGAACTATATTAAGAGTTTAAATATTTGATATCAAATCAAATATGATTAATTTGGATTAATTATTATTTTTTATATGTTAGAAATAAATTTTATTAAGGAAAATAAAGATTTAGTAGTTAAGTCACTTTCTAAAAGAAATTTGGATTCGTCTTCTATGATTGAGTCTGTTATTGATATAGATATTAAAAAGAGGAAGATTCAAACTGAACTTGATTCTATATTACATCAGTTAAATTTAATTTCGAAAGATATTGGAGATTTGTTTAAAAAAGGACTTCAAAAAGATGCCCAAATTTTAAAAGAAAAAACTGTTAAGTTAAAAGAAAATAGTAAAAAGTTAAACGAAGATTTAATAACTACTAAAGAAGAATTACAAAGTATTCTTAATAAAATACCAAATATTCCCCACGAATTAGTTCCTATTGGTAAAAGTGAAGAAGATAATGTTGAAATATTTAGTGACGGTGATATACCAAAACTTATGGAAGGATCTCTACCTCACTGGGAAATTGCTAAAAAATATGATATAATTGATTTTGAGTTAGGAAATAAGATTACAGGTGCTGGTTTTCCTGTCTACAAGGGCAAAGGTGCTAAATTACAGAGAGCATTAATTTCTTTCTTTCTTGATATGAATACTCAAGCTGGATATAATGAAGTTCAAGTTCCTCATTTAATTAATGAGCAATCAGGATTCGGGACTGGCCAATTACCTGACAAAGAAGGTATGATGTATTATATTAATGAAGATAATTTGTATTTAATTCCAACTGCTGAAGTTCCAGCCACAAATATTTTTAGGGATGAAATTGTTCTAGAATCTGACTTACCTAAATTGCTAACATCTTATACTCCATGTTTCAGAAGAGAAGCTGGTAGTTATGGTGCACATGTAAGAGGTTTAAATAGATTGCATCAATTTGATAAAGTAGAAATTTTAAGAGTTGAGCATCCAAATAATTCATATGCTGCTCTTGATACAATGGTAGAACATGTAAAATCTATTATCAATAAATTAAAGCTTCCTTATAGAATTTTAAAATTATGTGGATCAGATTTAGGGTTCACTTCCTCTTTGACTTATGATTTTGAGTTATTTTCAGCTGGGCAAAGTAAATGGTTAGAAGTATCGTCAGTTTCAAATTTTGAGACATTTCAAGCAAATAGGTTAAAATTAAGATTTAAAAACAAATCTGGAAAGACACAACTTGCACATACATTAAACGGAAGTTCATTAGCCCTTCCAAGAGTATTAGCTACTTTGCTAGAGAACAATCAAACTCCAAATGGTATCGTTATCCCTGATGTTCTTGTCCCTTATACAGGGTTCTCTATAATTGATTAATTATGAGAAATGTCAAGCCAAAAAAATATTTAGGTCAACATTTTTTAAATGATGAAAATATTGCTAGAAAAGTAGTTGATTCTTTGTCTTTATGTAATTATTTAAATGTTTTAGAAATTGGTCCTGGCACAGGAGTTCTTACAAAATATTTGATAAAAAAAAATATTAATTTAAAACTTATTGAAATAGATAATGAATCGGTTGAGTTTCTAAAATCAGAACTATTTATAGATCCGTCAATTATATTAGAACACGATTTTTTGAAATTGGATTTATCAAATGTTTTTTCAGAAAATTTTGCTATAATTGGTAATTTCCCTTATAATATTTCAACTCAAATTATTTTTAAAGTTTTAGAAAATAAAAATAATATTCCTGAATTAATTGGAATGTTTCAAAAGGAAGTTGCAGAAAGAATTTGTGAAAAAAAAGGAAGTAAAAAATATGGAATACTTTCTGTTTTGACCCAAGCTTATTTCGATACACAATATTTATTTTCAGTACCTGCTTCAGTATTTACACCTCCTCCAAAAGTTATTTCTGCTGTAATAAGGCTTGTGAGAAAAGAACAGATTAATATTAATTATAACGAAAAACTTTTTTTTAAAGTTGTTAAATTATCTTTTCAGCAAAGAAGAAAAACTCTTAGAAATAGCTTAAAGTCTTTTAATTTAAGTGATATTTTAAGAGAAGATGCTATCTTTGATTTAAGACCAGAACAATTATCCGTTAGAGATTTCATATATATAACGGATTTAATTGATAAAAACATTTAGACTTTTGAACAAAGTTAAAAAAAATATAAAATTTGAATTAACTGATTTATTAATAAATCAGGTCATTGATTTAGTTGACAATAATCAAAATACATTATTGTTGGCTAAATTAAATGAACTTCACCATGCTGATATTGCTGAAATTTTAGAGGAATTAAATGTTGATCAATCTATCTATATAATTAAGCTTTTAGAAAGTGATAAAACTTCTGAAATTCTTATGGAATTAGATGAAGATTTTAGAGAGCAAATTTTAAACAAACTTTCCCCCAAAGAAATTGCTAAAGAAATTGAAGAACTTGACACAGATGATGCAACTGATATAATTTCTGAATTGTCAGTTGAAAAGCAAAAGAAAGTTATTTCAAAAATAATTGATGCTGAACACAAGGCTGACATTAAAGAGTTGTTAAAATATGATGAAGATTCTGCAGGTGGTTTGATGGCAAAAGAATTAGTTAAAGTCAACGAAAACTGGACTGTAACAATGTGTGTTAAGGAGATGAGAATTCAAGCTATTGAAGTTACTAGAGTTCATTCTATTTATGTTGTTGATGATAAAGACAAACTTATCGGAAGATTATCTTTGAAAGATTTATTAGTTGCCAATCCAAGATCAAATATTAAGTCAGTCTATATCCCGAAAGTTGATTCTGTAAATGTTCATGATGAAGCTGAAAGTGTTGCTAATATTATGCAAAAGTATGATCTAGAAGCAATCCCTGTTGTAGATGATAAAAATATTTTACTTGGAAGAATAACAATAGATGATATTGTTGATTTAATCAAAGAAGAAGCAGAGAAGGATTACCAACTAGCAGCAGGTATATTGCAAGATGTTGATGTTGATGATACAATTGTTCAGTTATCTAGAGCTAGACTCCCATGGCTTTTGCTGGGTCTTTTAGGTGGTATAGGAGCGGCCATTGTAATGGGTGCTTTTGATGAAATATTAGTGAAACATCAAATTTTATTTTATTTCACTCCTCTAATTGCTGCTATGGCTGGAAATGTTGGAGTGCAATCTAGTGCAATTATTGTTCAAGGTCTTGCTAATGATGATATAAGAGGAAGTGTAAATAATAGACTTGTTAAAGAGACTTTTTTATCTATTCTTAACGGATTTATCTTATCTGTAATCTTATTTTTATTTATCATGTTTTCTGGTGAAGAATATTTGGTCGCTCTTGCAATTTCAATTTCTCTGGTAATTGTTATAATTGTTGCAGGTATAATCGGCACATTTATCCCTCTTTTTTTAGATAAAAGAGGTATTGATCCAGCTATAGCAACTGGTCCTTTTATCACTACAAGTAATGATATTTTTGGCATTTTAATTTATTTTTATATTGCTAAATTAATTTTGCCTATTTAATGAAGATTCTTCATATTGATTCTAATCACCCAACATTAATTTCTACTTTAAAAAATAATGGATACATCAATGACATTGATATTTCCTCTTCAAAAGAAGAAATAATTAAGATTATAAAAGACTATGATGGATTAATTTTAAGAAGTAGATTTAAAATTGATAAAGATTTTATTGACAATGCCTCTAATTTAAAATTTATTGCTAGAGTTGGTTCAGGTCTGGAAAATATAGATTGTAATTATGCGAAAAGTAAAAATATTGAAGTAATATCTTCACCAGAAGGAAATAGTAATGCTGTTGGTGAGCATGCAATGGGTTTATTATTATCTCTGCTAAATAATATTAATACATCTTCAAATCAAGTAAAAGAAGGACTTTGGTTTAGAGAGAAAAATAGGGGGTTTGAAATTGAAGGCAAAACAGTAGCTATACTTGGAATGGGCAATACTGGAAAAAGTTTCGCAAAAAAAATTTCTAGTTTTAATTGTAAAGTTGTTTTTTATGATATTAATGAAAAAATTGAAAGTAAATACGCCAAAAAAACCTCTTTAGATTTTTTGTATAAAAATGCAGATATTGTTAGTTTACATTTACCTTTTACAACAACAACAACTGATTTATTTAATAAAGAATTTATTCAAAAATTTGACAAACCTTTTTGGTTTATAAATACTAGCAGAGGAAAAATAGTTAATACTCCTGATCTTGTCGATGCTTTAAATGAAAAAAAAATACTAGGAGCTGGTTTAGATGTGATTGATATTGAAAGTTCATCATTTAATAACATAGAAAAAGAATTAAATCCATACTTTAACGAACTAATTAATTTAAAAAATGTAATTATTACCCCTCATATTGCAGGGTGGACATTTGAAAGTAATGTTAAATTATCTCAAATCATCATAGACAAAATAAAATCTTTACTTAAATAAAATGAAAAAAATTTTAGTATTATGTACTGGAAATTCATGTAGAAGTCAAATGGCTCATGGCTACCTGGAATTTTTTGCTAAATCAAGATTAAAAATATTTAGTGCAGGGATTGAAGTACACGGAGTTAACTCGACAGCAATTAAGATTATGAAAGAAGACAAAATTGATATTTCAAACTACTCTTCAAACCATGTTGATGAATATTCGCATATAGATTTTGATTATATAATAACTGTTTGCGATCACGCTAAGGAAAGCTGCCCTTTGTTTGATGTTAACGATGCAATTAAAATCCATAAAAATTTCTTTGATCCTTCAAAATCTGATCACAAATCAAAATTATTTTTTGAAAACTTTAGAATTGTTAGGGATGATATAAAAAAATATTGCAAGGAATTTATAAATGAAATCGTTTAAATTTTTAAACACAAATCAATTGAGATGTATTATTGTAAGTCTGCTCAATTAATATTTCTTTATCTTTTTTAAATTTTGCAAATGATTTTTCTTCGAAGTTTCTTACAGTATATAATTTCAAATCTTTTTTAACTTTAATTTTAAAATTAGATTTTAGCTCAGTTATTAATTTATCAATATTGTTGTAATCATCTTCTAGACATAAGATTAGACTAATTGCAGAATTTTGAGTAAGATTTATTTTAACCTTGTTATTGGATAATAAAGTTAAAATTGCTTTTGTTTTATCATTAATTGTAAAGGAAAAATCTAAGGAAGAAATACTTAAAAGTATTTGATTTTCTTTTAAAATATAGCAAGGCACCTTAGGGAATATATCTTTGGATTTGCTGACACAAGTACCCAAGGCAGTTGGATTTATATAGGATTTAACATATAAAGGAATTTCTTTTTTTTGTAATGGCTGTATTGTTTTTGGATGAATAACAGAAGCACCATAAAATGCAAGTTCAATTGCCTCAGTGTAAGATATTTTTTCTAATAAAGTAGTGTTTTTGAATTTCTTTGGATCAGCATTAAATATTCCGTCTACATCTTTCCAAATAGTTACTGAGTTTGCATTTAAACAATAGGCAAATATAGAGGCTGTATAATCACTAGCTTCTCTTCCCATAGTTGTAGTAAAGTTATCATCGTTACTAGAAATAAACCCCTGAGTTAAGCTTATATTGGAATTAAAATTTGTTTTTAAAATATTTGCCTGAGTTAATTCCCAATTTATATTTGCATTTCTATAGAAAGAATCTGTTTTTATCAATTCTCGAACATCTTTAAATCCACTTTTTATATTAACACTGTTAAAATATTCATTTATAATTTTGGATGATAATAGCTCGCCGAAGGGAATTATTTGATCATAAATAAAATTATAGTTTGGAGATTTATTATTTTTTAAAAAATCTTGTATTTTCTGAAAATCATTTTTTACAATTTCATAAATTTTATGATTTTTTATAAATAGACCATCTAAAATTTTTAGATGTAAGTCCTGTAATTCATTTATAGAACTTAATAAGTTGTTATTTTTTTTTAAATAAAGATCAACTATAGTTTCTAATGCATTTGTTGTCTTTCCAATTGCAGAAACAATTATGATTGTATTACTACAATCCATGTCCTTTATTATAGTTGCAACTTTTTTAATATTAATTGCATCTTTAATTGATGCACCTCCAAATTTTAAAATTTGCATAGCTTATTTATAATTTTTTAAGGCATTACTATCTAGGTGAACAATACTCCAATCTTGTTTTATTAAAGCTCCTTTTTTTAAATAAAATTTAATAGCTTTTTTATTCCAGTTTATAACTTCCCATGAGACTCTTTTCACATTTAATTTCTTCGCATAATTAACAACTTGATCAAGTAACAAAGTTCCAACTCCATTTGCTCTCATTTTTTCAGTAACAATTAAATCCTCTAGGTGAATTGTTCTACCTTTCCAAGTTGAATATCTATTATAGATTATTGCTGCACCAATTATACTTTCTTTATTTTCTGCGACAAAACATTTAAAGTATGAATTTTCTTCAAATCCATCATTTTCTAATATAGTAGAATCAATCTCAACCTCATTTGGTTCTTTTTCAAATTCAGCCAATTCATTAATTAGACTGATTACATCTGACATATCTTCCTTTTGAGCTTCTCTAATTATGATTTTCATGTTAAAAAAAATTATTATCAAATATAACCATATAATAAAAAAATTATATCTAAATTT
>ERZ891134.331-NODE-331-length-41237-cov-8.220023_pt1 | contig 41237 bp, 38 predicted proteins | sample MGYA00520888_ERZ891134 | MGnify/ENA primary metagenome ERZ891134 (study PRJEB32303, sample SAMEA104408692) | aquatic metagenome | biome: Brackish water; feature: Coastal; material: water | place: Baltic Sea | collected 2014-10-23 | depth 10 m ... | reverse complement strand
ATCCCGCTTATAGGTCGCCTCGCCACTGCACACACATCGCACCCAGGTGCAACAGTGTGTTGGGTCCGAGCGCCCGATCCAAGATTCCTCAACGGTTCCTCAGTTTCGCCGAATGCTTGATCGACTGCCGCCTTGATCCGGTCGCCGTCGTCCGGCCAAAGATGTCCGTAGGTATCAAGTGTTTCAGACGCGCTGGCGTGACCGAGGAAACGCGGAGAACCGGAAATGCTGCACCGCTTTTGCCGAACATCCGGAGGCAATGAGCACGGACGCGCAGTAGTGCCGGAGATCATGCGACGTCGCCTCAAAACACCGCACAACGCCCGCCTTGGAGTACGACCGAGGCGGGCGTTGTTGGGCTATCCAATTGATTAGTTCGAGACAGCACAGAGCCGCGCCCGAGGACACCGGGGTCGACCGACGATCGCCTGCCGATCGTTAGGTCGCCGGCGATGTCTCGCCCGTTGCACACAACTCACTGAGCGGAGGTGACCCGGTTGCTGGCATCAAGCCAGAGTGAGCGGCGGCTGTGGGATGTCGACGAGCTTGCCGCGCGGGATCAGGCGATCGGGATCGATCATGGGAAGCGTGCAGATCACGCCGTCGTGGTCGGTGGTGTCGGTGGTGTCGGTGGTGTCGATGCAGGCCACGCCGACGATGTCGTCGGGTCCGTAATCGGTCGAGTCGAAGCGGACGATGGCGACGCCGCTCGACTGAAACGGGGACCACCCGCTTGAGCAGACACGACCGATAATGTCACCGGTCGACCGGCTGACGAGGACGCGTCCGAGATGCGCAACGCCGTCCGCGACGCGCATCCCCCAGGTGCGGCAGGGGGTGTCGGAGACGGCGTGCAGCGCGGTCCGTCCGCTGAAGTCACCCTTGTCGAAGTCGACCATGCCACCGAGACCGACATCGAACGGTGTCGTCGTCATGTCGAAGTCCGAACCGGCGTTGAGGAGCCCCGCCTCGATGCGGCGAGCGCGGAACACGTCGGCCGATGTGATGATCATGCCGAACTCCTCCCCGACGGAGAGGATCCGATCGCCGACCGCGGCGGCATCGATGTCGGGCGCAAGGTAAAACTCCCACCCGAGCTCGTTGCTGAAACCCGTCCGGGTGATGATGATGGATTGACCTGCGATCGAAACTTCGGCCATGTCGAAGTAGTTGAACCGTTCCGGCATCGGACCGTCGATCACGGCTTCGAGGACTTCCAACGACCGAGGGCCCTGGACCTGGCTGATCCAAACGTCTGGATTCAGGACCTGCACGTCAAGATCCAATGCGTGCGCACGAAACCATGAGTAGAGGTCGCCGTCGGCCTGGCCGAACCAGAAACGGTCCGCGGCGAGACGCACGAGCACGCCATCGGTGATCATTCCGCCGTCGTGATAACACGCAAACTGGTAGCTGCAGCGCCCGACTCGGACCGTCGACACATCACGTGTGAACACCCGCTGGAGCAGCGCTTCGGCGTCGGGGCCGACGATCTCGAGCGGGAGTTCACCGGTGTGGCGAAGGATGACCTCGCGGCGCACCTTCCAATACATTTCGTCGGCCGTCGCGTGGTCGAGGAACGCTGGCGTCAGTCGGCCGTTGTACAACGTGTACTCGGGGTTGTGAGCTAGCTCCTGGTACATCAGGGGGTGCGGGATCATCGTGCGCGCCAGTTCGTTCGGCCGTACGCCAGCGGCGGGAAGTGGGTGGACGACAAATCGCAGGGAAGACGGAACGGAGACCGCTGTATCGAACGTCATAGCTCCATGGTGACCATCGAACATCGGTGACACAAGTGACTTTCTATCGATCAATAGGGGCTAACTTCGTCACCAATGAAGCTGGACATCGAATCTCTCCGAGCACTGAAGACCGTTGCCGACACCGGAAGCGTCAATGCCGCGGCCGACCTGCTGTGCATCAGCCGTTCCGCTGTGAGCTGGAAACTCAAACGCATGCAGGAACGACTCGGCACCAACCTGTTGCAGAAGGACGGGCGGGGCGTCGTCCTGACCGACAGCGGACACGAACTCTTGATGTTCGCAGAGACCATCCTGACGGCCCACGATGCCGCCACGCGACGATTCCAAGCGATCGACGTCTCCGGAACCGTGCGGATCGGGGCAACCGAAGGCGCATCCGGGCCGGTGCTGGACGTGTTGGCGCCGTGGGCGCGTCGGAACACCGACGACATTGACGTCAGGATCCGTGTCGACCACCCAGTCGCGCTCGCCGGCTGGCTGGCTACGGGCGAGATCGACCTCGCAGTCACGATGGTGCTCGAGCCCGATGTGGAGCCAGATGATGTGTTGCTGTGGCCCGACGAGTTGGTCTGGGCACACAGCGCATCAGGCGACTTCGCGCACCTCGAGCGGATCCCGCTCGTCACGTTCGGACATCGGTGCTTCTTTGGTGCCGTCGCCGGAGAGTTGTTGACGCGAGCCGACGTTCCGTTCGACGTCGTGCTCGAAAACCCCTCCAACTACGGCGTGCAGATGGCACTGGCCAGCGGCGCCGGAATCGCTCTCATCAACCGCCGCCTCCTGACCGACCAGCACGCCGAATGGGAGCCGCCAGACTCGGTCGCTGAAGCTCCCGGGCTGCGCTACGTAATTCGCGCCGCTTCATCGGAACCAAGCGAACTCGTGCAGATGATGCTGACCCAGATCCGCAATTCCTTCACCTCTGCGTCGCTTCGATCCGCATCACCGTTGGACGTCGTCACCGCCAACGATGGCACTCAATTGGTTGGCGGATGAGCGACCCGACACACAACTCGTCCGACGGGGTGGTGCCGTACCAGAGCGGAACCACACGACGATCATCACGCTCAGCCGTGGCTGCCCACTCAGCCCATGACGAATAACGCGTCGTCTGCGTCGCTTGGTGTGGAGCAGATTCCGGCGATAGCCGCGAGCGCGCCGTGCGGGCCACAGACGGGAAAGAGGTGGCTGGCGAATCGACGCACTTCGTCATCAACACACAACAGCGGGCATCATCGCGATGCGGGGCGCATCTTCGATCCCGACCTCCCACGCATTGCGAAAGCCGATCCAATGCCGGGCACGAAACGGCTCCGGAACGATCAGGTCGAGCGATTAGCCCAGGGCATCGGTGCGTTCGTGGCCGAACAACTCGACTACAATGGAGTCCACAGCTGAATGACGCCTTGTTCGTCAGCCAAGACGAGTGCCTCACGAGTCATCCTCCGAGCCTGCCACTCGCGAACGTTCCCGTTGCGGGACAGATGCGTTCCTAAGCGAGGCTGCAGGCCATGTCCGCCCCGCAGCACAGGGGCGACTTGATCTTGCCGTGGTCATTCGAGCACTGGGACACCTGCACGGTCGATCCGTCGTCACGAGTGAGGACGGCGTTCACGAGCGGTGCATCACAGTGCCCACACGTTGCGTTCACGGACATTCCACAGCTTGAACATTCATAAGTCGCCACGGGTGGCACCATACCTCACCCGCTCCGACCGCGACGGATGGTCGCCCACCCGATTTCCCGCGAAGTGTTGCGCCTCAGGGCCTCTGGTCTGCTCCCAGATCGCCTCGCCTGCTTCTCCGCTGCTCGTGTCTGCTTGCGGGCCTCATATACCTGCCAAGTCAGTATCGAGATAAGTACAGCGTTGACCACAAGGAGCGTGATATCCATCGTGGCAGTCTTGCCTATCGACACGTGCGCCACGCCAACCGACGTCGCAACCACGGACCAACGTCACCGATTCAGACTCGATTCAAGAGGATCATCCGTATTCACGTTCCCAATGCAGCACCGTGATCCGCAACATCCAGAGGCACGCAAGTTTCTTGCGGCTGGGACAAAGCAGCAGACCGTTGTGAAGGACGATCTCTCCAAGACACTGCGCGATACGCCCTGTCCGTGCAGGAGCGGCAGGAAGTTCGAGGAATGCCAGTGTCAATGCTGAGCCCGGCGCACAACATCCGAAGCCGACACGACCATCGTCGCCTTCCGACCGAAGGCCGCTCCTAACACTCGACGAGTTTGGCCGTCGGGGCGCTCAAACGCCGGTTGCTGGAATCGTTCCTCAGCAATTCCTCAGCCTTACGAGAAACAGTGTGAAACGACGTGCCCCTGTGAGTAGAGAAATACCTGTTCAGACAGCATGTTGAACGAAAGACCCCGGTAGGCGAATCGATCCCAGAAGAGTCCCGCTTGCAGGTCGCCTCACCACTGCACACACGATCTACTAGGGGAAACGTTGCGGCTCATCGTGTCGGGATTGGCTCGGAGTCACAAGCCGGACACGGTGGCTTCGGGAACAACCGTGAGTTGTGTTGTCAGGATGGTATCGAGCACCGACACCCGCACGGAACGAACCGGGGGCACTGGTCGAGCGTGCTGTTGACTCGACCATTCAGGAGCTGGCGGCCCCACCCGAGGTGACCGCATCTTCGAGGTACCCCCGGAGAGCCTGCGTCAGCCGGTCGTAGGCGGCGCGAAGCCGCTCGCCTGGCCAGTCATTGGGAAGCAGATCATCCGGCAGCATCGGGTCGGTGCGCAGATGCCGCGCGGCTGCGATCAACAGCAGAAAGCGATCACGCATCTGAGCTGACGTCGGCTGCGGCATCACTTCCGCTGGCTGAGCCTCGATCGCCTCATTGAGGCGTCGCGCTTTGCCCGCCCATTCGATGAGCCCAAATGTCTGCTCGACATCGGCCGGTATGACGTCGGCGATCGCGCCCTGGAAGGTCAGGCATTGTCGAGCGATGACTGCACGCGCTCCAGGGTGGCGGTCTCGGTCAAGGTTAGTCGGCCGCGCCCAACACCCACCGCGCAGCGCGCCAAGACGGAGGCGAGTAGCAGCCGCCCGGAGCTCGTGGCGTTGCGCGGCGGAGCGCGACCCGGCTCGGACAACAGCGATCTCCCACGTCCCGTCCCAGTTGATGTCAGGTGGCCGAGGCCGGACCGCACCGTCGATGTCATGTCGACGGTCGTCGAGCTTTCCGCTGAGTTCGTACACACCATCAGAAGTGCTGAGTTCGCCCTGAGCGACCATGCGCGACAGGCTGGTCCGCACCGCACCGTCCGCGATGCCGAGCAACCGTCCGGCCTGCACGAGATGACTCACTGGGAGACGCCCATTCGGGGCACCGAGCAACGCCGTGGCGAGCACGGACCGGGCGGTCAGCGGACGCGATGGCTCGAACCCTACGGCTTGAGTTCGTGCTGTGACCACGCCCTCATAATGGCCGACGACGTCGCGCTGCAACGCGATACTGCGACTCGCAGCTATTACATTTAGATTGACATCTGTAAGCAGTTTCGTGATACTTGACTCATGGGAATCTCACGATGACGACATCTTTCGCAACCGATGCCGACGTTGTTGCCCGCGTGCTCATCCACGTCCGCGACTCAACGACAGATCTTGGTGAGCCGTGGTTCGAACCTGTCAGCAACTACAGCGATGCTGCACGATTCCAAGCCGAGCTCACGGCGCTGCGGCGGATGCCGACGGTGTTCGCCCCAGCAGCCTCGGTAGTTGAACCAGGCGACTATCTCGCTCGAGAGACATTCGGGGTCCCGCTGTTCGTCAGCCGGGGACGCGACAGCCGTGCTCGCGTGTTTCGCAACTCCTGTCGCCACCGCGGGGCAGCGATGGTTGACGGCCAAGGCTGCACGCAGGCGCTCGTCTGCAACTACCACGGCTGGTCATACCGCCTCGACGGTTCAATCGCACACATCCCTCACGCTGACGGATTCCCAGACAACATCGCTGACGAAAGGGCGTTGGTCGAACTCGCCAGTTGCGAGGCCAACGGCCTCATCATCGTCGCCGGATCTGACGGGGACGCGTCAGCGACATCAACCGGCCTCGATGCACCGCAATTGCTGCTCGCCGACACACTCGCCGGGCATCGTCTCGTCACAACGACCGAGGAAGAACTGCCGATCAACTGGAAGGTGCTGATTGAGCAGACCCTGGAGGGTTACCACATCCGTTCGGCGCACCGCTCGACGTTCTACCCCGTGCAGTACGACAACCTGAACGTCATCGAGTTCTCCGGCATGCACAGCCGAGTCACCTACCCGTATCGGAACATCGAGCGCCAAGCGACGGTCAGCCCCGCCGAGCGGAGGCTCCGCGGGTACTCCACCACCGTCACGCACCTGTTCCCCAACACAATCGTGTCCACCTTTCCCGAGCTAACACTCGTCTCGCTGATCGATCCGCTGGCGATCGACAAGAGCCTCATTACAACGTTCATGTTGACCACTGCAGCCCCAAACCCCGACGGTGAGGAGTTTGCGCCCGATGGCCTCTCGCTCGCGGCCGAAGGAGCCGTCGAGGACACCAAGATGTCGCTTGCCGTGCAGAGCGGGTTCCGCGCTGGCGCTAACGACACCATCGTGTTCGGCCGGAACGAGAGCGCAATCGGCCACTTCCACCGCAACCTCGACGATACGCTGGGCGCCGGTGGCGTGGACGCATCAGCGGCGACCCCGGTCAAACTCACACCCTGATTGCGTCGCGTTCGGCGGCGGCGAGCGTCAAGTCTTCTCAGAGCAGCACGGGCGGCCGCGCCGGCCCGGAACACGGTCATCTACGAGTTCACGACGAACGCGACTGAGCGCCGGTCGGCTCGCATGTGTCGTCGTCAGTCTGGGCGGTCCAAATCGATCGTCGCCGTCTCGTTGAAGGTCGTGAGGATGGCGTTGCCATCTCGGAACGCAATGCGGCAGACCGAGGCATGATCGAGGTGACAGGTCCACGAAATGCCAATGTCGACACCGAGTGCCCACGCCACGGCGGACTTCATCGGCGACACGTGACTCACCACAACCACGTTGGACTCCGATGCCCGCTCAGCCAGATCGACACAGGCGCTGCGCACGCGCGCGTCGAGCGCCGCGAGCGACTCCCCACCCTCGGGCACGTAGGCGAAGTCCTTGCGCCAATTGGTCCACACTTCTGACGGGACGTCAGCGTGCTTAACGCCTTCGAAGATGCCGTACGACAACTCAAGGAATCGTTCGTCAGTTTTGACCGGCATGCCGAATTGCGCCGCAGTTTGTTGCGCACGCTTGAGCGGACTCGACACCACCTCATTCACAGGTCCCATCGCCTTGACCATGTCCGACACCGCAATTGCCTGCCGCTGACCGACCTCGTCGAGGTCTTGATCAAGACGACCCTGGAGCTGGCCGGCTTTGTTAGCAGCGGTCCGACCGTGGCGAACGAGAATCAGCACGACTTGAGTGTGTCACAGGTTCATCGCTGCGGCGCAGCGATGAGGAACCCGGTGTGACGGAACGCGGCCCGACGTGTCGCACTACCAAGGCCATTGATTCGCCACAGCCACGCGCAGAGCCCAATCCCGACTGCTTCGAGGGCGACGCTGATCAGTCTACGGTCGGTAATCGGGAACGGATCATCCTCGAACCCGGCACCGGTGAACGGCCACCAGAACACGTCGGTGTTGTTCCAGGCACCATCGAACACGAGGTGGAGGAACATGCCAATCGGGAGACCCAGCAACACCTTGCGGATCGGTTTTCGACCTAACGTAGCCAACATCAGCACGGCCAGCAATCCGATGCTCACCGTAATGCTGTGCAACGCTCGCGCTCCTCCGAACACGCCATCAAGCAACGGGACCACCGACCCGACAATCAGGAGCCGGTAGTCAAATCGTGGATCGCGGAACACAAACCCGACCGCCAAGATCGCAGTACCGATAAACCAGAAGAACACGGATCGTTCAGACGATGAGGAGCCGGCCGCATTGCGGGCAGTCGGTGTAGCCGGCTGCCACCGACTCGTCCTTGGCGGTATCAACCTCGGCGGCAGAGAGATCGAGATGGCACCCCTCGCACCGGTGGCCCTTCAGCTCTGCGACGGCGACGCCCGCTGACGAGCGCACCGACTCGTAACGGCGCACAATGCTCTCGTCGAGATCGCCGGCAGCGACGACACGTTGTTCGCCGAGCTGTTCGAGTTCGACATCGATGTCGGCACACGTTCGCTTCAGCGCTTCGTCGGCTTGGCCCAGGGCTTCTCGCAATGCCCCTTCGGACGCGAGGTGGGCGGCCCGCTCGTCGTCCAGTGCTGACTGCTCCTCGAGCGCCGCCAGTTCGGTGTCATCAAGTTCGTTGCGCTGCACGTTGATCGTCTCGATCTCGCGCATCAACGCTTCGGCTTCGCGTGGCGCAATGACAGTCTTCATCTGAGCCTCAAGACGATCGCAACTTGTGTTCAGTTCGGCGTTGCGTGCCTCGGCTTGCTCGATCGCTGACGTGAGTTTGTCGAGTCGAATCGCGACCTGGGCGCTTCGCTGTTCCCAAGCCGTTATCTGCTTTTCCTGAGCGGCCAGTTGTTCTCGTTCCGGCAACCGCTCGCGTTTGACACGCAGTTGATCCGCTTGGGTGTCGATGCGCTGCAGTGCCAACAGCCGAGCGGCTACGGACGTCTCAGGATTAGGTTCAGCAGCGTCAGTCATCGATGATCAGTGTGCCATCTCCGCTGCAGCGCCCGACATTCAAGCCGATCTCCACCGTGGGAAGCGGAGCGTTTGGATCGAGGTTGTCCGGCGCAATCGTGGTGCCAATGTCGACAGCCACGACGATCGGACGACCAGGAGTCGTTTCCGGGGGCACTTCGAGCTCGCCAGGGGCGAGCGTGGTGGCGGGTGCTTCTGGGTCGATCTCCACCTCGATCGGCTCGCCTGGCTCTAAGCCGACCACGCGCCCGGCGCACTCGTTGCCGGGCAGGATCAGACGAGCATTCGCACGCTCAGGGGGTTGGGGGGCATCCCAGTCGAGCAATGGTTCCAAGGTGTGAGCCGGATCCATGAACGCAGACCAGATTTGCTTCGGAAAGAGGCCGCCCTGGACCTTGCTGACTCCCTCGGCTCGAAACTCAGGGATGCCAACCATCGGCGTATACGCGTCGGGGTCGCCCACCCAGACAGCGGTGGCAAGTTGTCGGGTGCCGCCGACAAACCAAGCATTCGTGTTGTCCTGCTGCGTGCCTGTCTTGCCGAATGCGGCGCGGTCGTTGGAGAGTGGATAGCGGCGGCCGGTACCGCTCCGGATCACGCCCTTCAAGATGTCGATCGTTTCGAGCGATGCCTCACGATCGAACACGACGGTGCCCGGGCTGGAGTGCGTGTACGTGCGCTTCCCCTCGGGGTCGGTGATGAACTCGACGTAATAGGGCTCATGATGCACACCCTCGTTGGCCACTGTCTGCACACCCGACGCCATATCGAGCGGGCTGAGTTCGTTCGCACCTGTCGCGAAGCTCAGAAAGGGGTTGATCGCCGCTCGTTCGCTCTCAGGCTGGCCTGCATAGAGATACGGCGACTTCGCAGCTCGGTAGACCGTGTCAACCATGCGGTTGAGGCCGACGATCTGGGAAAGGCGGGCGAACGCGCAGTTGACCGACGACCGGGTCTGCTGCGCCAGATTGGCGACGCTTCCTGCCACGCCACCGCTGATCTGAAAGAAGGGTTCCTCACCACCGGGATTGTCGAAGCGACAGCCGCGCACGCCGTCGATGACGTCGCCTGCCTGCGCCCCAGCTTGAACAGCAGCAGCAAGGATGAGGAACTTGATACTCGAACCGGTCTGGCGAGGGGCAAGGGCCATGTTGACCTCGCGCTCGTTCGGAACGAAACCTGAGCCGCCGACCATCGCTCGAATGGCTCCGTTGGTCGCGTCGAGCGACACGATCGCATTCTCAAAACGGCCAGCGGTCGGCGGTAGGACGTCGTGTGCGTTCTCAGCCAGCAGTTGCAAATTCTTGTCGATCGTGGTGTGGATTCGCAGGCCGCCACGGAAAAGTTGGTTGTAGCGGTCTTGGTAGGTCGAGCCGAGAATCGTGGACTTGTTGAGGAGGTAATCGCGAAGCGCCTCGGTGTAGTAGCTGCGATCACTCGACCGCGTCGGGATGGTCTTGACTCGGGATGGCAGGGCGAACGTCTCTTCGAGAATCTCGGACTCTTCGAGGGTGATGTACTCCTCGCCAACCAAGCGGTCAAGTATCTGGAGCCATCGAGCACGACTGCGCTCGGGTTCGTTAATCGGGTCGAATCCCGACGGCGAACGAACGAGGCCGGCAAGAAACGTCGACTCGATGAACGTCAGCTCGGCGGCGGTCTTGCCGAAGTAGGTCTCGGCTGCAGCCTGGATTCCGTAGGCGTTGTTGCCGAAGAAAACCGTGTTGAGGTAACGCTCGAGAATCTCTTCCTTGGTGAGTTCCTTCTCGAGCATGCGTGCGTAGTGGGTCTGCAGCAACTTGTAGCGGCCATCGCGTTCCAGACCGGCGAGGAAGTCGTTCTTGACCACCTGCATGGTGATCGTGGAAGCGCCCTGCTGCGGTGCGTCGCTCGCGAAGTTCGACAGCGTGGCGCGGATCAGCGAGCGAACGTTGACGCCGTCGTGGTTGAAGAACTCTTTGTCTTCGACGACGAGGAACGCCTGCACCACTTGCGGGGGCATGTCGGCGTACGAAATCGGCTGCGAGTTCTCTAGCTCGAACACGGCGATTTCTTCGCCATTGCGGTCATACACATAGGTGCGTTGGGCAAGGGCTTCGAACTCGGGGAGCACGACCGGAACTTCTTCGTGCGCGTTCACAATGTGCCACACCCTGGGAGCCACGGCCACGACGACAGCCGTGATCATGAGCGCGCCGGCCGCGATGATCGCGAACAGACGTGGAAGCCAGCCGGTGATACGCACAGTGGGTGCGACAGTAGTGGCCGTTTCCGCCCGATTCGGGTCACCCGGCATGCGCCAGGGTACGGTCATTGAGATGTCGCGATTTCCGGTGAAGCCCTTCAGATTCGGTGTCCAACTCTCGGTGTCTCCCGATCGTAATCACTGGGTCGAGCAGGCCAAGAAGATCGAATCTCTCGGCTACGACATCGCCACGATGCCCGATCACTTCGGCGATCAACTCGCGCCCGTGCCTGCGCTGCAGACCATCCTCGATTCCACGACCACCCTGCGGGCAAGCGCCCTCGTGTTCGACAACGACTACAAGCATCCCGTTGTGCTCGCCAAGGAGTTGGCGACAATGGACGTGCTCAGCGATGGACGCGTCGAGATCGGCCTCGGTGCTGGATGGATGATCAGCGACTACGAACAGGCGGGCATCCAATACGACCGCCCCGGCGTACGTATCGATCGCTTCGTCGAAGGCCTCCACATCATCAAGTCGGCCATGGGTGAAGGTCCGTTCTCACACGAGGGCGAGCACTACGCAATCACCAACTACAACGGTTTCCCGAAGCCAGTGCAAGGCCCACACCCGCCAGTCATCATCGGTGGCGGCGGCAAGCGGGTTCTCACCATCGCTGCGCAGCAGGCCGACATCGTCGGCGTCAACGGTTCCCTGCATGCCGGCGTCATCGGCCCCGACGCCATCGCCACGATGACCGGCGAGGTCATCACCGACAAGGTTGCCCTGGTTGCCGACGTCGCCGAGGCGGCGGGACGGCTCGAACACATCGAAATGAACATCCGTACCTTTTTCGTCAGCGTCACCGATGACCGAGCGGGCCAGGTGGCCGGCATGGCCCAGATGATCGGCGTTGAAGAATCAATGATCGAAGAATCGCCCTTCGCACTCATTGGCAGCCCAGATCACATGATCGAGACCATCCAAGCGCGCCGCGAGAAGTACGGGTTCAGCTACGTGATTGTCGGGCCCGACGAGCTTGAGGCGTTTGCTCCGGTCGTTGCAGCTCTCGCCGGCAAGTAGTGCCTGTCGACATCTGGGGTGACAGTCCGCTCGCCGAGGCAACCGTCTTCGGTGCGCGCTCATTGGGTTGGGATGTCACAACGGGGGCCGATGTCATCGCCGTGGCGCCACTCGCGTCAACCGTTGCGGAGTGCGATGCACTGATCGCTCGTCCGACTCCTGGCAAGCGCGCGTTCGCATGGCCAACGGTCAGCGTCACCGCCGTGCAACAGATGATCGCTCGTTGTCACAGTGTTGGTTCGTTGACGAACCTTTCTTCGCGATCGACCCGGGCTCAATCGAGCCTGCTCGCGGCTGCACACGACCAGGTGGCCCTGTTGTTGCTGGTCGCTCAGATCAACGGGCATAGCGCCCCGACCGAGGTGTCATTGCGCTCGACTGCTGAGCGCGTCGACCAACTCGTGATGCGCTTCGAAGGTTTCGCCGCCGCGGTCGAAGTCACGTGGGACAACGCCGTCACCCCGTCGCTCGACGTTCAGGTCGCTGGAACCGACGGCGTTTTGCGAATCGAGACCGACCCGTCGACCCAACTCGAGCAGAACGGTGCACTGGTTCCCCTCCCCCGGCCCGCAGCGATCGCTCCTGAGCTTCAGCCACTTCGCGACACCGGCATCATCAACATGTTGCAGACGATCGGCGCAGCGTTTCACGATGGCCGCCCATTAGCCCATGCCTTCTCATTCGAGTTCGGCCGCTCCGTTGTGGCCATCATCGAAGCCGCCGAGACCGGCGCGGGAGTATTTCGGCCTACCCAACGGCCGAGATGAACAGGTTCGGGTCGAACGCGCTGCTGCCGTCAGCGGTGGTGAGCGGCTCAACGGCTTGCCGCCGAGCTGAAGCTTCGGCATGGACTGCCCCAGAGCGTCCAGAACGGGCTCGTAGAAGACCGTTGCGGGCGACCCAAACAGACCAGCGACAATCGAGCCGCCGGCACCACAGCCTGACCAGCGTGTCTTAGGTGATCTGCTGATCCTTCGCAATGACGACAATGCCGTTGTCGCTGATCGTGAATTGCTTGGCGTCCTGCTCAGCGTCAAAGCCGATGCGTGCGAAGTCCGGAATGACGACGTTCTTGTCGACAATGCACCGGTTGAGTCGGGCGCCCGGCCCGATCGTCACACCGGGGAAGAGAATCGAGTTGGTGACATGCGCGTCATGATCGACAAAAGATCCCGGGCCGATAATGGAACCCTCGACGTGCGACCCGGAGATGATCGAACCTTGACACAACAAGCTTCCGTCAACGAATGCAGGCTCGCCGCCCCGCCCACGCGACACCTTGGCAGGCGGCAGGGCCTGGCGTCCGGTGAACACCGGCCACTTGTCGTTGTAGAGGTTGAACACCGGGACAGGCGCGATGAGGTCCATGTTGGCGTCGTAGAAGGCGTCGAGCGTCCCCACGTCTCGCCAATACCCCTGCTCGCGTTCGCCCTGGCCGGGAATCTCGTTCCTCGAAAAATCATAGACACGTGCGTCGCCCGATGCGGTGAGTGCTGGGATCACGTCGCCGCCGAGGTCGTTCACCGCGCTATCAGCACCGTCCTGGTCTTTCTTGGGCGTGACGATGTCAATCAGCGTCTCACGGTCGAAGACGTAGTTGCCCATGCTGGCGAGACACATGTCATCGCTCCCTGGCATCGTCGGCGGCGTCGGTGACTTCTCATGGAACCCGATGATCCGACCCTCTTCGTCGGACTCGATGACACCAAAGTCCGTGGCCTCGTGCTTGGGAACCGGGATCGCCGCCACCGTGACGCCAGCGTCATTGGCCATGTGCTCCTTGACCATCTGGCGGGGGTCCATGCGGTAGATGTGGTCAGCGCCGAAGACGCACACGATGTCGGGCTTCTCATCGTTGATCAGGTTGAGGTTCTGGTAGATCGCGTCGGCTGACCCCTGGAACCAGTACGGGCCACGCCGCATCTGGGCAGGCACTGGGGTCACATAGTCGCCCAGCAACGTCGAGAACCGCCAGGTCATGCTGATGTGACGGTCGAGGCTGTGGCTCTTGTACTGGGTGAGTACGACCACCTTGCGATAGCCCGCGTTGGCGAAGTTCGACAATGCAAAGTCGATCATCCGATAGGTGCCGGCGAACGGCACCGCTGGTTTGGCGCGATCGTTGGTCAGCGGTTGGAGGCGTTTACCCTCGCCGCCGGCGAGGACGATCACGAGCACGGTTGGTTCGACAGCCATCGCCTCTTAACGTACCTAGTCGGTTCGTGTCACAACGGAAACGCTGGATGAATGCTGCGTCAGGAGTCTCCGCGCACCAGCTCACGGTAGAGCTTGACGTACGTCTGCGCCGGACCGGTCCATGACCAGTCGATCGACATCATTCGTTTCTGCAGCGCAGCGGTTCGCCGCTTGTCCTTCAGCCGTCGGGCAGCTCGGAACATCGCGGCGAGCAAATCGATCGACTCAACCCGTTGTGCGACGAACCCGACGCCGCGTCGTGTATCGAGATCAGCGTCTGGAACGGTGTCGACGAGACCACCGACCGCTGTCACGATCGGCACGGCGCCGTATCGCATGGCCTGCATCTGGGTGAGCCCGCACGGCTCAAACCGGCTCGGCATGAGGAATGCATCGGCACCAGCGAACATTTGATGCGAGAGGGATTCGTCATATCCGTCAACGAAGGCGAGATGGTCCGGATGAGCTGCTGCGAGGCGATGGAGTTCGCCCGACAGCACAGCGTCTCCCGAACCAAGAATGCCAAGCCGCATCGGGATCTGCTCAAGCAACGGCACCAGTGGGGTGATGAGGTCGACACCCTTTTGGTGCGTGAGGCGGGTGACGATGGTGACAAGTGGCGTGTCGTCATCGGGCAGACCGAGCCGAGCGAGCAGCGCTGTTCGATTCGCCGTGCGGGCGGAAAGCGATGACGTATCGAAGGTGGCGACGAGATGCGGGTTGTCAGCTGGGTTCCACACGTCGGTGTCGATGCCGTTGAGGACGCCGATCAGTGCGTCGCCGCGCTGCCGGAGCGGCCCGTCGAGCCCGAAGCCACCGCCAGGAGTGGTGATCTCAGTGACGTAGTTCGGTGACACGGCGACAACACGGTCCGCAAGCGCGAGTGCCCCGGACAACGGATTGGTGTCGCCCCACCACTCGAAGTGCGCGGCCAGCGGGCCGATCAGTTCAAGCCACTCAGGCCCCGCCACGCCCTGGTAGGCGAGGTTATGGATCGACACGACCGTCGGCGGTGGCGATTCGAGCGCCGCCAGGACAGCGCCCGTGTGCCAATCGTTGAGATGCAGGACATCCGGCGGATCAGCCTCCACAAATGCAGCAACCGCCCGCGCGAAGCGAAAGAACCGTTCGCTGTTGTCGACCCAGCCCGATCCATCCGCCTGGAGGTACGGGTGCGGACGCGCCATCCCCGGAACGCCGACGAGATGCAGGCGCCCGGCGACGGGATGAATTCCCACCCGGATTGTCGCAGCGCCGACCCATTCAGGGACTGACAGCTCGATCGTGGTTTCGTCGACGAGGTCGACGTCGCCGTAGTCGGGCATCACCAGATCTACATCAATCCCGGCACGACGCAACTCGGCGCCAAGTCCTGCGGCGGCGGCTGCCAAGCCGCCGACCGTGGCCACCGGAGAGAGTTCTGCAGTGGCGAACACGACGCGCATACCCATCAGTCTGGCCGACAACTACCGTCGCCTCATGCGCCGCCCCTCGATTTCTCATTCGGCAACTGCCCTCGCAGCAGCCGCTGCTTTCGTCGGTGGCGCGGCCTGCAGCTCGGACGAAGACAACAGCGGCAGCACCAGCGAGTCCACCACGGAGTCAGTTGCCGAGCAGCGTTTCCCCGACGTGATCAATGCCAAAGCCGCCGTGTCAAGTACCGGGTGAAGCTTCGCCGTCACGATCTCGTCGCCATACGACTCCCCCGACCGCTACGCCGATGGGTGGCGGATCCTCGGCCCCGACGGCACCGAGTACGGGTTTCGTCTCTTGACGCCCGACCACGCGTCCGAACAGCCATTCACCCGCGCGCTCGACGGCGTCGCGACCCCTGACGGCGTCACGACGGTCACGATCGAGGGGCGCGACCAAGAATTCGGGTTCGGCGGCGCAACGTTTGAGTTGACGCTGCCGAGGAACTGACCGGTCGAGCTCAAGAGTCCAGGCAACAATGGCAATGCGACCTGCTTGACTGGCTCAGTGTTCGACTCCCCGTACGAAGAGCTCAGCAATGACATCCGGCTCCTTGGCCGCATCCTCGGAGACATCGTCCGCGAGCAATCGGGTGACGAGACCTTCGAACTGATCGAGTCGGTGCGTCAGGCCGCAGTCGACGGTCGCCGTCACGACGAAAGCGCCGTCGAGGTACTGCGGTCGGCCTTGAGTGACCAGCCGATCGAGCAGCAGCTCGACGTGATTCGCGCCTTTGACTGGTTGTCTCTGCTCGCCAACACTGCTGAAGACGTCCATCTCGAACGGCGGCGTCGTTTCCATCGCGCCCATCGCTCGACGGCACAGCCGGGCAGTCTCGATGCGACATTCGAACGGCTCCGTTCGATCGGCGTGGACGCGGGCGAGGTGGTCGGCGTGATCGATGCGCTTTCCGTCAGCCCGGTGATCACCGCACATCCCACCGAGGTTCGCCGACAGACGATCCTCGACGTGCTGCGCGAGATCGCCGAGGTCCTCAACGAACGCAACCGCCTCGACGCCAACGATCCTGCGATCGACGACGCTGATGCGCGGCTCGGCGTCAACATCTTGTCGTTGTGGCAGACAGCCATTCTGCGTCTCTCAAAGCTGCGCGTGCGTGACGAGATCAACGAAGCGCTCCGGTATTACTCGGCAAGCCTATTCGAAACGATTCCAGCACTGTCGCGACACCTGGAACAGATCGTTGAAGACGACTTCGGTGCGATCGATGCCGACGCCAGCGCTGCGGTCAGCATGGGTTCGTGGATCGGCGGCGACCGAGACGGCAACCCGTTTGTGACCGCAGAGGTGATGCGGCTCGCAATCGGTCGCCACACCCACGTGGCGCTCGGCCACCACCTGGCAACGCTGCACCGGCTCGGCCGCGAGCTGTCGATGTCGGCTCGCCTGATCACTCCCACCATGGAGCTCACTGCACTGGCTGATGCATCAGGCGACGACTCCCGATTTCGCGCAGACGAGCCATACCGCCGAGCGCTGCGCGGCATGCATGCCCGGTTGTATGCGTTCGCTGAAGATGCAATCGATCCCGACATCGACGAGGTGCCGGGGCCTCCTCCCGCTGTCCGGCAAGACGCCTATTCGTCGATCGACGAGCTGTTGGCTGATCTCGACATCGTCGATGCATCGCTGCGCACGCACGGTGGCGCTGCCCTCGCTGATGCCCAGATCGAGCCTGCTCGTCGCGCCGCTGCGATCTTCGGCGCTCACCTGTGCGGTCTTGACATGCGGCAGAACTCCTCGGTCCATGAAGGCGTCATCGCGGATCTGCTGGCCAACGCCGGCGTGCACGGGGAGTACTTGACGCTGGCCGAAGCCGACCGAGTCGCGGTGTTGACCGCTGAGATGGCGTCGCCACGGCTGCTTCGCAATCCGAGCGCCACCTATACCGACCAGACGATCGGCGAACTCGGTGTCCTCGACGAAGCCGCACGGTCGGTCGCGCGCCTTGGGCCTCGAGCTGTTCCGCACTACGTGATCTCGATGGCCGAGACCGTGAGCGATGTGCTCGAAGTTGCGGTCCTCCTTAAAGAAGTCGGACTCCTTGAGCCGGCACGTGCTGGCCGACCGGCATCCGTCCAACTCGACATCGTCCCGCTCTTCGAGACGATCGGTGACCTCGCCCAGTCGGCTGAAACGTTGACGGAGATGCTCAGCAATCCGGTGTACAGCCAGCTGGTCGCGTCTCGCGGCGACCACCAGGAGGTGATGGTCGGCTATTCCGATTCGAACAAGGACGGCGGCTACCTATCGTCGCAGTGGAACCTGTTCGCCGCGCAGGCGGCGCTCGTTGAAGCTGCTGACGCCGCTGAGGTGAGGCTGCGTCTCTTCCACGGCCGGGGCGGCACAGTCGGCCGGGGCGGTGGGCCCGCCTATCAAGCGATCCTCGCCCAGCCTCCCGGATCGGTCGACAGGTCGATCCGGCTCACCGAGCAGGGCGAGATGGTCGCGGCGAAGTACAGCACGCCCGCCTTGGCCCGCCGCAACCTTGAGACACTCTTGTCCGCCACGATCGAGTCGTCGTGCCTCGACGCCGAGCAGCTTGGCGCCCCTGCGGACGGGTTCAGCGACACAATGCAGCAGCTTGCCGACAACGCCTTTACCGCGTACCGCTCACTGGTGTACGGCGATGACCGTTTCGTCGACTTTTTCCGGTCGATCACTCCGACTAATGAGATTGCCAAACTCAACGTGGGCAGCCGACCCGCCTCCCGCAAGAAGTCGCTGGCGATCGAAGACCTTCGAGCGATCCCCTGGGTGTTCGGGTGGACACAGTGCCGCTTGATGATCCCGGCCTGGTACGGCGCGGGCTCGGCGTTCGAAGCAGTAGCCGCTCAGGACGACACCGCCGCGGAGCGTTTCGCTCAGATGTATACCGACTGGCCGTTCTTCACGGCCATTGTCAACAATATGGGCATGGTGCTCGCCAAGACCGATATCGACATCGGGCGCCGCTACGCCGACGTTCTCGTTGAGGACGCGAAGACCCGGAGCGACATTTTCGGGCGCATCGAGGCCGAGCACACGCTTACTCGAGTGTGGCATGAGCGAATCACCGGCTCGCCAGATCCGCTTGCTGACAATCCGCTCCTCGCTCGCAGCCTGAGCAACCGCTATCCCTACCTCGATCCCCTGCATGTGATGCAGGTTGACCTCCTGCGGCGATACCGAGACGGCGAGCACGACGAGTTGATCGAACGCGGTATCCAACTCACGATCAACGCCATCGCCACCGGCATCCGCAACTCCGGTTGAACGGCCCCTCACGTTCACCACCAAGGGTTTCGGGGGTATTTCCACATCATGTTGGCGATGTATCCGGTCGCATGGCTACAATCCCGACTGGTTTACTCGGCTTTCTTGATCGGCGCTGCGAATGACACTTCTCGAACACACCTCAACGGGTCCTGATCTGGCCCCACTCAACGACCTCATTCCCCAACGGTTCTGGACCGGCACGTCACACCACGCTCCCGAGGTGTACGAAGTCGACTGTTCGGACTTCGAGATGAACGATGCCGATCTGCGACCCGGCAGCGAACTCACTCGACGCATGCGGGCCACGTTTGACTCGGTCGGCCTCGTCGTGTTGCGGAACACGAGACTGACCAGCGTCGCTGCGATGCGCGAGTTCTCCAAGATTGTGCTCGACGTCGAGATGGTCTACGAAGGCGGCGCTAATCCGAGAGACCGGATCGAGGCCAACGTGTACGAGATCGGCGCTCCGCTCGCCGCCCGTCTCCCCTTCCACCACGAGATGGCCTATGTCAGCAAGAGCACTCAGCTGATCAGCTTCGTCTGCGCCGACGCACTTCCCGATCGGGGCGCGACCTACGTCTCCGATGGCGTTGCCTCCACCGACGCGATTCTCGCAACCGAGCTTGGCCAGAAACTCAAGGCGCACGGCGTCTGCTATCACCGCAGCCTCACCGATGCCGAGAACTTCGTCGGAGAGATCGGGTACGGCGTATACAACCACTGGCAGAAGTCGTTCGGCACCGATGACCCCGCCATCGCCGAAGCCAAGGCGATCGAGCGAGGTCTCCTGGTCGAGTGGGGCCCGAATCGCCTCATGAAGACGCGGTTCTACAACCCGGCGTTCGAGTACTTCGCACAACTCGATCGCAATCTGCTCTACGCCAGCCTCGCCGATCACGGCATGTGGTTCGACACGTGGCCGCTCGTGCAACATCTTCCATTTGCCGAGCGCCCGCTCCACATGACGTTTGGCGACGACACCGAGTTCACCCGTGACGAGCTTGAGCAGTTCATCAAGATCTACGACGATTTTGGGACCAAGGTCGACTGGCGCCAGGGCGACGTCGCAGTCATCTGCAACTACCGTTTTGCGCACGGACGACCCGAGATCCACCTCGGGTCGGGCGAGCAGCGCACGTTGGGCGTGATGCTCGGCGAGCAGTTCGACCGGATCGGCCAACTCCCCGGCAAGTGGTGAGCGGCGAGTAGCGAGTCGTGCAGCCTTACCGGAGAGCTTGGCTCCGCTGAAGCGGACGCCGACGAGAGGTAGGAGCGTCTACCGGTCCACGGGTCGTGGACCGGTCTGTCGGTCAGAAAGAGTCGAGGACCCCGCAACAATGAGGAAAGCGATCTCGCTCGGGGTTCTTCGCCGGGCGAAATGTTGCTTGGACGTGCCCTGTTGGCCACTCACGGCTTGAGCGCTGGTGGGACGTTGCGATTGATCAGCCTGCGAAGACCTCGCCGTCGAAGGCGTTGACCGTCGTGAAGTCCTCCACTTCACTGCGACGCAACTTGGTGAGTTGTTTCACTGGAAACCCGATCGGCAGCATCGCCGCGACTGCGTGGCTCGGCGGGATGTTGAGCAGTTCTTGGACCTCGGACTCTCGACCCGCCAGGTAGGTGGTGAGCACGCCACCGAGACCTTCGTTTCGAGCAGCGAGCAGGATGTTCCAGACAAACGGATAGATCGACGCCCCGCTGATCACTCCAACCCGATCCAGGTCCTTATCAAACGATGCGACACGCGCCAGATCGACCGTGACGACGAGCACCACCGGCGCGTCGACCATTCCTTCGAGGCCCGGGAAGTCGGGGTCGGCAGCAATCGCTGCATCGATGTCAACCGAGGTTGGATGGATCGAGTTCCATGGTGACTCCCCAGCCATCGTCTGGGCCACGTAGACCGACGTCGTCGGCTTCACCAACGGGATGAGGTTGCGTCGGATCTCTTTGTCATCGAGCACGATGACATGCCACCCCTGGCGGTTACCGCCGTTCGGCGCAAACCTCGCGTTCTCCAGAATAGTGTGCACCGTCTCCTGCGAGACGGGCTCATCAGTCCATTCCCTGCAGGCGAAGGTGGTGCGCATCACGTCGTAGACATCCATCTCGACGACCGTACTCTGAGCGGGTCCGTCGCATCCGCTGCTGCTGCGCTCCAGACAAATGTGGAGTTGAAACGATTCCGACGAGACCCGGGAAATTCTTTGCAGGGTCGCCGAGGCCAACGCAACTACCCGGGCATCCACTTCGGCTTGATTGAGACTGGTGATGCCGGCTGACCCTCGAGCTCCAGGTGCGCATAGGTGCCCGGTGTCGTCCTTGACCTACACAAATGGCGGCTCGCTGCCGACGCCGCCAGGCCAGACCTCGATGTTCTGATGCTCAGACGCGTTCGATGATGATGGCCGGGGCCATGCCGCCAGCGGCACACATCGTGATCAGACCGAACTGCTTGTCCTGACGCTCGAGTTCATCGAGCACGGTCCCGATCAGAATTGCGCCGGTCGCCCCGATCGGGTGACCGAGCGCCATGGCGCCGCCATTGACGTTGACCTTGCTGCGATCGAGGTCCAGGTCGCGTTGGAACTTCTCCGACACGACCGCGAAGGCTTCGTTGATCTCCCAGATGTCGATGTCGTCGGCAGTCATCCCCGCCTTCTCGAGCACCTTCTTTGCAGCTGGCACCGGAGCGTTGAGCATCAAGGTGGGGTCATCGCCCATGTTCGCTGTGGCGACGACCCGAGCACGGGCCTTCATGCCGTGGGCCCGTGCGTATTCCTCGCTCGTGATGAGAATCGCCGCGGCGCCGTCAACGACGCCCGATGAGTTGCCGGCGTGATGGACGTGATTGATGTCGAGGTCCGGGAACTTCTGGTTGATGAGTTCGCGGAAGGTCTTCGAGCCCTCTTCGTGGCGGTAGTCCGCCACCCCCGGAAAGCTGGCTGAGAGCTTGGCCAACGATTCAGCGGTTGTGCCTGGCCGGGGGAACTCTTCGCGGTCGAGCGCGAGACTGCCGTCGAGGTTGTAGACCGGGATGAGGGCCCTGTCGAAGCGACCTTCCTTGATGGCGATTTCAGCCTTGCGTTGCGAGTCCGCGGCGTGCGCGTCAAGCGCCTCGCGGGAGATCCCTTCAAGGGTGGCAATCGCATCGGCACAGACGCCCTGGTGTGACTGCGGATGCAGTTCCTGGAGGTGCGCATTGTTTGCGCCCATCGGCAGCATGCCCTTCTTGGGCAGCGACATCATCTCGGTGCCACCCGCGATGACCACGTCTTCCATGCCTGCCATGACGGCGTGTGATGCGTAGTTCGTGGTCGTGATACCCGAACCACAGAACCGGTCGAGCGTGGCACCGCTTGCCGTGATGTCGTAGCCGGCATCGAGCGCTGCCATTCGACCGAGGTCACCGCTCTGTTCTTGCACCTGGGAACTTGTGCCCCAGATGATGTCGTCGACGTCAGCGGTGTCGAGGTCGTTGCGGTCTCGAATGGCCTCGAGCACCGTGCGCGCCAAGTGCTGTGGGTGCAGGTGAGCAAGGGAGCCCTTGCCTTGTTTGCCGATGCCGCGGGGCGTGCGGCAGGTGTCGATGATCAGTGCGTCGGACATGGGTGCTCCTCGAAGACAGACAGGCGGGCGATTAGATCGCTTCTCCAACGCTACGCAATCACGCTGGCCCGACGAGAACCGGCGGTGAGCTTTTGCCGCGACGAATCCTTCGCAGCGACACTCATCAGTCGGGCGGAGTGAAGGAAATGAGTTCTCGAGCCACCGCAGCGATCACATCTTCTTTAGCATCGAGTGGCGGAAGCAGCACGATCTGATCGAGACCGGCCTCGTCGAGTTCGGCTACACGGCGACGAAGGTCGTCAGGGGTGCCAACCAGGCACGAACGCTCGATGAGCTCCTTGGTGATGAATCGCTCCTCCTCAGGAATCACCCAGCAGTTGTGACCGAGGTGAGTGCGGAGGTGGCGCCGCTCGAGCGGGGTCTCCTCGACGGCTGCCACGTAGTCACCCCACATGTCAGCAAGATGGGCCGGCGGACGGCGGCGGAACTGGGTCATTTGCTCGTAGCTGTAGTGCAGCGCTGCGATTGCGAATGCGCCGACCTGCTGTTTGACCCTGTCCGAGTCGGCGGCTTCGCCCGGTTCGAGCACGGCAATGGTGGTGAGCGTCGCCATCGGGAAGTCGGATCGAGATGTGGGCCGACCGTGGGCGGCGCGACGTTCGGAGATGACACCACGCATGCTTCGCACAGCTGCCGGGTCAGGCGGAACCGATGTGATCAGCCCGTCCCCGTGTAATGCGGCAAGGTCGAGCGCGCGAGGACCGAACGCCGAGACGTAGAGCGGTGGCGTTGGGTCGAAGCGCACAAAGCCGTCCTCCGGCATCAAATGCGCGATCGGCGCGGTCTGACCGTTGAGGGTGTATTCCACTTCCTCGCCGCGCAACAGCGCGCGCAGGACGCTCAGGTACTCATCGAATTCTGCAATCCGTTGCGGCCGATGGCCCATGATCCGCATTGCGGTATTGCCGGTGCCGATCCCGCAGAACGTGCGACCGGGCGCCAGCTGATTGATCGTGCCGATTGCTGCCGCCGTGACAGGAGCGAGGCGCGTTCCCGCAACGGCAACGCCGGTGCCGAGTTGAATCGTCGAGGTTCGATCCGCCGCCAACGCCAACATGGCGTACACATCACTCCAGATCATTTGACTGTCGGCCAACCAAGCGTGGGTGAAGCCGAGCCCCTCGGCTTCGACGACATAGTCGATGTCGTTAGGTCGCGACGCAACACAGATGCCGTACTGCATGGCGCTACCTGAACCCATCCAGCCGACTGTCCGTATCGGTAATCGGATAGTCGGTTGCCGCTTCGTACGCGAGTCCGTCGGTCAGACCGTCCTGCTCGGCGACGCGGTACAGGTCTTTGTACGCAGCGAGCGAACCGTCGCTGTTGCCGAGAATCTGCTCGACAAGTCCGGCGACCTCGGCATCGAGTTGGTCGCCCGGAGCGGAGCGGCACGCGAGCCCGATCGAAGCAGCTTCGACGCCCTTGATGTTCCGCGCCGTCAGCGAGAGTTCTCGGGCCATGGTGAGGCCCACTGCCGCCGGGAGCCGCTGACTCATCCCCCAGGTGGGACGCAACCCGAACTTCGCGTGCGTATCAGCCAACGTTGCTTCGTCAGCGACGACCATCAGGTCGCAGGCCAGTGCGATCTCCAGGGCACCGGTGAAGCAGAAGCCGTTGACCTTGGCGACCGTCACGATGGCCCCGTTGGACAACTTGTCGGTCAGCGCTCGAGCGGGCACGTCGAGAATGTCGCCGACCACGCCGTTGGTCAACGCCCGGTCCCCAAGCGCTTTGAGATCGACACCGGCGCTAAAGGCCCGCCCGGCTCCCGTGAGCACGACGAGTCGCTGCGTCGGGTCGTCGATTGCGACGCCGACGGCCTGATCGAGTGCGACGAGCATTGTGGGCGTCAGCGCGTTGAGCGCATCGGGCCGGTTGAGCGTGATCGTGGTGACCGATCCGTCCACATCGACAAGGATCTCGGAGCCATTGGAGTTCATTCCCGAGTTTGGCATTTCACCGGGTCGGCGCGCGTGCCGGGACGTTGGTCATTGGTTCGCCGCATTCTGTGCGGCATGCTGGACCGCAATGGACGCTTCAACAGTCGCCACTGTGTTCGCTCTCGCCCTGTTCGCCGGTCTGGTCGGCATTGTTGTCGCCGTCTTCAACGAGTCGGTCCGAGCCTTGGTGCGCCGGAGGGCGCTGATGATCGCCGGGTCGGTCGCTGTGGCAGCAACGCTCGGGAGCCTCTACTTCTCAGGGGTGGCGGACTTCATCCCGTGCAAGCTGTGCTGGTACCAACGCATCGCGATGTATCCGCTCGCCGTGCTGCTGGTGATGGCGGCTGTTCGGCGCGATCAATCGATGTTGCTCTACGTCAGGGTCATCGCCCTCTTCGGGCTCGCTGTGGCGGCCTATCACGTGTGGATCCAATGGTTTCCGGAGAAGTCGAACTTCTGTGAGTTCGACAACCCGTGCAGCGCACGTTGGGTCGAGGCGTTCGATCGCGTGACCATCCCGCAGATGGCTGCGTTGTCCTTCGTCTTGATCATCGCCACTGCGACGATTGGTCTGCGTCCGTCGGCGGGATCCCAAGCCTCCGAAGAGTCAGTCGCGTGAACTGACCGGCGAGAACTCCGGCGGACGCTTGTCGAGGAAGCTCTGGACACCCTCTTTGAAGTCGGCCTGGCGCAGCGAGTGCTGCATCCGCTCGTGCGTGTCAGTGTTGGACGTGGCCAGGTCCCACTCCCAACCGGCCATGACCTGCTGCTTCATTGAGCGAATCGACGTCGACGCCACGTTGTCGGCGATGTCGTTCGCGTAGGCCATCGTCTCCTCGAGTAGTCGGTCAGCAGGAAACACCTTGTTGACGAGACCCATTTCCTTTGCTTCTTCAGCGAGGACGATTCGAGCGGACAGCAGGAGGTCCATTGCATTCGCATGACCGACGATGCGAGGAAGCATCCACGAAATGCCGTACTCGGCGACGAGGCCGCGACGGCCGAATGCCGTGGTGAACTTGGCGCCAGCGGCGGCGAACCTGACGTCGAACATCATTGCCTGCACCATGCCGAGGCCAGCACACGCGCCGTTGATCGCACCGATGACGGGCTTGGGGACGGTGGTCGTGTACGTCTGGTGCTCATCGCGAGCCGGAGCACTGCGCTCTGTGCCTGCTCCGATGCCCTGCAGCAGATCCATATCGGCGCCCGCGCAGAACCCCTTCCCCGCACCGGTCACGACGATGACACGGACGTCGGGGTCGGCGGTCGCCTCGTCAATGCAATCCCAGTAGGCACTACCGAGATCGGTGGTCCACGCGTTGAGGCGCTCGGGACGGTTGAGGGTGATTAGCGCGACCTTGCCTCGCTTCTCGTACAGCACGACATCAAACATGAGACGATCGTACGAGGCCAGCTCAGTCGCCGGCGAGGTCGGGGCCCATGTCGCTCATCGCGACGCGACCACCGGTCTACAACCGGGATGACCGAAATCAGGAAAGGCTCGCCCCGTCAAACTCGAAGTTGCCGCCCACCATTGTGGCGAGCACCTTGGTGTCCCCGATGCCATCGGGTTCGATCGCGGTGAGGTCGGTGTCGAGCACGACCAGGTCGGCCAGCTTGCCCGACGTGATCGAACCCTTGCGGTGCTCGTCGAACGACGCTGTCGCTGATCCGACGGTGTAGGCGTGGATTGCTTCGTCGATCGTGAGCGCTTCGGCCGGATTGAAGTCAGCGCCCGACGCCGTGCGCTGGTTCACCAAGTCGTGGATGCCGAGCATCGGTGCACCGTTGACGACGGGCCGGTCGGAGCTGCCAGGCAATGTGATGCCTGCGTCGAGGAACGATCGCTGCCGGTAGCAGTCCCCGACACGGTCGGGTCCGATCGCCCGGAGCATGCCGTCTCCGATCTCGGAGACGAAGCGGGCCTGTGGAACTGGGATCACGCCGAGCCGAGCAATGCGGTCGACGTCTGCAGCTCGGGTCATCCCCGCATGTTCGATGCGGTGCCGGTGGTCTGCTCGGGGGTACTGCTGCAGGGCCGCCTCGTACCCGTCAAGCACTGATGAGACTGCACGGTCGCCGATCGCGTGGGTGGCAACCTGCCATCCCGACCGATGCGCGGCGAGGATCAGTTCGTGCAGCCGAGATTCAGGCATCTGGAAGTAGCCGTTGTTGCCGGGCTGACCATCGAAATCCTCGAACATTGCCGCCGTGCAGCCCATGAGCGAACCGTCGGCGAAGATCTTCGTCGCGCCATAACGAAGCCAGTCGTCGCCGAACCCGGTGTGCATGCCGAGATCGAGTGAGAACGGCTCGTTGTCATCCGCGTGATGTGCGCAGCTATGCAACGCATCGACCGAGGCCATCATGGTCACGCGCACTCGCAAGCGATTGGCTCGTCGGGCTTGTTGGTACGCAGCGACTTCGACCGGTTCGGCCGTGCCGAGGATGCCGCCGACTCCCGCCTCCTGGCAGCTTGTGATGCCTTCGGACAGGTATCGATCGCTGGCGAGGCCCAGGTTGGTGGACATCTCAGCGACCGATCGGGGGTGGACAAGGGAACGGACGAGTTGTTGTGCCTGTTCCTCGAGGAGGCCGTTGGGTCGGCCCTCGTCATCGACGGCCACCACTCCCCCGTCGGGCACGTCGATTTCGCCGATCCTGGCGAGGCGCATCGCTGCGCTGTTCAACGTGGCAAAGTGACCCGAGGTGTGGTTGAGCAGAACGGGATGATCGGGACTGACCCGATCCAGTTCGTGGCAGGTCGGGTGACGTCGTTCGGCCAGCTTGTTGTGGTCATAGCCGGCGCCGACAATCCACCCACCCTGCGGGGTCGAGGAGGCCCGCTCGGCAATGGCGGCGACCAGCTCCTCGATCGAGTGGACTGCGTCACCGTGAAGCGGAACCTCGTTGAGGGTGGCTCCGTACGCCTGCATGTGGTTGTGCGCGTCGTTGAACCCCGGCGCAACAAAATGGCCATCGAGGTCGATCGTTCGTTCGGCGTCGAACTGGGCCAACTCGCCGCGCCCGGCGACGGCAACGATCCGATCGCCAATGATTCCAAGCGACCCGGCCCGAGGCCGCGCCGGGTCGACGGTGAGAATGTTCGCGTTGTCAAGAACAAGGTCGAAGCGCACGCCGCGACCCTAGGCAACAGCCCTCACAGGGTCAGCAGTTGGCGACGATCAGACCAGCGCCGCGACGGCGGTGCCCATCAGATCGAGGAAGTTGTCGGCGTAGAAACGCTCGCGCACTTCGTCGGTGGCGTCGCCCAGGCTGGCTTCGAAGCGCTCATAGGGTCGGCGACCACCCTCGACGTGTGGGTAGTCGGTATTAAACATCAGGATGTCGGGACCCACCTGCTCGGTCACCCAGCCCACATCTTCGGTCGGATACGGGGTCACGCGAACCTGACGCTCGACGTACTCGCGCGGTGTGATCGAAAGTGCTTGCAGTCGTTCTTCGTGGCGAGCAAAGGCATCCATGGCCGACTCCATCTGCTTGAGCCAGCTTGGCAACCACGTACACCCCTGCTCAACGACACCGACGCGGAGGTTCGGGAACCGTTCGAGCACGCCATCGAAGATCATCGTGGCCAGCGTCTGCATTGGAGGGAACGGGATGGCCATGTAGTCCACCGAGCGGAAGTTTTCCTCGCCGCCGTGGAAGTCTGGCGGGATCGGCAGTCCGTTGTTGAAGTAGCTCGGGTCAATCAGCGCACCGGTGCCGCCGACGTGAAAGACAATCGGGATGCCCGCTTCTTCCGCCTGGCGCCACACCGGGTCGAGCGCGCGGTGCGAAGGCGAGTGACCGCTCGGGCACCCTGATGCGATCAGCAAAGCTGCGGCCCCCATGTCGATCGCCTCGGCAGCCATGGCCGCAGAGCGGTCGAAGTCCGCAAGCGGGACATAACACGTCGAGAGGAGTCGGTTGTCGACCGAACAGAACTCGGTCATCCCCCGGTTGTGCGCGCGGGCAGCGCCGTAGGCGAGGTCAAGGTCGGGCTGGTGCTCCCACTCGAACAGGCGTGAGTTGTGGAACGTGTTGAACATCAACTGGCTCTCCACCCCGATGAAGTCGAGAACACGTGGTCGATCCTCCGCGATGAAAGAGCCGGTGGCAGCAAAGTTCTTGCGCTGCATTACGTCGACGTCCTCGTTGTTCAGGAATTCATCGCTGCCCATTCGCTCGGTGAGCCGCGCGAACACCTCGTCGAGGTCTTGCGGGTCATGCCCGTCGCCGGTCTGCACCAGCTCGTTCGCGTACGACGGGATAGCGAGCCGATCACGGATATCGGGATCGGCATGATCACGCAACCAGTTCGGTGGCTCCATGATGTGCGCATCCGCATCGTGAACCCGGGGACGATCGATGTAGGCCATCTTCGCATACTTGTCGCCCAGCTCGAACGACGGGTGGTCGGAGCCATTCTCCGTCTGGCCCGCCGTTCAGTTTTGGAACTTGCCGCCGCGGATTCGCTCGGCCTCCATCAGTTCGACCTCGTGCGCACCCGAGACAACGATGGCCGGGTTCGGGACGTAGTCAAGCTCTGGGTCGCGGCCGGAGTAGTCAACGGCATCGAGGATGGCGCGCATCGCGTTCAGGCGCGCCTGGTGCTTGTCCTTCGAGCGGATCACCGTCCGTGGCGTCGCGGTCGTGTGACTCCGCCGGAACATCTCATACTTGCGTTCGGTGAACTCGTCCCATAGTTCTTGTGCCTGCACGTCGACTTCACTCAGCTTCCACTGTCGGAGCGGATCGTTGCGGCGACGGTCGAACCGACGTTGCTGTTCGTCCTTGGTCACCGAGAAGTAGAGCTTCACGAGGACCGTTCCTTGGCGGACGAGGTCCTTCTCGAATCCAACGACGCCGCGGAGGAAGTCCTCATGCTCCTTGTCAGTACAGAAGCCGAACACCGGCTCGACCATTGCCCGGTTGTACCAGCTCCGATCGAACAGGACCATCTCGCCAGCACGCGGGAACTGCGTGACGTACTTCTGGAGAAACCATTGCCCTCGCTGTTCGTCAGTGGGACGGCCGAGCGCCACGACGCGATAGTGCTTTCGTTCATGTAGCGCGTCACGCGACGGATGGTGCCACCCTTACCAGCGGCATCGCGGCCCTCGAAGATCACAATCATCTTGCGACCGGTGCTTTCGAGATGTGACTGCAGCTTGAGCAACTCGACTTGGTACGCGTCAAGCTTTTTCTCGCGCCGATAACGCTGTCGCAGCTGCTGGCCCGACTTCTCCCCCGGTTGCCGCTTCTCTGGCGGAGCCACACCCTTCGATGCCGTCGCCAGATCGGGAGGATCGAGCGGATTGCTCTTCATGCGTGCACTCGGCTTCTTGGCCATTGGTTCACCATTGTCGACCTCCGCTCCCCATGCCAGGGCCGAACGACCCAAACGGTACGGTGCGGATTCATGGGTGATCGACTGATCGGCAAGCGGGTCCTCGTGACAAGTTGCGACACGTACATGGGACCTGCCGTTGTCGAGTTGTTCCGCGCTGAAGGCGCTGATGTCACCGCTGACAGCGGTGCGCTCATCGGCGCAACCGAGCCGGCCGATCTCCTGGCGGAAACTGGCGAGATCGACGTCCTCGTCGCCAACCTCGACCTTGCGGCATACGCCGCCCGGGTGCGCGACATCGACGACGACCAGTGGCTGGCCGGCTTTGATGCCATGGTCCACCCGCTGATGCGTCTTGTGCGGGCTGCGGCACCTTCGATGATCGACCGTGGTGGCGGCTCGATCGTGGCGCTGACCTCGTCGTCGCCGATGCGTCGCATGCGTCCACAGGCGACCAGTTATGTCACCGCACGAGCAGCGCAAAATGCGTTCGTCCGATCTGCTGGACATGAGTTGGCGGCGCACAACGTCCGCGTCAACGCGATCGCACAGAATTTCGTCGAGAACGACACGTACTACCCACCAGCGATCATGGAGAACGAAAAGTTTCGCGACCGTCTCAAGTCAGAGGTTCCCGCCCAACGCCTCGGCACGCCCCGCGAAACCGCCGAGCTCGCATTGTTCTTGGCGAGTGATGTATCCACCTTTACCTTCGGCCAGGTCATCAGCGCTGACGGCGGCTGGTCGTAGTCAGGATTCATGGATTAGTGAGGGTCAGGACATGAATCGTCGCAGCGCGTGGATTGTTATCGCTGCAACGCTCACGGGCCTGCTGTTTGCTGCGGTCAGCACAGCAGGTGGAGTCAGCTTGTGGGGCGAGCCGCAGCTCGACCCGACCCCTGGCGAACGCGCACCGCTTGAGATCGACATTGCGTTCGAACCCGGAGAAGTGTTGAACGCACCCGACGATGCGCGCAATGACCCGATCAAGCTGCCGGAATGGCTCAGCGCCGTGCTGCGTGTGGTCATCGTCGTCCTCGTGTTCGTGATCGCGATCACCCTTGTGATGACCGCGTGGCGGAAGCGGCCGCGGGTGCGCTGGCGACGTCAATCGTCTGGAGAAGGTGATTTCGAGGTCTTGCCAGACCTTTCCGCAGCGGTCGTCGAACATGCTGCGGCGCACCGAGCTGCGCTCCTCGACGGCGCCCCCCGCAATGCCATCGTGCAGTGTTGGCTCCGGCTAGAACGCGATGTCGCTGCGGCCGGCCTTGAGCGCGATCCGGCTAACACATCGCTGGAGTTCACCGAGCGCGTTCTGGCGCGCTACGCCCTCGATCCCCAAGCGATCACCGAGCTCACTTCGTTGTATCGCGAGGCCCGTTTCTCTGACCATCTGCTCGACGAATCGGACCGTCGCGCTGCGCTCGACGCACTCGACCGGCTCCATCACTCACTCGGCGACTCCACCGTCGGGGCAGCAACGTGAGCCGGGTGCAGAAGCTTCGAGCCGAACGCGGCAGTCGAGGACAGCCTCAGCTGCAGGACACCACCCGACGCTGGGTCGTCATCACGGCCCTGGTTGGAGTCGTCACTGGCGTGCTGATGGTGCTGCTCGGCATGGAACCCAGACTCGTGCTGGTCGGCTTCGTGGTCATCGTGGCGACCGCTGCGACATGGTTGATTCTCGACGTCGGCCAGGCCACGGCGCCGGTGAATTGGCACAACTACGGTGCGGCTGAGGACGCGGTCGCTCGTCCTGATCGGCGGGTCCAGGTGCTCAAGGCGCGACTTCGTCAGCCCGCTCGTCGTGGGCGTGCCCTGGGATCGGTGGGGCCAGCACCGACGGGTCGCGCGGATCCCAGCGATGAGATCGGCGATTCCCTCGTCGGGGTTCTCGACGATCATCTCGTCGCAGATCGCGGCATCGATCGCTTGCAAGATCCTGTCGGCGCTGCAGAGGCACTCGGTCACGAGCTGATGCAGTTCGTCAGCGACCCAGGTGTACGCCGGTCGATGACACAGCGCCGGACCCTTGTTCGCACGATCACATCGATCGAAGGCTTCACCACCCACTCGCCAGACTCCAACTGAAAGACCCCCCATGCCCTCCCTCGAACTGACCCAGGTTTCTGAACTCGCCGGTGCGATTCTCGACGAATGCGAGACGGCCGTGATCGGTAAACGCGAACCCCTGACGATGGTGCTCGGCGGAATTCTCGCCGGCGGCCACGTGCTCCTCGAGGATTTCCCCGGGCTCGGCAAGACACTCGCAGCGCGCTCGTTTGCGCAGACCCTGGGACTCGATTTCGCTCGCGCTCAGTTCACCCCTGACCTGCTGCCTGCGGACCTGACGGGCTCGTTCATTTTTGACCAACGTGTCAACGAGTTCTCGTTCCGCCACGGCCCACTGTTCACGGGCCTACTCCTCGCCGACGAGATCAACCGTACGCCGCCGAAGACGCAGGCAGCGCTACTCGAGGCGATGCAGGAACGCCAGGTCACCGTCGAAGGCGAGACCTTCCCACTCCCCCGCCCGTTCCACGTCCTCGCAACCGCAAATCCGGTGGAATACGAAGGCACCTACCCATTGCCGGAGGCACAGCTCGATCGGTTCATGCTGCAGATCAGTTTCGGATACCCGACTGCTGACGAAGAATGGGAGGTTCTCAGCCGCCGCCTCGCCCGTCGCCAGGAGGACCAGACACTGCGGGCCATCGTTGACGCCGACACCCTGCTCAAGATGCAGGAAGCGATCGAGCGGGTGACCGTCGACGAGAGTGTTGGCCGCTACTGCGTCGCGCTCGCTGCGGCGACTCGCCGCCATGCCCACGCGCTGATGGGCTCGTCGCCCCGAGGAGCACTGGCCCTGATGTTGGTCGCACGATCGTTCGCTGTCATCGAAGGTCGCGATTACGTCACTCCCGACGATGTCAAGGCAGTAGCCGTCCCCGTGCTCGCCCACCGGGTCGCCGTCAAACCCGAGCTCTGGATGAGCAACGCGAGCGGCGCGTCGGTTGTCGCTGCTGTCTTGGCGTCGGTGCCGACTCCGGCAGCGCTCGAAGCCGATGCCACGACGACGTGACCGTCTCGAGCATCGACCCCTGGGCCCCGAGCCCAGCTCACTTCCGCGCCATCGTCGTGGGCGTCGTCGGGATTGGCGCAGCGCTGCTGTTCCGTATTCCTGCAATCTTGGTGTTGGCCACACCCTTCGCCTTCGTCGCGGTGTGGTCGACCGCAACCCGACCCGACGATGCACCGACATTGACGAGTCAGATCAGTCCTCGGACGATTCGTGAAGGCGAGGCGACGACGTGGGCAGCAGAGCTCTGCGATGTCAACGCCGTGGACCACGTCGTGGCGTTCGCTCCACCACGCACGTGGCTCGAGACGCGTCCGCATTCGGGCGTTGTGGCGACCGGTGTCGACCACGGCGACTCGACGACCGCAGTCGCCGTCGCGATGCGCTGCACGCACTGGGGTCGTCACGAGATCGGCCCGATCAACGTGGTTGCCGTCAGCTCGTGGGGCGCATTCCGCTGGAGGGCGCTTGATGTTGGATACCAGGTGACGACACTTCCCCTCCCCGAGGTGTTTGACGCGGCGCCACCGCAGCATCGGGCAAACGGGCTCGTCGGGCTGAACCGCTCGTCGCGTCCCGGCGACGGGAGCGAATTCTCCGGAATTCGGCCATTTCAGACGGGCGATCGGTTGCGTCGGATCAACTGGCGGCGTTCGCTCCGGAGTGGGGATCTGCACGTCACCTCGACCTATGCAGATCAAGACACCCACGTTGCACTCTTTGTCGATGCACTCGCCGACTTCGGCACGTCCGGCGGCATCGATGGCGCAGCATCGAGTCTGGACACCACCGTGCGAGCCGCCGGCGCAATCGCGGAACATTTCTTACTCCGTGGAGATCGTGTGTCACTGCAGGTCTTCGGCTCGCGAGGCCGTTCCCATGTTCCTCCTGCCAGCGGGCGCGGCCATCTCCGCCGGATCCTCGACGTACTCGCCGTGATCGACCCAGACACAAGTCGGGCCGATGAGGTCCGTGCCGGCCGCGGGGCGATCCCCGGCGATGCGCTGGCGATCATGTTGTCGCCGCTCATCTCACCCATCGCGCTCCAGCGCGCTGTGTCGATCGCGAGCCACGGACTCACGGTTGCCGTGGTCGATACCTTGCCGGATGACGTCCATGCCGACGACGACGCGGCGACCGAGTTGGCGTGGCGCATTCGTCTTCTCGAGCGACAACGCGAAGTCCGTTCAGTGCAAAACGTCGGTGTTCCGGTCATTGCCTGGCGCGGGCCTGGCAGTCTCGATCCGTTTCTCCGCGAGATCGCCCGCCGCGCCGCAGCCCCACGGATGGCACGGCGATGAACTCGGCCAAGCTGCAGGGCTGGATCGACGAGCTCCACGGAACCAGTCGTCAGCAGTGGTGGTTGCGGCTGGTCACCGTGCTTGCTCCGCTCGGTGCGTTGTTCGCTGTCACTGCAGAGGTCGGTACGTGGTGGCCGTTCGGACTTGTTGTCGTGACCGTCCTCGCGTGCGCTTCTGCGATCCAGCCGGATTCACATACTGCTCTCGTGGCGATTGCAGTGTGCGCGGCGCATTGGCTCATCACGGTCGATCGCGTGGATACGCCGTGGCTGCCAGCGGCAAGCGTCTGTCTCCTCGCCTACCACGCCGTCAATGCTCTGGCCGCGGCATTTCCGACCGGCGGCAAGGTCCCGACAGCGACTCTCGTCCGGTGGTTGCGCCGCACAATGTTCGGCGCGAGCGTCACCGTCGGCATGTGGCTGCTCGTCGTTCTTCTCGACCGCCGTGACGCACCTGGCAACGGATTACTGACCGCTCTCGCCCTCGCAATCCTGGCGGGCGCCATGTTCATGATCCGAGCGCGCAGCGTCCAGGCCTCACGCTGACGTCAGAACTTCCTCCGGATCTACTTCTTTCCCGGGCAAGTGCCGCGTGAATGCCAAAGAGGCAATGGCAAGGAACCCGGCAAGCAGCAGCCCAACCTTGAGCGACGCCAGCTGAGCATTGCGATACTCCTCCACGACGGCGTCAACGTCAGGGTCCTCCACGCCGGCTTCGGCGAGGGCGACTGCGACCTGGTCTGCTGCGACGAAGCTGCTCCCCGACGCCACCTCGATCTCGATGGCACTCGTCAGGTCTGCAGGGATGGCGACCTCGGCTGTGATGTTGTTGACAAACGCAGCGACGAGCGAGCTGACGACGACTGCACCGATCAACGCTGTGCCGATCGCCGATCCAACTTGCTGCGCCGTGTACTGCAAACCGCCCGCTTCGCCTCGCTCCTCCGGGCCGACCGATGACTGAATCACGCTGCCCAGTTGCGACGCGATAAGACCCATGGCAACACCGAGAATCGCCAGCGTCAACCCGAAGCCGAATCCGTCAAGCTCGGGTTTGATCGCCTGCAACATTCCGAACGCTGCCATGATCAGGAGGACGAAGCCGGCTTGCACGACGCGCCGAGGCCCAAACCGACCGGCGAGCAGCGGACCGCTCGACGAAGTGATGAACATGGCGATCGAGATCGGCAACATCTTGATGCCGGTCTCCAAGGCATCGAAGCCGAGAACGATCTGGAGGTAGAGCGGAAGGATGAAGAAGACGCCGAGCAAAATGAGGTTCTGGCTCAGGAAACAGCCGAGTCCCGAACGCAACGGGGGGACAGACAGCAGTTCCATGCGAACCAGCGGGTCGAGTCCATGTGCAACGCGATGGTGTTGCCATCGCACGAAGAGCGCAAGCACGACACCGCCTGCCAGGATCACGAAGGGGGTGAGCGCGAAGCCGAACGGTTCGATCGGGGATTCCTTCGGGCTGAGCCATCCCCAAGAACTCGCTTTCAGCATCCCCAATACAATCAACCCGAGCCCGATCGCCGAGAGCACCGAGCCCACCACATCGAGGTTCGGCCGGCGCCCAGTGAGCTTGGCGTCGCCGATCAAGCGGGCCGTGAGCACGATGATGAGTGCGATGATCACCTCGCCGACAAAGACCCAACGCCACGACAGCTGTGTGGTGAAGAAGCCCCCGACGATGGGGCCAGCAGCGATGCCAACGCCCGCCACCCCACCGATGACGCCGAACGCAGTGATTCGATCGCGTCCGCGGTAGTTGGCGGCAAGCAAGGCCACGAGCGCGGGGAGGACGAGCGCAGCGCCAATGCCTTCGAGCACGGACCAACCGACGATCAGGGACGGCACGCTCCAGGACCCGGCGGTCAGGGCCGAACCAGCCCCGTAAATGACGAGCCCGATGACAAACGCCCTGCGGCGGCCGATCATGTCGCCCACCTTGCCGCCCGTGATCATCAGCGTCGCCATGACCAAGGCGTACAACGTGATGACGCCTTGAATCGTTGTCACTGTCGTGTCGAAGTCCTCGACCAACTGGCTGATCGCCACATTCATCACCGCCTGGTCCAGCACCATCAGGAACTGCGCAAGGGACAAGACGACCAGGGGAATCCATTTCTTCATGATTGCGCCGACGTTAGTTAGCCACTCCCCCAGTCGGAACCATCCTCGGGCCCGTGGCTACGGTCGGGGTCGATGCTCACCAACTGGCCGCTGCCGAGCGGCCATGCCCTTGACCGCCTCCATGGCGACGCCGCCAGCGGATGAGCGAACAGACCATCGACGCTCAGACCGTTGCCGCGACGCGGTCTCCATGGCCTGTGTTTGCAGTCTGCGCGACTGCGTTCTTCATCATCATGTTCGACCTGGCGGTCGTGAACGTGGCGTTCCCCGACATCCTCAGTGACTTCGGGGTCAGCCGGGCGGACGGCTCGTGGATCGTGACGCTCTACAACATCCTGTTTGGTTCTCTGCTCGTCGTGGCGGGCAAGACCGCTGACAGCGTCGGGCGGCGCCGAATTTTCCAGATCGGTGTCGCGACCTTCGGGCTCGGGGCCGCTCTCGCCGCTTTCGCTCCCACCCTTGCTGTGCTCCTTGCCGGACGCGCAGTTCAAGGCGTCGGTGCCGCATTCATGTCACCCGCGGCTCTCGGACTCCTGGTGGCAGCATTCCCATTGGAACGCCGAACCCAGACAATGGCGCTGTGGGGCGCCGTCGGGGCCTTGGGTGTGTCGAGCGGACCGAGCATCGGCGCCGCCATCATCGAGGTGACCAATTGGCGCGCAGCATTTTGGGTTCCGGTTGCCCTCTGCGCTGCGCTCCTCACGACGAGCGGGCGGGTCCTCAGCGAGTCACCAACGTCATCGTCTCGGCACCGACCTGACTTTTTCGGTGCCGGCGTTGTCACCACAGGGCTGGCCGCTCTGGTGCTGGGCGTTTCCCGCTCAGGCGTCTGGGGTTGGTCACACCCTGCAACGCTCCTTTCGATCGCTGTCGGAGTGGTCGCGATTGTCGTGTTCGTCTCGCGACAGCGGGTCCATCCTGAGCCCATTGTCGACCTGACATTGTTCCGCAGCCGCTCGTTCAGCATCGCCAGCTTCTCTGGGTTCGTCTTCTTCGGCGGATATGCGGCCTACAACCTCAACAACGTGCTGTTTCTCCGTCAGGCGTGGTCCTACACCGTCCTTGAGGCCGGGCTCATCGCCCTCATCGGCCCGGTCACCGTGGCCGCCCTGTCTCCCCTCGGCGGGCGCCTGGCCGCGCGAGTCGGGTTCCGCCTCCCTGCGATAGCCGGTGTGTTGACCGTCAGCGTGGGCACAGCGGCCATGGCGATCAGCTTCGACGAGACCCGCAATCCTGGACTGTTCATGGCCCTCGTTGTCGTCGTCGGCATCGGCATCGCTGGCTTCAATGCGGCCAACGCCGGCGCCAGCGTCGCAGAACTCCCACCGGAACGACTCTCGATTGGCGGCGCTGTCAGCAACGCCCTCCGACAGGTCGGCGCTGCCTTCGGCGTGGCGTTGCTGGTCGCTGTCGTGGGCACACCGGACAACATCGTTGAACTGGTCGACTCCCACAGCAATGGCTATCTGCTGGTGTCCATCGTGATGCTCACTGCCGCTCTTCTCAACGGCTGGCAGACCGGTCGCCGCAGGTCGGCCGACTGAGAGCCAATCGTCGCCCATCGAATATGTTCTGGGACATGTTGGTAACGAAGTGATCGTTGAGACTCTGCTCCCGCTCGGCAAGCTTGACCCCGGTCTACGGGAGCCAGAAATCCCGCTCGACATCCGAGAGTTCGGTGCACTGGCAGCGGTGGCCGAAGATGTCGGCGTCGGAGCGGTGCTGGTCGAAGAGACCAAGGATGATCCGTATCAGCTGCTGGCATTGGGCGCGGCGACAACCAGTTCGGTTCAGCTCGGCACATCGGTCGCAATGGCATTTCCGCGCAGCCCGACCAGCACAGCGATGTCTGCGTGGTCACTGCAGAAGTTGTCGGGCGGCCGCTTCCTCCTCGGGCTCGGCACCCAGGTGCGGGCCCACATCACCCGTCGCTACGGTCTCGACTGGCACGCGCCAGCCCCGTGGATGCGTGACTACGTCAACGCCATGCGTGCGGTGTGGAACACCTGGCAGACGGGCGAGCCATTGCAGTTCGAAAGTGAGCACTATCAGCTTGACGTCATGGTCCCGCTGTTCGACCCCGGCCCGATCGAGCACCCTGACATTCCCATCTACATCGCTGCGATCGGCCCAAACATGTGCGCCGTGGCAGGCGAAATTGCCGACGGCGTTCGCCTGCATCCCGTCTGCACCACAAAGTTCATCGACGACGAGGTACTCCCGAACGTCATGCGCGGTGCCGCCCGCACCGGCCGGCGACTCGACGATGTCGAGATCTGTCTGAAGCCCTTGATCGGTACGGCGCCCAACTCGGCGCGACTCGAACAGGTGGTCGAAACCGTCCGCGCTCGAGTCGCGTTCTATCTTTCGACCCCCTCGTACCGACGGACCTTTGAGCTGCACGGATGGGGCGACATCGCACGCGAGGCGTCGCAGCTGTCACGCGCCCAGCGTTGGGATGATCTACCCGGGCTTGTGCATGACGAGATGCTCCATACCGTCGCCACGATCGGCACCTACGACGAGATCGCAGCCAGGTTGAACGACCGCTTCGCCGAACGACTCGATCGCATCGAGTTTTCGATTCCCGTCAACAATGCAGACGACGCGGACGCCTTCCGCCAGATCTTGGGTCAGCTCAAGTAGCCGTCGATCCCTGACGGTCAAGGGCCTGGGGCTGCTACTGGAGGGACGACGGGGCCGAAGTTACGAGACCACCGACGCCAGCCGACCAGCGAGCACAGCCAGCGCGTTGTCGACAGCGTGTTCGAACAGCCGCCGGCGACCGGCCGCCGTTGACGAAGCGATGTGCGGCGTGATGATCACATCTGGCCGACCGAGCAAAGGATGACCGACAGGGAGCGGCTCGGGTTCAGTGACGTCGAGTCCCGCACCGGCAACCTGTCCGGCCTCGAGTGCCGCTAGGAGCGCCTCCTGATCGATCAGCGGACCGCGCGCGCAGTTAACGATGTACACGCCTCGTCGCATTGTCTGAATCGTCGCGGCGTCGATCAGATGCCGTGTGGTTGGAGTCGACGGTGCGTGCAACGAGACGACGTGCGCTGTTCGGAACAACTCGTCGAGATTCACCAATCTGACGCCGTCGACAGAACTCGACGACAGACCCGGGTCATGTGCAACCACGTTCATCCCCAAGGCTTGAGCGGCGACCGCAACACGTGAACCGATGCGCCCAAGGCCAACGAGTCCGAGCGTTGCGCCGTCGAGTTCGAGCGACGTGGCGACTTTTGGCCCGCCCAGGCCAGCTGCTGCGCTCGCTATGTGGGTCGGCAGTTCCTTGGTCACTGCGAGCAACAGCATCATCGCGTGCTCCGCAGTTGACACCGTTGGCGAGTCTGGGCCGTTGCAGACCACCACCCCCGCCGCTCTGGCAGCATCGAGGTCAACGTTGTCGTATCCAATTCCCATGCGTGAGATCACTCGCAGCTCCGGGAATCGGGCGAATCGTTCTGCGTCCCATTGGTGACCAATACCAATCACCGACGCGGCGACGCCCACCAGCTCGGTGTCTGTCGAGCCGACGAGGCGGGCCGAGTCTCCGACATAGGCCAGGTCGGCATCGAGGATCGGCCGATCGAGGTGCAAGACGGGAAGGTCGTGGTCGGGCATGGACTGATCATCTCGCAGTCAGTCCGCTGTAGGCGAACCCGCGACACGCCGGCTCGGAAACTCGACAATCACCGCCTGAAGCACCCCGGGTGTGATGACTGCTCTGATTATTGGGTGGCGGCCTCGTTGGCCGGTGTTGTTTGACGGTAGTAGTCGGCCTCTGCTTCGGCCGGAATTGTGTAGCTGGAGTCGTCGGTGATTTCGCCGTGGAGACGGCGCTGGTTGAACCAGTCTACGTAAGTCATCGTGGCGAACTCGATGTCGTCGAGGCCCCGCCAGGGGCCCTGCGGGTAGATCAGCCCCACTTGTAGAGCCCGTTGAACGACTCAGCCATCGCGTTGTCGTAACTGTCGCCCTTGGACCCAACCGACGCAACGATGTCGTTGTCAGCGAAGGCAATCGGTGACGTGTTGGCCGAAGCTGCACACGCCCGGTTCAACATCGCCACCCTCGACGAGCAGCTCGACATCGTGCGCAAGGCCGGCAGCATCCTCAGCCGCAAGCTCTCCAGCCTCAAGAAGTCAGACCCGGAATGGCAGCAGTACCTCGCTGACTGCCAGCGTTGGCGCCGTATCTTCGACGACGGACTTCATGTCATCCAAAAGCAGCACCGCGATAAGGCCATCAACCCGGTCTCCGTTCAAGGCTGGGAACGGCAGCGAGTAGCGAAGCTCGAAGCCGAACGCCTCAACGCCGAACGCTGGCAAGAATGGTCCGCCGATCTCGCTGATGAAATGATCTTCAAGTTCGAGCGCGAGAACGAAGAGCCCGCCGAGGACGGCACCAAACGCCGCCGCCTCCGGTCCCGCGCATAAAAAATAAAGATCGTCGTCAGCGAGTCGGAAGGTTCGCGGTTCCGGCTCGCTGATGACAATTCACGAACACAAAACGGTTTCCTTTAGGCGCTCGTTGAGCTTAGACACCACGCCCCAACGTCTCTCCCTCAGTCACTCGACCCAGGGGCCGATGCCGGTGACGCGTTCGATTTTGACGCGCGTGATGTATCCCTCAGGCGGGTTGTCGCCAGGTGGGAACACCACGTCTGGACCGAGGTACTTCTTTGCGAGCTGCCGGAGCAGTACCGGTGCACCGCCCACCTCGACGCACGCCCGACCGTGAACGACCAGATACGTCTCAAGGCCCCGTTGGTCCCGTCCGCCCGCAAGCATCGAGAGTGCCACCCGGTCGTCACGCCGAATGTTGTGCACCTTTCGCCGCTCAGCGAGGTGGCCCATCACGATCTGGTCGCCCTCCAGACCAACCCACACAAGACTTACCTGTGGCCGACCGTCACGGTCGATGGTCGTCAGATGGACCAGGGGAGCCGACTCGAGTACCGCTTTTACATCATCACGCATCGCTGAATGGTGCCATCTCTCAACGCATCGCTTCGGGTCGGGGTCGGCGTCGGCGTCGGCACCGGCCGCACGTCACGCTCAGGCACGTCGATTTGCTCGGATTGACGCCGATGTTGGGTG
>ERZ891134.330-NODE-330-length-41243-cov-6.329489_pt1 | contig 41243 bp, 41 predicted proteins | sample MGYA00520888_ERZ891134 | MGnify/ENA primary metagenome ERZ891134 (study PRJEB32303, sample SAMEA104408692) | aquatic metagenome | biome: Brackish water; feature: Coastal; material: water | place: Baltic Sea | collected 2014-10-23 | depth 10 m ... | reverse complement strand
CGCACGCAACTCCTCGATCCACGCTTCGCTTGGCGCGACTGGGACGAGATCGGGCTCGGGGAAATATCGGTAGTCCTCGGCGTGCTCCTTCGATCGCCCGGGAGTGGTCTCCCCGGTGTCTTCGTGGAAGTGTCGGGTCTCTTGCACCACGCGCTCACCGCCTGACAACACGGCTGCCTGACGTTCGATCTCGAAGCGCACCGCGCGCTCCACGGACCGCAAAGAGTTCACGTTCTTGGTCTCCGAGCGGGTGCCCCACGGTTCACCGGCTGGCGCCAAGGAGACATTCACATCGCAGCGCAGCGACCCTTGATCCATGCGCACATCGGAGACCTCCAGCGAGCGCATCAAGTCACGTAGCTCGGTCACGTACGCGCGCGCCACCATCGGCGCGAGTGCCCCGGCCCCGACAATCGGTTTCGTCACGATCTCGATCAGCGGAATACCCGCTCGGTTGTAATCCACCAGCGAGTAGTCGGCTCCGTGGATTCGTCCGGTGTCTCCACCTGTGTGCGTCAACTTTCCGGTGTCCTCTTCCATGTGGACACGTTCGATCTCCACCCGGAACTCCCGGGGACCATCGTCGGTAGCAACGACAACATCGAGGTAACCGTCGAAACACAGTGGCTCGTCGTACTGACTGATCTGGTAGTCCTTCGGCATGTCGGGATAGAAGTAGTTCTTGCGTGCAAAACGACACCACGATGCGATGTTGCAGTGCAAAGCCAAGCCCATCCGGATCGTCGATTCAACGGCCATCGCGTTGACGACCGGAAGTGATCCCGGAAGCCCCAAGCAGACCGGGCAAACCTGGGTGTTGGGTGCACCACCGAACTCGGTCGGACATCCGCAGAACATCTTGGATGCGGTGCCGAGTTCAACATGGGTCTCCAAGCCGAGCACCGGCTCGAAGGCGTCGAGGGCTTGATCGAAGGGGATTCGCGAAATCGTCTGATTACCGCTCATAGGGACGGCACCTCCTCGCTCAAGATGTGCCCCCAGCGATCAACGAGGGCCGATTCCAGCGCACTACCCACGCGATACAACCGATCATCACCGAGTGCTGGGGCCATGATCTGTAGACCGACAGGAAGTCCGTCTTCCGGGGATAAGCCGACGGGGACGGACATCGCACAGTTGCCCGCCAGGTTGACCGGAATGGTCGCGATGTCATTGAGGTACATCGCCAGCGGATCATCGAGTTTCTCGCCGAGTTTGAAGGCCGTGGTTGGCGCAGTCGGCGAAATGAGTACGTCGACCTGCTCAAAGGCGGCGGTGAAGTCACGCGCGATAAGTGTTCGCACCTTTTGCGCTTGGCCGTAGTAGGCGTCGTAATAGCCACTGGATAGCGAATAGGTGCCAAGCATGATCCGACGCTTGACTTCCGCACCGAATCCGACTTCTCGGGTGCGGGACATGACCTGCTCCACCGATGCATCCGCGTGATCTCCGGCACGCAAGCCGTAACGCATACCGTCGAAGCGCGCTAGGTTGCTCGATGCTTCAGCGGGCAAGATCAAGTAGTAGGCGCCGAGTGCGTATTCAAAGTGCGGACAGGACACCTCGACCACATCAGCACCGAGATCGGTGAGCACGGTGACCGCCTCGTCAAAACGTTGCCGTACCCCCTGCTGGTACCCCTCCCCACCTAGTTCGCGCACCAGACCGATTCGCATGCCGCGGACATCCCCCGCCCGGGCGGCGGCCACGACATCGGGCACCGGGGCATCGATCGAGGTGGAATCCCGAGGATCGTGCCCGGCGATGGCTTGGTGCAACAACGCCGCATCGAGCACTGTGCGTGCACACGGTCCAGCTTGATCCAACGACGACGCCAACGCCACCAGCCCATATCGGGATACCCCACCGTAGGTCGGCTTGACGCCGACCGTCCCCGTCACTGCGGCAGGCTGGCGAATCGAACCACCGGTGTCGGTGCCCATCGCCAGCGGCGCCTCGAAAGCCGCGAGCGCAGCCGAGGATCCACCCCCCGACCCACCGGGGATCCGATCTAGATCCCATGGGTTCCGGGTCGGTCCATATGCGCTGTGTTCGGTGGAAGAACCCATCGCGAACTCATCCATATTGGTCTTGCCCAAGATGACAACGTCGGCATTGCGCAGCCGCTCCACCACCGTGGAGTCGTAAGGCGGGCGCCAGCCCTCCAGGATGCGCGAGCCACAGGTGGTGGGCACGCCGCGCATCGTGAAAACGTCTTTCAGCGCCAGCGGTACACCCGCCAGTGGGCCGAGATCCTCACCGGCTGCTCGCCGACGGTCGATATCGGCCGCCGTCGCGAGGGCAGCCTCACGGTCGATGTGCAAGAACGCGTGAACTTTGTCATCGACTGTGTCGATGCGTGCCAGGCAGGCCTCGGTGACCTGCACCGAGGTGACATCCCCAGCCTGCATGGCAGCAGCGAGCGTTGCAGCACTTTGCCGGACGAGATCGCCATCCATCACCGGGGCCATTTCAGCTCTCCCCCAGGATGCGGGGCACCCGGAAGCGGTCGTCTTCCCAGGCAGGCGCGGCGGCAGCAATCTCCTCGCGGTCGACACCGGGTTGTGCAACGTCCGGCCGGAAAGTGTTCGTGACCGGGATCGGGTGCGAAGTTGGCGGGATGTCCTCCGCAGCCACCTCCGACACCCGTGTCACGGCATCGACAATCGCGGACAGTTGCTCGGCGTAGTGGTCGATCTCGCCTTCGGTCAGTTCTAGTCGGGCGAGCCGAGCGAGATGTTCGACTTCCGCACGGGTGATGGCTGCCATGCCCTCATCCTTTCAGCACCGCCTCCAGGCCTTGTTCGAGGAGCACCTCGAACGCTTCGGCGGGAACCACCGGAACCCCGAGCGACGTTGCCTTGTCCAGTTTGGATCCGGCACTTTCCCCGGCAACAAGGCACGTTGTCTTCGACGAGACAGAGCCGGTTACCTTCGCGCCCCGCGCCGCCGCAGCCGCCGTGGCCTCATCGCGCGTGAAGCCCGGCACCGATCCAGTGATGACGATTACCGATCCGGCAAGTGTCTGATCCTGCGTTTCCACGGATGTGGCTGCGTCCGCGAGGACCACACCGCCCCGCTGCCATTTATCGATGATTTCCCGGTGCCAAGCTTCCGCGAACCACTCGACCACCGCTTCGCCGATCACGTGTCCCACCCCATCGACAGCGGCCAACTCCTCTGCACTGGCCTTTGCAATCGCCTCAATTGACCCAAAGCGTCGAGCTAGCGCCTGTGCAGCAGTGGGTCCTACATGCCGTATGGACAGCGCCACCAACATTCGCCACAACGGTTTGGTCTTGGCCTTCTCCAAATTCGCCAACATGGTCTTGGCGTTCTCAGTCAATTTCCGACCAGTCTCGCCTTTGCTCGGGTCGCGGGTGAAGAACGGGCATTCGAGCAAGGCATCCGCATCGATGAGGAACAGATCTCCCATGTTCGTCACCACGCCGCAGTCCAAAAGGGCCACCGCGGCCTTGTACCCGAGGCCCTCGATATCAAGGGCGCCGCGCGAGGCCACATGGAACAGTCGCTCGCGCAATTGCGCGGGGCAACCGACGGTATTGGGGCAGCGGATGTCCTTGTCGCCCTCGCGTTCCGGGCGCAACGATGTGCCGCACTCCGGGCACTGTGTTGGCATCGTGAAGGCGTGTTCGTTTCCCGTGCGGGCCTCGACCACCGGGCCGATCACCTCGGGGATCACGTCCCCTGCCTTACGCAAGAAGACCATGTCTCCGATCAACACACCCTTGCGCTGCACTTCGTACTGGTTATGCAAAGTGGCCATCGAAACCGTCGAGCCAGCCACCCGAACGGGCTCCATGACGGCAAAAGGTGTGACCCGACCGGTTCGCCCCACATTCACGGCGATGTCCACCAGACGTGTGCGCACCACCTCCGGGGGGTACTTGTAGGCAATCGCCCACCGCGGGGCCCGGGATGTCTCACCAAGTTCGGATTGCGCCGCAAAATCATCGACCTTCACAACTACGCCATCAATCTCGTGTTCGACATCGTGGCGATGTTCGGCGTAGTACGCGATGTACTCCCGCACCTCATCGCGGGTGGAGTGGACAGCCATTCGTGAGCTCACCGGAATGCCCAAGTCGGCCAGCAAGGCATAGACCTCACTTTGCGATCCGATGTCGATTCCTTCGCGAGCTCCTACGCCATGTGCAGTGAAACCAAGGGCGGCCAAACGTCCCGACGCCAACGCGTAATCGCGTTCTAGGCGCTCAGCGCGAGCACGACCACGATCGGTATCAACTGCGCGGGCGGACTGGAGTTCCTCCCAACGCTTATCCATGCGCTGCCTAATGGTTCCCGATGCGGCATTGCGAGGATTTGCGAAGGGTGTGGCCCCCGCAGCCATCTGCTCTTCGTTCACTTCTTCGAAGCGCTGGGTCGACAAGAAAACCTCACCGCGAATTTCCACGAGTTTCGGCGGCTTTTTCGCAGTCAACTTCTCCGGGATCGCTTCGATGAAGCGCATGTTGTAGGTGATGTCCTCACCCGTGATGCCATCACCGCGCGTGGCGGCCGATGCCAACATGCCGTCTCGGTACACCAAATCGACAGCCAGACCGTCGATTTTGACCTCACACAGCAATGGCGGCACCGCACCCAATGCCTTATCTACTCGGTCGAACCAAGCTTCGAGTTCGTCCTCGTCGAAGGCGTTGTCTAGTGAGTACAGCCGAACCAAGTGGTTAACGGGCTCAAACATCTCTGCTCGTTCACCACCGACTGTTTGAGTTGGTGATTCCCCGCTCGCAAGTTCCGGGTTAGCACGCTCGATTTCCTCGAGTTCGCGAAAGAGTTGGTCGTACTCGTCATCGGCGATCGTCGGTCGCTCTGCTTGGTAATACGCAGCACGCGCGGAGTTGATTGAATCGACGAGTTCGCTCCACCGCTCTCGCACCGAAGCGTCCGGCGCAGACGCACTCGAAACCTCATCGCTTTCACCTGGCATCGGCGTTCTCCCGATCATCTCGAACCACAGCACCGACCCGGCCGCACGCGGAGATTGTGGCCCGCGCGGACTCCAGTGACACCTCAGCCAATCCAGTGCGCGGGGTGATGGCGACATTAGCGGGAACAGATGCGAATCCATGATCGGACATGAAGCGTCGCAACGGGGCACTGAGCGCCGTGTCGCCCGGGGTTTGCGGTGCACCACCCCCAAGACCCAGAACCGGCACACACCCCAGCAGCAGCCCCACCCCTGACTCCCACGCTCGTGGCAACGACTCATCAACCGGTTGCTCCCGACCCAGGTCGATGGCAAGTCCATCTACACCGGCATCACGCACCAGGTCCATGGGCGCTTGATCGGCGTGGCAGCGCACGATCACCCGAGCGCCCACAGACTGAATAGCCGAGGCGACAGTGCGCAGGTGGCCTTGCACGGTGAGCGGTTCCACGCTGCGGTGGGTAAGTCGACCGCTACTCATCGACACCCGTCCGGCCAGAACCCGCGGCAAGGCATCTTCGTTTACTTGGATCACCAAATCGTCGCTGGCAACAAAGCGCCGTAACCGCACGACGAAGTCCCGGGCCGCGTAGGCGAGGGCTTCACTCAGCTCAGCGACGGCACCCGGATCACGCAACAGCGCCTCCCCCGCTGGATCGGCGATACCTGTCGCGAGGGTCCATGGCCCGGCGATGGCGACCTTGATCGGCGCCGAAGCACTCGCTGGGTTACCGGCGAACTCCTCGAGGGCATCGAGATCTTGCGACAAGTAACCGCGCGCCCGCGCGAGGACCCGCTGTCCGGCGTGCCCGAGCCGCCACCCCGATGGTGTGGTTTCCACCTCGAAGGATCGGTCGACCTCGGCGAGCAATGCAGCCGTGCGGCCCACAGGATCCGCACCGGGGCCCCTGGCCGGCAATTCGATCAGCGGGATGAAGTCGGGGAACTCGCCGGCGGCAACGTTCATAGCCTCACGAGAGTCGACACCGGGCATGGGGCCGATACCGGTGGCAACCGCTGGATAGGGCCACGTGCAAGGCTCGTTCACACCGCGGCCGTATTCCCAACACGCGAGGTGACCGATATTCGCCCTGATCCCAGGGCGCGTGATCCGTCGTAGACGACAACGCTTTGCCCAGTCGCCAAGCCGCGAATGGGTTCGTGGAGTTCCACCTGCAGTTCTCCACCGGCCATCCGGGCTCGGGCTGGCACACCGAAGTGGTGCGCGCGCACCTGTGCCGTCACCTGTCGCCAGTCCTCACCGAGCGCCGGCCCCGTCCAGATCACATCACCGGCGCGCAAGGCGAACACGTCCAATTCCTCGGGCGATCCGACGTAGACGGTGTCGGTGCTTAGGTCGACATCCACCACGTAACGGGGGCGTCCATCTTCACCGGGTGTACGCAGGTCCAGACCCCGGCGTTGCCCGATAGTGACGGTGAACGTCCCCCGGTGTTCACCGACTTCGGCACCACTTGCGGAGTCGACAATGCGCCCAGGGCGCTGACCGATGCGATCAACGAGAAAATCACTGGTGTTGCCGTCTGGAATGAAGCAGATGTCGTGGCTGTCGGGCTTATTCGCAGTGCGCAGGCCGCGCTCTTGGGCTTCAGCACGCACATCGTCTTTGATGGTGTCGCCCAACGGGAACAGGCAATGGGCCAACTGATCTTGATCGATCACCGCGAGGACGTACGACTGGTCCTTCGCCTCGTCCAAGGCGCGATGCAGTTCCGGTCCGTGCGGTCCATTGAGCACTCGCGCATAGTGGCCTGTGGCCACCGCATCGAAATCCAATGCAAGTGCGCGGTCAAGGACTGCCTTGAATTTGATTTTTTCGTTGCACCGCAAACACGGATTCGGCGTTCGACCAGCTTCGTACTCGGCGAGGAAATCACCGATCACGTCCTCGGCGAACTCGGCCGAGAAGTCCCAAACGTAGAAGGGAATGCCCAGCATGTCGGCGACACGACGCGCATCACGCGCATCGTCGAGGGTGCAGCAACCGCGCGAGCGACCACCGGATGCTTTCGCTCTCGCAAGCGCCAGATGGACCCCGACAACTTCGTGCCCAGCATCGACCATTCGTGCAGCGGCCACCGAGGAATCGACACCACCGGACAGCGCCGCAACAACCCTCATCGATCCGCCCGCCCAGCACCGACCGATGTGTGCGTGGATGCCGAGACCGAACCAGCGCGCCGGGCGCGCTCCACAACACTGGGCAGTGCGCTGATCACGGCATCGACATCGTCCATGGTCGAGGTTCGACCAAAACTGAATCGCAACGAAGATCGCGCGGTGCGCTCATCAATACCCATTGCCAGAAGTACGTGGCTCGGTTCGGGGATTCCTGCGGTGCAGGCCGAACCTGTCGAGCAGTCCACTCCCGCGGCATCGAGCAGCATGAGCAGCGCATCACCCTCGGCGCCGGGGATCGAGACGTGCACGTTGCCGGGAAGTCGTTCGCTGGACACGCCCCCATCGGCGATGGATGCACCGTTGATGATGGCGTCGGGCACTTCCCGCCGGATGCCCTCGGCAAGTGCCCGCTGGAAAGTGGCCACTCGCTGCGCGTGTTCGGCTTGATGCTCGACCGCGTACCGCACGGCCGCAGCCAGCGCGGCTGTGCCCGGTGCATCCAGGGTTCCTGACCGGATTTCCCGTTCTTGTCCACCACCATGGGCCACCGGCTCGACCGAGGTGTACGGATCGATGATCAATGCACCGCTGCCTACCGGTCCGCCGATCTTGTGGCCGCTGATGGTGACAGCTGTCGCACCCACCTGTGTCAGATCCATCGGCACCTGACCGAGGGCTTGCACAGCATCGGTATGGAAAGGCACTCCGGATTCACGACACAGTTCGGCTATCTGGGCCACCGGTTGGATTGTTCCGACCTCGTTGTTGGCCCACATCACCGTCACCAAGGCTGTGCGCTCGGCGTTCTCGGCCAAGAATCCCCGCAAATCTTCCAAACTCACCAGCGCGTTCTCGTCCACGTCAAGCCAGTGCGCCGCGGCACCCTCGTGCTTGATGAGCCACTCGACGGGATCGAGTACGGCGTGGTGTTCGATCGCCGAGGACACAACGGCCGGCGAATCGATACCCATGCGCCTGCGCCGAGCCCAGAACAAACCTTTCACGGCAAGGTTGTCCGACTCAGTACCTCCGGAGGTGAACACCACGGCCGAGGGCCGCGTTCGCAGATCATCAGCAATCGACTCGCGGGCTTCCTCGACGATGCGCCGCGCCCGTCGGCCGGAAGTGTGCAAGGACGACGGATTGCCTACCGATTCGCTCGCCGCCAGCCACGCCTCCCGCGCGGGAGCAAGCAGCGGCGCGGTGGCAGCGTGATCGACGAATGCCCGCCGCGGGGAACTACTGGACACGTAGCGATGGTAGCCAGGAGCACCGGCGGCCGCCTGCTACCACCGGTCGCTCACCGTGACTGATTCGACTGCTAGTTCGACCGTGATTCGATCTCCTCGGCCAATTGCGGCACGACTTCGTGGAGATCACCCACCACACCGAAGTCGGCCAATTCGAAGATCGGTGCTTCGGCGTCCTTATTGACAACGACGACGACCTTGGAGGTCTGCATCCCGGCGCGGTGCTGGATCGCTCCGGAGATCCCGTTGGCGACGTACAACTGCGGCGAGACCGTCTTGCCCGTCTGGCCGACCTGGTACTGGTGCGGGTACCAGCCCGCATCGGTGGCTGCTCGGGAGGCACCGACCGCGCCGCCGAGGGAATCAGCGAGGCGTTCGATGATGGCGAAGCCCTCCGGTCCGCCGACTCCGCGGCCCCCTGACACAACGATTGCCGCTTCCATGAGTTCCGGGCGACCACCCTTTTGGGCGACCGTGCGCTCGGTGACCGTGGCCTTCTTCGCGATATCGCTCACCGCCGTCGCTACCTGCTCGACGCTACAAGTTGTCGGAGCTGGTTCTGGTGCTACCGAATTCGGGCGCACGGTGTAGATGGGTGTGCCCGTCAACACCGTTGAGTGCACGATGGTGCTGCCGCCGAAGACTGACTGAGTGGCAACTCCATTGGAATCGATATCAACGGCATCGGTGATAACACCGCTGCCAGTGCGCACTGCGAGACGACCCGCCGCCTCTTTGCCATCTGCGCTCGAGGGCACCAAAACCGCAGCGGGAGAAAGGGATGCGACGAGATCGGCGAGAACATCGACGATCGGTACGACCGGGTGGTCGGTCATCTCCTGCGCCCCAGCCACATAGACGGCGGTGGCGCCGTACTCACCGAGGGTTTCGGCAGCGGCGTCGGCTCCGGAGCCGAACCACACGCAGACCGGCTCGCCAAGTCGACGCGCAAGCGTGAGTAATTCCAGCGTTGTCTTCTTCACTGAGCCGGATTCGCGTTCGTGCTCAGTGAGAACAAGGACGGGTGCCATGGCGCGTTCCTTCCTAGATGAACTTCTGCTCGGTGAGATAGGTGGCGATTCGACTCGCGCCGTCGCCTTCGTCAGCGACGACGGTGCCGGCGGCCTTGGCCGGACGTGCCGCGAAATCTTGAACCGTGGTCCAGGCTGCTGCTTGACCGACGGCCGCGGGCTCAAGGCCCAGATCGGCGACGCCGATGGTTTCCACGGGCTTCTTCTTGGCGGCCATGATGCCCTTGAAGGATGGGTAACGCGGCTCGTTGATCTTCTCCACCACGCTCACCACGGCTGGTAGTTGAGCCGTGACGGTGTCGAAGCCGTAATCGGTGACCCGCTCGATCGTGACTTCGTCGCCGGAAATGCTCACGCGCTGGGCGAAGGTGACCTGGGCCAAGCCCAGTCGCTCGGCAACCATCGCTGGAACCACCGACATCCGTGCGTCGGTCGATTCCGAGCCGAAGACAATGAGATCGAAACCTTTGTCGGCAAGTGCTGCGGCGAGCACCGCGGAGGTAGCGATCGCGTCCGAGCCGTGCAGGACGTCGTCTTGGATATGGATCCCGGCGTCGGCGCCCATCGACAGCGCCTTGCGCACTGTTTCCGCAGCCCGCTCCGGGCCCATGGACAGCACGGTGACCTCCCCGCCGTGAGCCTCGGCGATCTGGAGCGCCTCTTCCACTGCGTACTCGTCAAGTTCGTTGAGAACACCGTCGGCAGATGCCCGATCGAGCGTGGAATCCTCAGGCTTGAGCGCTTTCTCTGCCCAGGTATCGGGCACTTGCTTCACACACACCGCGATCTTCATGACCCTCCTATCGGAGCCGAATCCGCATAACCCACTTGGACGGGATTGTTACCCATCACTATGTTACTCGCCAGTAACAAGTCCGCATCCGCATGTCTGCCGGGCCATTACGCTCGCACTCGTGCCTGGTCTGCAGCCCTCCGGCCTGCCGATCACCGGCGAGCGGACGGTTCCCCACGTCCCCCGGGAGAACTACTGGTTCCGGCGCCACGAGGCCTGCTATCGCTGGGCGCTTGACGCCATCGCCGATCCAGTGGCCCTCCCCCACCGCGGCACGCTGCTCGACGCTGGCGCCGGTGAAGGATTCGGTGCAGATGCAGCGGCCGCCCGTGGCTATCGGGTGACCGCACTAGAACTGGACACCCTCACCGCTGGACACATACGCCGCAGCTACCCGCAGTTGGGGGTCGTGCGGGCCAACTTGGTCGCGCTTCCTTTCGCTGCGGGAAGTTTCGATGCATGCCTCTCGCTTCAGGTCATCGAACACATCTGGGACGTTCCTACTTATCTGATGGAACTGCTGCGCTGCACGAGCGGCCCGATCATCCTGAGCACTCCCAACCGGCCCGTGCATTCGCCCGGTTTAGCAGCGGGTGAGACCCCGGTGAACGTTTTCCACGTTCGCGAGTACGACGTAGCCGAGATCGACGCCCTCATTCACCCGCACCTGAATCGTGCTGGCCGAAGCTGTGAGCACTTCGGGTTGCGTCATGGTCTGCCAATTGCCGAGTGGGAGGAAGAAAACGGCTCACTGCCGCAAGCGCTGATGTCAGGCGAAGATCCGGCATTCGCAGCCAGCGTGCGTGAAAGCGACTTCGTGATCGAGCCGTTTTCGGACGAACACGCCGATTCCTACCTCGATCTGGTGAGCGTGTTGTGACCAACCAGCGAGTGGGTCGCTTGGCGATCGTGTTGCACTCGCACGTTCCCTGGTTGCTCGGCCACGGCGTGTGGCCGGTAGGTGAGGAATGGCTACGTCAGGCTTGGGCGCACTCCTACATCCCGCTCGTAGCGATGCTGCGCGAGCGGGCAGTGCGCGGACGAACCAATCTGTTGACCTTCGGCGTGACACCGGTCTTAGCGGCTCAGTGGGATGAGCCGTCGTCGATCGGTGAGCAAGAACGCTGGATAGCCGATTGGCGGATTCGTGCGACGGGAAAGGGAATCCACGCGCAGGCGACAGCTGATTCGACAGCGGCGCGCGATGCGCGACGACACTTTCGCGCTGCGCAGTGGACGATGCGGGAGTTCGCCGAGAACTGGCGCGCGGGTGGATCCGCCGCGTTGCGCCCACTTGTCGACGCTGGTGCGGTGGAACTCCTCGGCGGCCCGGTTACGCACCCCTTCACCCCGCATCTGCTCGAGCCGATAGCCGATCTGGCGCTGGCAAGCGGACTTGCCGATGCCACCGTGCGCACGGGGAAGCAACCGGTCGGCATCTGGGCCCCCGAATGTGCGTACACGCCCGGACTCGAGCACCTCTACGGGCGCCACGGGGTCGGTCATTTCGTGGTGGATGGCCCTACCGTCTTGGCGCAGCGCGACTCGATTCACCGGCCCTACCGAGTTGGTGAATCCGATGTTGTCGCTTTCGCCCGAGATCTCGACCTCACCTATCGCGTGTGGTCACCGCGCAGTGGCTACCCCGGCAACAAGTGGTACCAGGACTTTCACAGTTACGACCACGACTGGGGGCTGCACTCTTCGCGGGTGACCCGTCGCTCATCTGAAACCAAGGAGCCCTACCAGCCACAGCAAGCCAGCGACCAAGTTCAACACGACGCCCACGATTTCTTGACCGCTGCCCGCGCCCGAATGGTCAACAGCTGTGAAGCCAACCCGATCGTGGTGGTTGCCTACGACACCGAACTATTCGGGCACTGGTGGCACGAAGGACCACAGTTCCTCGCCGCCGTCCTTGACACCGCGCATTCCTACGGCATCGAGACGACCACGCTAGGGACGGTGGCACACGAAGCGACCGAGTCCGTGGACCTACCGCCGGGCACCTGGGGATCGGGCAAAGACTCCCGAGTTTGGGAAGACGGGGAGGCCGGGCGCTTGCGAGATCGCGGCCGCGCTGCTCAATACGCGGTTCTTGACCACCTACGACGACTCCCCGGCGACTGGCTCGCTACCCGATCACCCTCCGCGGATGCAATCGTCACCGAACTACTCCTTGCCCTTGCCAGCGATTGGGCCTTCATGATCTCGAAGGATTCAGCTGCCGATTACGCGCGGGGACGTTCGGAAGACCACTTCGCACGGCTCGGCGAAATGCTGCGAACCGCGCATCACAATCCGGCTGTCATCTTCGAGGACAGGCGGCTGCCTTTCGTCGATGCTCGACGCGCCATCAGGTGAATTGCGCGAGCGTCACCGCTCACCCCGCATCCGTTCTTGCGTCGCCTCGCGTGCCTTGCGTGCCATATCCAGCACATCAAGCCGCGTCTGTTCGGCTTGCGCCTCGGCCTCCTTGCGATCCTTCACAACCACAGCTGGCGCACCCGCCGCGATGACGAAGGCCGGAATGTGACCGCGAACAACCGCGTTTGCTCCCACAACGCTGCCCTCGCCGATCACACTTCCGCGCAAAACAGAGGCCTTCACCCCCAGCCAGACGTCAGGTCCGATCAACACCGGGGTCTTAACCAATCCTTGCGAGCGGATGGGGACCGCAGTCGATTCGGTCCGATGGTCGAAATCTCCGACGTACACCCAATCGGCGATGATGCACTCGGCGCCGATCGCCACTTCGAGGTGACAGTTGACGGTGTTGTCTTGCCCGAACACACACTTGTCACCGATGCGCAACGTTCCCTCGTGACACCTCAGAACGGTGCCATCACCTAGGTGAACCCAGCGACCAAGCACGATCCGACCTAGACCGCGGCGTCGTTCGAATTTCACACCCTTGCCCAGGAAAACCGGACCGGTCACCACCACGTCTCGGTGTGTGATGCGCATACGAAGGAAACGCCAATAACGCACGAGATACCACCAGGACCACGCCCGGTTGTGCACGATCCAGCGCCACGTTGGCAACCCCCACCAGCGCCACGTCATGGCAACTCGTGCAGCAAGTTCAGCTGGACTTCTTCATGGGGTGGTGACCATCGCGCACAGGCGGTGCCCCGCTCTTGTGGGGCAGGCGGTGTGGACTCATAGGCGGCGACCGTCTGATCGGCGATCGCCGACCAACCGTGCCGAGCCTTTACGTACTCCAAGGCGCTGTCTGCCCGGCGGGCTGCCTCTACTCGATTACCAAGGGCCACCCGAACAGCCTGCGCAAGCGAGGCTGGGTCACTCGGAGTAAAGCCGAAACCATGTCGATCATCGTCGAGGAACTCCACTAAACCGCCAGCGCGAGCAGCGACGACGGGAGTGCGGACTGCGGCGGCCTCGAGCGCGACGATTCCGAACGGCTCGTACAAGGACGGCACAACAGCAACGTCTGCAGCATCAACCAGCGCGCGCAGCTGACCTTCCGGCAGCCATCCACGAACGTGCACACGCGCCCCGACTCGCTTACGCCGCGCGAGCTCTTCGAGCGCCTCGGCCTGCGATCCGCGTCCGGCGATCACGCACTGGATATCCGGGAACGTGCGTCGCAGCCGCGGAAGCGCCTCGATCAGGGTATGCGCGCCCTTCTCCCATTCCAACCGACCGGTATGCACGATCAGCTGCTCGCCGTACTCCCGGCGGATCTCCTCACGCTGGTGGACATCCACCAGTAGTGACGACACATCAACACCGTTAGGAATCACGGTCGCATCGGGCATATCGAACAGCCGCTCGACTTCCCAACGCATGTGCTGACTGCACACAATCACCCGATCGGCTTCGTGCGCAGACCAACCTTCGACACTGTGGATCGACCGCGACAACTGCCCTGGCAGCCACCCCTGGTGGCGACCTGCCTCGGTGGCATGGATGGTGTGCACCCACGGTACGTGGAGAGCGCTACGCAGTACGGATGCCGCGTGCGCGGTTAACCAATCATGCGCATGCAGCACATCAATATCGCGACACTCAGCCACACCCACGCGAGCAAGTGCGGAATTCAATCCAGCCACCCACCCAAGGAGCGTGTCGGCTTCAAAATCCACGTACGGGGCATCACGCGCTACTCGAATGACACGCACACCCTCGATGGTGTCCTCGATCGTGCTGGCCGTCGCATCGTCGTTGTCGATTCCCACATGCGAGAGCACCGTCACCTGATGCCCGGCTCGGGCTTGCTCGCGGGCGATGGCGTGAACATGGCGACCAAGTCCGCCGTAGACGACCGGGGGGTATTCCCACGACACATGACAGATCCGCACTACGGGCGCACCCCGGTCACGCAAACGTTGTAGAACCAACCACTCGGGACTATCCGAGACCACAGCGCCCTATCGACAGCGTTCAACCGTTGCCACGTTCGGTAGGCGAACATCGACCAGCCCCAACCCAGCGCCTCGCCGGGAACTGCTGCCTCGAACGTACGAACCGGCCAGCCAAACCACGCGGCCGTGAGCTCCTCTGTGTTGGTCCGCACATCCACGGCTCCGGCTCGCATGCACAGTGCGGCCAACCGGTCGGGATCGAAGGTATGCAGGTCGACGACGGCCTCGAGCGCTGCTTCTCGCGACGATGCATCCAGGTCGGCAGGGTCGCGTGCCCAGGTGCCGCGCAGTACCGGCAACGCGGTGACCTTGCGGGTGGTCCACCAGGTGGCCTGAGACAAGCGACGAGCAACAACGTCACCTCGACGGGTGGGCTCCCCGCAGATTACAAACCGCCCACCGGGAACCAGCACTCGCACGATCTCGCGGAGCGCTAGTTCGACATCGGGGATGTGGTGCAAGAAGGCGTGGCCAACAACGAGGTCGAAGGATCCATCGGCAAACGGCAGCGATTCGGCATCAGCGACCTGGCCGGTTACGTCTAGCCCGAGTTGCCGACCGTTGCGCACCGCCGTTTGCACCATGTTGCCCGAGATGTCTGTCAATACTCCTGATTCGGCGATTCCGGACTGCATCAGGTTCAATAGGAAGAACCCTGTGCCACCTCCGATTTCCAACGCTCGCTTCGCTTTTGCGGTGGGGGCAGCATCATTCGGGATGGCGCGGTCGAACAGTTCGCGCGCGTAGGTGATGCAACGTTCGTCGTAGGAAATGCTCCACTTGTCGTCGTAGGTGCCGGCTTCCCAGTCGTGGTAGAGCACGTTCGCGAGTTTCGGATCACTCCAGGCAGCATCGGTCCAGGCGGAAGAGGCTTGTGGGTCGTCCATCGTTGGTTTTCAGGCCTTAGCGACCTGTGAACTCCGCTTGCCCAGGACCGTTTTCCAGGAACGATTGCATCCCGATGCTTTGGTCCTCGGTCGAGAACAGCGCCGCGAAATGCGCGCGTTCGATCTCCAACCCCGTCGCGAGGTCCACTTCCAAGCCGTAGTCGATTGCAGCCTTCGCAGCCCGCAAGGCCAACCGGGGGCCCGCCGCCAGCGTGCGCGCCCATTCAAGTGCGGCGTCGTAAACATCATCGGGCGAGACCACGCGATCCACTAGGCCCATGGCCTGCGCTTCCTCAGCGGACACGAATCGTCCGGAGAAGACCATCTCCTTGGCTCGCGCCGGCCCCACCAGCCGTGGGAGCCGCTGGGTGCCGCCTGCGCCGGGAATGATGCCAAGTGCGATCTCCGGCTGGCCGACCTTCGCGTTGTCCCCGGCCACCCGGAAGTCGCAACACATCGCAAGTTCAAGCCCACCACCGAGGGCGTAGCCAGTGATGGCGGCGATAGTCGGATGGCTGATGGCGGCAACAGCGGCGAAGGACTGTCGAAGTGCTTGGGATGCCCGCGCCATATCGGCGTATTGCATCGTGGACATCTCTGCGATGTCCGCGCCAGCAGCGAAGACCTTCGGCCCGCCGTAGAACACGGTGGCTCCGACACTCGCATTCGCCGACACTTCATCGGCAGCCGCACGAATCTCTTCCTGGATGCGCCCATCGAGCGCGTTCATCGGTGGGCGATCAAGCCGAATGGTGGCGACCCCATCGTCGATGCTCACCTGCACGAACTCCGACACGCGCGTGCTCCCTTCCCTGGGCACTCTCCTGACTTAAGTGTGTTGCGAGCGTAGCCCCGCGTTCGGGTCCAAGTACGGCGGATCTGCGCGATACCGTCACGGCGTGCGAGACAACTCGGGTCCAACCCTTGCCTCCCCGGCGTGGAGCCCGTGGGGATGGGATCCCTTGGGGGTGCACCTCGATGCCGACGGAACCGCCAATGTCGCCCTGTGGGCAGAAGGTGCGCATCGGGTTGAGCTGTGTGTCTTCGACGACAACGGCGAGCATCGGATCGATCTACCCGATCAACTGCACCACGTCTTCCACGGCCGCGTCAGCGGCGTGCCCGCCGGCACCCGGTACGGCTTTCGGGTGCACGGGCCGTGGCATCCGGAGCGTGGCAAGCGTTGGAATCCGCATAAATTGCTGCTCGACCCCTACGCCCGAGCGATCGATGGTGATTTCACTCTCGACCCAGCGGCCTTCGATCACATCCCCGGGGACACGGGAATCCAAAGCGAACTAGATAGCGCGCGAGTGGTCCCACGTAGTGTCGTGGTGGACGAGGCCTTCGACTGGGGCACCGATCGACTCCCCCAGATTTCCTGGTCGGACACCGTCATCTACGAAACCCACGTACGCGGGTTGACCATGACGCACCCCGAACTGCCCGACCACCTCCGCGGAACCTTCGCGGGCCTTGCCCACCCGGCGATCATCGAACACCTGACCGGCCTTGGGGTCACGACGATCGAGTTACTCCCCGTCCATCACTTCGTCTCCGAAGTGCACTTGCTGCAAAGTGGGCTCACGAACTACTGGGGCTACAACACGGTCGGCTTCTTCGCTCCCCACGCCCGGTACTCCGCCGCCGGCAGCAGGGGTGGCCAAGTCAGCGAGTTCAAGGACATGGTCAAGGCGCTGCACGCCGCAGGGCTCGAGGTCGTCATCGATGTCGTCTACAACCACACAGCGGAGGGTGGAATCGACGGGCCGACTTTGAGTTTCCGTGGAATCGGCAATGACGACTACTACTACTTGACCAATGGGGGTCGGGAGTACGTCGATTACACCGGGTGCGGGAACAGCTTGGACGCCTCGCACCCGCACGTTCTGCAGATGATCCTGGATTCACTGCGCTACTGGGCAACCGAAATGCACGTGGACGGATTTCGCTTCGATCTCACTTCCACACTCGCGCGTTCCCTCAATGACGTCAACATGCTTGGCAACTTCATGACGGCGATCCAGCAAGACCCGGTGCTGCGACGACTGAAGCTCATCGCCGAACCGTGGGATGTTGGTCCGGGCGGCTATCGGGTCGGTGAGTTCCCGGTGCTGTGGGCGGAGTGGAACGACCGCTTCCGGGACACCACCCGCAGTTTCTGGCGGGGAGACATCGGATTAAGCGATCTCGGGTATCGATTGACCGGATCCGCAGATCTATATGCACCCGACGGCCGTCGCCCGTTCTCCTCGATCAACTTCGTCACCGCCCACGATGGCTTCACCTTGCGCGATCTCGTGACCTACGAGCACAAGCACAACCAGGACAACGGCGAGGACAACCGCGACGGCACCGACAACAACATTTCGGCGAACTACGGCCACGAGGGTGAAACCGACGATCCGGCCATCAACGAGATTCGCCATCAGCAAGTACGCAACATGTTGCTCACGTGCGTTCTTTCGTCCGGCGTGCCGATGCTCTCCGGAGGAGATGAAATCGGCAGGACGCAGCGCGGCAATAACAACGCGTATTGCCAAGACAACGAGATCAGTTGGTATGACTGGAATCTCGAACAGTGGCAAATCGATCTCCTGCACTTCACCCGAGACTTGATCACGCTGCGTCGAATGAACCCGGCCTTTCGCCAGCGACACTTCTACGTCTCGTCCGATGGTGGCGACCCTGCTAACCCCGCCAACCCTGCTCTCGACCAGCCAACGGACATCACCTGGTGGCACCCGAACGGGCGAGTCTTTTCTCACGAGGATTGGAACGACACCGGGCAACGGTGCCTCGGGATGATCGTGGCGAACTGGCCGTTGGGATCGGAATCGGAATCGAGATCGGAATCGAGCAGTGACGAAGTGCCCGGCCGCTTTCTGGTGGCGATGAACGCTGGCGCCGATGCTGTGGACTTCCGACTCCCGGAGGCATTCGCCGATGCCGTGATCGGACTGCACACCACCACTTCACCGCCCGCCCTCACCCACGGGGTGGTGCATCTCCCTGGTCGATCCAGCATCGTGCTCACCCACCCCTAACGCCGAACGGGCAGTCTGCCCGTTCGGCGGGGAAATTAGGGTGGATGCATGGAGTTTCGACATCTCGGACGTAGCGGGCTGAAGATCAGCGCCTTGACCTACGGCAACTGGATCACCCACGGCTCACAAGTCGACGACGCCACCGCGCACGCAACGATCCATGCCGCGCTCGATGCCGGTATCACGACCTTCGACACCGCCGACGTCTACGCCGGTACGCGCGCCGAGGAAGTGATGGGCGCGGCGCTTCGAGGTCAACGGCGCGAAGGACTGGAGATCTTCACGAAGGTGTACTGGCCCACGGGACCGGGAGTAAACGACCGCGGGCTATCACGCAAGCACATCATCGAATCGTGTGAGAACTCGCTGCGTCGATTACAGACCGACTATGTCGACCTCTATCAAGCGCATCGATTCGACTACGAAACACCGCTCGAGGAAACACTGCGGGCATTCGACGATCTGGTTCGACAGGGCAAGGTTCTCTACGTTGGTGTTTCGGAATGGAAAGCCGAGCAGATCCGAGAAGCAATGGCCATCGCGCAAGACATGGGCTTTGACCGAATCATCAGTAATCAGCCGCAGTACTCGATGCTCTACCGGGTGATCGAGTCCGAGGTGGTTCCCACCTGCGAGGAACTTGGCGTAAGCCAGATCGTGTGGTCGCCGATGGCGCAGGGTGTGCTGACCGGCAAGTACCTGCCCGGTAGCCAGCCGCCAGCCGGCACCCGCGCCTCCGGCGGCGAGGGTGCGCGGATGATCGAGCGCTGGATGCGCGACGACGTCCTGCAGGCCGTGCAGCGACTCATTCCGATCGCCCAGGACATGCAACTGACGTTGTCGCAACTGGCGATCGCCTGGGTATTGACCAACAGCAATGTGGCGGCGGCAATCATCGGCGCTTCCCGACCCGAGCAGATCGACGAAAACGTCAAGGCTGCCGGCATCACCCTTCCTGACGATGTCATGAGTGCCATCGACTACGCCCTCGGTGATCTGGTGATCACCGATCCCGCACTCACCGAATCCCCCAACCCCCGACCGTAGGAGAGCGACATGGGCTGGACCTGGACCTACGAAAACGCCGACGGTGCGCCGGTCACGCCGAAGCCTGCTGCGGCAACGAACGAAGAATTCGCCCAGCAAGCCGACGCCGAGTCCTGGCTCGGCGAAGCCTTCCGTGAACTACTCGAGCAAGGAGTGGACCAGGTGACATTGGTTCACGACGGCGCCATCACCTACTCCATGAGCCTGCATCCTCCGGAGTAGTAGACATTTCAACAACCACGGGTCCGAGCGAGTCCTTTGACACCCACGGCTATCCGTGGTCGGATTCGCATCACAACTGAATGCACGCGTTCGACGTCCAGGGGAAGCCGGTGCGAATCCGGCGCTGTCCCGCAACCGTGAGTCCTTCTTCGCAAGGACGAGTCGGAGCACCTGGCGAACGCGAGCGGCTCCATCCGTCGAGGTAACGGGACGAGTCCACGGGTCATCTGGCCCCGACGCGTCCCTCATGCCGATTGCATGAGGGATTTTCGTTGGGCGCTGGTGCAGGCCGCGGGCAACGCTCCGGACCGCTCACCAGAAGGAGGATGACCCTTGGTCACCCGAAGGATCACCGCTGCGCTGGCATCGCTGGCCGCAGTAGCCCTCACGGCGACGATGCTCGCCGTACCCGCGCAGGCCGCAGATTCTGGCCTGTACGGATCCACTGATCCATCCGCCGATGCCGTCTACCGGCAGTCTCTTGCCATCCTCGGGCTCACGTCAGTGGGCGTCGACCCGGCTCCCAGTGCAGTTCAATGGCTAGCCGACCAACAGTGCGCAGATGGAACATTTCAGTCCTATCGCGAGGACACCTCGGTGCCGTGTGCGCCCAGCGATCCTGCAGCTTTCACCGGCCCGGATACCAATTCCACCGCGCTTGCGGCAATGGCGCTGCAGGCGACCGGTGAGCAACGTGCTGCAACACGAGCTGCACAGGCTCTTGTCGACGGAGCCGAGAAGACCGGTCGGACGGCTGCTTGGCCGTATAACTTCGGTGGCACTCCCGATGCCAGCAGCACCGGACTCGTCGTCGCGGCCTTGCAATCCGTCGGGGCAAACACCACCGCGATCGCCGAAGGCAAACGTTGGTTGCGCCAGCGCATCATCGGGTGCTCGCGCAAATACGGCGGCGCGCTGCGAAACGACACCAGTTCCCCCGCCGCCAGCAATTTCGCCACCGCGCAAGGCCTGCTCGGATTGACGGACGCACTGCCCGTTACCGGTGAGGCTGATCCTGCCGGCAATCCAAACTGCTCGGGCCCTGCGACCCAGCGGGTATCGAGCTACCTCGCGCAGACACTCACCCGCGACGGCGTGCTGATCTACTCCGGATTCGGCGGCAACGACTACGGCTCCACCGCTGCTGCCGTTGTGGCACTCGGGGAAGCAGGCCTGGGTCGGCGCGGGATCAACCGCGCAGTGGCAACACTCGAGCGTGAAGCAGGGTCGTGGATCTCCACCGATGCTGGCGACAGCGTGGGTGCCGCCGGTTGGCTACTGATGGTGGCCGAATCCACCGGCGAGAACCCGCGTTCATTCGGCGGGGTCAATCTCGTGCGCACAATCACCGGCAGTCTTCGTTGATCGGTCGGGCGACGACACACGCTGCACTCGCATTCGTACTTGCGGGTGCAGTAGGTGTCGTCGCCCCGGCCGCCGGAGCGGAAACGGCCTACCGCTACTGGTCCTACTGGAGCAGCGAGCCTCAGCAAACACAGTGGTCCTACGCAACAGAAGGCAGCGGGACGCATATCCCAGCGGACGGATCCATCGAAGGATGGCGATTCGGCATCGGTGGCGAAGCAGCGCGCATCAGCCCCGGTATTGCGGCGGACTTCGATGCTGTGTGCTCCGGTGTTCCAAAACCCGAGTCGGGTAAGCGAGTGGCGGTGGTGATCGACTCGGGAACACCGCAAGAAGCGCCCCCCGGCGAAGCACCGCCGGCGGCGCGGACCGCATGTGTCGTCACCGATTCGGCAGCCACGGGGTATCAGGTACTGCTCGAAGTCGCATCGGTTCGTACCGATGCCGGTTTCGTGTGCGGTATCGACGGATACCCAAGTTCTGAATGCGCACCGCTAGTTGATGCAGCCCAAGAAGTCAGCGAGTCAGCAGAAGCCGTCGATAACGAAGCCCCGGCAGTATCCGCAGTTTCCGAAAGCACGGAGTCGACGACTCAAGCTTCGGGTATCGGCACGCCTCTGGCCACAGCTGTCGCGCTGAGCCTGCTCGCCCTCGCCGGCTTCGGCATGTGGCGCCGGCGCAGGAGTCTTCGTGGGAGCGTGACGTAATGGCGACGATCGAGGACCGGATACCGCGCGCCACGGCAACACCGTCAGCCGCCCCGGGCGCCGAACGAGAGCGGCGCTGGCTACACCCGATGGCGTGGTGGGCCTGGGCGGTCGGGCTGGCGATCGCCGCCAGCTCGACTACGAATCCATTGCTGCTCGTGGGTCTCATCGCCGCGGCTGCGCTGGTCGTCGAACGCCGGCGCCCCGATGCCCCGTGGTCGCGTTCCTTCGCCTTTTTCGTGCGCATCGCGGTGTTCGTCGTCGTTATTCGTTTGCTGGCCCAAATTCTGTTCGGGGCACCTACCGGCGGCATCCGTGTCGTTGCGTTGCCGGGCATCGACCTGCCCGTTTGGTTCGCCGGGGTTCGGTTGGGCGGGACCGTCATGCTGGAGCCGATGTTGCAGGCGCTGTACGACGGATTGCGGTTAGCCGCGATCATCGTGGCCGTAGGTGCAGCCGGCTCGCTCGCGTCCCCGGCCCGAGTGCTGAAGTCCGTTCCAGCAGCGGTCTACGAGGTCGGTGTGAGCGTGGTCGTCGCTTCAACGTTCGTTCCGCAACTCGTGACCGACGTTGCCCGGGTCCGAACTAACCGCCGACTGCGTGGTCGGCCGGACACTGGCGTGCGGGCCGTTGGCGGCACCATGCTCCCGGTGCTGCATAGCGCCATGGATCGATCGATCACGCTCGCAGCAGCGATGGATTCACGGGGATACGGACGTAGTGCGGATCGCTCTCGCACGCATCGGTTGCTCACCGGTGGGGCCTTATTGACGGGCCTGGTACTGGTCGTGATCGGTGTGTTCTTACTACTTGGAGTAGCCGCACCGACCTGGGGGGCCTGGGGTCTCATCGCCGTCGCGGCAGGGTTGGGATTCGCGGCCGTGAGCTTGACCTTGGCGGGTCGACGCAGTGTTCGCACCCGCTACCGACCGAACACCTGGCGTGCACCCGACATCAGTACCGCGTTGTGTGGAGCCGCCACTGCCGCCTTGTTCATCGCGGCCGCGCGAATCGATCCAGCGGGGATGACCACCGCTACCGAGCCACCGGTCTGGCCAAGCCTTCCGTGGCTGTCGTTGGTCGGCCTCGCCATCGCTCTAGCGCCCGGATGGTTGACACCTGATCCACCGCAGGCAGCCCCATGATCGAATTCGAAGGGTTGAGCATCCGCTACCAAGCGGCTGGACCGACAGTGGTCACCGATCTGAACCTGAACATCGGTGAAGGTGAGTTCGTGCTCGTCGTGGGCGGCACCGGATCGGGCAAGAGCACACTGCTTGGCAGCATCAATGGCCTTGTTCCGCACTTCACCGGAGGCATCGTCAGCGGCGAGGTCCGGGTCGACGGACGCAGTACCCGTGATCATCGGCCGCGCGATCTCGCCGACCTCGTGGGCGTTGTTCCCCAAGACCCGTTGGCCGGTTTCGTCACCGACACAGTTGAAGAGGAACTCGCGTACACGATGGAATGTCTGGGAATCGAACCCAGCATCATGCGCCGTCGTGTCGAGGAGACTTTGGATCTGCTCGGGTTGGCCGACCTACGCAGCCGCGCTTTGCGCTCCCTCAGCGGCGGGCAGCGACAACGCGCCGCGATCGGGGCGGTGTTAACCGCACACCCGCGGGTACTCGTCCTCGATGAACCGACCTCCGCGCTCGATCCCGGGGCGGCGGAAGAAGTGCTGGCCGCCTTGCATCGTTTGGTGCATGACCTCGGAATAACCGTGGTCATGGCCGAACATCGCCTCGAACGCGTGGTGCAGTACGCCGACCGGATCATCGCCCTCAGCGGTCCGGGTGTACCTGCGGCCGTAGGGGCTCCACCCGATGTCATGTCAACAGCCGCGATCGCGCCTCCGGTGGTGCACCTCGGCCGGGTGGCCGGATGGAATCCGCCTCCGATCACGGTGCGCGATGCCAGGCGACAGGCCACCACCTTGCGCCAACTCCTGATCGGACATCTGCCGCCGCTGCGACCCGTGTCATCCGTAGCTGCACCCGATCTCGGATCTACGCCGATCGCAGGCGTCAAGCGACTTGGAGTGCGATACGGGTCAATCACCGCTTTGCGCAGTGTGGACCTAGACGTACACGCCGGCGAGGTAGTCGCTGTGATGGGGCGCAATGGTGCAGGCAAGTCCACACTGCTGGGCACACTAGTTGGCAGCACCACTCCCACTTCCGGCCATGTCTTGATCCACGGGAGGGATCCGCGGGAATTGCGCGGACCGGAACTACTCGAGCACGTGGGCCTAGTCCCGCAGGATCCGGCCGACCTGCTCGAAGCAGCGACGATCGCCGAAGAGTGTGCAGCCTCGGATCGCGACGCCAACTGCGAAGCGGGGACGACCCGAGCGATTTTGGCCCTCTTGGCGCCGGAGATCACCGATCTCACGCACCCGCGTGATCTCAGCGAAGGACAGCGCCTATTGCTGGCGCTGTCGATCGTGTTGGCAGCTCGACCCGGACTGCTGTGCCTCGATGAACCCACCCGTGGCCTGGACTACCCCACGAAGGAACGCCTGGCGGTGCTGTTGGCCGACCTTGCTGCCGCGGGCCACGCAATCGTCCTAGCAACACATGACGTCGAACTTGTTGCCGAAGTCGCTACCCGGGTGGTCATCGTTGCCGACGGCGACGTCGTGGCCGATGGCCCGACCGTCGAAGTGGTGACCTCCTCGCCGATGTTTGCACCTCAAGTCGCCAAAGTGATGAGTCCCGAACCATGGCTGACCGTGGGCGAAATTGCCGCTGCGCTCCGGGTGGCCGGATCTGGACCCGCAACCAACACCGCAACCAACACTGCGGCCAACACTGCGGCCAACACCGGGGAATCCGCATGACGAAGACCGCGCGTGCGCTACCAATCGGTGCCCGATCAGCCATGGCGATCGGCTTCGCGACAGTCGTGGGAATCGTCGCCTTCGGTTGGCCATTCCTTGCCGCGCCGCAGTCCTCCATCGTCGCGCACGCAAACGACGCACCATTGGCCTTCGCAGTCTTGGTCCCTGCAGTGCTCGCCGTAGTCTTGGCTCAGTTCGCCGATGGTGCGATGGATGCCAAGTCAATCGCCATGCTCGGTGTACTCACCGCGGTCGTTGCCGCCTTGCGACCACTCGGCGGTGGCGTGGCAGGGATCGAACCGATCTGGGCCATCATCATCCTTGGTGCTTTCGCGCTCGGACCAGGATTCGGATTCGTCCTCGGCGCGGTCTCGCTCTTCGCATCTGCCTTGGTGACCGGAGGTGTCGGTCCGTGGTTGCCGTTCCAGATGCTCGCCGCCGCGTGGATCGGCCTGGCTGCCGGGTCGCTCGCCTATTTACCCTTCCTGCGACGCACGCGTGGCGAACATCCATGGCGCGAGGTCATGGTGCTAGCCGGCTTCGCGATAGTTGCGGCTGTGGCATACGGGCTGGTGATGAATCTTTGGTTCTGGCCGTTCACGCTCGATCTAGCGCCAGGGATCTCGTTTACCCCGGGCGCGCCCGTCATGGAAAACATCGTCGCCTGGTTGCGCTTCACGCTGGTGACCTCGCTGGGCTTCGACATCCCGCGGGCGGTGCTGTCCGCTGGCTTGATTCTGGTAGCCGGTCGCCCCATCCTGCTTGCGCTGCGTCGGGCTAGCCGTCGCGCTGCCTTCGAGGAGCCAATTATCTTCGAAGGCCGCGAATCCGATCCGGTATCGCAGGGTTAATCACGGCTAATCACGCACGATCGCTCGGGTCACGGGCGGTGCGAGTGCAGCGCCGATGCCCACTATGGCCGCCGCCACTAGCGCGACACCCACCGCGCGCTGCAAAGAGCCCATCCCCTGCGCAAGCGGGAAGCCGACAACGAGGGCCAGAAGTTGGCCGACGATGAACGGCGCGCGTGCGGCGTACTTGGCTCGCCACCAGCCGATTGCAATGGCGATGCTGGCACCGCCGAGCACCGCGAAGATCACGATCTGAAGCAGTAACCCTGGCAAGTTCGATACTTCCGCTGGGCCGGTCAGCCCCAACCGCAGTCCTTGGATGATGTCGTAGATCGCGTAGCCGATAAGAACTACACCCTCGATCGCGGCGATCGCCGCGAGCAGCACCAGGAACGGGTGGACTGGTCGCGCCATGGGAACGAGCCTAGGGGCGAACGGCAGACCACTTAGGCTCCGCACCATGCGTGCGTTGCTTGTCGTCAACCCGCGCGCGACCACTACCTCCACGCGCACCGCGGATGTGATCGTGCAGGCCCTTTCGCACGAACTTGACCTTGAGGTCACCTTCACCACCCATCGTGGGCACGCTCGCGATCTGGGCCATTGGGCCTTGGACAACCAGCTCGATGCCGTCATCGCCCTGGGCGGGGACGGGGTGGTGAACGAGGTGCTCAATGGGATTTTGCGCGATGGCCCCGGATCCGGTGTTCCGGCGCTCGGGGTGATCCCCGGCGGAAGCGCGAATGTGTTCTCCCGCGCACTGAATGTGCCCCATGATCCCGTAGAAGCAACCGGAGTTGTGCTGCGTTCGGTGCGTGAGGGTCGCTACCGGCTGATCGGGCTTGGACACATCAAGACCGACGACGATGAACGCTGGTTCACGGTCAACGCCGGGCTCGGGCTCGACGCCACGATCATCGACGCCATGGAAAGGCAGCGTCGCTCCGGGCATCGCGCAACACCGGTGAGATATCTGGGAACAACGATCCGCGAATACTTCGCCCGCCGGGGAACCCCTCTCATGACGCTCACCCGCCCCGGTATCGCCGAACCGACGCGCGTGGTTCTTACGATCGTGCAGAACACCTCACCGTGGACCTACTTCGGAGCCTTTCCTATCGATCCTTGCCCGCATGCCTCGTTCGAGACCGGGTTGGACGTCTTCGCCCTGCGCCGACTTGGTCCGATCACCACAGCGCGGGCAGCGCGGCGGATGCTGGCCGCCGCCACGTCCGGCACCCGTGCGGGTTCGAGCATCGTGACCTGGCACGACCAGCGCTCCTTTTCGGTCGCCGTCGAAAAGCCCGCTTATGAGGCCGGTGAGCATCCCGCCGGTCAGCCGGCTGAAGGGCTACCCGTGCAGGTCGACGGGGAGTCGCTGGGACGCACCACCCGCGCAATCTTCACCGCCCACCCAGAAGCTCTGATGGTGATGGGTGCGGTCTAGCCGGGGCTCAATATTTCGGACATTTAGTGCACTTGTGACGAACATGACAGCTGCTGGCCGCGAAACGTCCGGAATTGGGGTTGTGCGCCGCGCCCGCCTCTGCGACCCTTATGGGGCCCTAAGCACGAACGCTCGGGTCGCCTTCCTCCGAGGGGCGTAGGGGAGATCCCCCGAATCCCTCCTAGACGGGCCCGAACGTGAAGGCTTTCCCAAGCCCCGGTGATCCCGGAGCCCACCACCCTTGGAGTGATCACGCATGGACTGGCGCCACGAGGCAGCCTGCCGTGACGAAGACCCGGAATTGTTCTTTCCGATCGGCAACACCGGCCCCGCCCTCGTTCAGATCGAGGAGGCCAAAGCCGTATGTCGTCGTTGTCCGGTTGTTGACGAGTGCCTTCGGTGGGCCCTGGAGACCGGTCAGGATGCTGGCGTGTGGGGTGGCCTCAGCGAGGATGAGCGCCGCGCGCTCAAACGACGCAACGCTCGGCTTCGGGCCCGCTCGAACGTCTAACCGCTCACTGCGACGTTCTTCGTTCCTTCACCTAGCCTTCGACCGGAAACTCCACCACCGCTCGGCTCCCGTACGGCTCGGGTGCCAACTCGAAGTTTCCCGCCAGCTCCGAGGTGACTAACGATTCCACGATCTGCAGTCCCAGACCTGCCTGATCGCGCCAATCACCTGCGACACCGACTCCGTCGTCTGTGATGTCGATGCGCAAGCGGTCGGCATCGCGAACCGCTTGGACTTTCACATATGTTCCGCCTGAGTGCTGAACTGCGTTGTGCAACAACTCCGACACACACATTGCCAAAGGCGTCGCGAGATCTGCACGCAATCTTCCAGCATCTCCACTGCGTTCGAGTGTCATTCCAGTCTCCTCACCCACAACCGCGAACAGTGATGTCACGATGTGGTCAAAGTCGATCGCCTCTTCGAAGTCAGCCTCGGTTCCGGAATCACCGGATAACGCTTCGTGCACGACGGCAATCGCCGCAACCCTCACCTGTGCATCAGACAAAGCGGCACGCACAGCTGGCTCAGAACTGCGCCGACCCTGTAACCGCAAGAGTGCCGCAACCGTCTGCAGATTGTTCTTCACGCGGTGATGGATCTCGCGGATGGTGGCGTCCTTGGAAAGCAGCGCCCGTTCGCGACGTCGGATGTCCGTGGTGTCGCGGACAAGAACCAACGCACCATCAGGCTCGGCGGTATTTGCTGCCCGCGTGCCGGGGGCAGCCTGCATACCCGGATACCGGCACACGGGAATGGTGCGCATCAAGACAGTGGCGCGGGGTCCTTCGATATCAGCGCGTCCGGCAACTCGTCCACGGGCGAGGTCGGCAAGCGATGCGTCTAAGGCTCCCTGGCGGTGCATCAATCGAACAACCACGCTCGCAAATTCCGCACCCACAACATCGGTTGCTAGACCGAGACGTCGCAGGGCGCTAACCGCGTTGGGGCTTGCGTACTGCACGACGCCAGCGGCGTTCACACGCACAACTCCATCGCCTACCCGTGGAGCACCGGTGGCCGCAGTGACCGTCTCGGAAACGGGAAACGCGCCCGCAACCAACATGGCCAGCAACGCATCGGCGCTGGAGAGATAGAAGTCTTCGAGTTGCCCGGCCACTCGGGGCGCCAAGGAGGCGTGCCGAACCAGCACCCCGATCACATCCCGGTCCCGACCCGAGTCCCCTTCCGAATCAGATCCACGGCTGCTCGGCTTCGGACGGTGGATTGGGTAGGCCTCCACACCGCTGGGAGTCGAGGGACGCTCAGGATCGCGCGTGTAGACAGCCCGACCGAACGTGAGCGCTTGATCCAGCGCCGCAACGCGTCCGCGTGGACTGAACTTGCCGATGACGTCCTCGGGAACGCTCGTGGGGGCAGTCGTGGGTCGGACATGGGCCACGGCCACGGCGCCAGTGTCATTCCACGTTGGAAGCCACAAGACCAGGTCCGAGAGTGAGAGATCGGCGAGGAGGGACCATTCTTCGACCACAGCGGTGAGGTGCTGCAAATCGGTAGCGCTCAGATCGGTGCGCTCATTCACCAATCGGGCAGGTATAGGCACGGCTACTGAGGGTAGCGTGCAGCGATGACCGAGAAGGAAGACGATTCGGGCAGCCCGATGGCAACACAGGCGGCTTCGGTGTCAGCGACCACTAGCGAGCCGGTTCACGGTGGGCACCACGCGATCAACGCAGCGCTGGCCGCCGGGGCGAACACGCTGTTCACCCTTTCCGGAGCTCACATCTTTCCGCTATACGACGCCGCAGTGGGTGGCAGCGCAATGGTTCAGCAGGCCGGTAGTGCCCGCGCCGCCGAGCGCGCCGGGCCTTTGCGGTTGATCGATGTCCGCCACGAGCAAACCGCGGTCTTCGCCGCCGAAGCCGTCGGAAAACTCACTCGCAGCCCTGGCTTTGCTGCCGTAACTGCCGGCCCAGGTGTCACGAATGCCATCAGCGCCGTCACCGGTGCCTGGATGAACGGCAGCCCGCTGGTGCTGATCGGCGGACGGGCCCCGGAGCACCGGTGGGGCAGTGGAGCCCTGCAAGAGCTCGACCATGTTCCGCTGCTGGAACCGGTGACCAAAGCGGCCTGGACGATCCGCGATCCAGCGCAGATTCGGGCACGCACCGCGGCCGCATTCGACCTCGCCGCCAGCGCCCACCGCGGTCCGGTGTTCATCGATATTCCAATGGATGTGCTGTTCACCCCATCCGTGGCAGCCACGGCGAACAACCACGAGGACGTTCAACACACCACCCGTCGGGAAAGCACCCCGATCGGGGATGTCGAGCGCGCGGCGCACCTTCTTCGCTCGGCTCAGCGACCGGTAATGATCATCGGATCGGATACCTGGGCCGGCGGCGGCGAACAGGCGGCGCGGGACTTCGTGCGCACCTGGCAAATTCCAGTGATCGCCAACGGCATGGGCCGGGGAATAGTGCCGGCAGACGATCCGTTGTTGGTAACCCGCGCGCGGTCTGCTGCATTCGCGGACGCCGACCTTGTATTGGTCGCTGGTGCGCCTCTGGACTTCCGCCTCGGCTATGGCGTCTTCGGGAAGGCAGCCAAATCGGGCGGTCCCGCTGTTCCCGTAATCCACCTAGTCGATGCACCTACCCAGGTAGCTGATCACGCCGCGCACGCCCTCGCCGTCATCGGTGACATCGCGCATTCACTGTCCACATTGAGCACGCTCGCAGGGAAGTCTGGCTCCCCCGCTTCTAGCCCTGCATGGTTGGAGGCGTTGGCAGCGGCGTCACGCGCCGCCTGGGAAGCCGATGCAGAACTTTTGGCCAGCGCCGCGGACCCGATTCACCCGGCACGGATTTACGGCGAGATCCGTAGGCGGTTGAACGCTGAGGACGTCGTGATCGGAGACGGTGGTGATTTCGTGTCCTTCGCGGGCCGGTTCATCGAACCGAGTACCCCCGGCAGGTGGCTGGATCCTGGCCCGTTCGGCTGCTTGGGCACCGGCCCGGGTTACGCCCTAGGAACCCATGTCGCATTACCCGATGCGCACCCCTGGTTGATGATGGGCGATGGCGCCGCTGGTTTCTCGCTTATGGACGTCGATTCCCTCGTTCGACACCAAGTGCCCGTAACGATGGTGGTTGGCAACAACTCCGGATGGGGGCTGGAAAAGCATCCGATGCGCTTCCTGTACGGGTACGACATCCTGGCCGATCTCGAAGCCACGCCCTACGACCACGTTGTTCGCGCGCTCGGCGGAGCCGGCGAGACGGTGACCGAACCGGCGGAGATCGGGGCCGCATTAGACCGAGCGCGCGGGTATCAAGGGCCCTACCTGGTGAACATCATCACCGATCCAGAAGTCGCCTATCCGCGCACCACTACCGGCATCTAGCCCGGCAGGTCACCCCTGAATCACCGGGCGTCGAAGCGCTCGCGATTCACCACCACCCGGGTGATGGTGCCGGCGGCGATTCCCGCCTCGCGTTCACCCGAGGCGGTCTCATGGTCGGCGCTGACATCGAAACTGATCACCTGATCGTCGACCGCGCTGACAATCGCCCGCGCGGTCACCTGGGAGCCAACCGGGGTCGGTTTGCGGTGGGAAACACTCACCTGGGCTCCCACACTGGTGTGCGTATCCGGGAGTGATCCGCGCAGGGCTTCGCAGGTTGCTTGTTCCATCAGTGCAATCACCCGCGGTGTGCCAAGCACTGGAACATCACCGCTGCCCACTGCGATGGCAGTATCGCCCGAAGTCACGGCCATAGTCGCGACACCGGTCGCACCGACGCCGATTTGCATATGTCTGCCCCGTCGGCGCTATTCGATGATGGCGAGCGCGTCGCCTTCGCGTACGACGTCACCGGCTGCCACGAAGATGTCGATGACGATTCCCCCCGTCTCAGCAAGCACCGGAATTTCCATCTTCATGGACTCCAACACGACAATGACGGCACCGGGATCGACTCGCTGACCCGTGCTCACCTCGATGGAGTGCACCGACGCGACCATCTCTGCACTCAAGGTGTGTGCCATAGCTCCTCGTCTCTCGTCCGCGCGGAGCCTACTGCCCCTCGGTTGACCAGAAGGTCGCACGCACGCGGGCGTGCAGTGTGGTTGGCGCTTGAGTGCCCCTGACCGCCCGGACAATCAGACCCTTGACGGCTCGATGGGCCTGCTCTTCGTGTCCGCAGGGAGGGCATTCGCGCAGGTGAACGGTGATCACCTGGTACTCCTCGGCGGTCACCTCACCGTCGACGTAGGCACTAATGGAGGCAACGACCTCAGTGCACGAGGTGGCGTGCGGGTTTCCGCAACTCATTGTTCTCCTCCAACTGCGTTGGCGCCTTCATACCCAGCCAACAACGAGCGCAGCGATTTCCTTCCCCGGTGCACCCTGGACATCACGGTCCCTACTGGTGTTTCCATGATCTCGGCGATCTCCTTGTAGCTGAATCCTTCAACATCGGCGAGGTACACCGCGGTCCGGAAGTCCTCCGGCAGCGAATTCATCGCTTCAATGATCTCTGGATCCCCCAGGCGTTCTAATGCCTCAATTTCCGCGGAGCGAGCGCCGCCAGGAGCCCGGGAGTTGACCTCAAGCAGCTGCGTATCGGACAACTCATCAGCTGATGTGGAGTAAGGCTGTCGCTGAGCCTTGCGATAGGAGTTGATGTAGGTGTTTCGCAGGATCCGAAACAGCCACGCGCGCAGGTTCGTGCCCTGCTCAAATGATCGAAAGGCGGCGAAGGCCTTGGTGTAAGTCTCCTGAACTAGATCCTCGGCATCTGCCTGGTTGCGCGTCATCCGCAACGCGGTGCCGTACAACTGATCCAGATAGGCAAGCGCTTCGGACTCGAATATGGAGGCCAACTCAGCATCAGTGACCAGCACCGAGTTGGCCTCGCCATCACCAGTTTCCGGGCTGTCCAGATCGGCACTCATTGATTCCCAGCCTACGGTTGGCCGGGTGGGCTGGGCTCGGCCGCCACAGGGGTCAGCAATTGCGGGCCGTTATTCGCCGGCTTATTGACATGGGTCGAGACCGGATATGCGACCAAGGCGCCGGCCCCGGCCTGATTCACCAATCGCTCCAGCAGTTCTTCGGGATCCTGCGTTCCAGGGTTTAGCCAGTTCGCCCACTCCCCTTGCGGAACAACGACCGGCATCCGATCGTGAATACGCGCGAGCGGCCCTTGAGCATCCATCGTGCAGATGGTGCACGAGCGCACCGCACCATCGGGGCCGTCCCAGTCCTCATATAGGCCAGCGAAAGCCAACGGCCCCGACTGCTCATCGTGGATGAAGAAGGGTTGCTTCGGGTGCTCCGGCCGCGCCTGCCATTCGTAGTACCCATCAGCGGGCACAAGGCAGCGTCGCTTGCGAAATGCCGATCGGTAGGCGGGCTTGTCAGCCACCGTCTCGCTGCGGGCATTGATCATCCTGCTCGCTCGTGAGGCGTCTTTCGACCACGACGGAATCAAGCCCCACCGCGCGACATCCACGCGACGAGTGTCGTCCTGCTCGAGCACGACGAAAACTTCACTGGTGGGCGTGACGTTGTAGTTGGGGATACGGGGCATCTGCGGACTAGCTAAGGGCAATTCCTCAGCGTGGAAGAAGTCGGCGATCGTCGCTGCGTCTTTGGTTGCCGCGTAACGTCCACACACACCTCTATTGTCCGGCACCATCGATCGAGGCCGACACCTGAGTCAGGGGCGGCACTACCCTGTGATGGTGGATGACGACAGGACCTGGTGGTCTGCACCGGTGTGCCCCGACCCGATCGATGCGGTGGTGGACGTACCCGGATCCAAGTCGATCACCAATCGAGCACTCATCCTGGCTGCTCTGTCTGATGGACCGAGCCGCATTGGTCGCGCGCTTCGTTCCCGCGATACCGATTTGATGGCCGAGGCGTTGCGAACACTAGGCGTTGGTATCACCGCACACGAGATCGACGACGCCACCGTCGACCTCGAGGTAGTTCCGCACTACTTGCGCACCGAACGACCGACCACGATCGACGTCGGACTAGCCGGCACTGTCATGCGCTTCCTGCCACCGGTAGCAGCACTCGCGCACGGGGATCTCGCCTTCGACGGAGATCGAGCAGCCCGGCGACGGCCGATGGCCACGCTCATTGAGGCGTTGCGCGATGTCGGTGTTGACGTGGAAGACGCGGGTCGGGGATTACTCCCCATTTTGGTGCACGGAACCGGGCGAGTGCCTGGCGGTGAAGTGGTACTCGATGCTTCCCGATCTAGTCAATTTGTGAGTGCGCTGCTGCTTTCCGGTGCGCGCTTCGAGGCTGGAATCACCATCCGGCACGTAGGCGGTCCCGTTCCAAGCACCCCACATATCGATATGACGATCACCATGCTCGCCGATCACGGGGTGCGCGTGCGATCGGTCGACGAAAGCGAGATCAGCGGCCACTCCCGCCGGACGTGGCATGTGGATCCCTGTGACCTCCGTGCGGTAGACCGGGTGATCGAACCCGATGTTTCGAACGCTCTCCCCTTCATTGCCGCAGCACTAGCGACCGGTGGTCGTATCCGCATTCGACACTGGCCGCGTGAATCGATCCAGCCCACGGAGCAAGTACTGGACGTGATTCGGGCATTCGGTGGGCAGATCTCAACCACCGACGACGCCCTCGAGGTCACCGGACCAACCGAGCTCTCCGGCGTGCAAGCCGATCTCCACGACATCGGAGAAACAGCCCCGACCTTCGCCGCGCTAGCCGCACTAGCAAGCGAACCGAGTTCACTGCACGGCATTGCGCACTTACGGGGCCACGAAACCGATCGGCTCGCGGCATTGCACGCAGAGATTTCTTCCCTCGGCGGAGAGGTCGAGCAAACCGACGATGCCTTGCTGTTCCGACCCGCGGGCCTTTCGGGAAGCACTTTCCGAACGTATGAAGATCACCGGATGGCCACGTGTGCTGCGATCCTCGGTCTGCGCGTGCCCGGGATCAGAATCGAAAACATCGAAACCACAGCCAAGACCCTGCCAGGTTTCCCGCAGCGATGGAACGCGCTGCTGCCAGCGTGAGCAGACGAAAGACCGACCGGCTCGATGAGGACGACGTCCGCATCCGGCCAGGCAAGCACAAAACTCGGCCACGATCGAAGGATCGACCTGGCCATGAAGATGCCCAACGCGCCATCGTGACCACGGTGGACCGGGGACGCTTCACTTTGCTTGATGAAAGCGGATGCCAGCACTACGCCGTTAAAGCGCGCGAACTTGGTCGTAAAGGTGTCGTCGTCGGTGATGCAGTCGAGGCGGTAGGGCTAGCCGGCGAAACCACCACCGAGCGGGCCGAGCGCGAAGACTTTGCTCGCATTGTGCGTCGGCTACCGCGCGCCACCGTCTTGCGTCGAACTGCCGACGATGTAGATCCCATCGAGCGAGTGATCGTGGCGAACGCAGATCAACTAGCAGTGGTCACTTCGACAACCGACCCCGAACCCCGTACCGGACTGATCGATCGAGCCCTCGTGGCTGCGTTCGACGCGGGCATCAAACCGATGCTGTTCATCACCAAGTCCGATCTGGGCGCCCCGACGGCATTGGTTGAGGCTTACGCCCCGCTCGATATCCCGATCATCGAAGCGGGTGTGGAAGTAAGCAAGGCTGGGCTTCTGGAGCACATCACGCACCACACGACCGTCCTCGTTGGACATTCAGGTGTCGGCAAGTCAACCCTGGTCAACGCATTGGTCCCCGGCGCCGATCGCTCCACCGGCGTAGTCAACGAGGTCACCGGAAAGGGCCGGCACACCTCCACCAACGTGATCGCTCTGCCTTTGCCGGCGGGTGGGATCGTTATCGATACGCCTGGAATTCGCTCCTTCGGGCTCGCGCATGTGGATGCCAATCGGGTGATCCATGCATTTAGCGACCTCGCCCAGGCCGCTGAGGCGTGCCCACGGGGGTGTTCGCACCACGAACCCTTCTGCGCACTCGACGATGCGGTGACCGAAGGCACAGTCCCAACCGCGCGAGTTGAATCGCTACGCCGTCTATTGACTAGCAAAGAGGAGACCGGTTACTGATCGGTTAGGGAGCTTGGATCTGCCCAGGCCTGGTGTTCTCGATGATGACGCCCCACACCGCTTCGCTGCCCGAATGGCCGGTCACGATGGTCGCAACCGTGACGCCGATAGCGGCAACAACTACGGCAATCGCGATCGTCACCACCCACCAGGGCCGCGACCGGTTTCCCGGAACTCCACGAGCGAACAGCCAATAGATCACAACCAGAGCGGCGAAAACCGTCGCGATGATTGGCAGATTTTGGCCGTATTGAACATGGGGTTCGGGATATCCCACCCGCGAAGCGAGTTCACCGCCCGAAAGCCGAGAGACCCAGGCTGCGCCAGCACCGAGTACCGAAACGATCGACACGGCCGCGCCGAGACGATGGATCGACGAACGCCACAGCGCGATGACAACCGCGCCGATCGCGGCCACCGGAAGCAGCACGACGGTCGCGTGCACGATGAGGACATGTGTCGGCAGACCGAAGATGGTGTCGAAGGGCGTGCCCACGCGACCACCTTAGGCTCATGCCAGGGGATCAATGTGTTGCATGGCATCATTCCAGGATGGATTTCAAGACCGGTCTAGCTCTCGGACCTGTCGTGGCACTTGCGGTGTTTGGGATACAGCCACACGTAGCCGCGACCTCTGCCGATAGCCAGGTGACCGATGCCGTGACCCAGGCGAATGTGAAAGTGGTCGGCTCCAGCCCGGCCATGTCGATTGGCACGCTCTACCAATCGATTGCCCACTCCACGGGGATCTCGCTGAATAACTCACCTGCATTGGTCACCCACGCCCAGGCGTTCACATCCCAGGGGATTCAACAGATTTATTCGGTTGACACGGCAGCGGAAGCGACTCCGACTAGTCGAATGAAGCCCCTGCGCCAAGACTCCGAGGCAAAAGTTCTTCGCAAGATCGATGCTATGGCGCAGCGACTCGCGGAGTGCGGCGATGACTGCGTGTTGAACCTGCACTTCCACATGACACCACGTCAACCACGCGATGCTCGCGATGATTCTTGCGACGTAGGAGACTTCGAAATCACCGGCGCGGATGTTTCAGCTGTAGAACCAACAACCCCAGCACAACTGCTCGCCACCTGCATCGTGGCTCGGATGGAGACGAAATCGGGCGTTGATGTCGAGGGGGTGGCGTGGTCGATTCTTGATCGCCCTCGATATCGCACCAACCCTGTGACAAGGGTCGACATGTACGTGCAACGGCTGCCCTAGGTTGCCAGCCATGGACGATCTCACGCTTGCGCTTGAGCTAGCGGATGCCGCCGACTCTATTTCGATGGATCGCTTCCAAGCGTCCGACTTGGTGATCGAAACGAAACCGGACATGACGCCGGTAAGTGATGCTGATCGTGCCGTGGAACGTGCATTGCGGGAGTTGTTGGCCAAGCACCGGCCGGAGGACGCTATCCACGGGGAGGAATACGGGACTACTGACGGGAACCGGCAGTGGATTCTCGACCCCATCGACGGCACCAAGAGTTTCGTGCGAGGCGTGCCAGTCTGGGGGACCCTCATCGGCCTGCGCGAAGGGGAGTCAGTAACCACCGGTGTCGTGTCCGCCCCGGCCCTGGGGCGTCGGTGGTGGGCAAGCTCCGACCTCGGTGCCTACTGCAGTGCGCCGGGACGCACGAAACCTCACGGACCCTTATCGGTAAGCGCCATCCACAACATCGCGGACGCGTCCTTTGCCTTCTCCGATGCCATCGGCTGGGAGCCGGATACCTTCCAGCGCATGATGACAGCGACCTGGCGCCAGCGCGGACACGGAGACTTCTGGGCGCACCTGATGGTCGCCGAAGGTGTTGTTGACATCGCTGCGGAGCCGGCCTTGAAAATCCACGACGTCGCGGCGCTCGTTCCGATCATTACTGCCGCCGGGGGCGTGATGACGACTTTTGAGGGTGAGCCGCTGCCCTGGAACGATCCAACGGCCGAGTTCTCCCTGGTGTCCACGAACGGTGGACTTCACAATTCGGTCCTAGATCTGCTGCAGGGCTAGCCACCAGCGCTCCGAGGGCGCACCATGGACGTACCTACGTTGAAGGGTGCAGCCATGCGTGTTCTGCAAATTCTCACCAACAAAGGCAGCGAGATATTCGCCATCACTCCCGAAGCCAGCGTGGCCGAACTAGTACGCACACTGGCCGATCGCAAGGTCGGGGCGCTACTGGTCCGAACACCCAATGGCCAATTCGCCGGCATCGTCTCCGAACGGGACATCGTTCGGGCCCTGGGATCACGCGAAACGATCTTGCACGACCCTGTGTCCTCCATCATGACCACGGATGTAGTGACCGTCTCTCACGATGCCGATGTCTCTGACCTCATGAGGCTGATGACCGACCAACGAGTTCGACACGTGCCAGTGGTCGATGAGGGCAATGAACTCGTCGGCGTGGTCTCGATCGGCGACGTCGTTAAGAATCGGATGGATGAACTCGAAGCCGAACGATCCGCACTCATGGACTACATCACGCAAGGCGGTTAGCGCGCAGTCAACAGGAGCGGCATTCCACCGTGCGGACGAATGGTCACAAGTGGCTCGCCGGCGGGAAGGGACTCGCCGGCGGGAAAGGACATCGAAAAGGATCGCGCCAATTCCGCGACGATCATCACCGCCTCCACATACGAGAAGTCGCGGCCGATGCATAGCCGCGGACCGGCCCCGAAGGGGATGTGCGCAAACCGTGGGATCTCGCCCATGAAGCGATCAGGATCAAAAGAATCCGGATTAGTCCAAAGGTCAGGATGCCGATGCAGCAACCAAGGGCTCATGATCACGAGTGCACCTTGGGGAACGGTCACGCCGTCGATCACATCAGCAACGAGGGCCTGCCGGGTGATCAACCACGCCGGTGGGTACAGGCGCAACGTCTCTTCGACAACGGCTTTAGTGAATGGGAGCCGCGAGTAATCATCGAAAGTGATAGGCCGATCGCCGGCTACCGAATCGGCTTCTGTGGCCACGCGGTGGGCAATCTGCGGATGCTCCGCAAGCAGTCCCCATACCCACCCCAGCGCGCTCGCCACCGTTTCGTGACCAGCAACGATGAACGTCACTAGCTGATCCCGGATCTGTGCCGCACTCAGAGGGCGACCGTTGTCATCTCGCACCGAGAGCAGCAGACCCAGCAAGTCTTCACCGGGTTCATCGCGCCGAGCCGACATCATTTCGCTTACGGCTTCATCAAGGCGCGCAACCGAGCGTTTCAACACCCGGTTGGCGGGAGTGGGCAGCCAGTCCGGCGGCGTAATGGGTACCCGCGCTCGCGCTACAACCACGTCGAGTGCCTCAAGAGTCGCGTCTGCGATCTCACTCGATCGCCCCGTCAAATCGGTTCCCATGAGGGAAGCCGCCACGATCTCGAGCGCGGCGCCCATCATGAATGCGTCAACGTCGACTACAGCGCCACGTTCCAGAGCGGACCACTGTCGTTTCACCTGGGCCGTGGCTGCCGCCACATGCGACCCAATATCCTGCAACGCGCTGTGATGGAAAGCCGGCTGCAACGCTCGGCGTTGCATCCGCCAGGTATCGGTGTCGGACGTCAAGAGACCCTCGCCAGTCACCAAAGACAAAGCACGATATTGAATCGTCGACTTGCCGTAGCCGCGTGCGTTGTCGACGAGCACATGGCGAACACCATCAGGACTGTTCACCAAGTAGGACGGTGGGCGGGGAACCGGAAATTGGGCGATGTCTCCGAACTCGCGCCAGGTGGCGTCCAAGAACGCCAGCGGGTTGCCCCGAATGGTGCCAAACGCCCGCAGCATTTGCGGACCTAGCGGTCCTGGAGCAGTGACCGGCGTGCCGAGGAAGTGAGTGGGCTGCTTACTCACGGATTCAGGATCTGATTCTCATCCACGAAGAGTCGAACCCGCGACGCGACATGATCAAGCGAATCCTGCGCAACCGATGAACCGACCTCGGTGGAGTAGGCGGCCTCAAATGAAGCGCGGTCGTCGAACCACAGCTCCGCCACACCGTCAATTCCCTCACCATCGGTAACTTCGTTGAACCTAATCTCACGAACACCTGGCAGCTGACGCGCCAGCGGAGCATGTTCGCGCAGCCACCACTGGGCGAACTGCTCATGAGTCATGTCGGTTCTTCGCGTCAGCAGGATCATCGCCTTGAACATAGTCTCCCTTTCTACTGCGGCTTCTTGACGCGTGCGCCGGGGCGCCCCCCGCACGACAAGGCAAGAGCGATGACGATCTCATCGGCGTGAGGTGCGTCAGGAACGGCGATGTCCACCGCGTCCATGTCATCGAAGACCCAGCGATCGTCCTTGTTTCCGATGGGCATCGTGATCATCGCACCCGGTCCCGCCACCTTCTTGGTGCCGGGGATGATGTCCGTGCCCCCACCGATCGCCGCTCGAACAGGGGCCCCGAATCGCGGGTGCAAGATCGCCGCGCTGTGCTCGCGATCGCCATCGGTCCCCACGACAGCACCCTTGCCGTAGCCGCGCACATCCGCGGGAGCAAGACCAACGCTCGCCAATTGGGCCAAACACCGCTCCACGAGCAGCTGGGCTGCGTCCGCGCCGAGTTGCTCCATCTCGGCAAGGTCGGCCACGTGCCCGCTACCAGCCAGCGGATTGGCGACCACAACCGCACACGAGGCAATCACGGTGACTGGATCAAGGGCTTTCCCGGCCTCGGACCACGTCTCATGGGTCGCCGCATGGACTGCACGAATTTTCACCCTGCTACTCCATTCATCGCTGCTATCGGTTGGTAGACGGTGTTGCGTTGCACCAAGGTTCGTTGAATCGGGGCGAGGCGAACCGCGAGATCATCGGGTTCCATTCCCTGACCGTGTGCCGCTCCGGCGGCACGGGAGATGTTCTCATCCATCAAAGTCCCGCCAACATCGTTGACCCCCGCCTGGATCAGCTGCACCGCGCCATCAAGTCCGAGCTTGACCCAGGAAGCTTGCACATTATCGATGAAACCTCGGTACGCAATGCGACCGATCGCATGCATCAGCACGACCTCACGCCATGTTGGTCCTCGGCGAGCCTTACGCTTCAAGTAAATGGGCGAAGCCATATGCACAAATGGCAACGGAATGAACTCAGTAAACCCACCCGTACGTGCTTGAAGCTCACGGGTCGCCAGGATGTGGGAAATCCAGTGCTCTGGCTGTTCGATACTGCCGAACATGATGGTGACGTTCGAGCGCAATCCAAGTCGATGGGCGCTTTCATGCACCATTAACCACTCTTCGGTGTTCACCTTGTCTGGACACAACACGGCCCGGATGTCATCGTGCAGGATCTCTGCCGCCGTACCCGGAAGTGACGCGAGCCCCGCATCCTTGATGCGCTGCAAATAGGACTCCAGCGGCTCTTGCAGGCGACGCGAACCCTCGAGCACCTCCAGGGCGGTGAACCCATGGACGTGCATACCCGGAACCGCATTCTTGACAAGTTCGGTCACCCGCACGTAGTAGTCGCCATCGAAGTCAGGATGAATACCGCCTTGCAAACACACCTCGGTAGCCCCAAGCGACGCAGCTTCCACTACTCGAGCGACGATTTCGTCATCCCCCAACAGGTACGGACGGCCCCGTAGGTTGAGTGAGAGAGGACCTTTGGAGAAGCCGCAGAACGTGCACTTATATGTACAAACGTTTGTGTAGTTGATATTTCGGTTGCGAACGAAAGTGACCGTCGAGC